>Ga0209573_1001127_pt1 | contig 44091 bp, 39 predicted proteins | sample TNRBio252014_DNA_FD_185870 | JGI IMG/M metagenome (GOLD analysis project Ga0209573, IMG submission 185870) | Wastewater treatment Type I Accumulibacter community from EBPR Bioreactor in Madison, WI, USA - TNR Reactor_6/25/2014_ DNA (SPAdes)... | ecosystem: Engineered > Bioreactor > EBPR >...
CGCCGCCGTCAGCCAGGTCGGGAGTATCAAGCGGCGCAACGCGCACGGCCATGCCGATGATCGGCTGCACACCCGCAGCGTGGCAGGCGCGGCGAAACGCCACCGCGCCGTACAGCGCGTGGTCGTCAGTCAGCGCCAGGCTTGCCATGCCATCGGCTGCCGCGCGCTGGGCCAGCGCTTCAACTGAAGCCGTGCCGCCGAGAAGAGTGAAGTTGGAATGGACGTGGAGATGGGTGAAGCTCACCTGAGTTTAGAGTGCGTTGGTTGAACTGGCGGGAGTTGGTTGATGAGGTCAGGAGCAAGGTTAGCGGATGATAACTGCAGTTTGGCCGAATTCGAACCAGGCGGCCAGGAAGCCATTCCAATCCACATGTATCGGCCAGATTTCGGCGGCCGGATCATTGATGTAGACCCCCTCGTCGTCAAAACCGACCACGACTACAACATGTGAAGTCTCGACCTTCCAATAATCGAGCATTGCGGTCCATACACGGGCGATGACGGGTCTTCCCCCCAGGATCTCCGTTCGGAGGCGGTTTTCTGTGCATGGACCCACTTCGATAGACAATCCCAATTGCTTAAGACGCACGGCATTTGAGATGGGGGTCCCGAAGTCTTTGGTCTTGAGCAGTGCGGCAAGGGCATCTTCCGAAAAGTAACGTCCTTGGTGTGCAAGAATCATGCGCACACAAGCGGGCAAGCACATGCCGTCGCGCGATTGGCTATAATGCGGCGCCTGAAGCAAAACGTTGGGCATTGCGCTCGATCTCTGCGATTGTTCGCTCAGACATGTTTAGATCGCCGCTGTTTACGTCAACATCAAGGCTGCCCACCACGCCGATGCGCCCTAGCGACCTGGATGAAAGCACTACTGGCACGCGCCAATATGCGCCGTCGGCGCGTATGATGAGGTCAGGCCGCTCACCGTGGAGCAGATCAGCGATGTGGTTACCTACGAACTGACTAACCGATCGCCGCGCGTGATCCGGTGTTATTCGGATATCGGCGGTCAGTCGAAGATCGAGGCTCAGCATTCCCGTGTCGGGCGGTGTTATGGTCTCAAGTGTTACGGTCATCGTCGTGGCCTATAGCGCGCATTCATGAATCTATAGTCGGTGTCAACCACAGTATAGCGTAATGCGCTGTATCGGTCAACTGTACTGCGCTGCGCCTGGAGCGGCTTCGTTCCCCCTGATTTGACGCTACCACACCAAAAGCCCGCGGAACCGGCTGCTTTGAAGCTGACCAGCTTGACAGATCGCAGTGAGCGGCGTATACTCGCAATAGTAGTTTGGATTGAGAACACTATTAAGGACTGCGCATGGACTTGCTGGCAAAGCTAACCGGGCTAGGGTTCACCGAATATGAGGCCAAGGTCTACCTGGCGCTGCTGGACGATTACCCGGCTAGCGGCTATCAGATCAGCAAGGCGGCCGGCGTGCCGCGCTCGATGGTTTACGAGGCGCTGGGCCGGCTGAAGCAGCGCGGCGCAGTGTTGGAGACGCCCGACGAGCGCGCCACGCTTTACCGTCCGCTGCCGCCTGACGTGCTGCTGGACAACCACCAGCGGGCCCAGCAACGGTTGGTGGACGAGCTGCGCGTCGGGCTGATCGGGCTGTACCAAAGTCGGGAGGAGGATCGCGCCTGGTCGATTCGCGGGCGAGAGGCGCTGCTGTCCTACGCGCGTGAGCTGATGCGCCAGGCGCAGCGCGAGGTCTATTTGGTGCTGGACGACCCCGACGTGGCTGCGCTGCACGAGTCGGCGTGCGCCGCCCACGGGCGCGGCGTGGAGATCAGCGCGGTGCTGACCGGCGAGGCAACGCTGCCCTGTGGCCAGATCGTGCGCCATCCACCGCTGGAGAGCCAACTGCACGAGCTGTCGGGCACGTTGGTCGTGGTGGTGGACGGGCAGGAGGCGCTGGTGGCGGCGGGCGGCGGCGAGCGCGAGATGACGGCCACCGTCACCCGCAGCCGCAACCTGGTGCTGCTCGTGCGCCAGTTCGTCTGGATGGAGCTATTTGCCCAGCGCATCTTCACCCGGGTTGGCAGCGAGTTGCTGGCCCGGCTGGATCCAGCCGACCGGCGCGTGTTCGAGAGCGTGCAGCGTGAAACGTGACGACGTGATGTTCCCTGCTCGGGCCGGTCTTTGCGAAGCATCGCGCAGTGGGCCGGCCGAGCCCGCCTATGACGAAACGAGATGACAGTGACCACAACATTTGACCTGGAACAACAGGCGCCCCACGAACCCGGGGTGCTCAACCGCTGTGCGGCCATGCTGTTCAATGCGCTGGCTCGCACCACTGGCCTGCTGCGCGCCGAGGTCGATTCAGCCCGCGGTGAATTACTCCTGGAGTACGATCCGACCGCGGTGCCTGTGCATCAGATCGAGCAGGTGGCTGCCAACCTGGCGGTGGACCTGGATATCCCCTTTCAGCAGTGCATCAACCGTGAGCAAGGCGTCACCTGCACGGCCTGCTCAGACGCGCTGGCCTTGGAATTGCGGCGGCGCGGCCGGCTGGACGAGTTCACCGTCCACGCGGGCCGCATGGCCGTCTCGCGCAACGCGTCGCCGGTCGAGCGCGCTGAGCTGGCGCTGCCGTTGACGGCGCCAGCCGAAGACGCTAGCGCGCCTGACCGCTGGCCCTGGCAGCGCTGGGATTTGGCCCGCAAGCAGATCATTCTGACAATTATTACCGCGCTGGGCATTGCAGTCGGCTGGATCGGCGGCGCGACGGGCCTGCCGCAGCCCTGGCCGCAGGTGGCCTACATCGTCGCTTATCTGGCCGGCGGCTACTACGGCGTGCGCCAGGGGTTGGCCGAGTTGCGCCATGGCGCGATCAACATCGATCTGCTGATGATCCTGGCGGCCATCGGCGCGGCCACCATCGGCGACTGGCGCGAGGGCGCGATCTTGCTCTTCCTCTTCTCGCTGAGCAACGCACTACAGGACTACGCCATGGGGCGCAGCCGGCGCGCGATCGAGTCGCTGATCAAGCTGCGACCGCAAGAGGCGCTGGTGCGTCGCGGCGAGATGGAGGTTCTGGTCCCAGTGGCCAAGCTGCGCCTGAGCGACGTGGTGATCGTCAAGCCGGGCGAACGGCTGCCCATCGACGGCGTGGTCACGCGCGGCCAGTCCAGCATCGACCAGTCGACCATTACCGGCGAGTCGGCGCCAGTGGATGTGGCCACCGGCGCGCACGTCTTCGAGGGGACGCTGAACCAGACCGGCGTGCTGGAGATCGACGTGACCTGCCTGCCCAGCGAGAGCACCCTGGCGCGCATCATCCAGATGGTGGAAGGCGCGCAGGAGCAAAAGGCGCCTACCCAGCGTTTCCTGGACGACTTCGAGCAGAAATACGCGCTGGGCGTGATCGTGGCCACGGCGCTGGCTGTGGTCATCCCGGTGTTTCTCCTCAGCCAGCCCTTCGACGACGCATTCTATCGCGCCATGACCCTGCTGGTGGTCGCCAGCCCGTGCGCGCTGGTCATCTCGGTGCCGGCCGCCATCCTGAGCGCCATCGCCAACGCCGCACGCAAGGGCATCCTCTTCAAGGGCGGCGCGCATCTGGAAAACCTGGCGTCGGTACGCGCGGTGGCCTTCGACAAGACTGGGACGTTGACGCGCGGCAAGCCGGTGGTGACCGCTATCATCCCGCTGGGCTGCTGCACGGAAAACGAGTTGCTGGCGCTGGCGGCTGCGGTGGAGGCGCGCTCGGAGCATCCTCTGGCGCAGGCGATCGTGCATGAAGCGCGCCGGCGGGGGCTGCCCTTCGAGCCGTGCGAGGACTTGCAGGCCATCACCGGCCGCGGCGCGCGCGCTGTCGCTTCAGACGGCAGCGTCTACTTCATCGGCAACCGGGAGCTGTTCGACGGCAAGCTGGCGCTGGCTGACCGTGTTCTGGCGCAGTTGGACGACCTGGAGCAGCAAGGGTGTACGGCCATGCTGCTGGCCGGGCAGCGCGACGGCGACCTGGCCCCGTTCGGCATCATCGCCGTCGCCGATTCGATTCGCCCCGAGGCTCGCGCGGCATTGGACGCGCTGCGCACGGAGGGCATCGCCCACATCATCATGCTCACGGGCGACAACGAGCGCGTTGCAGCGGCCATCGCTCAGCAGGCGGGCGTCGACGAGTTTCGCGCTGGCCTGCTGCCAGAGCAGAAGGTGCACGCCGTGCAGCAGCTACAAAACGGCTATGGCTTGGTAGCGATGGTGGGCGATGGCGTCAACGACGCGCCGGCGCTGGCCCAGTCCGGCGTCGGCATCGCCATGGGCGCGGCCGGCACCGACGTCGCGCTGGAGGTGGCCGACGTGGTGCTGATGTCCGATGACCTGGAGAAGCTGGCCTATGTGTTACACCTCAGCCGGCGGGCGCGGCGCATCGTCTGGCAGAACATCGTCTTTGCCCTGAGCGTGATCGTGGTTCTTGTACTTGCCAACTTCGTAGTGGGGGTGCCGCTGCCTTTGGGCGTGGTAGCCCACGAGGGCAGCACGCTAGTCGTTGTGTTCAACGGGCTGCGCCTGCTGCGCTGACGCGGGGGATTTGGCCGCGCAGTTGCCGTTGGGCCAGCGCCCGCCGTCAATTGCTTCGGTCGGATTAGCGCAGACGGGTAAGTACGAGTACACTGGTGACACTATGAAGCATCTTGAAGCGACTGACTTGATCCGGCTGAATACTGAGATTGAGCATGACTTCACGCGGGGCGGCGACCTGGTGCCCTTGCCTGGCAGAGACCCGCTGCTTTTGCTGGCCAACCGCCACCGTGATGGCTACGTCTTTTACTACCGCCAGCAGGTGCCGTCGGCGCTGCGCGAACAGATCGGCGCACTGGGGGCGCAGCGAGCCTTTGACGACGACTCGACTGTTCAGGCAATCCTGGCTGGGTACGCGCGCTGTACACGCTGGGTCGAGGGGGTGGGGGGCTACTTTGCCGCGATGCCCGCGCCTGAAGAGTATCCTGGTGTGGTCCACGACGGCGACAGCTACCAAATCGAGGTCGACGGGCAGGCTGTCAGCCGGGCCTGGACCGGGTTCGAGAGCGACGACGCGGCTGAGCTGGTCGTGGAGGCGCTGTCCGACTATCGGCGGCAGGGCTACGCGCGCCAGGTGGCCGCAGCCTGGGCCGCGGGCGTGATGCAGGCGGGCCGCGTGGCGTTTTACAGCTACCTGGCGGACAACGAAGCCTCAGCCGCGCTGGCGCGCAGCCTGGGGGTGGTCGAATACGCCACCCGGGTCGCCTATCTGCGCTGCCGCAGCCCGCAAATGTCGCGCGCTCGGGTGGATCGTTCGGTGCAGAACTGAAGGTGGGGAGGCCGGACGTATCACAGCGGATGGAGAACAACGAATGATTTCGTGTCTGCCTGGACGCGCAGATCCGTCAGCGCCGCATTCTGCATGGCATTCCTCGTGCTCTTCTGGGGTCATAAAACCAAGGAGTCCGCACACTCGTGTGCAGACTCCTTGGTTCCTATTCGCTGGCCCCCATTCGTTGTGGTATTTCCCTGCCTCACCCTCTCCCCTTGCCGGGCGGCGCCGGGATTGCCGACTTGACCGCGGCTGGCCCACCGATCAGCTCGGCCACGATCTTGCCGGAGGCCAGCACGCCGGGCAGACCCGCGCCGGGATGGGTGCCCGCGCCGGCGAAGTAGAGGTTGGCGAAATCCTCGCTGCGGTTGTGCGGGCGGAACCAGGCTGATTGCAACAGCACCGGCTGCACCGAGAAGGCCGCGCCCAGGTGGCTGTTGAGCGTGTTCTGGAAGTAGAGCGGGTCGATGAAACGCTCGCTGACGATGTTGGCCTGCAAGTCGGGCAAGTAGTTGTCCTCCAGGAACTGCATGATCGCGTTGCGGTAGGGCACGGCTTGCCGCGTCCAGTCGATGTTAGCCCCCAGATGCGGCACCGGGGAGAGGACGTAGAAGGACTCGTGGCCGGGCGGCGCCAGCGACGGATCGGTCTTGCTGGGCACGTGCAGGTAGAGCGAGAAGTCGTCGGGCAGGTAGCTGGCGCCGAAAATTTCGCGCAACAACTGCTTGTACTCCTGGCTGAAGATGATGTTGTGGTGCGCCAGCCGCTCGCCCGTGGGGGTGCCCGGCTCGGTGTAGCGCTTCTTGGTGCCGAAGTAGATCACAAACAGCGACATGCTGTAGCGGCGCAGCTTGACAAAGCGGTCGCTGTTGATGCGGCGATAGCGGGCCGGGATCATGTTGAGGTAGGTCCAGGCCACGTCCGCGTTGGAGACCACTATGTCGGCGTTGTGGATCGAACCGTCGGCCAGCCGCACGCCGGTCGCGCGGCGGCGCTGATCGTCGATCAGGACCTCGACTACCTCGCTGTTGAGGCGCACATCCACGCCGATCTCGTCCAGCAGCCGGCCCAACGCCGCCACGATTGCGCCCGTGCCGCCCAGCGCGTACTCGATGCCCCACTCGCGCTCCAGGTAGTGGATTAGCACATAGAGCGACGATGCGCTGAGCGGGTTGCCGCCAATCAGCAGCGGGTGGAAGGAGAAGGCGCGGCGCAGGAAGTCGTTCTTGATATACTGCGACACGTAGCCGTAGACGCTGCGGTAGGACTTGAGGCGGATCAGATCGGGCGCGGCCTTCAGCATGTCGCTGATGTGCAGGAAGGGCTTGTCGATCAGCGGCATGCCGGTGTTGAACACGTCGCGCGTGGTGCGGATGAAGCGGTCGTAGCCCTCGCGGTCGGCCGGGCTGAACTTCCCAATCTCGCTGAGAATGAACTCGTGGTCGCCGTTGTAGTCCAGGTGGCGGCCCTGGTGGTCGAACAGCCGGTAGAAGGGATCGATCTTGACGAACTGAACGTAGTCCTCGCGCCGCCGCCCCGATAGCTCGAACAGCTCGTTGAACATCCACGGCGCTGTGATGACCGTGGGGCCGGCGTCGAACTTGAAGCCGTCCTGCTCGAACACATAGGCGCGGCCGCCCAGCTTGTCCAGCTTCTCGAAAAGCGTTACGTCGTGCCCTTGCGCGCGCAGGCGAACTGCGGCCGCCAGGCCGCCAAAGCCGCTGCCGATAACAATGATTTTTTGTTTCATGCTTGTTTTGTCCTGATTTTGAGCCGGTGAATGGAATTCATCGCCTGACAGTACGAAGCCGCCTCAGCGGCTGCGGAAGGATTCCCAGCGCCTGAGGGCGCTTTGTGTTGTCAGCCAGGGATTTCCAATCCCTGGCTTGTTGTCAACTGGCCGGCAAAAGCCAGCACGGCTTCCGTCACCTGCGGCCAGCCCGGGCCCTCTGCATCCAGCAGATCATGGGCTCCCGGCGCCTCCACGTAGCGCGCAGGCTGGGGAAAGGCATAGACCAACTGCCGGCTGAACTTGGGCAGTACCACTTTGTCGTCGACGCCCTGAATGATCACGGTGGGCGCACGGACAAGGCCGGCCGCCGGCCGGCTGGCCTGCCCGACCAGCCGCAGCTCGTCGAGCACCGAGAGAGGAATGGTGATGTCCAGCAGGCTGCGCTGCACGGCTGGGTCGGCCAGGTCCACGCCGGGCAGGAAGGTGGCCATACCCTTGCGCACCTCTGGGTCCGAGAAGTCGGGCTTGAACAGCCGAAAGGGCTTGACGGTGGGGATCAACCGCCGCAAGACGGGCATGATCGCGCCGATGGGGCCGATCGCGCCGGAGAAAGGCGCCAGCAGCGCCAAGCCGTCGGGTTGGGCGTTGGCAGCCGCCACGGTCGCCACGGCTGCGCCCATGCTGAAGCCGGCCAGCAGCACCGGCCGGTGCTGCGCTTGCAGGCTGCGCACAGTCTGCACCGTCGCGCGCACCCAGTCGCCATAGTGGTACTCGCCCAGCCGGTCGAGCTCCGCCCCGAAGCCGGGCAGCAGCAGCCCCTGCACCGTCCAGCCAGCCGCGTGCAGCACCTGGCCCAGGGCGCGCGTTTCGGCCGGCGTGCCGGGAAAGCCGTGCAGCAGCAGGGCTGCCGGCTGGCCGCCTGGCCACAGGTAGCTTTGGTGCTCAGGGGCCTCGAACGCCTCGCTCCAGCGGGACGTGATCATGAGTCCTCCGGCGCATGGAGCCCGTGCCACAAATCGAAGCCCAGCAAGAAGCCGCCCTGTACGACAATGCCCAGTCCCACCCCTCGCCAGTAGGGATCGTCCTTGCCGCGCCGCACAGCCAGCGTCACCCCGCCGGCCACGTAGAGCACGTCAAGTGCGGCGTTGACCAGCAGCAGCCGGCGCAGGGCGGCAATCTCCTCGCTGGCCGCGCCCTGCTCAGCCTTGCGGCGCTGCGACCAGCGGCCGGCCAGCGCAATCGCGCCGTCGATCGCGCCCCAGGCGACAAACTGCTGGCCCAGGCCGCGCAGCAGCGGCTGGCGGCTCACAGCCAGAGGCAGCCCGCTGGCCACACTGATCATGCTCCAGCCCAGCAGGCGGTCGGTAACGGTATCGACGAATGGCGGTGAGATGGCAGACCTGTTCATGGTTGCTGTTCCGGGGTCAGGCGCCGCGACAGGCGCCAGATGGCTGGCAGCCGGCGCAGCTTGCCCCCCGTGGTCACATGGGCGCGGCGTTGGAAGACATCGTAGTCGTGCGCTTCGATGTCGTCCAGAATGTAGCGGTAGAGCTGCGCGGCGGCCGTGATGGCAAAACGCCCGTCTTTGTCCAGCAGGGCAACCCCCGGCAGGGCTTCGTCGAACAGTTGGCGTGTGCGGGCGATCTGGAAGCGCATCAACGCCCGCCAGCGATCATCCACCACGCCCGCAGCAATGTCCTGCTCGCTCAGCTCGAACTGGGCCAGCTCATCTTGCGGCAAGTAGAGGCGACCGTTGCGCCAGTCCTCGCCCACGTCGCGCAGGATGTTGGTGAGCTGCAAGGCCACGCCCAGTTTGACTGCATACGGCAGGGCGCGGCTGTCCTGAAAACCGACGATGTGCATGGCCATCAGCCCCACGGTGGAGGCCACGCCGTAGCAATACTCAGCCAGCTCGTCGAAGGTCTGGTAGCGGTTCTTCTCCACGTCCTGGGCCACACCGGCGATCAACTGCTCAGCATAACGCCAGGGGATCTGGTAGCGCATACGGGTGTCAGCCCAGGCTACGGCCACCGGGTCGTCGCCGGCTGACTGCACGTGCAGCACCTGATGACGCCAGCGTTCCAGCGCCTCGCACGGGTTGCTGCCCTCTTGAGGCGCATCGACCAGGTTGTCGCATACCCGGCAGAAGGCATAGAGCGCCCGCGCGCCGCGCCGCTTGTTGCGCGGCAGCAGCCCCGAGGCCATCAGGAAGGTGCGGCTGTGGCCTTTGGTGATCTGCTCGCAGGCGCGGTAAGACGCAGCGAGGTCGTCGTCGTCAGTGATGCCATGCAGCGCGGCTGCAATTTGACTTTCGAGAGCTTCCTGCGCCAGATCTATCAGCCGGCGCTCCCATCCGTGGGCCTGGACCGCCATCCGATACTCCTTGAGAGTTGCACAATGAGATCAAAAACAGACACTGGGTGAGGCCTGTCGGGACGTACGCGCTACTAACTAGCGTAACTATAAATGCTGGCTGCCCGACGGACTGTCAGTAGCTTTCCCGTCGGTGGGACATCGTGAGTAACGAGCCTTACTTTGTCAGACGCCCATGCGCGCAGGAGGACACCGGTCAACGAAGATCTGGCGGGCTCGGTCGGCCCACTCCGGGGTGCTACGCAAAGACCGGCCCAAGCGGCTGCTCAGGTCAATCGCCATGCACAAAGCGTGGCAGGATCGGTCGGCCCCTCGCCTACACTTGCACCTGCGCTGTGCTCCGGCGCAAGTGCAGGTGTCCTCGGAACCGGCGAGCCAGGGTCCGGGGTGCTACGCAAAGACCGGCCCAAGCGGCTGCTGCTAACCCAGACTGCGCCATACGCAACGCGCTTGCGAATTATAGCACGACCTCCCCAAAAACCGGCTATTCTGGTATGCTTCAGAGCACGACGAGGATGCTGCCCTGTGGCTACTGACTGCGCCAGATCACGCTGTGGCAGGGCGCGTCGCCGCCGTTGCCTTGCAGGTGGTCTACCACCACCGGCGCGCTGAGCGGGTTGCCAGCGTCGTCGACGATCATGAGAGTATATTGGTTGGGGAAGAAGTTGACGGGGAAGTCGTAGCGCCCGAAGTCGCCGGCGCTGTCCTTGCTCCAGGCTTCGGCTTGATTGCCCCACTGGTCCATCAGGTTGATGCGCACGCCGGCTAGCGGCGCGCCGCCCGCATCCAGCACCTGGCCGACGATGTAGTTGCCAGGGCAGGCGTCGTGGTGGCTGACCGGCTCGGCCAGGCCATAGCTGCCCGGCTGGCCAGCACTCGTGATACTGCTGACAGCTACGGGCGCGGCTGTAGCGCCGGCCACCGAGCCGGCGTTGGGATCCATGGCCGCGGCCAGGTCCACCAGCGCCTGCGCCGCCGGCTCGCCAGGCCGCGCGTCCAGCGCCAGCGCCGGGGCCATGGCTGCGCCCAATCCGTCGCACGGCCCCAGGTTGATGGCCGTGGGGGTGCGCAGCGCCCAAGCCATGGCCTGCTCCCGCTCGCGCTGCACGCGCTCGCTGGCCTCGCGGCCGGCAGGGATGCTCAAGCCGATGCCCGCCGGCAGCCTGAGCAGCGGCCGCAGCACAGCCGGCTCGACCTGGCAGTAGGCGGCCCACTGCGCGCCCTGTCCGCGTTCTACGTAGACCGGCGCGGTCGGGGCCAGGGCCACGCTGTCGGCCAGCGGGCCAGCGTCGCCGGTTGCTTCCAGCCAGGCGCGGCTGTAGAACTCGCCGCCTGCCCGGCAGAACAGGCCCGGCGGACAGGCCAGCCCGCCCGGGCCGTTGCGCTGCGCCATGTCGGCCGGCGGCTGAAACTGCCAGGCGGTAGGATCGCTGGCAGCTTCCAGCGTGGCCAGTAGCACAGGGTCGGCCAGCACTGCCTGCATGAAGCCGCTCCAGATGGGCGCAGCGCCGGTCAGGCCGCTGGTGTTGCGCATGGGACGGCCATCGCTGTTGCCCGCCCAGACGCCAACCACCAGATAGCGGGTGTAGCCAACGGTCCAGTTGTCGCGCCAGTCGCTGGTGGTGCCGGTCTTGACGGCTGCGGGCTGGCTGATACGCAGCGGGTTGTTGACGCCGAAGGCCGGCGTGCGGGCCGCGTTGTCGCTCAGGATGTCGGTGACCTGGAACGCGGCCGCCGGGGATACGGCCTGGCGCACCTCGGCCTGGGGCAGCGCGACCGGCCGGCCCTGCGCGTCGGCCACGGCCAGGAACGGCGTTGGTGTTGTGTAGGCGCCGGCGTTGGCCAGGGTTGCGAAGGCGGTGGTGAGATCGAGCAGCGTCACCTCGCCGCCGCCCAGCGTCAGGCTCAATCCGTAATGGTTGGCGTCCTGCGTCAGGCTGCGCAGCCCCATGGCCTGGGAACGCTCCAGCATGCGGCCTACGCCGACCGCATCCAGCAGCTTGATGGCCGGCACGTTGTAGCTGTTGGCCAGAGCCGTGCGCGCGGTCACCGGGCCGTGAAACTGGTGGTCGTAGTTGACCGGGGTGTAGACGTTGCCCGCGCTGACGGTGTAGGTCACCGGCACATCCCAAAGGACGCTGGCCGGGCTGAGCAGGGTATCGTCGAAGGCGGTAGCATAGAGCAGCGGTTTGATGGCGCTGCCCGGCTGGCGCGGGCTGACGGCCACGTTGACCTGGCCGTCGATGCTGGCGTCGTCGAAGTCGGCGCTGCCCACCATGGCCAGGATCTGCCCCGATCCTGGCCGAAGCGCCACCAAGGCTGCGTTGCTCAGATCGAACTGCGGTTGGAACTCTGCCACGCGGGCTGCGACCAGGTCCTGCGCCACGGTCTGCATGGGCAGGTCAAGGGTGGTGGTGATGGTCCAGCCGCCGCGCGCCAGCGACTCCTGGTCCAGCAGCGCCTGGGCCTCTTGCGTCACGTAGTGGGCGAAGTGCGGCGCGGCCACGATGCGCCGATCAGGATCGGGGTTGAGCGCGATCGGCTCGGCAAAGGCTGCGTCGGCCTGGGCCGGCGTCAGCTTGCCGTGGCGCACCATCATGTCCAGCACGATGCGCTGGCGGGCGCGCGCCGCGTCGAAGTTCTTGAATGGGTCCAGGGTGGCGGGCTGCTGGGGGATGCCGGCCAGCAGCGTCGCCTCGGCCAGCGTCAGATCGGCAGCGGGCTTGGCGAAGTAGACCTGGCTGGCTGCCTCTGGCCCGTAGGCCAGGTGGCCGTAGTTCAGCAGGTTGAGGTACATCTCCAGCAGCTCGTCCTTGCTGAAGAGCGTTGTTAGCTCCTGGGCCAGGCCCGCCTCCAACATCTTACGGTCCATGCTCTCCCGGTAGCGCTCGTCGGGACCGATGAACAGGTTGCGGGCCAACTGCATGGTGATTGTCGATGCGCCGCTCTGCACGCTGCCCTGCTGCGCGTTCTGCAAGGCTGCGCCGGCGATGCGCGCCGGATCGATCCCCACGTTGGCGTAGAAGGTGGCGTCCTCCGTGGCGATGGTCGCGTCGAGGAGGTGCTGGGAGACGGCGCTCAGCGGAATCCAGGTGCGGCGGCCCTCGTCCCACAGCTCAGCCAGCAGCGCGCCGTGGCGGTCGGTGATGCGCGTCGTTTCGAAGACGCGCGGCAGCGGTCCAGGCTGGTAGCGCTGCAAGTAGATCTCCACGGCGTCCTTGACCGTAGGCGCGGGCCGCTCGCCCAACTGCTTGGGCGTCGTGCAGCCGGCCAGCAACAAAGCCAACGCCAACAGGCTGGCAACGAGCAGCGCGCGCGGGCCGTTGAGCATAGCATGGGGTGCGGAGTTGACGGTTCTTGACATCATGAATGACACGCCGAGACGACCGATTTGTTCACCGCCCGACAGCGAACACCTTGTAACGCAATCCGCCCGATTGCACACCACCTGCGACCTGCCACCTGCCACCTGACACCTGACACCATGCCACCTGACACTTTTCCCCTTCTCACTGCCCCCGATATCTGCGCACGTTCTCCAGGTGCTCCTCGAAGGTGCGGGCGAAGACGTGCCGGCCGGCGCCGCCAGGCTCGGCTACGAAGTAGAGGTAGTCGTGCTGGGCAGGAGCGAGCACGGCCTGGATGCTGGCCAGCCGCGGCGCAGCGATGGGACCGGGCGGCAGGCCGGCATTGAGATAGGTGTTGTAGGGGCTGATCACCTGGCTGTACTCTTCCAGGTAGACGGGGCTTTTCCACCATTGGCCGCTGTCCGGCTGGAAGCCCATCGCATATTGTACGGTGGGGTCAGCCTCCAGTCGCATGCCGCGCGCCAACCGGTTGAGGTAGACGCCGGCGATCAGCGGGCGCTCCTCGTCCAGCACCGCTTCGCGCTCGACGATGCTGGCCACGGTCAGCACGGCATGCAAGTCCAGCGCTGTTGCCTCTTGGGCGATGGCCTGCCAGTAGAGCGGCATCACCCGCTGCTCAAACTCATCCAGCTGGCGCTGCAGCAGGTCGGCTGCGCTGGCGCCGTCGCGCGGCAGTTGGTACGAGTCGGGATACAGGTAGCCCTCCAGGCTCTGGCCGGCCGGGAGGAACTGCAGGAAGCTGTAGCGTTGGCGATCCTCCGCAGCCAGCCCGCTCAAATCGGCTGCCAGCGCGGCGCGGCGGTATTCCTCGCCGTCGGCAACGCCTGACCTCGTCAGGTAGTCGGCCGTCTGCTCCAGCCGCCAGCCCGGCCGCACGGCCACGGTGACGCCCGGCGCGACGGAGTTCTGTAGGGCCGCTGCGATCTCCGGGATGGTCATGGTGGCGTTGAGGGTGTATTCGCCTGCCTCCAGCCGGCTGGCAAGCCCGCCCGCGCGCACATAAGCCTCGAACAGCAGGGCGTCGCTGACCAGGCCGGCCGCCTGCAAGTCCTGGGCGATGGCTTTGGCTGGCGCGCCCGGCGGCACAGTAAAGGCAACCGGCCGGTCGTCGATGCCGGCCGGCTGGCTCAAGCGCGCCCGGTTGGCCTCCAGATAGACGCTGAGGGCGGATCCGCTGTCGCAGGCGGTCAGCAGCGCAAGGGCTGCGGCGAGCAGGAAGGTCAGTAAGATCTGTCGTGGCATAGTTTCAACTCGATCGTGTCTTCGTTATACTCGTTTGGTAGCAGGTTTGCCGCACAGTGCTTGCACGCGCTGCGTCAGCGCAGAGTTCACTGGACGGCTGCATTATAGCCTGCTGCCAGCAGTCTGGGAAGAAACCGCGCGCCTGACGCTCGGAAAGGGACTTGCCGCCCGCTGCTATTCATGCTAAGATAGCGACAGCGTGATGGGTCAAGCCTGGGCCAGCCGTCGGTCTCAGTTGAACAACAAGGAGGCATGCCATGACTCGGATTTCCAACACCAACACGGTTGTCTGTGACGGGTGCGGGGTCGAGATTGCCTGGGCGGCGTTCGTGTTGGGCGACAAGACCTTTTGTTGTGTGGATTGCGCCGAGGGGCGGGACTGTGAATGCGACTATCCGCCGCAGGAGAGTCCCACCGCCGGTCAGCAACAGCCCACTCTGGCGGTCGTCGCCAGCTATGCCTAGCCCTGCGAGTTGGCTTTTTTTTGGCCTGCCACCAGCGCTGCTGACTCTGCAATGCGGCCTGTTGCATGACAGCAGCGCTGTGTTTTGTCGCACAGCCATTGGGCGCAATTTCCAAAAGACCGATTTTGCGGTATGATGTGGCGATTAGATACATCGGTAATGAAGTAATCGAGGCGCCCGGCGCTTGAACCGAGCTTGTCATCATGTGCGAATCGTCGCAAGAGTGCCGGGCGCCATGTGCAGTAACTTTGTTGACGCTGTACTCACTCCACAGATGGTGATCTTTCGCGTGATATCATGATCCACAAACAAATCATACGCACAAAACAAGCTACCATGTGTCGCCTGACGTTTGTGCTGCCTGAGCTGATCTGGGCGGACAGTGTTTTTGTGGTGGGCGACTTTAACCATTGGGACACGGCTGCCCTGCCTATGCAGCAGGACGCTCATGGCCAGTGGAAAGCCACTATCGAGGTGGAAGCGGGCGGCGTTTATCAGTTTCGCTACCTGTGCGATGGCGACTGGATCAACGACAATCAAGCCGACGCCTACTATGCCAACGACTATGGCGGCCATAACTCGGTAGTCATGACTGACCCCGAACCGTCCGCCTGACCCCTGGACCCTTCCTCCCTGGATCAACTGCCGTGGGCACTCTCAATCCTGATATCCCAGCGCCCGATCTGACCCAAGCCCTCAACAGCGCGGCCCGCAGCCTGCTGGTCTTTGGGCGTCGTTTGTTGAGCCCGGAACTGCTGTTGCTGACGCTGCTGCGCAGCCCGGAGCTGCCGGGCTATCGCCTGCTGGAGCGGTTCAGCCGCGAGCGGGGCTTCAAGCTGGCCGACCTGGAGCGCGCGACCGAGGACCAGATCAAGGCGCGTGAAGGCCGCGGCGCTGACTTCGACTTCGTGGCTGGCGACGGCCGCCGCGTCCCCCTGTCCGACGAGATGCTGGTGGTGCTGGACGAGGGCAAGGCCGTGGCTCAGTCCATGGACGAGATCTACGTCGGCACGGTGCATGCTCTGGCTGCCATGTCGCAGCGCGGTGTCAGCACGGCTGGCCTGTTACAGCGCTACGGACTGACCCCTACTGTGCTTTCCAGCGTGCTGGCCGACGACGTGCTGGCCCGCCGCATCACCACGTCCGACCTGGTCAGCCTGGCCAGGGCCGGCGAGCTGAGTCCGGTCTTTCAGCGTGAGACCCTGCTGCGTGAGCTGCTCAACCTGCTGAGCATGGCCCGCAGCCGGCATGTGATCCTGTTGGGACCGGCCGGCGTCGGCAAGCGTTCCCTGGTGCAGAGTCTGGCGCTGCTGATGGCCGAGGGCAAAGGGCCGGCCGGGCTGACAAAGCTGGTGCAGGTTGGCGAGAGCGCGCTGTTAGACGATGCAGCCGCGGCCATGCAGGCGGGGTTGCGCCAGGCTGCTGGCGGCATCCTTTTCCTGCCCAATATCCATCGCTTCTTCGGCGGCGTGGTGCGGGCCGATTTTCCCAAGGCCACCCGCTACGTGCAGAAGGCGCTGTTGGACAGCGGCGTCGTGATCGTCGGCACAGCGGTCGAAAGTGACTTCAAGGAACGGCTGGCTGGCGACCCGGCCGTGGCTGAACATCTGCACCTGGTGCGCGTCCCTGAGCCGGACGAAAAAGAGACAACTGCAATCCTGGCCGTTCACCAGCCCAAGCTGGAGGCTGACTATAGCATCCAGATCGCCGCCGATGGGCTGCCAGCCGCCGCCCGGCTGGCGCGGCGCTACCTGACAGCCACACCGCTGCCGGCCTCGGCTGTGCAACTGCTACACCGGGCCTGCGCGCTGGTGCGCATGGACCAGCGGGCCCACCAGGCGTTTCGTCCTTCTGGCAGCGGCGATGGCCGCCTGGATGGCGAGGACGTGACCCTGGCTCTGAGCCTGATGACCGGCATCCCGGCCAATAACCTGGGCGCGGACGAGCGCAGCCGCTACGCCGCCATGGTCGAGCACCTGCACCAGCGCATCATCGGCCAGGAGGAGGCGGTGCTGGCGGTCAGCCGGGCCGTCAAGACCGCGCGCGTTGGCCTGAAGGATCCCAACCGGCCCATCGGCTCCTTCCTGTTCCTCGGACCCACCGGCGTCGGCAAGACCGAGCTGGCCAAGGCGCTGGCCGAGTTCATGTTCGGCTCCGAAGACGCGATGGTGGTGTTGGACATGAGCGAGTACCAGCAGGAGCACGCGGTCAGCCGGCTGGTGGGCGCGCCGCCCGGCTACGTCGGCTACGAAGGCGGCGGCCAGCTCACCGAGAGGGTGCGCAACAAGCCCTACACCGTGGTGCTTTTCGACGAGGTGGAAAAGGCTCACCCGCGCGTGCTGGACGTGCTGTTGCAGATGATGGAGGAAGGCCGGCTGACCGACGGCCAGGGCCGCGTTGTTTCCTTCGCCGAGACGGTGATCATTTTGACCAGCAACCTGGCGGCCGACATCCTCGAGACCACCCAACTGGACGAGGCCACGCGCGAGCTGGCCTTGCTGCGAGTCAAGCAGTTCTTCCGGCCGGAGTTCCTCAACCGCCTGGACGAGATTGTGCTCTTCCTGCCGCTGACCGGCGAGCAGTTGGGGCAGATCCTCGGCCTGATGCTCAAGAAAGAGGCGCGGCTGCTGGAGGCGCGCGGCCTGCGGCTGGAGATCGCCGCCTCCGCCAAGGCCTGGATGTTGGCTCAGAACGACCATCCGGAGTGGGGCGCGCGGCCGCTGCGTCGCATCATCCAGCGCTACCTGCGCGAGCCGCTGGCCGACCGCATGCTCAGCGACGAGCCGCCGGCCGGCGCTACGATTCTCGTAGACGCCAGCGACGCGGGGCTGGTGTTTACCGTCAGCCCATAGGTCACGTTACCAACGTGACGCCCGTAGGTCACGTTACCAACGTGACGCCCGTAGGTCACGTTACCAACGTGACGCCCGTAGGTCACGTTACCAACGTGACATTTCCATCATTACTCGGACGTCCGGCTGGTAGCCGGACCTACTGCTGCCAAACGAGATCGACGACGATCATGCGAATGAACCCCGGCCAGTTTCACGCTGCTGCGACCGTGCAGCAGACCTTTGCAGCGCTGCGTCATCCCAACTACCGCCTTTGGTTCCTGGGCCAGCTTGTCTCCCTGGCCGGCTCCTGGATGCAGACCACAGCCCAGGGCTTTCTGATCTTCGAGCTCACCAAATCCCCTGCCTTCCTGGGCTATGTCGGCTTTGCAGCGGGCATTCCCTCTTGGGTGTTCATCCTCTACGGCGGCGTGATCGCCGACCGGGTGCCGCGGCGCACGCTGATCATGGTCGCCCAGTCGGCCATGATGGTGTTGGCATTCATGTTGGCAGGCCTGGTGGTGACCGGTCTGGTGCAGCCCTGGCACGTCCTTGTGCTGGCGCTGCTCAACGGCGTGGCCAACGCCTTCGACGCGCCGGCCAGGCAGGCCTTCGTCGTGGAGCTGGTCGAGCGTGACGACCTGACCAACGCCATCGCGCTCAACTCCACCATGTTCAACGCGGCGGCCGTGGTCGGCCCGGCCATCGCCGGCGTGGTCTATGCCCTGCTGGGGCCGGCCTGGTGTTTTACCATCAACGGTCTTTCCTACCTGGCCGTGATCGCCGCACTGCTGGCCATGCGCCTGCCGCCCTTCCTGGCCACGCCGCGCGTAGGGTCCACCACCGACCAGTTGCGCCTGGGGCTGAGCTACGTCAAGGGTGAGCACGCAACGCGCACCCTGATCCTCAACATGGCAGTGGTCGGCCTGTTCGGCATCAGCCTGGTGACGCTCTTCCCCGCCTGGTCGGTCAACGTGCTGGGTGGGGACGTGCGCACCAACGGCCTGTTGCTGTCTGCCCGCGGGCTGGGCGCGATGAGCGGCGCGTTGATGATCGCCTCGTTGGGCCAGCGCGCGGCGCGCGGCCGCTTGTGGACCATCGGCAGCTTCGTCTTGCCCGTAGCCATGGCCGCTTTCGCTGCGGCGCGCTGGCTGCCGTTGTCGCTGGTGCTGTTGGTAGGAATGGGCTGGGGCTTCATGGTAGTGGCCAACAGCTCCAATGCCCTGGTGCAGACGCGCGTGCCGGACGAGCTGCGCGGCCGGGTGATGAGCGTTTTTACCCTGACCTTTTTCGGCGGTATGCCCCTTGGTTCGCTGCTGGCCGGCGCCATGGCCCAGCGCATCGGCGAGCCTATCACAGTGCTGATCAACGCCAGCGTGGTGCTGCTGGCCTCGTCGTTGATCTGGTGGCGGCTGCCCTACATTCGCAAACTGCGTTAGGAGAACGACCTTCATGCTGGTTCAAGAGAAAATCACTCAAGCCATCGCCATTCTCGACGAGCTGGGCATCGACGCCTGGCTGACCTTCGTGCGCGAGACCTCGGCCGCGGGCGATCCGGCGCTGCCGCTGATCTACGGCCCGCACAGCCTGACCTGGCAGAGCGCGCTGCTGCTCAGCCGCACCGGCGAGCGCATCGCCCTCGTGGGCCGCTTCGACGCGATAGTGGCCGAGCAACTATGCGTTTACACCGAAGTCATCCCCTACGACCAGTCGCTCCAGCCGCACCTGCTGGCGGCGCTGGCGCGGCTCGATCCGCAGCAGATCGCACTCAACTATTCGCCCAACGATGTCTACGCCGACGGGCTGGGGCATGGGCTGTACCAGGTTTTACAAGGCTATCTGGCCGGTACGCCGTTCGCCGAGCGGTTGGTCTCGGCCGAGGGGATCATCGGCGCGCTGCGCGGGCGCAAAACGCCGGCCGAGGCGGCGCGCATCCGCACGGCGGTGGCCACGACCTTGGAGATCTACGGCCGCGCCTTTGACTTCATGCAGCCGGGCATGAGCGAGGCGCAGGTGGGCGCGTTCATGCACGCCCAGATGGCCGAGCTGGGCATCCACGAGACGGCCTGGGATCGGGAGAGTTGTCCGGCCGTCGATTGCGGTCCCGATAAGGCGGTGGGGCACGCCGGGCCGACGGACCTGCGGCTGGAGCGGGGCCACATCGTCCACTTCGACTTTGGCATCCGCGAGGACGACTACTGCTCCGACATCCAGCGCGTCGTCTACCTGCTGCGTCCAGGCGAGACCAGCGCGCCAGAGCCGGTGCAGCGCGGCTTCGACACGGTGTTGGCTGCGGTCGACGCGGCTGTGGCCGCCATGCGGCCGGGCGTCAGCGGGGTGGAGGTGGACGCGGCTGCACGGCGGGTGATCGTGGAGGCGGGCTATCCAGAGTTCCGCTATGCCACCGGCCACCACCTGGGACGCAACGCACACGACGGCGGCGGTGTGCTGGGGCCGGCCTGGGAGCGCTACGGCGACACCCCCTTCCGGCCGTTGGAGACCGGTCACGTCTACACGGTGGAGCCAGGGCTGGCTGTGCCGGGCTACGGCTACATCGGCTTGGAGGAGGACGTGCTGGTCACGGAGCAGGGCGCGGTCTATCTGGGGCAGCCGCAGCGGGCGCTGATCCTGCGCTGACGCTATGGCCCAGCGAGTTTTGCCAGAAGCCATTCCATCCTCCGGACCGCCTCCAGGAAGCCGGCCACGCAAACTCTTGTTTGGGCACACAGCGGATTGACAAAATCAACAGCCGGGGATAGAATTTGCCCTATGGGCTGGGCACAAGTTGGATGATCCAGCCCACATAACGCCCTCAACGATCTTCCGCCGCCTCCGTTCTAGTCGCCAAGCCATTTGTTTCGACGATCGCCGGCGCTTCTTAGCGCCGGTCAAGGAGTGTTTGAGCATGAAACCGTCATTTATCCATCGCATGGTTTTGTTGGGAATGGTCCTCTTATTGGCCGCGTGCAGCCGCGGGGTGAGCGTCAGCACGGCCAACATCGCCGATGCGCGCCTGACGAAGGATGAAGCAGGCGCCCAAAGCACCACCTCTTTTAGCCCTGAAGATGTGTTCTACCTCAAAGTTGGCCTGGCCAACGCGCCGGATGACACCAAGGTTAAAGCGGTGTGGACGGCGGTCAAGGCTGAGGGCGCCGAAGCTGACACGTTGCTGGATGACGCAGAGCTGACCAGCGGCAGCGCAACCCTTACCTTCGATTTGAACAATGACAATCCCTGGCCTGCGGGCGACTACAAAGTCGACCTTTACCTCAACGATAAGCTGGACCGCACGGTTGCCTTCAAGGTGGAAGGCGTCGTGGCACAGGTTCCGACTGAAGCGCCAACCGCGACGCCTGCCCCCACCCCTGACCCGGTGGCCCTCCTGGCCGTTAACTCGCTGCAAGGTGTCAAGTCAGCCACTGTTCAAATCGTGTCACAGGGCACTTTCGAGGACCCGCAGTTCGGCACGCAGTATAATTCGGCGGGCAGCGGCTCCGGCTTCATCATCGATCCCAGCGGCATCGCCGTGACCAACAACCATGTGGTCACCGGCGCTGCTTTGCTCAAGGTTTACGTCGGCGGCGAGAGCAGGGCGCGTAACGCTCGCATCCTGGGCGTCTCTGAGTGCGCCGACCTGGCAGTGATTGACATCGAAGGCGACGGCTATCCCTTCTTGCAATGGTACGATGACAACGTCGGTGTCGGATTGGATGTCTATGCCGCCGGCTTCCCGCTGGGCGATCCCGAGTTCACACTGACCCGCGGCATCATCTCCAAGGCGCGCGCCAACGGCGATACCGATTGGGCGTCGGTCGACAGCGTGCTCGAACATGACGCGACGATCAATCCCGGCAACTCCGGCGGGCCGCTAGTGACCGGAGACGGCAGGGTGGTGGCGGTCAACTACGCTGGCGACAGCAACGCCGGCCAGTTTTTCGCCATCGCTCAGCCGCAAGCGCTGCCGGTGATTGAGCAACTACGTGAGCGTGAGGATGTGTTGGCGATTGGCGTCAACGGCACGGCTATCAACGACGGCGAAGGGTTGTCGGGTATTTGGGTTTCCTCGGTGGAGTCTGGTTCTCCGGCCAGCCGCATCGGCGTGAAGCCTGGTGACATCATCACCGAGCTGGAAGGGCTGGTGTTGGCAACCGACGGCACCATGGCCGACTACTGCGACATCCTGCGCAGCCGCGATCCCGAAGATGTGATGGCCATCGAAGTCCTGCGCTTCGACACCGAAGAGGTGCTGGAAGGCGAGTTGAACGGCAAGGATCTGGCGCTCTCCTTCTCGTTTGCCCAGCAGTTGTCCGACGAGGCGACCACAACCGATGAAGGCGCATCCGAAAGCTACACCGACTACGTCAGCATCTCCGACGACACAGGCACGCTGACCATGGAGGTGCCGGTGGAGTGGAGCGATGTCAACGGAAGCGCATGGGTTCAAAACGACGAAGAGATCGGGCCTGCGTTGGCTGCATCGACTGACCTGGATGGCTTTAGCAATACCTGGGAGGTCCCAGGGGTCTTCTTTGGGGTGAGCGATCAACTCACTATGACCATTGAAGAATACCTGGACTCCATCGACTTCAGCGAAAGTTGTACCTATGACAGCCGGTCGGATTATTCCGATGGCTTCTACACTGGTTTCTATGATCTTTGGACCAACTGCGGTGACGCTGGTTCCTCGTTCGTGGTAATCGCTTCCAGGCCGGAAGACGGCAGTTATCTGGCGCTGGTGCAGGTGCAGGTCGTCGGCGATGCGGATCTGGATGCGCTAGACCGCATCATGAACACCTTCATCTACAATCCCTAATCCTGGCCGCAACCTGGGAAAGCGCCTGGCCGAGGCTGCGGCGCTTTCCCAGGCAGTAGGTCCGGCTACCAGCCGGACACCTGGCTATGAACCCTTCCAAATCCAACCGCATTCTGGCCTACCTGCAAGCCCAACAGGAGCCGATGGTTGATCTGCTGCGCCGGCTGGCTCTGGCCGAGTCGCCCTCGCTGGAGCCAGCCGCGCAGCAGCCGGTGTTCGACCTGCTGGCCGAGCGCCTGGCCGCGCTGGACTTCGCCGTGCGGCGCGTGCCAGGCCGGCTGACCGGCGGCGTGCTCTATGCGCGGCCGCGGGCGCGCCAGCGCGGCGCAGCGGTTCAACTGCTGCTGGGCCACGGCGACACAGTCTGGCCGGCCGGCGCGCTGGCCGCCATGCCAGTGCTGCTCGATGGCAACCGGCTGGCCGGCCCAGGCGTGTTCGACATGAAGGGGGGGCTGGTGATCGGCCTTTACGCCTTGCAGGCGCTGCAAGCGCTGGGCCTTCAGCCAGCGTTGACGCCGGTCGTGCTGGTCAACTCGGACGAGGAGATCGGCAGCCCCGAGTCGACGCGCCACATCCGGCGGCTGGCCCAGGCCGTCCAGCGGGTTTTCGTGTTGGAGCCGGGCTTTGGGCCGCAGGGCCATCTCAAGACCGCGCGCAAAGGGGTGCTGCGCTTCGCCGTGGCGGTGCAGGGCAAGTCAGCCCACGCCGGCCTGGCCCCGCAGGAGGGTGTCAGCGCCATCCTGGAGCTGTCGCACATCATCCAGCAGCTCTTCGCTCTCAACGACTGGGCGCACGGCATCAGCGTCAACGTCGGCGAGGTCAGCGGCGGCACGCGGCCCAACGTGGTAGCCCATGAGGCCCGCGCCGTGGTGGATGTGCGCGTCCCCACCGTGGCCGATGCCGAACGGATCAGCGCGGCCATCCTCGGCCTGCGGGCCACGCTGCCCGGCGCGTCCGTCAAAGCCGTACAGATCGATGCCTCGCTGCCGCTGGAGCCCACCGCGCGCAATCAACGGCTGTGGCAGCAGGCGCAGGCGGCCGGCCGCCTGCTGGGCCTGGAGTTGGAGGGGGTAGCCGTGGGGGGCGCGTCGGACGGCAACACTACCAGCCAATACACCGCCACGCTGGACGGCCTCGGCCCGGTCGGCGACGGCGCGCACGCAGCCCACGAGCACGTCCTCGTCGACAGCCTTCCCGAACGCGCGGCCCTGCTTGCGCTGCTCTTGCTCGCCGAGCCCTAGTCCCCTAAGTTCTTGCCGCGAACTGCGCGAATTTCACGAATTCAGATGAACTCTGGCCTTCGTAAAATTCGTGCAATTCGCGGCTTGCTCTGTCCCACTCACTGTTCATCCAGGGGGTAGCACCGCCCGCAGTAGCGTGCGTGCGTGCTCGATCTCGTCCGTGTTGATGGTGTGGCCCATGCCAGGGTAGAGGCGCACGGTTACCTGCGCGCCCAGCCCTGCCAGCACTGTCGCCGTCTCTTCCACGCGTGTTTTGGGGATGTGCGCATCGACGTCGCTGCAGCCGAGAAAGACCGGCGTGCCGTCCAGGCTGCCGGCGTAGGCGCGCGGCGTGCCGGGCGGGCCGATCAAGCCGCCGCTGAAGGCCAGCAGGCCGCCGTAACGCCGGGCGTTGCGGGCCATGAACTCGCTGGCCAGGCACGCGCCCTGCGAGAAGCCGCCTAGCACGATGCGCTCGGCCGGGATGCCGGCCGCCTCGACCGTGGCCACGACCTCGCCCACCCTGGCCAGCGCCCAGCTTAGCCAGGGTTCATTCTGCGCCATCGGCGCCAAGAAGGTATTGGGATACCACGTGTTGTTGGCCGCTTGTGGGGCCACATAGGCATAGGCCGGGTGATAGAGTTCCTCGGCCAGCAGCAAGATGCTGGCAGCATCAGCCCCGCGGCCGTGCAGCAGGATCAGCGCCGCATCGGCTTGATCCAGCGGCTGGCCTGCATGAGCAATCGGTTGTGTCTGGTGTAGGTTGGTGGTAGTCATGTCACGCTTCACGCTTCACGCTGCACGTGTTTGACGTCAATCGGCAGCACCGCCGCCTCAATCTCGTCGCGCCGCGCCTCGTACCAGGGCGGCAGCTTCAGGCCGCTGCCCAGCGCGTCGACGCTCTCGTCCCAGGTGAAGCCCGGCGGGTCGGTGGCAATCTCGAACAGCACGCCGCCCGGCTCGCGCCAGTAGATGGAGTGGAAGTACTGGCGGTCGCGCACCGGGGTCACATCGAAGCCAGCCGCGCGGATGGCCTGCTGGTAGGCCATCTCCTCGGCGTCGTCGCGCACGCGGAAGGCCACGTGATGCACCGACCCGGCGCCCATGCGGCCCGGCCCCAGTCCCGGCTGCTCCAACAGGTCCACGTAGCCGCCGGGCGCCTCGGACGCGGCCCGCAGTCGCCAGCGGTTGCCCTCCTGGCCGACGAACTGGTAGCCCATCTGCTCGATCAGCAGGCGGGCGGTGGGCTCGGCCTGGGCCTCCCACAGCGTCACGCCGTGGAAGCCGGCCAGCACATGCTCGGCAGGGATGGGGCCGTCCAGCCAGGGCTGCGGCGCGCGGGCCGTCTCGTCTACGATCAGCTCTAAGACCATGCCGTCGGGGTCACGAAACGCCAACACCTCGGCGCCGAAGCGAATCTGCACGTCGTCCATGTCCACGCCGTGCGCGGCCAGCCGCGCTCGCCAGTAGCCCAGCGAGCCGGGCTGGATCGCGTAGGCCGAGGCGCCGATCTCGCCGTTGCCCACCACGCCGCGCCGCGCGTTGGGCCACGGGAAGTGGGTCATGATGGTGCCAGGGCTGCCCACCTGGTCGCCGTAGTAGAGGTGATAGGTGTGCGGATCGTCGAAGTTGATGGTCTTCTTGACCAGACGCTGGCCCAGCAGGTTGTGGTAGAAGTCCACGTTGGCCTGTGGGCTGCTGGCGATGGCGGTGATGTGGTGGATGCCTTGGATGGGGTTCATACGTACTCCTTCAAACCATTTGATGTCAAACTGTACGTCAAAAAAAGGAGAGAAGCGCTACTCCTCTCGCTGGGCGAGGCCGAGTTTGCGGCTCAGCCGGGCCAGCTCGTCCTGCTCCTCCGCCGACAGGGCGCTCATGGTCTCGACCACGCCGCGCACGTGGGGATGAAAGATGCGGCCGATCAGCTCCTGGCCGGCCGGGGTGAGGTGTACGGAGACAAAGCGGCGATCGACGGTGTCGCGCTGGCGCTCGACCAGCCCGCTGCGCTCCAGGTTGTCGATCACCAGGGTCAGGTTGCCGGTGCTCTTGAGAATTTTGCCGGCCAGCTCGGTCTGGCACATCGGCCCCAGGTGATAGAGCGCCTCCAGCACGCCGAACTGGCTGACGGTCAGGCCATCGTCCTTGAGGTGCTTGTTGATGCGCTGCGTCACGGCGTCGGCCGCGCGCGCCAGCTTGATGTAGACATTCAACGCCCTGATCTCATCGGGCGTGCCTTGGAAGTGTGTGCCCATATCTGTTCTCTTTCGCTTAACTACAAACAATTCGATGTCGAAATATTACCACACAATCGCCCCCCTGTCAAGGGGTCAGGAAGATCGCTTACCGAAGTAGAGCATGGCCGCCAAGCCGGTCAGCAGGGCAGCAGGCGTTGTGCCGCAGAAGCCAGCCGCGAACTGGCTGGCGTCCTCCAGCAGCGTCTCCACCAGTTGACGGAATTGCTGGCCCGCGCTGTAGGGGTCGTCGACGGGCGACTGGCAGGCCGCCAACAGCAGCGTGGCGGCGAAGAGTGCCGCAATGAGCCAGAAATAGGTTGTGGGTCTCCATCGTTGCATGATGTACCTCGCATCTTTCACATGTCACCGGTCACTAAGCCCAAGGAAGTGCTGGGAGCTGTAGGGGTTGCAGGTCGACCTGACGCGGGCTCGAGGATTATAGATGAGATTCGCGGTGGGGTCAAACAGGCGGGAAACCACCAGATGTAAGAGGTCTAGGTTTGAACAACATCGCATACGTGTGTTACAATGCACACAATTCGTGCCGCATCTGTGTTCCCCCGGAGGCGCCCCATGGCCCACCTGGCCAACCCCGACCGCTCGTACCGCCTGCTGCAACAGCGCCTGGACCGCAACGTCACCGGCGCGCCGGACAGCCCCGCCTTCACCCAGATCCTCAAGCTGCTCTTCTCGCCCGAGGACGCCGAGATCGCCCGCCAGATGCCCACCACTTTTGTTTCGGTCACCCGGCTGGCGCGCAAGCTCGAGACGGAGCCGGCCGCGCTGGACGCGCGGCTGACCCGCATGGCTGAGCGCGGGCTGGTGCTGGACGTGGAGCGTCGCGGCAAGCGCTACGTCACGCTGTCCCCGGTGGTGATCGGCTTCTTCGAGTACACCTTCATGCGCCAGGGCAGCGACCTGCCGCTGGGCGAGCTGGCGCGGCTGTTCGACGAGTACTTTTTCCAGAGCGACCGCTTCGTGCGCTCGGTGTTCACAGGTGAGACGCAGATCGGCCGCTCGCTGGCGCGCGAGGAGGCGCTGGTCAACGGCGACCACGTGGAGATCCTGGACTGGGAGCGGGCCAGCCACCTGATCGAGAGCGCATCGGCCCACGCGGTCTCCACCTGCGCCTGCCGCCACCACCACAGCCACCTGGGCACGGCCTGCGAGCGGCCGCAGCGCACCTGCCTGACCCTCAACTACGGCGCGGAGCTGCTGGCCCGCAACGGCATCGCCGAACGCATCGACGCCCACGAGGCGATGCAGATCCTGGAGGAGAGCAAAAAGGCCGGTCTGGCCCAAACCGGCGACAACGTCCAGCACGGCGTCAGCTATATCTGCAACTGCTGCCCTTGCTGCTGCGGCATGATGACCGCCATCCGCCGCTTCGATATCAAGAACGCCATCGTCAGCTCCAACTGGATCAGCGAGATCGACCTGGAGCGCTGCACGGGCTGCGGCCTGTGCGCGGCCGCCTGCCCCACCGGCGCGATCGAGATCGTGGTGGGCGAGGCCGAGGAGGGGCGCAAGAAGCCGCCGCGCTGGGCCGTGCGCGACGAAGCGCTGTGCCTGGGCTGCGGCGTCTGCTATGGGGCCTGCCATCGCGGCGCAATGCACCTGCAGCCGCGCGCGCAGCGGGTCTTCACCCCCGAAACCACCTTCGACCGCATGGTGGCCATGGCCATCGAGCGCGGCAAGCTGGCCGACCTGATCCTGGACAACACCGAGGGCTGGGGCTACCACGCGCTGGGCCGCATCGTCCAGGTGATCGAGGCCACGCCGCCCTGGAAGGCCGCCCGCGCGGTCCAGCCGCTGCGCTCGGCCTTCCTCAACGCTGTGGTGGCTGGCGTCAAGGCCTCGGCCGGCAAGGCCGGAGAGATCGTGGGCTGATGTCCATGCGGCAGGCGGGCTTGATCGTGGCCGGGCTGCTGCTGGCGCTGGCCATGTGCGCTATGATAGCTGTCACGCTGCTCGCGCTCGGGCTACTCTGATGCAACCGGGCAAGCCTCACGCTGTCATGCTGAACGGGTCGAACGGCCAACGCTGTTAGCGCACACAACGCACTCCAGAACACACTGAGCCAAAGCGCACACGCCGCCAGTGAAGCATCCCCTGGCAGGTTGACAGAGGGGGATGCTTCACTGGCGGCGCGTCCTGCGCTGGGGACTGGCCGATGGAGCAGGCGTCTTTGCTCACCAGGTGGCCGCATGACCCGTTCAGCATGACACAGGCACGCTTCTGTGGTTGCGGGGATGCTTCACTGGCGGCGCGTCCTGCGACGGGGATTGGCCGATGGAGCAGGCGTCTTTGCTCACCAGGTGGCCGCATGACCCGTTCAGCATGACACAGGCACGCTTCTGTGGTTGCGGGGATGCTTCACTGGCGGCGCGTCCTGCGCTGGGGACTGGCCGCTGGAGCAGGCGTTTCTGCTCACCAGGTGGCCGCATGACCCGTTCAGCATGACATGGATGCGGCGCCTGGTCTCAAGGGGAGAAGCACGCCAATCTCCTGCTCGAACTGCATGTAACAGGCGTAGGCCAGCAGCGCCAGGCGCGCGCCCAACTCGTCGGCGCTGAACTGCAGGCTGAGCATCGAGGCCGACTTGCTGGTGGAGCCGCTGCCCGGCTGGCCCATCTCGACGATGACGATGTCTGTGACGCCTTGCCGGGCCAGGTGATAGGCCGTGCTGGCGCCGATGACGCCGGCGCCGATGATGACGACATCTGCGATTTATTGCATGGCAGGTTTGCTCCGTTGGCGCTAGGCGCGGGGTGTGATAGAATGCTGGACGCGACGATTGAGAAGGTAGAGTCGGTCGAGTAGGCCGCCGTATCGAGACCCGTTGGTCGAGTAGGCGTCTGCGCCGTATCGAGACCCGTTGGTCGAGTAGGCGTCTGCGCCGTATCGAGACCCGTTGGTCGAGTAGGCGTCTGCGCCGTATCGAGACCCGTTGGTCGAGTAGGCGTCTGCGCCGTATCGAGACCCGTTGGTCGAGTAGGCGTCTGCGCCGTATCGAGACCATGTGACTCGCATGCACGACCCGCTCGGTCTCGATACGCTGGAAAAAGCTGACCTCATGCGAATCGCGTTACTTTAACCCGCTACTCGACCAGCGCTGGCTAACGGGTTCTCGATCGCCCCCTTAGCTGTCCATCTGTATACCATCGGAGTGCCCCAATGCCCAAACACCGTTTGCTCTATCTCTCCCGCGCCGACGTCGAGGCGGTCGGCGTCCCCATGCCGGAGATCATCGACGCGCTGGCCGAAGCCTTCCGCCAGCACGGGGAGGGCAAGGTGGAGATGCCGCCCAAGCCCGGCGTCCACTCCCGGCCCGACGCCTTCATCCACGCCATGCCCTGCTACATCCCCGGCCCCGAGGCCATCGGCGTCAAGTGGGTGGCCGGCTATCCGGACAACCCGCAGCGCGGCCTGCCCTACATCAGCGGGCTGGTCGTGCTCAACGACGCCGACACCGGCCTGCCGCTGGCCGTCATGGACTGCACCTGGATCACCGCCAAGCGCACGGGCGCGGCTACCGCGGTAGCCGCCCGCTACCTGGCCCGCCCCGACTCGCAGACTGTGGGCATCCTCGGCTGCGGCGTGCAGGGGCGCAGCAACCTGGAGGCGCTGGCCGTGCTTTTCCCCATCCAGCGGGTGATGGCCTACGACCGCACGCTGGAGAACGCGCTGCGTTTCGCCGACGATGTGGACGACAAGTGGGGCATCGAGGTGACGGTGGTGGAGGAGCCGCGCCAGGCTGTCAGCGGCTGCGACATCGTCGTCACGGCCGGGCCGATCCTGCGCCAGCCGCACGCCACGATCCAGGCCGGCTGGCTGGAGCCGGGCGCATTTGCCTCGCTGGTCGATTTCGACTCCTACTGGGGCCGGGCTGCGCTGGCCGAGGCGGATAAGTTCTGCACCGACGACATCCCCCAACTGGAGCATTACCAACACGTGGGCTATTTCCAGGACATTCCCCCGGTCTACGCCAGCCTGGGCGAGCTGGTCACGGGCCAGAAGCCGGGCCGCCAGTCGCCGGCCGAGCGCACCATGACCGCCAATCTGGGCCTGGCCCTGGACGACATGGCCACCGCCCCCATCGTCTACCGTCGCGCCGTGGAGCGCAAGATCGGCCGCTGGCTGCCGCTGTGAACGCAGAGGATCTGCTCACGGATCACGCGGATGGCACGGATCAAACCAACGAGCCGAGTGCCTTGCAGTGTTGGTGAGAGCAAAAAAGTGGACGCAGATTTCACAGATCAACACAGATCAGATTAGCAAAGAGCTCTGATCTGAGGAAATCAGGAGAATCTGCGTCCAAACTGGCTGTTGAATGCGCGTTAGGCTGTGTGTGGGACGGTCAGGTCGACGACGGCGCTGATCTCAGGGCCGTTGATCGTCCATGAGACCGGGAAGGGCGAGCGCTTGAGCAGCGCCCACACGCCGCGGTTCTCGCTGCGGAAGGTCGCCGTCAAGCGCTCGATGCCGTCCTGTTGCGCCTGGGTGCAGGAGAATAACAGCAGAGCGGCGCCGATGCCTTGCCGCTGCATGTCGTCCCGTACAGCGACAGCCAGCTCTGCCTCGCCTGGCTCGGTGCGTTCATAGCGCACTGCGGCCACCGGCGCGTCGGCTTGCTCAGGCAGGTCGGCGAAGGCTAGCCAGGCCATGTCGATCGGCGGACCCAGCCGGGCCAGCCGTTCGGCCTCCTGTCGCACTCGTTGCGGGTCAGGGTCATCCATCACCTTGCTGAAGCGCAGGAAGCGGCTGTCTGGGCTGAGATGGCTGAACAGCTCGACCAACTGCGGGCCGTCGCCGGGCTGCTCAGGGCGCACGCGCAGCGACAGACCGCTGGTCGTTTTCAGGATCGTCCAGCCTGTCGCATCTTGGGCTGCCGGTGTTGCGGTCATGGTGGCGGGTCAAGGATAACGATGGCGCTGGCCAGCTAGTTCAGCGACGGTGATCCTTCAGCGCGGGCCAGCAGGTGGATCACCACCTCGACCTGGCTGCCGCGCGGCTGCCAGGTGACATGGTAGGGCGAGTAGCTGAGGATCTGCCACACAGCCTCATTGTCGCTGGCGAAGTAGGAGATCATGCGGCTGATTCCCATCGCGCGTGCCTGGTCCAGCACGAAATAGAGCAGCTTGCCCCCAATGCCCTGGCCTTGCATATCATCGCGCACGACTATCGACATCTCTGCTTCGTCCGGGTTACAGCGTAGGAAGCGGCCGCTGCCCACCACGCTTTCGGGCGCATCGGGCAGGTCAGCAAGGGCCAGCCAGACGCAGCCGTCACTCGGACTCATCCGGACTAGCCGGGTCGCCTCGCTCAACGCTTCGTCGCCCGCCCCGCGCATGACAGGCCCAACCCGTTCAAGGCGTCTTTGCGGGCTGCCGTGTTCGAATAGCTGCACCATACGCATCAAGTCGTCCTCTGTTTTGGGACGAACCCGCAGTTCAAGGCCGCTGTTCAAACGCCATGTCGTAATTACGTCGCTGGGCATAGTAGTCTCCTTGGCTGCATGGGGTTGGGCGCCTGGCAGCCCGTTGGGGTTTTCGTTCGCTGCATCGTCGCTGTCGGCCGGCTGCAGCAGGTCAATGGTGACTGCCGTCTCCGAGCCATGGATGGTGGTGGTGACGGCATACGGTGCGCCATGCACCAGTCGCCAGACACCTTTGTTGCTGGTGTCGAAGGTCGCTTCCAGTCGCTCAACACCGTTGTTGCTGGCATGGCGGGCCAGATAACGCAGCAATTCCGAGCCGACGCCATGCTGTTGCAGGTCGTCCCGCACCGCAACCGACACCTCGGCCGACTTGCGGTCAGGCAGCCGGATGTAGCGAGCGCCAGCGATTGGCGCCTCCGGCTCGCCCGGCAGGTCGGCAAAGGCCAGCCAGGCCGCGCCGGCCTTGGGATCGACCGTTGCCATGCGCTCGGCGGTCCCTCGCACCAAGTTCGGATCCGGGGCCGTCAGCGTCTCATTGAAGCGCTGATAGCGGCTCTGGGTCGAAAGATGGTTGAATAGGATCACCAGGCTGACAGCATCCTGTGGTTTGATGCGGTAGACTTTGACAACCAAACCGGTTTTTGTTGTGAATCGAAGTACTGATCTTCTGCGGGACATTGGTTACCTCGTATGACGCATTGCGTCATACGGAGTATACCACAGTTGTTTTGACTAGCAAAAAATCAAGTATCCGGTTGTTGTGATCAGGTGAGGCTGTTCCCATTCCTTATCCGGCGCCTTTGGGCGCCTTCACCCCACAGGCAGGTTTTTGTGAGTAATCGACTTTTTCCCGATGCGACCGGCGTTGTGCGCCGGCCCGGCCGCTGGTACTCGGCCTATATTTTCGATCTGGACGGCACGGTCTACCTGGGCGATGCGCTGTTGCCCACGGCCGGCGAGACTATCGACCGCCTGCGCCGGCTGGGCAAGCGCACCGTCTTCCTCTCCAACAACCCCACCAAGACGCGCGAGGCCCAGGCAGCCACCCTGACCAGGCTGGGCCTGCCGACGCCGCCGGAGGATGTGCTCAACTCAGCGCTGGTGATGGCTGATTTCTTGCAGCGCCGTATGCCCGGCGGCCGCCTGTTCGTCATTGGCGAGCCGCCCCTGGAACAGGTGCTGCGCCAGGCCGGCTTCGAGCTAGCCGACGACGCAGCCGTCGACGCGGTCATTGTCAGCTTCGATCGCACTTTTGTCTATCGCAAGCTGCAGGTCGCCTTCGACGCCATCTGCGCTGGCGCGCCCTTCTTCGCCACCAACGGCGACAAGTTCTGCCCCGTGCCCGGCGGCGGCGAGCCGGATGCCGCCGCACTGATCGCCGCCATCGAGGCCTGCACCGACGCCAAGGTCGAGGCCATCGTCGGCAAGCCGTCCGCACACATGGCGGTCGCAGCGCTGAACCTGCTCGATCTACCCCCGGCCGAGTGCCTGATGACCGGCGATCGCCTGGAGACCGACGTGTTGATGGGGCTTGACGCTGGCATGGCCACCGCGCTGACCCTCACCGGCGCCACGAGTGCAGCTCAGGCTGCCGCTTCACCGATCCGGCCGACGTATGTGGTCAGCCGGTTGGCAGAGTTGTTACCGCCTTATGACCGATGAAACGCGCTGCCACATGCGCCCGGAGCTACAGAGGTCATCCAGAAGGGACACAGAGGACGCGGAGGAGACACAGAGATCACAGAGATCAGAGTATCTGTTGCCGCTTCATTGATTAAGTAGTCGTCCAGATGGTCTCTTTCTCTATGCCCTCCATGACTTCCGTCTTCTCTGGGCACTCTGTGTCTTCTCTGTGGACTCTGCATCTTCTCTGTGGACTCTGTGTCCCCTCCGGCAATTCCCACACCTACTCATCCTTCCCAAGAGGAGTCATCTATGCCCAGCTCATCCCGTGTTGCTGTCACCCGCGATGGCATTCTGATCGACGGCAAGCCGTTGTACCTTTTAGCCGGCCAGTTGCACTATTTCCGCTGGCCGCGGGCTGACTGGCGCGATCTGCTGGTGCAGGCGCGCGACGCTGGCCTGAACACCATTGACACGGTGATCCCCTGGAACCTGCACGAGCCAGTCGAGGGCCAGTTCGACTTCAACGACTACGCCGACCTGACCGGTTACCTGGACCTGGTCCACGAGCTGGGGCTGTACGCCATCGTCCGGCCCGCGCCCTACATCTGCGCCGAGTGGGAGAACGGCGGCTTTCCGGCCTGGCTGACCGCGCGGCTGGTTTCACTTGATAGCTCTGGCCGGTCTCCGACCGGGCCAGCCCAGACTGATCGCTTTGGCCGGTCTCCGACCGAGCCAGCTCTAGTTCGCGCCACTGGCCTGCCCCTGCGCACCACCGACCCAGCCTTTGTCGAGCCCACCCTGCGCTGGTTCGACCGGCTCCTCCCGCTGCTGGCCGAGCGGCAGATCGACCGCGGCGGGCCGATCATTCTGGTGCAGATCGAGAACGAACATTGGGCCAGTGGCGTTTACGGCCACGACGCCTACCAGGAGCAGCAGGCCGCCTGGCGGAGCCGTTGGAGACGAGCCTGGCCGCGCCCTGGCTGGCCGACCGGGCCGTGGTCTTCGTGGACGGGGAGCGGGCCGGTGTGCTGGGCATCGACCCGGACGGCGCGCGGCTGACGTTGCCGCTGGCGCTGGCGCCCGGCCGGCACGACATCCGCCTGTTGGCCGACAACCTGGGCCGTTTCAACTACGGCAGCAACACGGGCGAGCGCAAGGGGCTGCTGGACACGCTCTATTGGAGCGGTGTGCAGCAGGACATCTCCGGCGGCTGGACGGCGCTGTGGCAGGAGGCGGTCTTCGCGGGCGAGGCGCTGGCCAACGCCAAGCCGGCCCACGTGCGCCCCGACGCGGCGGGCGTGCACATCGGTCACTTTGCCTGGAGCGGCCCCAGCGTCTGGCTGTTGCGGGAGATCGATGTGCCAGCCGGCCAGCGGGCCGTGTTGACCCTGACCGGCGACCGCAACCCCGGCGCGCTGTTCTTCAACGGTGTTGCCGTGACCCGTTTCAGCCGGCACTACGGCGGCGGCTACATCAAAGAGGACATTACGGCGCTGCTGCAACCCGGCGTCAACGTGCTGGCCTTGAACATCCACGACTACGCCGGCGCGCCGTGGACGGCCAGCCTGCTGACCTACGCCCCCACCTCGGCCCTGGATGCCACGTGGAGCTTTCGCCCAGGCGTGACGCCCGCAGCCGACACAACCGCACGTCCGCACGACCAACGCCAGCCCGGCTTCTGGCGCTGCCGCTTCGCTTACGACCCCGCTGAGCACGGCGCCGGGCCGTTCAAGCTGGCCATGGGCAGCCTGCGCAAGGGGCAGATCTGGCTCAATGGGCGCAACGTGGCGCGCTACTGGCAGGTGGGGCCGCAGGAGTTCTACAAGCTGCCGGCGTCGTGGCTTGACAGGGAGAATGAGATCTTGGTGTTGGATGAGGGTTAATGGTACAGTCGGACAGTGCCTTGGCGCTGTCGCTCGGCTTCATGCAGGCTGGATTGTTTGATCTTGTCCCAGAGATCTACGACTGCCTCGCCTTCCTGCGCGGCAGCCACGTCTACCGCCCCCAAGTCGATCCAGGTCGATGGATTTGCGCTCAGATGATGAAAAACCAGCATCTCGTAGATGTCGGTCTCGTGGCGGCGGTGGCCGCTTTCGGCCCAGGCTTTCAGCTTGCCGATGATCACATCCTCAGATCGGGCGCACCAGGCATCGAAGGGTTCTGCGCCCGGCGCTACCACCGGTTGGCGCACGCGATTGGCCAGCACGTGACGATACTCTGGTCGCCGGGTGACCGGCATCAGGTCGGCCTTCTCGCCGCGCGTGCCATCGATGATGTTGAACATGATCCCCTGTCGCAGCGAGTTGCGCATCTGCTCGGGGTCGGCGTAGTAGCGCGGCGCAGGATAGCGCGCCACCAACTGCTGCACGTGCTCATCGCTCATGTCGACCACAATGTCGATGTCGTAAGTGGTGCGGTTGATGCCGTAGACCGTGCCGGCGAACGCGCCGATGATGACGTAGGGCGCGTCGATCTCTTCCAGCGCGTGCAAGATATCGACGAACAGGCTAAGGTCCGGGCCGGGTCTGCTTGACACGCTCGATTTCCTCAACAAATTTCAGGCCCAGCTCGTTAGGTGGGAGGTCAGGATATTGGCGGCGCAGGCGCCCCATGATCAGCCCCTTGGCCAACGTCTGAGCGTCCAACATGACGCGGATGCGCTCACCCGGCGTCAGGCTCAACAGCAGGCGCACCTGGGCGGGGTCCAGGGGGTCGAAGCGAATATCGAGATTGGGTGTCGGGCTATCGAGGGCTACTGGCGCGGCGGGCATGGTCATCGTGTGCGGATTGTACCACAGAAAGTCCCAATCCGGCTAAGCTCATGGTGGCACGCTTGGGGATAAGTGGGACCGGCTCTGTCGTAATGAGAATTGGTTGTTCGCCAACTGATTGGGGACGAGATCCGGTGTGACGTCCAACCACTTTCACTTGTCGGGTAGCCGCAGTTGTTTTAGCTGGGCGACGTTGATGGCCGCCATGTGGGGATCGCGATGCACCAGAGTCAGTCGGTGAGCAGCCGCGGTGGCAGCAATCAGCGCGTCGATGGTCGGCAGACGCTGCGAGGTCGCGGCGCGCAACCGGATGGCCTCTTCTGCCACTGCCTGGTCGGCCGCCAGTACTTTATCGAACAGCGCGGTATAGGTGGTCCACACCTGCTCCCACCGGGAGCTCTGTCCCAGCGCGCTCAACCGGCCATAGACCTCTGGCAGCGACAAGGCGGAGACGAAGATCGTCGACCTGGGGTCTTCGAACATCTGGTTGACCTGTTCCACACCGGCCTCGCCAAACAAGTGCGCCAACCAGGCCGACGAGTCTAGCAGGTGGGTCATGGCTGGCCCTCAGCGGCTTCGTCGCGTGAGCGCTCCTCGATCAGGTCCGCCACGGGATCGACGCCCTCCGGCAGCCAGGAGCGGCCCATGCCTGCTGCCTGGCGCGCCAGTTCGCCGCGGCTGGGCAGGGGGCGAACGATAAGGACGCCATTTTGCCCTAGCGACCAGTCCAGACGCGTGCCGGGCTGAATCTCAAGCTGGCTTGCCAGTTTTGCGGGAATCGTGATCTGGTTCTTTCCTGTTACTGTGGTGATCATGGAAAGAATTGTAGTCAAGGAAGACGGATTGTCAAGGAGTGCGTGCAGCGCCGCGAACTACTGCGGCCTTCCGGCCAGCGCCTTGGGCGCGCGCCCGATCCGTGCTATAATGCTCCTATCGAGTTCCTTGTTTGCGGCGCACGCGATAGCAGGAGCGGTCGAACGGCCAAGCACCCATGACTACCGCCCACATCCCCAGCGGCCTCTGGCCGCACTTCCAGGAATACGACCCGCAGAGTCTGGACGACGACCAGGACGCGGACCTGATCATCCAGCGCACCCTGGAGTTCGGTACGTGGGACGAAATCCGCTGGTTGCTGGCGACCTACGGCGTCGAGCGCACGCGCCGGTTCCTGCGCCTGCACGGCGAGCGGCTGTTGTCCGCTGTGGCATTCACCTACTGGCGCAAGCTGTTCGGCGTGCGGCGCTGGCGCAAGAACCCCTTTGCTGAGGAGGCCAGGCAGGTATGGCCGTACTGACAGCGTCAGCCGCCAGCCCGTGTCGCCGCCACGGTGCGAATGGTGCTCCTAAGGGATCGAAACCTAGTTATGACAAAGTTGCCTGATTTCACGCATCGCTTCTTCTGGGACATCGATCCAACCCAGATCGACCTTGAAGCCCATCCTGAGTATGTCGTTGAGCGTCTTTTGGAACTTGGCGATCTGCGCTCTGTGCGCTGGATGCTCACCAGCTTTCCTCCGCAACTGATCATTCGCGTCCTGACGTCCAGCCGGCGCCTTTCGCCCTTCAGTGCGAATTTCTGGGCCTTGTTCTTTGATGTGGATAAGGAGAACGTTTCGTGTTTGTCGACGCCCTCCCTGCGGGAACCCGGACCAACCTGGCCATTCTAGGCGACACCGGCTTAGCAAACCCTTTCTATCTCGCTGGCGGTACAGCAGCCGCGCTTCACCTGGGCCATCGCATCTCGGTCGACCTGGACTTCTTTGGGCCGGAGGCATTCGACTCTGCCGAGTTGGCCGGTCAGTTGGCTGAGGTGGGCCAGTTCCAGCTTGATCGGATTGCCCCAGACACGCTCTTGGGTGACTTGATGGGGGTGAAGATCAGCTTCTTCCGATATCGCTATCCAATGCTTGCTGAGCCAACCATCGTGTCAGCAGTCAGGATAGCCAGCTTGCCCGACATCGCCGCCATGAAGCTTGACGCCGTCTCACGACGCGGGACCAAACGCGATTTCGTCGATCTCTACTTCATTGCGCAGTCAGGTATCAGTTTGTCAGATGCCGTCGCATGGTATCAACGAAAGTACGCGGGTCTCGACGTCAATGTGGTTCATGTCGTCAAGTCGCTGGCCTACTTTGCCGATGCCGAACTTGATCCATCGCCGCGCATGTTGGTGAACTTCTCTTGGGATGCGGCCAAGCGTTTCTTTCAGCAGGAGGCCAAGTCACTTCTCAAGACGCTGTAGTCCTTTCGTCCGATTACAGAACATAACCGTATACAAAAAGCTCCCAGCCTCTCAGCCGGGAGCTTTTCGCGAAAGGAGGTAACCGCAGCGCGCTATGGCAGGCCCTTGTAGCTCTGCAAGGTGCGCATGTAGTTGGCTCGTTCGAAGGCGGCTGGCTCGGCCACGTTGCGCTGGCTCAGGCTGCCCTTCATCATGTCCACCGAGTCGTACTCGTGCTCTTCCATCCAGCGGGCGAAGCCATCCACCAGGGTGGTGATGTGGCCGATGCCGTGGTGCAGCAGGGCTGAGGTGGTGTTGGCGATGTCCGCGCCGGCCATCACGGCCTTCACCGCATCCTCGACCGTGTGGACGCCGGTGGTCAGCGCCAGCGAGCAATTGACGTGGCCATAGAGGATGGCGATCCAGCGCAGCGGCAGGCGCAGCTCGTCCGAGGTGCTCAACACCAGGTGCGGCCCCACGGTCAATTCCTCGATGTCCAGGTCGGGCTGGTAGAAGCGATTGAACAGCACCAGCGCGTCAGCGCCGGCTGCGTCCAACCCGTGGGCCACGCGCGGCAGGGCGGTGAAGTAGGGGCCAATCTTCATGGCCACCGGAATGCTGACGTGGCGCTTGACGTTGGCTAACACGTCCAGGTAGATTTGTTCCACCTCGCCGCAAGCCACGCGCGGGTCGGTGGGCAGGAAGTAGAGGTTGACCTCCAGCGCGTCGGCTCCGGCCTGCTGGATCTTGGTGGCGTAGTCGATCCAGCCGCCGTCGCTGATGCCGTTGAGGCTGGCGATCACCGGGATGGCGACCGCGGCTTTAGCCTTGCGCACGTGCTCCAGGTACTGGTCCGGCCCCAGGTTGAACTCGTTGGGCTTGGGGAAGTAGGTCAGCGCCTCGGCGAAGCTGTCGGTGCCGTAGCCGAAGAAGTGGTCGAACTGCTCAGCCTCGAACTCGATCTGCTCTTCGAACAGCGAGTACAGGGTGATGGCGGCCGCGCCGGCGTCCTCCATGCGGCGGATGTTGTCGAGGTTCTTGGTCAGCGGCGACGCCGACGGCACGATGGGGTTCTTCAGTTCAAAACCCATGTAGTGGGTGGTCAGGTTCATGGTATTTCCTCAGGGCGTGAAGAGTTGCAGGTGGCAGGTTGCAGGTTGCAGAAGCACGTGCCGATTACCGACCGATACCTGCACCTTGCAACCTGCACCTTGCAACTTGCTTACTTGCTGTAATCCAGCGTCGCCAGTTGTTCGTAGAGATGCCAGCGGCTGTTGACGTCTTGCTGCGCCTCGACCAGCAGCATGGCTGCGGCCTGCGGGTCGGACTTGGTCAGCATGGTGTAGCGCGTCTCGTTGTAGATGTAGTCCTGCAGCGGGATCTTCGGCGCCTTGCTGTCCAGTTGCAGCGGGTTCTTGCCCTCGGCCACCAGCCGCGGGTCGTAGCGCAGCAGCGGCCAGTAGCCGGTGTCCACAGCTTTTTTCTGTTGGTCGTTGGCCGTGGTCATATTGATGCCGTGGGCGATGCAGTGGCTGTAGGCGATGATCAGGCTGGGGCCGTCGTAGCTCTCGGCCTCGAGAATCGCCCGCACCGTCTGCGCGTCGTTGGCGCCCATGGCGATCTTGGCCACATAGACGCTGCCGTAGTTCATGGCCATCATGGCCAGGTCCTTCTTGGCCGTGCGCTTGCCGCCGGCCGCAAACTTGGCCACGGCTGCGCGCGGGGTGGACTTGGACATCTGGCCGCCGGTGTTGGAGTAGACCTCGGTGTCCAGCACCAGCACGTTGACGTTGCGCCCCGAGGCCAGCACGTGGTCCAGGCCGCCGTAGCCGATGTCATAGGCCCAGCCGTCGCCGCCGAAGATCCAGACCGATTTGGCCACCAGCACGTCGGCGATGTCGGCCAATTGCTGCAAGGCTCCATTGCTCTGGCCGGTCTCCGACCGAGCCAGCCGCGCACGCAGCTCTGCCACACGCTCGCGCTGCTCGTAGATGCCCGCCTCCTCCGACTGGTCGGCGTGCAGCATTGCATCGACCAGGTCCTGGCCAATGAGGCCGGCGTTGGCTTGCAACAATTCCTGTGCATATTCCAGACGCTTGTCCAGGGTCAGGCGCATGCCCAGGCCGAACTCGGCGTTGTCCTCGAACAGGCTGTTGGACCAGGCCGGGCCGCGGCCTTCGGCGTTCTGCGCGTAAGGCGTCGTGGGCAGGTTGCCGCCGTAGATCGACGAGCAGCCGGTGGCATTGGCCACGATGGCGCGATCGCCGAAGAGTTGCGTCACCAGCTTGATGTAGGGCGTCTCGCCGCAGCCGGCGCAGGCGCCAGAGTATTCGAACAGCGGTCGCAGCATCTGGCTGGTCTTGACCAGCTTCATGTTGACCGTGCGCCGATCCACGTCGGGAATCTTGAGGAAGAAGTCGTAGTTCTCGACCTCGCGTTGGCGCAGCGGCGGCTGCGGCTCCATGTTGATGGCCTTGAAGCGCGGCTCGCGCTTGTTCTTGGCCGGGCAGACGTAAACACAGGCGCCGCAGCCGGTGCAGTCCTCCGGCGCCACCTGGATCGAGTAGAGCCAGCCGGGGTATTCCTTGCCCTTGTAGGGCGTCGACCGGAAGGTCTCCGGCGCGCCGGCCAGCTCTTCCTGCGGGAAGACCTTGATGCGGATGGTGGCGTGGGGGCAGACCAAGGCGCACTTGCCGCACTGGATACACACCTCTGGGTCCCAGATGGGGATCTCCAGCGCCAGGTTGCGCTTCTCCCACTGGGTGGTGCCCGTCGGGTAGGTGCCGTCCACCGGCATGGCCGACACCGGCAGCAGGTCGCCGCGGCCGGCGATAATCTCAGCCGTCACGTATTGCACGAACTCCGGCGCCTCGGCCGGCACGGCCGGCGGCAGATCGATCGTGCTGGTCACAGCCGCCGGCACCGGTACCTCGAACAGGTTGGCAATCGTGTCGTCCACGGCCTGGAAATTCTGCTGCACCACCTTCTCGCCGCGCTTGCCATAGGTCTTTTCGATGGCGTGCTTGATCGCCTCGATGGCCTCATTGCGCGGCAGCACGCCGGAGATGGCGAAGAAGCAGGTCTGCATGATGGTGTTGATGCGGCCGCCCATGCCGGTCTTCTCGGCCACCTCATAGGCGTCGATCACGTACAGCTTCATGCCTTTGTTGATCAGGTGCTGCTGGTAGACCCGCGGCAGCTTGTCCCACACCTCTTCCTTGGGGTAGTAGGTGTTGAGCAGGCAGACTGCGCCCGGAGCGGCCTTGGCCAGCACGTCGTAGCGCTCCAGGAACACGGCCTGGTGGATGGCGACGAAGTTGGCCGATTCGATCAGGTAGGGCTGGTGGATCTCGTCAGGGCCGAAGCGCAGGTGCGATACGGTAATAGCACCCGACTTCTTGGAGTCGTAGACGAAGTAGCCCTGCGCGAAGTTGGGCGTGTCCTCGCCGATGATCTTGATGCTGTTCTTGTTGGCGCCGACCGTGCCATCGGATCCCAGCCCATAGAACAAGGCCCGCACCGCGCGCGGCGACTCTATGGTGAAGCTGGAATCGACCGTCAGGCTGGTGAAGGTCACGTCATCGTTGATGCCCACGGTGAAGTGATTCTTGGGGGTGGGCTTGGCCAGCTCGTCGAAGACGGCCTTGACCATGCCGGGCGTCCACTCCTTGCTGGAGAGGCCGTAGCGCCCGCCGATAGCCTTGATGTGCGTCTTGCCGCTCTCCATCAAAGCGATGACCACGTCCTGATAGAGTGGCTCGCCGGCAGCGCCAGGCTCTTTGGTGCGGTCTAGCACGGCCAGACTCTTGACCGTCGCCGGCAGAGCAGCTATGAAATGTTCGACGCTCCAGGGGCGCACCAAGCGCACCTTGAGCACGCCGACCTTTTCGCCCTGGCCGACCAAATGGTCAACCGTCTGCTGGGCCGTCTCGGCAGCCGAGCCCATGATCACCATGACGCGCTCGGCGTCGGGCGCGCCCACGTAGTCGAACAACCGGTATTGCCGGCCGGTCAGCGCTGCGAACTTGTCCATGGCGGCCTGCACGATGCCAGGCACCTTCAGGTAGAAGGGGTTGACCGTCTCGCGGCCCTGGAAGTAGACGTCGGGGTTCTGGGCTGTGCCGCGCATCACGGGCCGTTCAGGGGTCAGGCCGCGCCGGCGGTGGGCCATCACCAGCTCGTCGTCGATCATCGCGCGGATGTCGTCGTCGCTAAGCTGCTCGATCTTGGCCACCTCGTGGCTGGTGCGGAAGCCGTCAAAGAAATGGATAAAGGGGATGCGCGCCTCCAACGTGGCGGCCTGGGAGATGAGGGCGAAGTCCATGATCTCTTGCACCGAGTTGCTGCACAGCATAGCCCAGCCGGTCTGGCGCACGCCCATCACGTCGCTGTGATCGCCGAAGATCGACAAGCCCTGCGCGGCCAGGCTGCGCGCGGCCACGTGAAAGACCGTCGACGTCAGCTCGCCCGCGATCTTGTACATGTTGGGGATCATCAGCAGCAGGCCCTGCGACGCGGTGAAGGTAGTCGTTAGTGAGCCAGTCTGCAACGCGCCGTGGACTGCGCCGGCCGCGCCGCCCTCCGATTGCATCTCCACCACCAGGGGTATGGTGCCCCAGATGTTGGGCTTCAGCTCGGCCGTCCACTGGTCGGCCCATTCGCCCATGGCGCTGGAAGGGGTGATGGGATAGATCGCAATTACTTCGTTGGTCTTATGCGCAACGTAGGCTGCGGCCTCGTTGCCGTCGATGGTGACAATCGGTCTGTTGGCCATGTTAATCCTATCCTACTATAGCTTGTGGCTCCCGGTGGATCTCCCTGCGCCAGGAGCCCCCTGGCTGTCCGCTGGCCGCCTGGTTTCAATACTGCCAGGCGCAGTGAAGCAGTCATCGTCTACATGCGTTCAGCGGTCTGGCGAACGCAGCACAAGACCATCATACCCCCACTTTCACTTTCCCACCATGATATAGGTCATATGTAGCAAGGGATTTTTGAGAATTCGCGCTAGGTCTGATGATGGCGCTGCACGGATCGGAATTGCCACGGATTGCACGGATTACACGGATCAGCGACCACCGGCCATCTGTTGCGAGATTGCGGCGAGTATGATATCCGTCACATTCCGATCCGTGTCATCCGTGAAATCCGTGGCCGACCTCTCAGGCCAATGACGACCACACCTCGACCTTGGTGCGCACGCGGCGGATGACCTCGTTGGTGAACTCGTCGGTGCGGGTAGGTCCGGCCAGGTCGGCCGTGGCGAAGCCGTCGTAGACTGCCTCCAGGGTCGACTCGTAGATGGCGCGGCTGGCCAGGCGGGCCTCGTTGCTGTCGATGTAGCTCAGCAGGCTGGCGCCGGCCAGGATCATGGCCATCGGGTTGGCCACGTTCTTGCCCTCCAGGATCGGCGCAGTGCCGTGCGGCGCCTCTGCCATCACAGCCGTGACCGCGCCGCCGTCGTCCATGGCGATCACCAGCGACTCCGAGCCGGCGATGGAGCCGAACATCTGCAACACCAGGTCGGACAGCAGGTCGCCGTCCCGGTTCAGCGACGGAATGACCAGGGGATTGCCCGACGTGGCCAGCAGCAGGGCCAGCGTGGCGTCGATCAACTGCGGCTTGTAGACCACATCGCGATAGCGCGCCGCGGCCGCGTCCATCTCCTCCTTGAACATGCCCTCGTAGACGGGGCTGACGGTCCACTTGGGGCCGCCGAAGATGCGGGAGCCGGTCTTGCGCGCGTGCTGGAAGGCATATTCAGCCACGGCGCGGCAGACGCGGCGGCTGATGGCCTCGGTGCGGTAGGCCGCCTCGTCCAGCGAGCCAACATCGCCCTCGCGCCACTCCTTGGCGCCATAGGCGTCGCCCACGGCCATGCGCACCACGCTGATGGGGGAGTGGACGCCGCCCACCGGCCGCACGCGCGGGATGCGCCGGCCGGTGCGCAGGATGACCACCGCGTCCATCTCCTCGCGCAGGATAGCGTTGGGGCTGCCCACGTCGCCGATGCCTTCAGGCGTGATGGTGGCCGCCTTCAGGCCGAGGCGATGCTGGCGGATGGCCGCGGCCGCGTCGCGCACCACCTGATTCTGGGTGGCGCGGCGGTTGGCCAGGCTGAGGTCGAAGCGCTGAAAGTGCAGGTCGAAGCCGATCACTGTGGGCTGCAAGACGCGCAGCGCCTCGACCAGCAGCTCCTGGCCGGTCTGGTCGCCTTCGAGAACGACGATAGTTTGGAACATGGGGATCACCTCGGGTGGGATTGGCAGAGCTGAACGGGACAAAAACAAAGGCACCAGCTTCAAGCTGGTGCCTTTGTTTGTAGCATGGCGGGCCCGACGGGTCTCGAACCCGCGATCTCTGGCTTGACAGGCCAGTATGTTAGCCGACTACACCACGGGCCCAGTGGTTGCTACGAAGGGTATTATACACAGCAGAAGGCTTTCGTCAAATC
>Ga0209573_1001128_pt1 | contig 44054 bp, 36 predicted proteins | sample TNRBio252014_DNA_FD_185870 | JGI IMG/M metagenome (GOLD analysis project Ga0209573, IMG submission 185870) | Wastewater treatment Type I Accumulibacter community from EBPR Bioreactor in Madison, WI, USA - TNR Reactor_6/25/2014_ DNA (SPAdes)... | ecosystem: Engineered > Bioreactor > EBPR >...
CGGCGCCATCGCCGACACCGTCAACATCCTCTCAGGCGGCTCACTCACCTACACGCTGACGCTGACGATCCCCGCCGGCCAGACCGGCGACCTCGTCAACACCGTCACCGTTACGGCCCCGGCTGGCACCACCGACCCGACCCCGGGTAACAACACAGCGACCGACACGGACACCGTCTCCGCACAGGCGGACCTCGTCGTCACGAAGGTCGCCTCCTCTGCCACCGTCCCCGTCGGGACCGACTTCCAGTACACGATCACCGTCCGCAACCTGGGGCCGAGCAACGCGACGAACGTCGTCCTGACCGACCCGCTTCCCTATGGCCTCCTCTTCATCGGCGCCTCGACGACGCAGGGCTCCTGCTCGGGGACGGCGACCGTGACCTGCTCGCTCGGCGTGCTCAACCCGGGCGCCCAGGTCGACATCGTCCTCACAGTCCGCGCCGGGTCGCCCGGAGCTTTCGTCAACACGGCCACCGCGACGCTCAACGAATCCGACCCGACGCCACCGAACAACGTCGCCACCGCGCCCGTCGACGCTCAGGGGCAGGCGACGATTCCCACGGCCTCCGAGGCCGGCCTCCTGACCCTCGCTCTCCTGATCGCCGCCGCCGGGATGCTCCTGCTCCGCAGGGCCTTCCCCATCGGCTGACGCCCGGTTCTCCAACACTTGCCAAACGGGGCGCCCTGCCGGGCGCCCCGTTCTCATTTCGCCGGACCGAGCTCCAGGACGCGCGAGAAGAGGGGCGGACCGTCGAGAGAGCGGCTGTCGTGACGGACGAGCTCGCCGTTCGTCGTTCCCGCCCAGAGAGCACCGTCGGGAAGGAGTGTCGCCGTCTGGAGCCCGGCGCCCGTCCACCGGCCCGACCAGACGCGGTACGAGAGAGTTCGCCGGCCGGAGGGGTCGGGCAGGAGAGCCGAAAAGGCATAGCGAGACACGCCGTCGAGACCCACGACGAGGACCTCGTCCTTCCCCGGCACCGGCACGGCCCACATCGCGTCGAGCCCGGCCGCGTCGAGCGGATGAAGCGTTCCGGACGCCAGGTCGAAGACGTGGAGGCCGCTCGGGAGGATGCCGGCCGCGACGACGAGCCCGAGGCGGGGCACTTCGGCGAGGCGGTAGATCGAGCGGGACGCGACGGGGAACTCGCGCACGCGCCACCCCCCTTCGCGCGAGGTCAGCTCGAGGAGACTCGAGTTCCACGTGCCCGCCAGGATTCGCCGGGCCCCGGGCGCGGGCCAGACCGCGTGGAACGAGACCGGCCGGCCGAGCAGCGCCTGGACGTCGATCTTCTCGAGAAGGTCGAGGGCGGGCCAGCTCCAGCGACGAATCGTGCCATCCGACGACGAGGTGACGAGCTCTCGACCCTTTTCACCCTCGACGACCGCGAGGTCGTTCACGAGAAAGTCGTGAGCCTTCGTCCGCGACCTGAGCTTCGGCCCGGGGAGCCTCCAGAGGGCCACCGTCTTGTCGTCGGAGGACGAGGCGAGGAGGTCGCCGTCCCGCGCGAGAGACGTGAGTCCGTCCGTGTGGACCTCCTCGCGGCGGACCGAAAGGGCCCGGGTGTCGAGCGACCAGAGGTGGCCGTCCCTCCCCCCCGTGAAGACGGTCCTCCCCTCAGCGTCGTGCTCGGCCGCCCACAGGGGGCGGCCCCCGACCGGGACCCGGGCCGACGGCGGGAATCCGGCGTAGGAGACGATCGCCAGCCGCTGCCTCCGGGGCACGAGGGTCAGGAGGAAGTCGGAATCGAGGTAGAGCGTTCCGCCCGGGGAAATCGAAGAGAGGAGGGACACCGGCTCCTCTCCGTCCCGCCAGGCTGTCAGTCCCTCCTGCCCGGACGCGAGGAGGGTCGGCGCATCGGAAACCCACGCCAGGCCGTAGGTCCACCCGCGCCTCGGGAGGAGCCTCGGGCCGGGCGGACCTGAGGTCGAGAAGACCGCGACCGTGTCGAAGGGCCCGCCGACCGCCACCATTCCTCTCGCGTCGTCGACCGCGACCGTGAAAACCTGCCGCTCCGCGAACGGCGCCTCGAGAACGGCCGCGCCCGCCGGAAGCGACCAGGCCCGAACCGGGAGCGCGGCGCCCTGCGCCAGCGCCAGGTACCGCTCACCCAGGTCGACCGCTTCGCCGGGAACGTAAGGGACCCGCGCCCGCACCCGGCGCTCCCACCCTTTCGACGTCCGCTCGAAGACCTCGAGTGCCTCATCGCCCCTGACCGCGAGGTAGCGTCCGGAGCGGGAAACGGCGACGCGCGCCTCCGCGGGCTTCGGCGCATCCGCGGGGAGAGGCCCGAGGTCGGACTCTTCCGGCTTCGAGGGGTGGCGAGCCACGACCCTCCCGTCGCGAAGGACGAAGAGTCGTCCTCCACCGAGCGGTGCGGCTGCGACCTCGCCGGGCGCCAGGGTCACACGCGACGCCGAGATCGCCCCGTCGGACGGGAGGAGGTAGAAGGCGGACGGGGCTGACAGGACCACCGTGCCGTCGAAGGCTCCGAGCACCCGGAGGGCATCGGGCGGCACGGCGATCTCGCGATCGAGCGCCAGCAATGGTGGAGGGGCGGACGAGGCAACGGGATTCGCCGATCCCCCCGTCGCCGGACTTCTGAGGAGGATCGGGATCACCGCCACCGCCACGAGCGCCCCGGCCGCAGCGACGGCGAGGATTGCCGGCGAAGGTCTCCAGCGCCTCCCTGCGCCGCCCGTTTCCGGGCTTTCGATCGCTGGTTCCAGGACCGGGCTTACGCCGATCTCTGCGTCGCCATTCCCAGGTACCGGCGAGGGGACCGGCTGGTCGGGGAGGTTGAACCGATAGCCGACTTTCGGGACCGTCTCCACGAAGTTCGAGGTTTCCGTCTCCCCGAGCGCCTTGCGAACCAGGAACACCGCCTGGGTGAGGGAAGCGTCGGTGACGATCGTGTCGGGCCAGATGGCATCGAGGAGCTCTTCCCTGGAGACGGTCCTTCCGGCATGCCGGACGAGATGCAAGAGAACCTCGAGGGCCTTCGGGGTGAGCGGAACGGGGATGCCGTCCCGGAGGAGAAGGCGGGCGCGCCCGTCGAGCCGAAACTCCCCGAATTCCCACAAACCACTGTCCTCGGGTGACTTGGCAGACATCACAGGATCCTGTGAGGAAATCGTAACCGAAAAATGAGACGCCATTGAGGAACTCGCCCGGGCCCGGACCGTAGGTTGGGGCACCATGAGACAGCACCTCAGAACGCGACCGACCCTCCTCGGCGCGGCCCTCGTGGGAGCGGCCCTCTCCGGCGCTCTCCCCTCGGCCGCGGCCAACATCCTCAACAACGGGACCTTCGGGTCGGGGCTCGGAGGATGGGCGGCGACTCCGTCCGTCGAATGGGCCCAGGAGGGCGCCGCCGGACCCGGCTCCGGGTCCGCACGGATCCGCAGGAACCCCGGGATCGTCGGCGCCCTGATGCTCTCCCAGTGCGCCGCCGTGACGCCGGGCACCGACTACGACCTCGGCGCCACGACCCTTCTCCCTTCCTCCCCCGAGGCGGAAGGCGGCGTCTCCTTCCGCGTCGTCTGGCACTCCTGGCCCGGCTGCGAGGGAGCGACCCTCGGCCTCACCCCCGCGCTCGACTTCTCCCACGTGGCCCCGGCGGTCTGGACCCGCCGCAGCCTCGAGAGGCTTCGCGCGCCGTCCGGGGCGGCGAGCGCCTCGGTCCAGGTCGTCCCCTGGGCCTCGGGGCCGGAGCTCGCCTTCTCCGCATTCGTCGACGACGTCGAGCTCTCCCCCTCGAAGAGGTTCGTCACTCTCACGGTGCCGACCGCGGCCTCCGTCGACGGGGCGCGCGGGGAGCGCTTCCGGACGACCCTCGTCCTGACGAATCCCGCCCTCTACACCCGGCGCATCGACGTCACCCTTCGCTGCGCGGCAGGCCAGCCTTGCGCGACCTCGGCGGTGAGCCTCTCCTTCGCGCCGGGAGAGACCCGCGTCTTCGCCGACGCTCTCCTCGACCTCTTCGGGAAGCGGAGCGGCGCCGGCGCGCTCGAGGTGACCTACGAGGCCACGCCCGGTCCGATCGTCGCTTCGGCGAGGGCGGCGACCGTCCACGCGGAAAGACCCGGCAACGGGATGGCACTCCCCGTCCTGCCGTCCTCGGCGGCGCGAACGACAGCCACGTTCGTGGGCCTTTCCGACGGGCGCGCCGGCGACGGCGGGACCCGCGTGAACGCCGGCGTCTACAACCCGTCCACGGCCACCGTCTTCGTCGGCTTCACCGTTCACGCCGAAAGCGGCGAGGCCCTCGACACGGTCTACCAGCTGGTCGGCCCGGGCGCATGGGCCCAGGTCAACGACCTCTTCGGAGCGGCGAACGCCGGTCCCGTCCGCCCCGGCTCCCACGTCACTTTCAACTCCGAGGGCCTCGTCTTCCCCTTCCTCATCTCGATCGACAACCGCTCGGGCGACTCCACCTATCTCGAGCCCAGGGAGAGCTTCCAGCCATGAGACCCTTCGCAGCTTCGCTGACGATCCTGTCCGGCCTCCTCGCGTCGGCCCTCTCGGCCCACGCAGTCCAGGCCGGGAACCTCCTGTCCAACGGCGACTTCCGCGAGAGCATCTCCTCGTGGTCGCGCCTCGACCTCGTCTCCTTCAGCGCGGGCGGCGCCGCGAGCCCCGGCTCGGCCCGGATCACGCTCCCGAGCCGGCCGGAGGGAGCCGACGTGATGCTCCAGTGCGTCGCCGTCGAGGGCTACCGGCTGTACGACCTCTCGGGCGCGGCCCGTCTGCCGGAGTGGCCCGGTCACTCCGGCGGTGTCTCCCTTCGCCTTCAGTGGCACGCCGCCCCGAACTGCCAGGGGCCGACCCTGCGCGGCGCCCCGTCGCTCGACTTCTCCTACACCGAGCCCACCGGGTGGCAGGTGAAGGAAAGGCGCCGGATTCCGGCGCCCCAGGAAGCCGTCAGCGCCCTCGTCGTCGTGGTGGCCCGCGCCGCCGGAGAAGAGCCCTACCCGATCTTCGTCGACGACGTCGTGCTGCGCCGCTCGGTGGAGGACGAGGACTTCTTCATCCCGACCGCCGCCTCCGTCCGCGGCGCGAAGGGTGAGCGCTTCGAGACCGATCTCTGGGTGCACAACCCGGCCCCCGCGGACCGAGTGTTCGCCCTGACCCTGTGGCGCGACGGGCGCCCGACGACCCCGGTCGTCCTCCACGTCGGCGCGAAGCAGACGCGGCACCTCCCCGACGTCCTCTCGACGATGCTCGGCCAGCGCGACGCCGCGGGTACGCTCCAGTTCTCCTACGACCTCCGCGGCGGACCGATGCTCGTCTCCTCGCGCGTCGTCACGGTGAACCCCGAGAGCCCCGGCAACGGCACGGGCATCCCGGCGCTGCGGCGGGACGAGGCGAGGACGAGCGCGATCTTCCCCGGCCTCTCCGGGGCGCGGGACGACGCCTCCGGAGCGTTCCGGGTCAATGCCGGCGCCTTCAACCCGCACGCCGCACCGGTGGAAGCCGTCGTCGGGCTGTACGACGGTGACGGTACCGAGCTCGGCACCTTCACGCGAACCCTCGGACCCGGCGAGTGGCTGCAGGTCAACGACGTCTTCCGCGAGGTGGGCGCCGGGGGATTCGCCACCGAGGGGGCCACGCTCGCCTTCTCCGCGCGCCTCCCCGTCTTCCCGTTCGTCATCGCGGTCGACAACCGCTCGGGGGACGGCACCTTCATCGCGGCCCGGGACGTTCCGCTCCTGCCTTGAGGATCGGCGGCCGGCGGGGAGTCCGACCCTCCCGCCGGCCCGCGGCCCGTCGGCAGATCAGGCGGTCCACGGCCCTCCAGGTTGACAGGACGGACGCCCGACCCGATCTTGGCCTCGGAATCCGCAGATGAACGACACCTCGTCCCGCGCCGCAACCCGCCTCCTGGAAATACTCGCGGCGAAGATCGCCGACGAGACGGGAGTCGACCCTGCCGTCGCACGCGAGCTGGCCGCATCTGCCCTCACGTCGCCATCCGTCGACGAGGACGAGCCGATCGCCCTCCTCGACGCGGCGGGCCGCGAGGTCGCCCGAATCCCCTTCGCCCTCGTCGAGGAGGCCTTCGACGAGCTGGACGACGAGGAAGACGCCAGAAGCTGAGCACGGGGGAAACCCGGCGGCCCGGGTTTCCCTTCGTCTCACGCTCGCGATGCGAGCATCCCTACCGCGCGGAAGGGGGCACGGGGGAAACCCGGCGGCCCGGGTTTCCCCCGTCCATTTCAGTACGCCTGCAGGTACTCGTCGACCTCCCACGGGTGAACGCGGGAGATGTAGGTCGACCACTCGGCGCGCTTGGCCTGGATGAAGTTGTCGCAGATGTGCTCGCCGAGCGCGTTCTTCACGACGTCGTCCTTCTCGAGGCAGTCGAGAGCGTCGGAGAGGTTCGCGGGGAGCTGCTCGATCTTCCGGCGCTTCTTCTCGCGCTCCGACATCTCGAAGATGTTCTCGTTCACCGGCTCCCCGGCCTCGATCCTGTTCTTGATGCCGTCGAGGCCCGCCGCGAGCATGACGGCGAATCCGAGGTACGGGTTGCAGGCCGGATCGGGCATCCGGACCTCGCAGCGCGTTCCCATGCCGCGCCGGGCCGGGATGCGGACCATCGGCGAGCGGTTGCGCTCGGACCAGGCGACGTTCACGGGCGCCTCGTAGCCCGGGACGAGCCGCTTGTAGGAGTTGACGAGCGGGTTCGTCACCGCGGCTATCGCCTTGGCGTGCTTGAGGATTCCGCCGATGTAGTACATCGCGATCTTCGAGAGCTGGTACGGGGCCTTCGGGTCGAAGAAGGCGTTCTTCGGGCTCGCTGCGGTCCCCGTCATGAGCGACTGGTGGACGTGCATTCCCGAGCCGTTGATTCCGAAGATCGGCTTCGGCATGAACGTCGCGTGGAGGCCGTGGTCCATGGCGACCTTCTTGACGATGTGCTTGAAGGTCGTGACGTTGTCGGCCGTGGCGACGGCGTCGCCGTACTTGAAGTCGATCTCGTGCTGGCCGGGGGCGACCTCGTGGTGGGCCGCCTCGACCTCGAAGCCCATCGCTTCGAGGGCGACGACGATGTCGCGCCGGGCGTCCTCGCCGCGGTCGACCGGGGTGAGGTCGAAGTAGCCGCCCGAGTCGTGCGTGTCGACGATCGGGTCGCCGGCCGCGTCCCGCCGGAACAGGAAGAACTCCGCCTCGGGACCCGTCATCAGGCTGTAGCCGAGCTCCTTCGCCCTGTCCTTCTGCCGCTTCAGCGTCTGGCGCGGGCAGCCGGCGAACGGCTTTCCGTCGGGCGTGATGATGTCGCAGACCAGGCGGGCCACCTTCCCGTTCGTGTGCGACCACGGGAAGATCCGGAACGTATCGAGGTCCGGCACGAGGCCCATGTCCGACTCCTCGATCCGCACGAATCCCTCGATCGAGGACCCGTCGAACTGGATCTCGCCGTCGAGCGCCTTCTCGAACTGGGAGCGGGGCACCTCGACGTTCTTGATGATCCCGAGGATGTCCGTGAACTGGAGACGCAGGAACCGGACTCCTTCCTTGTCGCAGGTCTTCAGGATCTCGGCGGCCTTCATGCCCATTTCTGCTCCTTCTTCCGGATCTGGCCGGAACGGCGCGGAATTTGAGGCACTTCGCCGATTTCGTCAAGTTACTTCAAAGAAGTATTCATGAGCATTCTCGAATTCATCAAAACAGATTACTTAATCCGTTTTTAGGGAATCCTCGCGACGAGCGGGGGGATACTTCCATCCATGACCCATCCGACCCGCGAGAACGCCTGGGCCCTCCTGACGGAGTTCACCGCCTCGCAGGCGCTGCGTCGCCACGCCCTCGCCGTGGAGGCGTCGATGCGCCACCTCGCTCGCGCCGCGGGCGCGACGGACGAGGCCGAGGTCGAGCGCTGGGGGCTCGTGGGCCTCCTCCACGACTTCGACTACGAGCGGTACGCCACCGAAGCCGATCACGTCTTCCGGGGCATGGAGATCCTCCGCGAGCGCGGCTGGCCCGAGGACCTGATCAAGGCGGTCGGCGGTCACGCCTTCTACACGGGAATCCCGCGCGAGACGCCGATGGAGAAGGCGATCCTCGCCGCCGACGAGCTGACCGGATTCGTCGGCGCCTGCGCCCTCGTCCGTCCGTCGAAGAAGATCTCCGAGGTCCCGGTCGAGTCGGTCCTGAAGAGGCTGAAGGAGAAGGCCTTCGCCCAGAAGGTCGATCGCGAGTACGTGCGGCGCGGCGCCGAGGAGTGGGGCCGGCCCCTGCCCGAGCTCATCGCTCTCGTCCTCGCCTCGCAGGTGCCGATCGCCGCTTCCCTCGGCCTCGACGGCGCCCCGGCGGCGGACCTGCCAGACGCGCCCTGTCCGCCCGCGCCGCCAGCGCCCTGAGGCCGGGCGGCGAGGGAGCCCGCCCAGGCCGCCCGTCTCACGCCTCGTCTCTCACCTCGACGCGCGGCGCCCGCAGGCCGATACTCCGCCGGATGCGCACTCTTCTGATCGAGAACGCCCTCGTCGCCGGAATGCGCTCGGCCGACGACTTCCATCCCAATGGCGCCGTCTGGGCCGAGGAGGGGGTCATCCGCGCCCTCGGTTCGGAGGCGCGGGCCGCTGCCGCGGCGGCGGCCCTGCGCGGCGAACCCGTCGAGCGGGTCGACGCGGAGGGCCTCTGGCTCTTCCCGGGATTCGTCCAGACCCACATCCACCTCTGCCAGACCCTCCTTCGCAACGGCCCGGACGACCTCCCGCTCCTCCCGTGGCTGAAGACGCACGTCTGGCCCGGAGAGGCCGCCCACGACGACGAAACGCTCTTTCTCTCCGCCCGCCTGGGCCTCGCCGAGCTGGCCGCCGGAGGGACGACCTCGATCCTGGACATGGGGACGGTGAGGCACACCGACGCCGTCTTCCGTGCGGCGGAGGCGTCGGGCCTCAGAGTCACGAGCGGGAATGCGCTCATGGACGACCCGTCGACGAACCCGCCCTACCTCTTCGCGGAGACGGACGAGGCGCTCGCCGAGGGGGAGCGCCTCTTCGCGCGCTGGCACGGCGGGGCCGGGGGTCGACTCCGCTTCGCCTGGTGTCCGCGTTTCGCCGTCTCCTGCACCGACCGGATCCTCGGCGAGGTGGCCGCGCGCGCGCGTGCCCAGGGAGTCCTCGTCCACACGCACGCCTCCGAGAACCGCGACGAGGTCGAGCTCGTCAGGACCCGGAGCGGCCGCGCGAACATCGAGCACCTGCACGACCTCGGAATCGCCGGGCGCGCGACCGTTCTGGCCCACGTGATCCACACCAGCGAAACGGAGAGGCGGCTCCTCGCCGTCGACGGCACCGCCGTGGCGCACTGCCCTTCCTCGAACCTGAAGCTCGGCTCCGGCATCTGCCCCGTCCCCGACTACCTCTCCCGGGGAATCCACGTCACGCTCGGCGCCGACGGCGCACCCTGCAACGACCGGCTGGACCCCTTCTCGGAGATGCGCCACGCCGCCCTCCTGCAGAAGGTCGCCTCGGGACCGGCGGCGCTGACGGCGTGGCAGGTGGCCCGGATGGCGACCGCCGAGGGGGCCGCGGCGCTCGGCCTCGGCGACGTCTGCGGGACGATCGAGGTGGGCAAGAGGGCCGACCTGGTCCTCCTCGACCCATCCGCCGGCTTCGCCCGTCCGATCTCGTGGCGCGACGACCCCTACGGACCGCTCGTCTTCGCGTTCGATCGCGGCAACGTCGTCGAAACGCGGGTCGACGGCGAGGTCGTCTTCCATCGCGACAGGCGTGCTGCCCGGGCGCTCGCCCCCGCCGCCGAGGAGATCGAGGCCGCCGCCCGTCGCCTCCGCGAGAGGGTCGCGAGAAGCGGCCGTCGAGGCCCGGATCTGCCCCTTGAAGGACGGGCCTGAGGGGCCCACACTCTCCGGAAGACTCCCTGGAGGTGAATGATGCCTGCGCGTGAGAACGCCCTGCTCAGGAGCATCGTCGTCGGGACCGATTTCTCCGTCTGCGCGGCCCGCGCCCTCGCGCATGCCGTGTCGCTGGCGCAGCTCTCCGGCGCGAAGATCCACCTCGTTCACGTCCTGCTCGAGCCCGTCCAGGCGCTCGACGTGGCCGCCGCGCTCCCCTACCCCGACGTCGAGGTCCGAAGGGAGTGGGAGCAGGCCGCACGGGTCAAGCTAGACCGCGAGGTGAAGGCCGCCGAGAAACGGGGCGTGACGACGACCGCCGAGATCCGCTGGGGGCGCCCGTCCGACACGATCGTCGACACCGCCGCCCGGCAGAAAGCCTCGCTGATCGTCCTCGGGACGCACGGCCGGTCCGCGCTCGAGAAGCTTCTCCTCGGCTCGACGGCCGAGCGGGTCCTCCGCCTGTCGCCCGTGCCGGTCCTCACCGTCCGGGAGAAGAGGAAGTAGCGCGCGCCGAAGGAATTTCGGGGAGGGGGCTTCCCCGGCGCGCGCCCTCGGGGCCGCCGCTCTAGTCGGCCTTCTCCCAGGCGTGCGGGATCTCCACCGGGAAGGGAGTCCGGGTCAGGCGCGTCCGGTCCCCGAAGTAGAGCCCGCCGGCTGTCGGGTCGCCGTAGCCGACCCACTCCTCGAATGAGACGGCGTTCAGGAGGTCCTGAACGGCGACGGTCTTCGTCTTCTTCTTCGGGTTCTCTCTGATCTCCTTGCGGGCGTTCTCGTAGCGGCTGGAGGCTGCCAGCTGCGTCTGGTCGGTCCGAAGCTCGGCGAAGCAGACCTGGCGGAAGACCTTCCCGGGACGGTGCGTGGCGTACCAGGCGTACTCGATCGGCGTCAGGTTGGAGAGGACGAGCAGCTCGAGCGGGGCGAAGATCGAGTAGAGGCGGGGCTCGCGCCGGGCCGGCTCGGCGGCGCCGATGGCCCTGGCGACCTCGCCCGGGTCCATGCTCTCCTTGCAGGGCGCGGACTCGAAGCGGGCGACGTCCGCCGTGGAACCCATGTCGAGGGCCTGTCCCCCCGTCTTCACGAGGAGAACCTTCCGATACGCGTCGAGCGGCGTCGTCGTGAAGCCATTGCACGAGAGAGCCGTCTTCGTCCGCTTGCCGGAGCGGACCTCCTCGATGGCCCGCGCCGTGTCCCCGTTCGCATCCCGCCATCCCCCCTCCTCGAGGAAGGAGAAGGCTGCCGCCCCGTCTGCCAGGGCGAGGTCGACGAAGATCGCCCGGCCGTGGAAGTGCCGCCCCGACCCCGGCGAGAGGTGGTGGGCGAGACCGTCCACGCCGAGGCTCGTCGCGATCACGGAGCCGTGAGGGATCGTCAGGACGAGGTTCAACCGTTCCATCGTTTCTCCTGGCTCCCGGCTGCGCCGGGGGCGTATCTGGCGACGCTCTCGATCGGTCCCGCCATCGCATGGGCCTTCGTCCCCGACCGAAAGTCCTCTCCGCTCTCGTCGGCGAACGGGACGGTCGTCGGCGCGCTGCTCATTCCCCGATTCTAAACGGTGCCGTGAGCGTGCTAGCCTCCTCGGGCCCGATGCCGAAGAGGATCATTCCCGTCTCCTCCGGGAAGGGCGGCGTCGGCAAGACGACCGTCGCGACGAACTTCGCGCTGTCGCTTTCCCGTTACGCCCCGACGCTCCTCGTCGACCTGGACACGGGGACCTCCTCCGTCCGGAACACGATCGGCGTCCCGGTCGACCGGGATCTCTACCACTTTTTCCGCAAGGGCTTCCGCCTCGACGAGTGCATCACCCGGCTCCCTCCCTCGTGGGACCCCGACGGCCTCTACTCGGGCTTCGGGTTCGTCGCGGCGCCGCTCCACCTCATCGAGGACGTCACGAACTTCGGTCCCGAGAAGAAGGCCCGCCTCTGTGCCGCGATCAACGAGCTCCCGGCCGACTACATCGTCCTCGACATGAAGGCCGGCCTCGACTCGAACGTCGTCGACTTCCTCCCCTGGTCGAACTCCGGGATCCTCGTCTTCACGCCGCACCTGCCGTCGGCGACGCTCGCCGCGTCGGACATCGTCAAGGCCATCCTCTTCCGCAAGCTCCGGATCGTCTTCTCGCCTTCGAGCCCCTTCTACTCCCAGGTGCAGGACCCGCGGACGACGACCCTCCTCGTCAACGACCTCCTCGACGAGGTGGAGGACGTCTACGAGGAGGGCCTCCCGAACCTGGACGCCTTCCTGGTCGACCTCGCCTCGGCCCTCGGCCCGCACCCGGTCCTCGAGCAGGTCGCCCGAACGGTCGAGCACTTCCGGGTCCACTACGTCCTGAACTCCTTCAACGGCGTCGACGAGGCGTTCGACACGGCGGTGAAGCCCTTCGTCGAGAACCTCGTGAGCACGGTCTCCGAGCGGATGACGCTGACGAATCTCGGCTGGGTCGTGAAGTCCGACGAGATCCACCTCGGCAACTGCCGCAAGCGCCCCGTTCTCCTCTCCCCGCGCGACGGGCACGCCGTGCACCACGCGACCCGCGGCGAGAAGGCCCTCGACACTCTCATCCGCGAGACGACGGGACTGGCCATCGAGCCGAAGAAGGTGAAGCCTGTGCTTCCGGTGCAGACCCGCCCCGACCCGGAGAGCGCCCTGGCGCGCGAGCTCGACTCCCTGAACCGGATGTACCACCGGAAGGGGAACCGGGACGACCCGCGCGACAACTTCGACTACCTCACCGCCCGGGCGCTCCACCTGCTGACGCACGCACGCCCCTCGGAGTTCGGGACGCCGCGCCTCTGCGGCCCGGCCGAGATCCTCCGCTCGTTCTTCCCGGCGGGCGCAAAGACTCCGCCTGCGTGAGAGGCTCGGGCCGGGCGGCGGTCATCTTCCTCGCCGTCCTCGCGGCGGCGGGTCTCCTCGTCTACCGCGGGAGGCTTCGCGAGCTGGGAATCCGCCTTAGGCTCGCCTTCCTCGCGATCGTCACGGTCCTCTGCGCCTCGATGCTCGTGAGGGGCCTCCTCTCCCAGGGAGACTCCCGGCTCTTCGCTCTCGGCGCGTTCGTCGTCGTCGCGCCCTGCGTCGTCCTCGCCTGGCGCGATTTCCTGCGGGCGCCGTAGCGCGGCGAAGCTACCTGACGACGACCCGGTCGAGGACGATCCCCAGCTCGCGCGGGTCGTCGGCGAGCCCGGCCGCCTTCGGTACGAAGACAGGCGACTCGAGCTCGACGCGCACCGGCTCGGCGCCGGCCATGTGCCTTCTGGCAGCCTCGTCGAGGGCGAGGTGCGCCTCGCCGAAGTCCCCCGGAAGGACACTCAGCCGTCCCGCCGGAACGCCCCCGATCGAGACGGCGACCCAGACCGGTTCGGCTCCGGGCGCTTTTGCCCGCAAGGCGATCTCCCGGGGAAACAGGCCGGGAACGGGCACCCAGGCGAAGGAAGACCGCCCCGACGTCCAGCGCATCGTCAGGCCGCTCCGTGCGTCCGTCTCGCGCTCGTGAAATCCGTCGAGCGCTCCCCACGCGTCCCGCGGGCGACCGAGGTCCAGGATCCGCTCCTCGCCGAGACGTTCCCAGAGCGTCTCGGGCGGCGCCGAATAGGTCGACTCCCGGATCAGGAAGCAGCCTTCGGACGGGCGCGTCACGCCCGGGAGCGCCGGGAGCGGCTCTGGCCGGTCGCACGAGAGAACGACTTCACGTGGTCTGAACAGCGGCCCGTAGACGGGAACAGGAATGATCGCCAGCTCGAAGACGCCCGGCTCGAGACGCCGGGTCAGGAGAGCCCGCCCGGTCTCCCCGTCCCGGACCGTCAGCGTCGTCGGTCCTTCCATGTGCTGACGCTGGCCCCTCAGGAGAGCGACGGGAGGGCCCTGGAGACCGGGAATGATGAGGTGCGCCTCCCGCCCGGCCCAGCGGACGGAAGGCTCCCCCGGAGCGCGCTCGCGCAGGCCGAAACCGGTTCCGAAAAGCGGCGGAGCGGGATCTCGAACGGCCACGCCGAGGAGGCGGCGGTTCCCGAGGGCGTCCGCCACCCGGCCACCGTGGTACCAGGAGCGCCAGACCGAATCCGAACGGTCGGGAGCATCCGGCTCGTCGCTGAAGTCGGCGATCCGCACGAGCCTTTTGTTGATGCGCGGGACCGGCGCCAGGAGGAGGTCGTCCGTGAGGCCCCAGATCTTCAGCCGCCCCTCCCAGATCTCCGTCCTCAGGAACGAGGCAAAGACGCCGTCTGCGATGAGCGACTCGCGCCCCGGATGGCCGTACCGGGCGATCTGGTCGATCGCGGCTGCCGGGGGTGTCTGGTGCGTCGCGCCGTGGCGCACTTCGGGCCACGCGAGGCGCCCGAAGAGCGCGGCCCCCGCGAGCATCGCGGCCAGGCCGAGAGGCGGACGCCGCAGGAGGGCCCCCGCTCCGGCGGCGACGGGCAGCGCGAGAACGAGGACGAACGGCACCGAGTAGCGCGACATCGCCCGGCTGTGCAGGAACCAGAGGGAGAGGAAGGCCGGGACGAGAACGAGCAGGAGCCTGGCCGCCGACTTCGGCGAGCGGCGGGCGGTGGCGGCCAGCCCGACGGCGCCGAGGGCGAGGACGACGAGCGCGCGCCGCCACGAGAGGAAATCCCGCACGAGAAAGGAGTCGAGGATCGTTCCGAACGTCCCCGTCGCGAACGCGTGGGACCGGAACTCGGCGCGCTCGCCCACGGCCGCGAGAATTCCCGGTATTCCCCCCGCCTCGCCGAGGAGCCAGAGACCCCAGGCGAGCGTTCCCGCGAGCCCCGCCCCGACGAGCGCGCCGGCCGCGAGCCGGCCCCGGCGATCCCGCGAGAGGCGAACGGCCTCCACGAGCAGCAGCGGTCCGAAGGCGACGACCAGGTGAGGGCGGACGCCCGCACCCGCGGCGGCAGCCAGGCCCGCGACGAGCGCGAGAGGCCAGGCCCGGCGCCCGGCCTCCGCTCGCCCGGCCGCGGCCGCCAGGGCCGCCAGCGCCGCGAGGAAGAACGCCGTCGAGGGAGAGTCGGAGAAGGCCCGGCCGCCATTCACCCACACGACCGGAAGCGAGGCCGCGAACGCCGTTCCCCCGAGTGCGGCCCACCCGCCGACGAGCCCGCGGCCCCAGAGGAAGAGCGCGACCAGCGAGACGCACGAAAGCAGAGTCGCCGCGACGGCCAGGGCAAGGAAGGGCGAAGGGATGACGCGGAGGAGGCTCCGGCCGATCAGGATCCAGACGGGGAAGCCCGGGGCCTGGGGGGAAAGCTCGGCCAGGTCGAACCGCGTGACCGCCCCCGAGAAGACCGCCTCGTCGATCTCGCCCGGCGACACCGCGATCGCCAGGAACCGCGTGGCCACGACGGCGCCGAGGATCGCCGCGACCAGCGGGAACGGCGGCTCGATCGGGCGGGGCAGAGACGAGGGGAGCTTCACGGGAATCGTCATTCTAGGGGCGCCGGCGACCAGAGGCCGGGCGTACGGGGGTCCGGCGGGAGCCACTGCGCCCCGGGGCGCTAGAATGGGGCGATGCTTTCGAGGACCCACCTTAAGGGATGACCGAGCCGAGGATCATCCCCCGCGCCGAACATCCCATCTCGCGCGGCTACATCGACCCCGACGCCCTGAAGGTTCTCTACCGCCTGCACCGGTCCGGGTTCAAGGCGTACCTCGTCGGCGGTTCCGTCCGCGACCTCCTGACGGGAAGGACCCCGAAGGACTTCGACATCGGGACCGACGCCCGTCCACAGGACGTCCGCCGCCTCTTCCGGAACTGCCGCGTCATCGGCAGGCGCTTCCGGCTCGCCCACGTCCTCTTCGACGGAGGAAAGATCGTCGAGGTCTCCACGTTCCGGAAGCGGCCGGAGCCGGAGGAGGTCGAGCCGGGCCAGACGGGAGACGCCGATCTCCTGATCCGCTCGGACAACACGTTCGGCACCCCCGCCGAGGACGCCGTCCGGCGCGACTTCACCATCAACGGCCTCTTCTACGACATCGCGACGTTCGCCGTGATCGACTGGGTCGGCGGCGTCGAGGACCTCGAAAGGCACCTCGTCCGCACGATCGGAGAGCCCGAGATCCGCTTTCGCGAGGACCCCGTCCGGATGATGCGGGCGTGCGAGTTCGCGGCGCGGCTCGGCTTCGACATGACCCCGGAAGTCCGAGCGGCGATCGACGAGAACCGCAAGGAGATCCTCAAGAGCGCGGCTCCGCGGGTCACGGAGGAGCTCCTCGACCCCCTTCGCCGGGGCTGGGGGGCGGCCACCTACAGGCTCTGGTCGCAGGTGGGTCTCCTCGGCGAGATCTTTCCCGCCCTCGACCGCGAGGTCGGAGGGAAAGCGGGCGCGAACGGCCTCTTCTGGAAAATGCTCGCCGAGACCGATCGGCGAAGGGCCGGCGGCGAGGTCCTGTCCGACGCGAGCCTCCTGGGGGTCGTCTTCCTGCCGCTCCTGTTCGCGGCCATCCGGGCGCGCTCGGGCGGAACGGTCGACGCCCAGAAGCTCCTCCTCCTCCTCGAGGACGTCGTCAACCCGTCCTCGGTCCGCCTCTCGCTGCCGAACGCTGCGATCCACGACCTCAAGCAGGGGCTCTTCACGATGGGGCGCCTCGCCGAGCTCCGGCCGGGAGACGCCGCCGCGCGGCGGCTCGTGACGAAGGGCTATTTCCCGGTGGCCGTCGGCCTCCTGTCGCTCTATTCGGCCGCTTCCGGGCGCTATCGCGACGCCGCCAACGTCTGGGAGGAGGTCCTTCGGCGCGGCGGGCGGGCCCCGCGGCCCGGCGAGGACCTCCGGGCTGCCATCCCGTTCCCCGAAGCTCTCGTCCCGCACGAGACGCACGATCCGCACGAGGTCTTCCTCCCCGACGACGTCCGCCCCGCGGCTCCCGTAGCGCACCGGCGGCGACGGCGGCGGAGCCGCGGCGGGAAACCGGGAGAAGCGGCCTAGTCCTTCCCCTTCTCGGTTTCGGGAGGCCCGGCCGAACGCCGCTCGAAGACGTACGGCCCCTCCTTCGCCCCCCAGACCTGCCGGTCCTCGAGGTCGTACCCGCGGTCCCACGACTCCATCCGCCCCTGGACGAGCTTCACCCGCGACGTGGCGTATCGGGCTCCCGAGAGCGCCGACGGGCAGTTCGTCCCCTCGGTGCCCCCCTCCCACCCGTCGGCGGTCTTCTTCAGCCGAACGGCGCACCCGATCCGTTCGACGACGTCCCCCGCGCCGTAGAGAGCGAGGTCGGCCGGGTCTCGCCACTTCCCCGACACGGCGACAGGCTCCTTCGGCTCGAAGACCCGCGACACGACGCCGCCGTCGGCCGTCTCCTCGATCCGGTAGAAACGCTGCCTGTACGGCTTGTCCGACGTCGCCGAGAGCGCCTGCTCCAGGTAGAGGACCGGCGATCCGGAGCTGAGGCGGCTCTTCGGCACGATCACCGAGACGAGGCGGACGTCGCGAAAAGCCGCCGGGTTCGCCTCGGCCTGTGCCTTCGAATCGAACGTACCCGCCAGGAGCGAAGCAACCTCTTCGGGGGCGCCCGGAGTCTCGGAGCCGGCCGCCGGGGTCCCGAAGAGCACGGCGAGGAGGACGGCGAAGGGAAGCGCGGAAGGAGTGGAGCTTTTCACGGAGCCCGAGAGTAGCAATTCTCCCTTTCGTCCACCGGGCGGACGGGTGACGCATCCGTCCCTTCGGAAGTAGTCTCCTGCCCGTGGCACTCCCGGTCGGGGCGCGGCTCGGCTCCTTCGAGATCCTCGGTCTCCTCGGCGCGGGGGGGATGGGCGAGGTCTACCGCGCCCGCGACGAACGCCTCGGCCGCGAGGTCGCGATCAAGGTCCTCGCCTCCGGCTACCTCTCGGATCCCGAGCAGCTCCGGCGCTTCGCCGGCGAGGCGCGGACCGCGTCGTCCCTGAATCACCGCAACATCGTCACGATCTTCGAGATCGGCCAGTCCGACGGCCAGCCGTTCCTCGCGATGGAGCTCATCGCCGGCCAGACGCTCCGCAAGGTCGCCTCGGGCGGCCTGCTGCCGATGCGCGGGGCCCTCGACATCATGGTCCAGGTGGCCGAAGGCCTCTCCGCGGCCCACGAGGCGAGCCTCGTCCACCGCGATCTCAAGCCGGAGAACGTCATGGTCGCCCGCGACGGCGCCGTCAAGATCCTCGACTTCGGCCTCGCCAAGCTCTTCGGGGAGGCGGCCTCGGGAGAGCTGGCCCGGAGCCTTTCGAAGACCTCGACGGGCATCGTCGTCGGCACCGCGAGCTACATGTCCCCCGAGCAGGCGCGGGGGCACGCCGTGGACTTCCGCTCCGACCAGTTCTGCTTCGGCCTCATCCTCTACGAGGTCCTGGCCGGAAGGAAGGCGTTCGCGAGGGCGAGCGCCGTCCAGACGCTCACCGCGATCATCGAGGAGGAGCCAGAGCCTCTCGGGCCCCTCAACCCGAAGGTCCCGCCCCCTCTCCTGTGGATCGTCGAGCGCTGCCTTTCGAAGCAGCCCGAGGAGCGCTACGCCGCGACACGCGACCTCGCCCGCGAGCTGAAACAGGTGCGGGACAACCTCTCCCGCCTGACCGAAGGGGTCCAGCGCGGGACGAGCGAGACCCGGGCGGTGCCGATCGGCGCCGCGACGATCCGAACGAGCGCCGCCGCTCCCACGGTGCACGTCACCGCCACGAAGTCCATTCCCGCGAGCACTCCGGAGAGCGGCCCTCACCGGACGGCGCGGGTTCTCGCCGCGGCGCTCGGCGCGCTCGCGCTCCTCGGGGGCGGCACAGGGCTCGGGTGGTGGCTCGGAAACCGGGGAGCCGAGACGGCATCCGCCTGGAGGGGCGACCTCATTCTCGGGAACACGACCCAGGTCCTCGCCTCCCGCCTCTCACCAGACGGGCAGACGCTCGCGTTCGTCACGCCGGCGGGCGGCGTCACGCAGGTCGCCGTGATGAAGCCGGCGTCGGGGGACTGGACCGTCCTCACGACGCGGCCCGACTCCGGTTCGGTCTACCGGGTGGCCTGGTCGAAGGACGCCACGCGGGTCTACTTCGACCGCGTCACCGACATCCCGCACGGCATCTTCAGCGTGCCGGCCGTCGGGGGTCCGGAACGCCTCGTCCTGGAGGACGCCCAGAGCCCCGAAGCTCTTCCCGACGGCGGCCTCCTCGTCGTGAGGACGTCGACCCAGGGGGAGTTCCGGATCCACCGGTTCTCTCCCGACACGGGCCTCGTCTCGCCCCTCGGCCCACCGGTCGTCGCCGAGTCGATCGGCCTCTCGCTCAGGGCGAGCCCCGACGGCCGGGAGGCCCTTTTCTGGGGCCGGCTCGCCACCGAAGGGGCGGAGTCCCTGCCCCGCCAGCTTCATCTCCTCGACCTGGCGACCGGCACGGTGCGCCCGGTCACGGGTGAGCTCCCGGTGGCGCCGCCTTACGCCTTCTCTGCCGACGGCCGGTCGGTCGTGGCGACCGTTGCCGTCGGCGACCTGTCCCGCCTCGTCTCCGTCTCGCTCGACGGGCACGAGGTCCGCGGGCTCCTGACGGTCACCTCGCGCCCGACGAGCATCTCCCCCGGACCCGCAGGCAGCACCTACGTCTGTCTTTCAGAGAGCACACAGGAGGTCCTGCGATTCCCCGTCACCGGGGGGGTGCCCGAGCGTCTCGGAGCGGCGAGAGGCGCCGTGACGAGCCCCGCGGTGCTCCCGGACGGTCGCGTCATCCTCCCCGGCCTCGTCGCGGGCCGCCGCCGGCTCTTCCTGAAGAGTCCGTCCGGCGAGACGCGTCCGCTCGTCGACACCTCCGAGGAGACGGCGCCCCCGGTCGTGACGCTGGGAGGTACCCGGTCCGTCTTCCTCGCCGGAGCATCGGGCGCAGCTCCATCGCTCGTCCTGGCCTCCATCGAGGAGGGCCGCATCCTGCGCCGGCTGCCCGGCACGGAGGGAGTCGTACCGCAGGACCTCGCAGCCTCGGCCGACGGACGGACGGTCTACTACCCCGACCGTGGCTCCGTCTGGGCGATCGACGTCGACGGTGGCGCCCCGCCGAAGAAGTTCGGCGCGGGGCATGGCGTCGCGGCGTTCCCGGACGGCACCGAGCTTCTCGTGCAGCGAAACGGGATCAACGGCGTGGACCTCTTCCGCGTCCCGGTCACCGGCGGCCACGAGCTCCGGATACCGCTGCAGGGGAACCTGCGCCTCGCGCCGGTGCCGCTGTCGGGTCGGGCCGTGGGCCCGGACGACCGGATCGTCGTGACCGTCGCCTCCCGCAACTCCTGGCGGTGGAGCCCGGCCTTTCTCGACCCCTTCACCGGAGCCGTCGAGCGGATTCCTGTCGTCTTCGAGGGCGACGTCCAGTCCTCGGGCTGGGCCGACGGCGAGGGACTCGTGGGCCTCGGCGTGAGTCTCCGTACCGAGCTCTGGCGATTCCAGGAGATTCGCTGAGCCGCTCCTGCCTAGCGCATCAGCAGGAGAAGACTGAGGGCCATCGTGACCATGCCCGCCAGAAGGCCGTAGAGCGAGTCGTGGCCCTTCCCGAACGCGCGCGACGTCGGGAGGAGCTCGTCGAGGGAGATGTACACCATGATCCCCGCGACCGCGCCGAAGAGAACTCCCATCACCGAGCTGGTCAGGTACGGCCGCAGGACGAGGTAGCCCACCGCCGCCCCCAGCGGCTCGGCGAGGCCCGAGAGGAGCGACCAGCCGAAGGCCGCCTTCCGGCGTCCTGTGGCGTAGAAGATCGGCACGGCGACGCTGACGCCCTCCGGGATGTTGTGAAGCGCGACCGCGATCGCGATGGCGAGCCCGACGGCCGGGTCCTCGAGCGCGGAGAGAAACGTCGCGAGCCCCTCGGGAAAGTTGTGGATCGCGATCGCGATGGCGAGCGCAGATCCCGTCCTCCGGAGCCTCGCAGTCGCCGGGTTCGCCGCCGCCTCGCCAAGGGAGGCGATCTCCAGGGCGGTTCGCACCTCGTGAGGGTTCTCGTCGCCCGGTATGAGCTGGTCGATGGCCAGGATCACGAGCGTCCCGAGAAAGAAGGAGCCCACCGCCAGCCACGCCCCCTCGCGCGCTCCGCGCGCCGCCCCGAGCGCCTGCTGCGCCTTCGGGAGGATCTCGACGAACGAGACCCAGAGCATCACGCCGGCCGAGAAGCCGGTCGCCACCGACAGGAGCCTCAGGTTCGTCCGTTTCGCGAAGAACGCGATCGCGCTCCCGAGGCCGGTCGCCAGCCCTGCTGCGATCGTCAGCCCGAACGCGATCCCGACGTTGCTTGCAGGCGTACGCCCCTCCCGCGCCCGGCGGGCGCGCCGGTCATGTTCGCACGGCGGGGGACGCCCCTCCAGGGAGCGGACCCGGGGACGGCAATGTCAGGGCGGAGGAGCCCTCGGTCCCCGGTCTCAGGCGGCTTCCGTCGGCCTCTTGGGCTTGCGCTGGGAGTGGTCGAGAACGCGCTTCCTCAGGCGGATGGAACGGGGCGTCACCTCGACGAGCTCGTCGTCGCCGATCCACTCGATGGCCAGCTCCAGCGGCATCTCGCGGGGCGGCGTGAGCTTGATGGCCATGTCGGAGTTGGAGGCGCGCATGTTCGTCAGGTGCTTCTTGACGCACGGGTTGACGACCATGTCGTTCTCGCGGCTGTTTTCGCCGACGATCATCCCCGGGTAGCACGCCACGCCCGGGCCGAAGAAGAAGACCGACCGCGTCTCGAGACGCTCGATGGCGTAGGCCGTCGTGTCGCCGCCTTCCTTGCAGATGAGCGCGCCGGTGCGGCGCGTGTCGACGTCCCCCTTCCACGGCTCGTAGCCGGCGAAGACGTGGTTGAGCATCCCCTCGCCCTTCGTGTCGGTGAGGAACTCGTTGCGATACCCGAAGAGGCCGCGAGTCGGGACCTTGAAGTCGATCCGGGCCCGGCCCGTTCCGTTGTTGACCAGCGCCGTCATCTCGCCTCGACGGCGTCCGATCTTCTCGATGACCGTTCCGACGAACTCTTCCGGGACGTCGACCACGAGCTGCTCGACGGGTTCGCAGGTCACGCCGTCGACTTCCTTGACGATGACCTCGGGGCGCGAGAGCGCGAGCTCGAATCCCTCGCGCCGCATCGTCTCGATGAGGATCGCCAGGTGCAGCTCGCCGCGACCCGAGACCTTGAACGCGTCGGGCCCTTCGGTCGGCTCGACGCGCAGCGCCACGTTCGTCCGGAGCTCCTTCTGGAGGCGGTCGAAGATGTTGCGGCTCGTGACGTACTTGCCCTCGAGACCGGCGAACGGCGAGTCGTTCACCCGGAACGTCATCGAGACCGTCGGCTCGTCCACGGCGATCGGATCGAGGGCCACCGGGAACTCGGCATCGGCCACCGTCTCCCCGATCGTCACCTCCTCGATCCCCGACAGGACGACGATCTCCCCCGCCGGGGCTTCCGCCACGTCGACGCGCCTGAGCCCCTCGAACACCATCACCTTCCCGATGCGGGACTTCACGAACGACCCGTCGTGCCGGCAGACCATGACGTCCTGCCCTGGCTTCACGACCCCGTTCACGACGCGTCCGATGGCGAGCCGCCCGAGGTAGTTGTCGTAGTCGAGGGAGGCGATGAGAATCTGGAGATGCGCGAGCGGGTCCCCGCCCGGCGGGGGCACCTCGACGAGGATCGCGTCGAGGAGCGGCCGCACGTCGTTGTTGGCGTGGTCCACCTCGAGGCGCGCGAACCCCTGCTTGGCGGAGGTGTAGACGATCGGGAAGTCGAGCTGGTGGTCGGTGGCGCCGAGGTCGACCATCAGGTCGAAGACCTCGTCGATCACCTGGTGGGGGCGCGCCTCGGGGCGGTCGACCTTGTTCACCGTGATGATCGGCCGCAGGCCCAGCTCGAGCGCCTTCCGGAGGACGAACCGGGTCTGGGGCATCGGGCCGTCCGCGGCGTCCACGACGAGGAGGACGGCGTCCACCAGCTTCAGGACCCGTTCCACCTCCCCGCCGAAGTCGCTGTGCCCCGGGGTGTCGACGATGTTGATCTTCGTCCCGTGGTAGCGGATGGACGTGTTCTTGGCGAGGATCGTGATCCCGCGCTCGCGCTCGAGGTCGTTCGAGTCCATCACCCGCTCTTCGGTGTGCTCCCCGGCCCGGAACGTCCCGGACTGCCGGAGGAGGCAGTCGACGAGCGTGGTCTTGCCGTGGTCTACGTGGGCGATGATGGCGACGTTCCGGATCTCAACCATGGATTCCCCTTGCCCGCACAGGACGCACGGGAGGGGGAGGGTACCAGAACGGCCTGAACGGGAACCGCTACTTCTTCGTCAGCGTGGCGCTCAGGTACGAGGCGAAGTCCTTCCCGGGGAGGGCGACGTCCAGCTCCTCGAGCAGCGTGCCATCGGCCTTTCGCGACAGGGTCCAGCGTGACCGGACCCCTGCCTCGAGATTCGCCAACTCTCGTGCCGTGAATCGGATAGAGCCGTCGGGACGCACTTCGGCGTCGTAGATCCCCCAGGCTTTCGTGGAGAAGACGACGAGAGCGACGTACTTCCCTTTGGCGCCGTCGTAGACGATCTTGGCGATCTCCTCGCTGCGCGCCTCGGGCAGGCTGTCCTTGACGGGGTAATAGGTCGTTGCCCGGTACCCGAGCGTCGCTCCGTCGACCTCGAGGCCGAAGGAGACGACCCGGCCCCCGATCCGTCCCCCCGATTCCACCGGGCCAGACCAGGAACCTGTCACGAAGTTGAACTCCTGGAACACTTTCCAGGCACCCGCCGGAGGCGACTGGGCCGAGGCGACGGCGGCGGTCAAAAGAAGGATCAAGGCCGGAAAACAGCGAACGGGCCCCGGGATCCGGTCAGGAGACATCCCACCTCCTCCTCGAGAGAATCAAACAATCGGAATTATAGACTCGGGGCGGAACCTCGCACCCCTTTCGTCCGTTCCTTCAGAACGAGGAGACCCATGGCGAACGCTGCCCATCCCGACGCCGAGCTCGTCGCCCGCTGCCTGAACGGCGACGATCTTGCCTGGCGGGAGCTCGTGGAGCGGTACTCCGCGAAGGTCTACCGGATCGCGTACCACCGCACCTACGACCGGTCCGAAGCCGAAGAGCTCACCCAGGACTGCTTCCTGAAGGTCTGGGAGAACCTCGACCGCTACGAGCCGACGGAGGCTTCCCTCCTCGCCTGGATCGCCACCCTCTCCCGCAACCTCTCCATCGACCACTACCGGAAACGCCGCCGGGAGAAGGGATTCCGCTTCGTCAGCGACGACGCCCTCGTGACCCTCCTCCCCGGGTCGGACGACCCGTCGGCCGACGCCGTCCGTCGCGAGAGGCTCCGCTTCCTCCTCGACGCCCTGGCCCAGCTTCCCGACGAGCTGGCCGAGGTCGTCCAGATGCGCGACCTCGACGGCCTCGACTACCGGGAGATCGCCGACCTCCTCGGCCTTCCCGACGGCACGGTCAAGTCCCGGCTCAACAGGGCGCGGGTCGAGCTGGCGCGCATCGTGAGAGAGCGGATCGGCGCGGCACCCCTCAGACGCGGGCCGCTCTTCGGCTCCCTCACACCGCAGCCCGGGGGAGCCGCGTGACCGGCCACGAAGGCCCCTGCCGGCGGGCCGAAACGGCCCTCCTCGCAGGGGGCGTTCCCGTGCCCTCCGAGGTCTCGAGCCACGCGTCCTTCTGCGAGAGCTGCGGCCCTCTCCTCCTCGATTGCGAGGAGAACGACCGGGTCTTCGGCCTGCTTTCCATTCCCCGGCCGCCCGTCACGCTCGTCGCGTCACTGGAGGAGCTGGCCGGGTCCGTGCCGCCGCGCGTGGCCGCGCGCGAGGTCCTGGCGCTGCTCTCCCCTGGCGCGCTCGCGCCGCCCGAGCCCTCCCCCGCCCTCCTCCGGCGCCTCCTCTCCTTCCCCGCGGGGCACCCACGGCGGGCGGAGAAGCCGGAGGAGGCGAGCCGATTCCGCCGCTGGCGCGGCGACTGGCGCGTCGTCGTCGCGCTGGCTTACGCCGCCTGCCTCGCCCTCGTCGCGGTCCTGGGGGTCGATCCCCTCTCCGCCGCGCGCAGCGGAGCCAGCGGGATGACCGCGGCCGGAGAGCGGGCCCTCGCCGAGGCGAAGGTCGTCGCCGAAGAGAAGCTCGACACGGTCCTGGCGGGCCACCGGAAGAGGCCCCTCACCGAGCAGCTCGATTACCGGCTCTACCGGACGCTCGCCGTCGGAAAGGCGAAGACGACTGCGTGGGCGGAGATCCTGCTCGGCCGGGTCTTCGGCAGCCGCGTGGAGACGGAACCGGTCCGTCCCGTGCCGGCTCGCGAACCGGACCCCTCCGGTTTGCGTTCCATGGATCGAGCGGGGCAAGACGCCCCGAACCACAGAGCCCAGCGAGCCTGAAGAGCCAGAAGGTGACGCCGATGAACGACAACGCCAGCCTCCCTCCGCCCCCCACGAGCGCCTACGCGGCTCCCCCGGTCGCGTTCGTGCCGCCCGCTCCCGCGGTACCGGCGCGTCCCGCTCCGCCGCCCGGCAAGAACCCCGCGGCGGCCGGGCTCCTCTCCCTGTTCTCGGGGCTCGGGCACGTCTACCTCGGTCTCTACAAGCGGGGCATCGTCTTCTTCGCGATCTTCGTCCTCCTGATCGCCATCGCCGACCGGGGAGACTCCGGACCGTTCGGGATGCTCATCCCCTTCTGGGTGATCTTCGTCCTGATCGACGCCGTCCGGCAGGCGCGGGCGATCAACGCCACGGGGATGCCCGAGCCCGGTTTCTTCGGCGACGAGAGGCCGTTCAAGGCTGACGGCGGCCTGACGTTCGGCATCTTCCTGATGCTCGTCGGCCTCTTCCTCCTGGCCAACAAGGTCTTCTCGATCGACCTCTCCTTCCTCCTCGACTGGTGGCCGGCCCTCCTCGTCGCCTTCGGCGGCTGGCAGGTCTTCGCCTACTTCCAGGAGAAGAAGCGGCGGGAGGAACTCGCCAGCGAGGCGGCGGCGGCCGAGGTCCTCAAGGCGTAGGGTCCCCGAGCTTCGACTCCTCGAGCGAAAGGGAGGGGCCTCGGCCCCTCCCTTTTCCGTTTCCGCCGGACCAACCTCGAGAGGCAGGCTCTACGAGCCCAGCTTCGTCACGAGGACGACCGTCTTCGGCGTCACCTTGCCGTCGCGCGGGTCGATGAGGTGGTCCTCGACGACGATCTGCAGCGTCTCGTCGTCCTTCGTCCAGCGGGCCGTGAGGCCGGCCTTCCCCACCCAGGCCTTCTCGACCGCGGGGTCGACGGAGAGCCCGGCGGAGCGGGCGTAGTCCTGGAGGTCGGCGAGGATGCTCCTCTCGCCCTTCAGGAAGACCACCTGCATCGCCGGCCCCTCGTAGAACGCGACCGTCTCGTCCCAGCTCTTCGGCGTGGTGTAGACGGCCACCTTCAGGCCTGCGAGGCGGCGCTTGATCTCGGCCTTCGTCTCGGCCGGCTGGGACATCCTCTCCAGCTCGGCGAGGATTCCCTGCATCTCGACCTTCGCCCGGTCGGAGACGACCTTCGTGATCTCGGTCTCGAAGGTCCCGCCGGGGGGCGGCGGGACGCCCTTCACCGGGGCGGGCTCGGCGAGCCAGAAGAGGGCGAGGAGCGTCAGGAGGGAGGTCATCGGGGCGGGAGTTTACCCGGCACGGTCACGGTTCGCGCTTCTTCACCACGATCTCGTCCGGCTGCCCCGCGAGGAACCTCAGCGAGCACTCGGCGAAACCCTCGCAACGCAGGCAGGTGAGGTCCTTGTCCCCCTTGAAATCGACCGGCTTGCAGATGTTCACCCCGGGGACCACGAGACGCTGAAGCTCGCCGCGGAGCCCCTCGCCGCCGGAAGGCTCCACGCCCGTCCGCTCCGTTGCCCGAAGCGCCTCGACGCGGGGAAAGAGATCCCTGTTCCTCTTCTCGAGCGTCTCGTCCTGCCGCGCCACCGCCGCCGTCTTGACCGCGACGACCGTCTCGCGCGCCGCCTTGCGCGCCTTGAAGCGGCCGTGGTGGCGCACCCAGAAGTAGAGGAACCCCGCCCCGGCCCCGAGGACCCTCACGAACGCCGGCCCCGGGCCGTAGGAGAAGAGGTCGCGGAAGAAGCTCAGCGCGAGGACGCCGAGGCTGAAGAAGGCGATCCACTTCACCTTGACCGGTATGACGAAGAAGACGAGGAACTCCGTGTCCGGGAAGAGGAAGGCGTAGGCGAAGAGCATGGAGATCGGCACGACGAACGGGTCGCTCACCAGCGGCGTCCCGAGAGCCCACGCCGAGAGCGAACCGCCCAGCGTCGCGACGAGCCAGAAGACCGTGTACTCCCGCGTCTCCCACTCCGCCTCCAGCGCGCTCCCGAGGATGTAGAGCGCGAAGGCGCCGAAGAAGAGCGACATCGGCCCCGAGTGGAGGAACTGGAACGTCACGAAGCCCCACGGCTGCGTCAGGGCCTGCTGCGGCCAGAAGCCGAAGAGGCCCGCCACCTTCTTCGGGTCGGTGACGTAGAGGAGGAAGAAGATGAAGTGCAGGCCGCAGAGCGGCAGCGTGAGACCCAGCTTCGGAGCGAAGAGGTCGCGGCCCGAGGTCATCCGGAGCTCCTTCCGAAGCGCTTGAGCACCTCGGCGTGCGCGAGGGTGAGAAGGATCGGTCGCCCGTGGGGGCAGGTCCACGGGTCCCGGCAGGCAGAGAGGTCGGAGAGGAGGCGGGCCGCTTCCTCCGGGGCGAGGCGCCGGTTCACGGTGATCGCCCCGCGGCACGCGAGCGAGGCGGCGAGCACGTCCTTCATCTTCGACACGCTCTCCGCGCTCCGGGAGCCTCCGGTTTCGGACGCGTCCGCGAGCCGGGCGAGGAGGTCGCGCAGGACGGGAACGACCCTCTCCGCCGCGCAGTCGGCCGGAGCGGCCGAGACGACGAAGAGCCGGCCCGAGAGCTCCGACACCGCGAATCCGGCCGCCGAGAGGACCTCGTCCGCGCGCGAGAGGGCGTCGGCCTCCTCCGGAGCCGCCTCGAACGTCACCGGCGTCAGAAGCGCCTGCGAGGCGAGCCCCTGCCCCTCGAGACGGTCGCGGATCTGCTCGAAGCGGACCCTCTCGTGCGCCACGTGCTGGTCGACGAGGACGAGGCCGTCGGCCGCTTCCGCCACGAGATACGACTCGCGGTACTGGCCCAGGAGCCGGAGCGTCCCGGCGGGCGAGGCGACGGCTGCAACGGCTGGCGCGGCCTCCCACGCGGCCTGTGTCGAATGGGGTGCGAGCGGCGCGGGCGCTCCCCCGGCATCCCAGAGGCCGAGCGACTCGGCGAGCGCCGTCGCGGCGGGAGGAGCCACGCCCCAGCTCGCGGGCCGCGCGAACGGCTCCGAAAGGACCGACGCCGGCAGCGCCGTTGCCGACTTGCCCCCCGTCAGCGCCTCGCGCAGCCCCCTGTGGACGAGCGAGTGGACCGACGAGGGCTCGAGGAACCGGACCTCGCTCTTCTGCGGATGGACGTTCGGGTCGACCTTACCGGGAGGGCACGTCACGAAGAGGACCCACGCGGGCTGCCGCTCGCCGAGCAGCGCCTCCTCGGCCGCGAGCCGCGCCGCGTGCGCGACCGACCCGTCGCGCGCCGCGCGCCCGTTCACGAAGAGCCACTGGAACGTCCGTGACGCGAACGTCGTCTCCGGCGGGGAGACGGCGCCCGAAAGGCCCATCCCCGCATACGCGTACGAGACCGGCAGGACGTTCGGAAGCGAGGACCGCCCCATCACCTCGGCGAAGCGGTCGAGGGCCGACGGCGCCGCCGGCAGCGCCAGCAGCTCCCGCTCCCCGGACCGCAGCGTGAACGCGACCCCGGGGCGCGACAGCGCGAGCGCCGTCAAAGTCTTCACGATCGCCCGTTGCTCGGCATCCTGCGACTTCAGGAACTTCCGCCGCGCCGGAACGTTCCCGAAGAGGTCCTCCACCACGACCCGCGTCCCCTTCGTCTGCCGTACGGGCTTCACGACGGGCTCGGCCCCCCGGTCGGCGACGACCTCGGTCCCGAGACCGGAGCCGTCGGGAGACGTCGTCAGGACGAGGCGCGAGACCGACGCGATCGACGGCAGCGCCTCGCCCCGGAAACCGAGGCTCCCGATCCGCCCCAGGTCCTCCGCCGTCCGCACCTTCGACGTCGCGTGCCGCTCCAGCGACAACGGGGCGTCCTCCGCATCCATCCCGCAGCCGTCGTCCGAGACCGAGAGGCGCGCGATCCCGCCCCCCTCGATCTCCACGTCGACGCGGGTCGCCCCGGCGTCGAGCGCGTTCTCGACGAGCTCCTTGACGACCGACGCCGGCCGCTCGACCACCTCGCCCGCGGCGATCTGGTCGACCAGGACGTCCGGGAGAACCGCGATGCGCGCCACGGCGCGCGAGAGTAGCAGGGGCGGCGATTCGGGTAGGCTCCTGCCTGACATGGACCCCTCCCGCCGCCCCTCCCCTGCCCTCTTCGCCTTCGGGGCGCTCGTCCTGGCGATCCTCGTCGCGGCGTCGATCCTCGTGGGGCGGGTCGCACGGCTCCCCGGGGAGATGGCGGGGGCGATCCCGCGGACGATCCGCGAGACGGCGACGGCGGTCTCCGAGGGGCTCGCGAAGCTTGCCGCGGCGATCCGGACGCGGACGATCACGACGACGTTCGCGAGCACCGCGACCGAGATCCGCGGGACGAAGCGCCTGCAGGTGGCCGAGCTCTCCCAGGTGGAGGTCGTCGAGCGGCGCGACGCAGCGGAGCTCCTCGGCTTCTCCCTTCCCGACGTCGTCGTCTCGGCCCGGGCGCCGGTGACCTTCACCTACACCCTCGACCTCGACGGCGAGTGGGACTTCGACCTGACGGAGCGGACCGTCACCGTCCTCGCCCCCGAGATCAGGTGGAACGCGCCGGCCGTCGACGTCTCGGCGATGACGATCGTGACGACGGAAAGCTCGATCCTCAGGGACGAGGCGCCGGTCGTCGCGGAGCTGCGCGCCTCCCTCACCGGGCTCTTCGCCCAGCGCGCCCGGCGGAACCTGCCGCTCGTCCGCGAGACGGCGCGCCGGCAGGCGGAGGAGTTCGTGAGGGCCTGGCTCCTGCGCGCCTACGGCGTGCCCCAGGACGTGAGGGTCGTCGTCCGCTTCCGCGGCGAGCCGGAGACGATCGCTCCGGCCGTGCCCCTCTGAGGGGTCAGGTCTTGATTTTCTATTGTACGGACGGCCGTGGGAGACCGGCCGGGGGGCGCAGCGCGAGCGCGAGCGCTCCAAGCGGCACGACGAGGAAGACGAGGGCCGTCCACGCGGCGATCGTCGTCAGCGAGAGGCCGGTCGTCGCGGCCACCTTCACCATGTCGTTCTGCCCGGTGATGGCGATGGTCTGGTAGTCGGTCCGCGCCGCGGCGCTCAGGACGACGCCGCCGAAGAGCTTCACGTTCCGCGCGACGAGGTAGAAGGCGAAGAAGGCCCAGACGGGCAGCTCCCACTCGGGGCGCTCGCCCCGGACGGCGCGCCGGAAGGCCCAAGCCGCGAAGGCGACCTCGGCGAGGTGGCCTCCGAGATCGAACGCCGTCACGTGCGCGGGCGTGAAGGCGACGAGCGGGTAGGCGAGGGCGAGGGCGGCGAGGCCGACGTTCCAGCGGGGCGCGCGGCGGTACTTCACCGCGAGGAAGACGAGCGCGCCCCAGACGAGGGCCGCGAAGACCCGGCTCTGGGCGAAGACGATCGTCATGACGATCGCCGGCAGCGCCGAGCAGCCGAAGAACCAGGCCACGAGCGTGTGCCCCAGCTCGTGGACGAAGAAGGAGATCCCCTCGCCCATGACGCGGAACGGGAAGAACCAGCCGAGGAGGATCGACGGCACGAACGCCACCAGGAGCGCCCGGACACCGGGCGCGAGCGCGCGCCACGCCGCCGGGACGCTGCCGGGCGCCGGCGACCCGGGAGCGCGAGAGGCCGGCCCAGCCGCGGGAACAGCAGTGATCGCGGGGGCCTCGGGAACTCCGGGAGCTCCTGAAACAGGGAATGTCTCTGGAGCCGCTTCGTCGCGCGCCGCCGCTCCCGCGTCTCCGTACTCGACGAGCGTCCGGACGAGGAACCGGTCGTCCCACGGTGCGAGGACGTGGCGCCAGCCGCCGCCCGGCCGCGGCTCCACGCTCAGCACCTCGAACAGCTCTCCGTCCCACCGCACGGCCGTCCCCGGCAGGACGGGAGCGCGCGGAGAGACCTCCTCCCGCCCCGCCCACGGCTTCGGACGGAGCGAGAGGAGGACGATCGTTTCGTCGGAGGTGGGCTCGAGACGGTCACGGCCGAGGGGGCGGGGCATCGGCGAACCTTACCCCGCCCCCCGGCCTCCGGACTACATCTTCGGAAGGAGGACGGTGAGGTACTTCCAGAAGTTCTGGACCGACGGGATGCTGACGCACTCGTCGGGCGAGTGGGCGTTGCGGATCGTCGGGCCGAAGGAGATGGTATCCATGCCGGGGAACTTCTCTCCGATGATCCCGCACTCGAGGCCGGCGTGGATCGCCTTCACCTCGGGCTCGTGGCCGAAGACCTCGGCGTGGACGCCCTTGGCCACGGCGAGGATCGGCGAGGAGATGTTCGGCTTCCAGCCCGGGTAGCCGTCGCCCTGCTTCACGGCGAGGCCGGCGAGCATCATCGCCGTCGCCATCTGGCGCCCGGCGTCCTTCTTGGCGGAGTCCACGGAGCTGCGCTGGCTCGTGGCGAACGACACCTCGGCGTCCTTCGTCTCGACGATCGCCAGGTTCGTGGAGGTCTGGACGAGGCCCGGGATGTCGGGCGACCAGCCGAGGACGCCGTGCGGCGCCGCGTGGATGAACCCGACGATCCGCTTCGCGTCGCCTGCCGCCAGGGGGTTCGGGGCGGTTTCGACGCGCTCGATCCCGATGTGAACGGGGTTGTCGAAGCGGCCCGACTCGGAGCGGACGTCGGCCTCGAGCTTGCCGAGCGCGGCGCGCAGGTCGGCCTCGCGGATCGCGTCGAGCCAGCCGGAGGCGAATCCCTCGCGGGCGATGGCGTTGCGCTTGCTGCCGCCGTCGAGCGTCGCCGGGGCGAACCCGAACGTCTCGGCCTCGGAGACGGCGCGGGCCAGGACCTTGAGGGCGTTCACGCGCCCCTCGTGGATGTCGCAGCCCGAGTGGCCGCCGCGCAGGCCGGTGACGGAGATGCGGTACGGAGAGGCCCCGGCCGCCGGTGCGACGCGGGTGACGGCCGTCGAGGCCATCGTGTCGAGTCCGCCGGCGCAGCCGACGTAGATCGCGCCCTCTTCCTCGGTGTCGAGGTTGAGCATCCGGGTGGCGGAGAGGAAGTCGGACGTGAGGGCGTTCGCCCCCGTCAGCCCCGTCTCCTCGTCGATCGTGAAGAGGCACTCGAGCGGCGGGTGGGGGATGTCCTTCGACTCGAGGAGCGCGAGCGCCGCGGCGCAGCCGATGCCGTTGTCGGCGCCGAGCGTCGTGCCGTCGGCCTTCACCTCGTCCCCGGCCACCACGAGGCGGATCGGGTCCTTCGTGAAGTCGTGAACGGTGCCCGAGTTCTTCTCGCACACCATGTCGAGGTGCCCCTGGAGGAGGACGGGAGGCTTCGTCTCGAGCCCCTTCGTCCCGGGCTTGGTGATCAGGACGTTCCCTACGGAGTCGACCTTTGCAGGGAGCCCGAGGCGGGCGGCGAAGGCGACGACGTGGGCCGTGGCGGCGGCTTCGTTCTTGGAGCCGCGCGGGATGGCGGCGAGGGCGGCGAAGTGGTCCCAGAGCAGCTGCGGCTCGAGGCCGGAGAGGGCGTGAGTCATGAAAGGGTCTCCTTCACGGGGCCCGAAGGGCCGACTGGGGATGATATCGGGTTACCGGGCCGCCGTCAGGGAAGGTACGTCTCGCCGTACATCAGGTGCCGGTCGACCCCGCGGGCCGCCTTCCGTCCCTCGTGAATCGCCCAGACGACGAGCGACTGGCCCCTCACCGCGTCTCCCGCGGCGAAGACCCCGGGAACGCTGGTCATCTTCTCGCCGTCGGTGACGACGTTCCCCCGTTCGTCGAGCCTGACCCCGAGCTCCTCGACCAATCCCCGGCGCTCGGGGCCGAGGAAGCCGAGGGCGAGGAGGGCGAGGTCTGCCGGAACGACCTGCTCCGTCCCCGGCAGCTCGTGGAGCTGCGGGCGGCCGTCCGGCGACTTCCGCCACTCCACCTCGACCGTGTGGACCTCGCGCACGCGCCCCTCGGCGTCCCCGACGAAGCGCTTCGTCAGGACCGAGTAGCGGCGGGGGTCCCCGCCCTGCAGCGCCGCCGCCTCTTCCTGGCCGTAGTCGAGCCTGTAGAGCTTCGGCCACTGCGGCCAGGGGTTGTCGGAAGCGCGCTGGTCCGGGGGCCGCCCGAGAATCTCGAGCTGGACGACGCCCGACGCCCCGTGGCGCAGGGCCGTCCCCACGCAGTCGGTCCCCGTGTCGCCGCCTCCGATGACGACGACGTTCCTGCCGGCGGCCGAGATGTAGAGGCCGTCGGCGTGCGCAGAGTCGAGAAGGCTCCGCGTGTTCGCGTGCAGGAATTCCATCGCCAGGTGGATCCCGGAGAGGCTCCGCCCCTCGATCGTCAGGTCGCGGGCCACCGGCGAGCCGATGCAGAGAACGGCGGCGTCGTAGTCCGTCAGGAGGCGCTGGGAGGGAACGTCCCGCCCGATCTCGACCCCGGTCACGAAGCGAATGCCGGCGCCGCCCATCAGCCGCACGCGCCGTTCGACGAGCCGCTTGTCGAGCTTCATGTTCGGGATGCCGTACATCAGGAGCCCGCCGATCCGGTCGGCGCGCTCGAAGACGGTGACGGTGTGGCCCGCCTTGTTCAGCTGCGCGGCGCAGGCGAGTCCCGCCGGGCCAGATCCGACCACCGCCACGCTCTTGCCCGTGCGCGTCGCCGGCGCCTCCGGCGAGACCCACCCGGCGTCGAACGCGCGGTCGACGATGGCGCACTCGATCGCCTTGATCGTCACGGCGTCGTCGTTGAGCGCGAGCGTGCAGGAGCCCTCGCACGGGGCGGGACAGACGCGGCCCGTGAACTCGGGGAAATTGTTCGTCTGGTGGAGGCGGATCGCCGCCTCGCGCCACTGCCCCCGGTAGACGAGGTCGTTCCAGTCGGGGATCAGGTTGTTGATCGGGCAGCCCGAGGCCATCCCGGCGATCAGCTTGCCCGTGTGGCAGAACGGCGTGCCGCAGTCCATGCAGCGGGCGCCCTGGCGCCGGAGGAGCTCCTCCGGGACGTCCGCGTGCGACTCGTCCCAGTCCTTCACCCGCTCGGCAGGGGGCCGCTGCGGGAGGCCCTCCCTCGGGAACTCGAGGAAACCCGTCGGCCTGCCCATCGTCAGCTCCCGCTCGCGCGGGTGTAGGCCCGCGCGTTCTCCGTGAACGCGGCCATGACGGCCTCGTCCTCGGACATCCCTTTCTCGCGCATGCGCGCCTGCGCCTCGAGGACACGGCGGTAGTCGTTCGGCATCACGCGGACGAAGAGCGGGAGGAAGCTGCCCCACTCCTTCAGCATCCTCGCCGCCCGCGCGCTCTTCGTCGCGGTGGCGTGGCGGTGGACCAGCTCCTTCAGCTCCGCCGCCTCGGCCTCGTCTTCCACGCGTCCGAGACCGACCAGCTCCGTGTTGCAGCGCGTTGCGAAGTCGCCCGCTTCGTCGAGGACGTACGCGACCCCTCCCGACATCCCGGCGGCAAAATTGCGCCCCGCGAGGCCCAGGACGACGACGCGCCCGCCGGTCATGTACTCGCACCCGTGGTCGCCGATCCCCTCGACGACGGCCGTGACACCCGAGTTGCGGACGCAGAACCGCTCGCCCGCCACACCCCGGATGAACGCCTCGCCCGCGGTGGCCCCGTAGAACGCGACGTTGCCGATGAGGACGTTCTCCTCGGCGACGAAGGTCGCCGAGGCCGGCGGCACCACGACGATGCGCCCCCCCGAGAGCCCCTTGCCGACGTAGTCGTTCGCGTCCCCCTCGAGGGAGAGGGTCATGCCATGCGGAACGAACGCGCCGAAGCTCTGGCCCGCCGAGCCCTGGAAGCGGAGTCGGATCGTGTCGTCGGGGAGGCCCGCGGCGCCCCAGCGGCGCGTCAGCTCGCTCCCGAGCATCGTCCCGACGACCCGGTTGCCGTTCCGGATCGGGAGCGTCGCGGTCACCGGCGTCCCGTGCTCGAGGGCGGGCCGGCAGAGCGGGATGAGCGTCGTGGCGTCGAGCGCCTCCTCGAGGCCGTGTTCCTGCGAAATGCGCCGCGTCCGCTTCACCTCTCGCGGCACGGTCGGCTTCCAGAGGATCCGCGAGAAGTCGAGCGTCCGCGCCTTCCAGTGGTCCACGGCGCGCCGCATCTCGAGGCGCTCGCTCCGCCCGACCATCTTGTAGAACTCCCGGTAGCCGAGGTGCGCCATCAGCTCGCGCACTTCCATCGCGACGAAGCGCATGAAGTTCACGACGTGCTCCGGGTCCCCCGTGAACCGCTTGCGCAGCTCGGGGTCCTGCGTCGCGACCCCGACCGGGCACGTGTTCAGGTGGCAGGCCCGCATCATCACGCAGCCGAGCGCGATGAGCGGCGTCGTGGCGAAGCCGAACTCCTCCGCGCCGAGGAGCGCCGCGATGACGACATCGCGCCCCGTCTTCAGCTGTCCGTCCGTTTCGAGCGTCACGCGGCTCCTGAGGTCGTTCAGGACGAGCGTCTGGTGGGCCTCGGCGAGGCCGATCTCCCACGGGATGCCGGCGTGGCGGATGCTCGTGAGCGGCGCGGCGCCCGTGCCGCCGTCGTAGCCGCTGATGAGGATGACGTCGGCGTGGGCCTTGGCGACCCCGGCGGCGATCGTCCCGACCCCGTTCTCCGAGACGAGCTTCACGCCGATGCGGGCGCCCGCGTTCGCGTTCTTCAGGTCGTGGATCAGCTGGGCGAGGTCCTCGATGGAATAGATGTCGTGGTGGGGCGGCGGGGAGATGAGGCCGACGCCCGGCGTCGCGTGCCGCACCTTCGCGATCCATGGGTAGACCTTCGGGCCGGGGAGCTGCCCTCCCTCGCCCGGCTTGGCGCCCTGGGCCATCTTGATCTGGATCTCGCGCGCCTCGACGAGGTACTGGCTCGTCACCCCGAACCGGCCCGACGCCACCTGCTTGATCGCGCTGTTCTTCGAGTCGCCGCTCGCGTCGCTCTGGTAGCGGGCGGGGTCCTCTCCGCCCTCGCCCGTGTTGCTCTTCCCGCCGACCCGGTTCATCGCGACGGCGAGCGCCTCGTGCGCCTCCTGGCTGATCGAGCCGTACGACATCGCGCCCGTCTTGAAGCGCGCCAGGATGCTCTCGACCGGTTCCACTTCCTCGATGGGAACCGGCTTCGCCAGCGGCCGGAAGTCCATCAGGTCGCGGATCCGCACCGGGTGCTTCCCGTGCCGGTTCACGAGATCGCTGAACTGCTTCCAGATCCTGGCGTCCCCGTTGCGGCACGCGCTCTGGAGAAGATGGATCGCCACGGGCGAGTTCAGGTGCTCCTCGCCGTCGCGCCGGTACTGGTAGCGCCCTCCCGTCCCGAGCGTCGTGTGCTTCACCGGGCGCGAGGGGTAGGCGAAGTCGTGCCGGAGGCGCACCTCCTGCGCGATCGCCTTGATGCCGATGCCGCCGATCCGCGTCGGCGTGCCGCAGAAGTACTCGTCGACGAAGTCCTGCGAGAGCCCCAGCGCCTCGAACACCTGCGCGCCGTGGTAGCTCTGGACCGTCGAGATCCCCATCTTGGAGATGACCTTGACGATCCCCTTGTTGACGGCCTTGACGTACCTCTTCTCCGCGGCCCCCGGGTCGCCCGCGAGAAGCCCCTGCCGGATCTGGTCGTGGATCGTCTCGAACGCGAGGTACGGGTTGACGGCGCTCGCGCCGTAGCCGATGAGAAGGCAGAAGTGGTGCACCTCGCGCGGCTCGCCCGACTCGAGGACGAGCCCCACGCGGGTCCGCGAGCCCTCGCGCAGCAGGTGGTGCTGCACCGACGACAGGGCCAGCAGCGCCGGGATCGGCGCGTCCGTCGCGTCGTGGCCGCGGTCGGAGAGGATCAGGATGTTGTGCCCCTCGGCGATCGCCTCCGAGCAGCGGCGCCTCAGCTCCTCGATGGCCTTGCGGAGCCCCTTGCCGCCGTCCCTCACCTTGAAGAGGATCGGGAGCGAGATCGACCGGAACCCGCGCGAGCCGGGGCCTCCTTCGAGCGAGCGGATCTTCTCGAGCTCGACGTTCAGGAGGACGGGCGTCGGCAGCTCGAAGTGGAGCGCCGCCTCGGGCGTCGGCTCGAGGAGGTTCCCCTCCGGACCGATCGCCGTGTCGACCGCCATGACGATCGCCTCGCGGTCCGCGTCGACCGGCGGGTTCGTCACCTGCGCGAAGAGCTGCTTGAAGTAGTCGGAGAGGAGCTGCGGCCCCTCCGACAGAACGGCGAGCGGGATGTCCGTCCCCATCGACCCGATCGGCTCCGTCCCGGCGGCGGCCATCGGGTTGACGATCATCCGCACGTCCTCGAGCGTGTAGCCGAACGTCTCCTGGCGCGTCAGGACGGTTTCGTGGTCCGGCTCGCGGACGCCGGGCGGGTCGGGCAGGTCCTTCAGGCGGACGAGGTGGTCCCGGAGCCACTCCCCGTAGGGGGCGGCGGACGCGAGCTTCTCCTTGATCTCGCGATCGGGGACGACCCTTCCCTCCGCGGTGTCGACGAGGAATATCTGGCCCGGCTGCAGGCGCCCCTTCGCCTCGACCTTCTCCGGCGGGAAGTCGAGGACGCCCACCTCGGAGGCCATCACGACGAGTCCGTCCTTCGTCGAGACCCATCGCGAGGGTCGGAGGCCGTTACGATCGAGGATCGCTCCGATGCGAACGCCGTCCGTGAAGGCGATGGAGGCCGGGCCGTCCCACGGCTCGAGGAAGCAGGAGTGGAACTCGTAGAACGCCTTCAGCTCGGCGCTCATCGACTCGTGCCGGCTCCACGGCTCCGGCACCATCATCATCAGCGCGTGCGGCAGCGAGCGGCCCGCGAGGACGAGCAGCTCGAGGACGTTGTCGAACATCGACGAGTCGGAACCCTCGGTGTCGATCACGGGAAGGACCTTCTTCAGGTCGCTGCCGAAGAGCGTCGACTCGAACATCCGCTGCCGCGCCTGCATCCAGTTCACGTTCCCGCGCAGCGTGTTGATCTCGCCGTTGTGCGAGATGTAGCGGTACGGATGCGAGCGCGACCAGCTGGGGAACGTGTTCGTCGAGAAGCGCGAGTGGACCATCGCGAGGCACGCGGTGAACGACTCCTCCGAGAGGTCGGGATAGAAGGCCCCGAGCTGGTCGGCGTTCAGCATTCCCTTGTAGACGACGGTCCGCGCCGAGAGGCTCGCGAAATAGAAGGAGTCGCGCCCGGCGAGGGCCGATCGCGAGACCGCCTTCTCCGCGAGTCGGCGGATGACGAAGAGCTTCCGCTCGAAGGCATCGCCCGCCTCCGTCCCGGCTCTCCGGCCCACGAGCAGCTGCCGGATGACGGGCTGGCTCGCGCGGGCCGTCGCGCCGAGCGACGCGCTGTCGGTCGGGACGTCTCTCCAGCAGAGGACCCGCTGCCCTTCCGCCTCCACGATCTCCTCGAGCTTGCGCTGGCAGACCTGGCGGCTCGCCGCCTCCACCGGGAGGAAGAGCATCCCGAGGCCGTAGTCGCCCGGCGGCGGCACCACGACGCCGCTCGCCTTTGCCCAGCGCGCCACGAAGGCGTGCGGGATCTGCGTGAGGAGCCCGGCGCCGTCGCCGGTGTTCTTTTCGCTTCCCGTCGCCCCGCGGTGCTCGAGATTGCAGAGCACCTGCAGCGCCTTGCGGACGATGTCGTGCGAGGGGCGGGCCTTCGCGTCGACGACGAACCCGAAGCCGCAGGCGTCGTGCTCGTTGGTCGGGTCGTAGAGGCCCTGGGGGGGCGGGGGACCGAAGCCTTTCATGTCCGTCCCGGGGAGCCGTCCGGCGGGGACCCAGGGCGGCCGAGCGACTCTCGCACCGCTTCGTGACCTTCCATGTCGGACGTATCCATCAGGAAATGTTATCAAAGATTGCCGCGCCGCAGCGAGCGCCCGCGCCCCGGCCGGGACGCGCCACCCCGCTGGTATCTTCCGCGCGACGTCCCCAGCCCTCTTCTCCGCCCTCGAGGTGGCCAGCGTTGCCGCTCTCGTCGTCGCCGTCTTCCGGCTCTCCCGCCGGTCGAGGCTCATCGCCCACATCCGCTTCGCCCTCGCCGGCCTCGGCCTCCTCGGCGCCCTCCTCCTCGTCGAGAGCCAGCTCAGCCATCCCGGGAAGGAAGCGTTCACGAAGGCGACGCTCGCCGTCATCGTCGTCCTCGGCGCCTACGTCCTCCTCCAGATCGCCGACCACGTCGTCTGGGAGAAGCTCCTCAAGCCCCGGCACATCTCCGTGCCACGCCTCCTCTTCGACGTCGTCAACGCGCTCGTCCTGGCCGGCGTCGCCCTGACGCTCCTGAAAGTCCTCTACTCCTTCAACCTCACCGGCCTCCTCGTCACCTCGACCGTCCTCTCGGCCATCCTCGGCCTTTCCCTTCAGGACGTCCTCTCGAGCGTCATGGCGGGCATCGCGCTCCAGATGGAGGGCCCGATCGCGCCCAGGGACTGGGTCCGCGTGGGAGACAAGGAGGGCGAGGTCGTCCAGATGAACTGGAGGACGATCACGCTGCGTTCCCGCGACGGCCACCACGTCGTCCTTCCCAACGCCCGCGTCGCCCGCGAGGACATCGCCAACTACTCGCGTCCCGGACCTGCGGTGATGCTCCACGCCACGATCGGCGTCGCGTACGCCCATCCGCCGGCGGAGGTGAAGGCCGTTCTGGAGAGCGCACTCGCAACCGCTCCCGGCATCTCGGCCAATCCGCCCGTCGAGGCCCTCGTCTCGCGCTTCGCCGACTCGGCCGTCGAGTACGACCTCCGCTTCTGGACCGGCGATCTCGCGAACGTCGCCGCCGTCCGCGACGCGGCCCTCTCGCGCGCCTGGTACGCCCTCCGGCGCGCGGGCCTCGAGATTCCGTTCCCGCAGAGAGAGGTGGCCCTCCACCAGGTCTCCGGGAACCGGGACGACGAGCGTCTCGAGAAGCGGCGCACAGAGAGCTTCGAAGCCCTCCGGAACGTCGAAACGTTCCGGCCGCTCTCCGACGAGCAGGTACGCGACCTCGCCCGCCACGCACGCCTCGAGCGCTACATGGCGGGCGAGTCTCTCGTGCGCCAGGGCAACGCCGGACGCTCGCTCTTCGTCGTCCGCACCGGCGACGTCCGCGTCGAGCGGACGGACGGCACCTCCACCCGCGAGCTCGCGCGGCTCGGGCCGGGGAGCTTCTTCGGCGAGATGAGCCTCCTGACCGGCGAGCCCCGCTCGGCCTCCGTCGTCGCGCTCGGCGAGGTCGAGGTCGTCGTCGTCGAGAAGGAGGCCTTCTCCACGCTCCTCCACGACGACGGCCACCTCGCGCGCGCCCTCTCCGAGGCGCTGGAGGAGCGCACGCGGTCGCAGGCGCGCGCAGAGACGCCGGCCGCGGGCGCGGTCGGACCACCGCCGATCACAGAGGGCCTGCTGGACCGGATCCAGCGGTTCTTCGGGCTGGAGGGGTGATCCAGGGAGATCCCCTGAAGCGCTCGATCGGCCTTCCGGACAGTCGACTTTGAACTTTCGTGTTTCGCGAATCACGAATACACTGTCGAGGTGCCGTTGAAACCGCAGGATCTCCTCGTCGCGCTCAAGCTCTGGGCAGGACAGGGCCGACACTGGACCTACCCCCTGCTGGCTTCTTCGCTGGGAATGAGCGTGTCGGAGTCCCACGGGGCCTTCAAACGCGCGGTCACGGCAGGACTGCTCGCAAGCGGCGGACTGGGCGTCAGGCCGAATGCCGACGCGCTGCGAGAGTTCGTAATCCACGGAGCGAAGTACTCCTTCCCGGCGTCCCTCGGTGAGCTGACGCGAGGAATGCCCACCGCACACGCGGCGTCCCCACTCAAGGCTCTCCTCGTGCAGTCCGACGAGCCTCCCCCGGTCTGGCCGCACCCCGAGGGCTCGGCGCGCGGGCCGAGGCTCGACCCGCTCTTCGCTTCCGTACCAGGTGCCGCATCGAAGGATCCGGCGCTGTACGAGCTCCTCGCCCTCTTCGATGCCCTGCGAGTCGGCCGTGCGCGGGAGCGCCAGCTGGCGGTCCGCCTGCTTCAGGAGAGGTTGCGGTGAAACGGGACGCGAACGTCCTCATGGTCGAGCGTGTCGCGAAGGCACTTGGTCCGCTTCGCACACAGATGGTCTTCCTCGGTGGGTGTGCCACGAGTTTCCTACTCACGGACCCGGCAGCAACCGCAGTCCGGATGACCCGGGACGTCGACCTGATCGTCGATGCTACGAGCCGGACCTCCTATCACCGGCTCGAACGGCAGCTCTCCCGTCTCGGATTCAGGCACGACACGAGCGAGGCGGCACCGCTGTGTCGCTGGCTCCTCGACGACCTCCTCGTGGACGTCATGCCGACGGACTCTGCGCTCCTCGGTTTCAGCAATCGGTGGTATCCGGAAGCGATCCGGTCATCGATCCGACGCACGCTCGACAACGGTCTGGAGATCGCTCTCATCTCTCCACCCTGCTTCCTCGCCACGAAGCTCGAAGCGTTTCAGGGCCGCGGTCGTGGCGACTTCGCGGCCAGCCACGACATCGAAGACGTCGTCTGCGTCGTGGACGGACGAGCGGAGATCGTCGAGGAGGTCAGGGCCTCCGACGACGCTCTGCGGGCCTATCTCCGCGACCGACTCGGAAGCCTCCTGGGTGAGAACCGGTTCCTCTCCGCCCTGCCAGGGCACTTGCCTTCCGATTCCGCGAGTCAGGCACGCCTCCCGCTCCTTCGCCGACGACTGGCGTCCATCGCCGGAGTGAAGTAGTCGGACAGCCGCGCGTCGAAGATAACCATGCTGGACACTGGGCCTCGTCCATGAACGAGGCCGAAAAGGCCGAAGGCCGCCCCTTGCGCGGCACGCTTGACGGTATGAAAGTGGTTCTAGCCATCAAAGAAGGGAAGGCCTCATCCCCCCCCGATGCCTCGCTGCGTCAACTCCAGGCCCAGGTAGCCGGTGGCATCGGGGGCCGGCGGATCTCCGTTGCCGACCACGCCCGGGTTCATGTCCAGCCCGTCGATAACGCCGTTCGTGCTTTCCCGCGGCGGCGTCGGGGTGAATCGGTGTAGGCGTTGGAGCTCGTGACCCGGACGGCCCGCGCCTGATGCGCGGGGTCGCAGTAGGTGTGGAAGCTGTTCCACCATCCCACCGGTCGTCTTCGGGCGGCCCGTCCCAGTCCACCAGACCGTAGGGCTTGCCAGCTGCGGCCTCACGAGGAAGGCGGTTAGGTTGAGGCGGGTGGCCTCGGGGGTGATGACCTCGGTGCTGATGTCGAGGGCCTCGGCGGCGCCCCAGAAGGGCTTCACCTGGCCCGGATGGTCGGGGTCGGGCTCCACGCCCGGCAGGAGCGAGCGGGTGCCGAGGGTGTAGTCGAAGAGGCCGGGGTGCGGGGGTGGGAATCCGCGGCGGCCGCTGGACGACACGCGGGCTCGCCCCGAACCGCTATCATCTGGGCATCATGGGCGAGCTGCCGCGCATCACCCTCAACCCCAAGGTCATGGGAGGGAAACCGTGCATCCGGGGAATGCGCGTCACGGTGAGCACCGTGGTCGGGCTCGTCGCGACCGAGCATTCGCACGCCGAGATCCTGGACCTCTATCCCTACCTGGAAGAGGAGGACATCCGCCAGGCGCTGCAGTACGCGGCCTGGCGTGCCGGCGAGGTCGAGATCCCCCTCGCCTCGGCGCGAAGCTCCTCCTCGACATGAACCTCTCGCCCCGATGGGCGGAGATCCTTCGACAGGCCGGCCACCACGCCGTGCACTGGTCCGTCGTCGGGCCGGCCGAGGCCGAGGACGTGGAGTTGATGGCTTGGGCGCGGACCCACGGATTCGTCGTCCTGACGAATGACCTGGATTTCGGCGCGATCCTGGCCGCCACGCAGACCGAGGGCCCGAGCGTGCTCCAGATCCGATCCGGGGCCGTTTCCCCCCGCTACCTCGGGGAGCGCCTCCTCCAGGCGCTCGAGCGATTCGAAAAGGACCTTCTCGCGGGGGCGCTGATCACGGTGGACGAACGCAGGGAGCGAGCCCGGCTGCTGCCGATCCGGCTGCGGGGCGCGGAGCCTGCGAGCTGAAGATCTCTGCTTCGCGCCGCGAGCAGACTCCGTACTCCTAGGGCATCCTCCCCCGATGCCCCGCCTCGTCCCGAACGACTCCGGGCACGCCTGCCCCTCCGACCTCGAGACCCGTGCGCTTTCGGCGGTGATAGGGAGAGGCCGTCTCGCGGACTTCTTCATGACGGCGCTTCGCCGCGCGAACCAGCTCTTCGGCGCGGCGTTGCTCCTTCAGGTCGCCGAACTGCGGCGAACGGGAGATCCGGTCGAGCGCTCCTTCGCACGGACGAAGGAGCTGGAGCTTCAGCTCTCGTTCGCCTGGCAGACGATCGACATCCTCCTGGAGCGCCTCGGCCGAGTTCCTCCGGCCCATCGCCCGCACTACCGGAAGGCCGATCGCGGGCGGATCCTCCAGCACAAGGACGTTTTTCACCTCTCCTGCCGCGAGGTGGCCCGGCTCTATGCCGTAACCCGCTCGACGATCCACCGCTGGGTCGTCGACTCCGTCGCTCCGAAGAGACCCGACCGGCCGCTCGTGGCTCCGGCCCCGCCCGACCGGTCGTACGCCGCTCTCGTTCGCCAGCAGGTGCTCAACATGGCGATGGCCGGCTTCGGCGGCTCGCTGCGAATCGCCCAGACGCTGGCGCTGGAGGGGATCCGGCTCTCTCGGAGCACGGTGCGGCGATGGACGAAGGAGACGATGCCGGAGCCAGCGACCCCGCCGGACCCCTCGTCGGCCACAGCGCGGGAAGTCGACTCCGTCGAGAGGCGCACGACCATCTCTGAGGCCGAGAAACGGCCGAGCCCCGTCGAGCGCTCTGTCCGCGCCAGGCGCCCCAACCACGTCCTCATGGTCGACGTGACGCTCATCAAGGCGCTGATGGGGTGCATCCACTTTCGCCTCGCCGTCGTCATCGACGTCTTCTCGAGGTTTCCACTCGCCTGGCGCCTCCTCGACAACGAGCCTTCAGCGTAAGCGTCCGACGAACCCCGTCCTTCCCGGCCCGGGCGTGATCGCCGATTCTCGGCGGCACGGAGGGGCCGATGGGCAAGCGCGATTCGAAGCGGCGGGAGATGGCGAAGCTGGTGGCTCGGTG
>Ga0209573_1001129_pt1 | contig 44050 bp, 35 predicted proteins | sample TNRBio252014_DNA_FD_185870 | JGI IMG/M metagenome (GOLD analysis project Ga0209573, IMG submission 185870) | Wastewater treatment Type I Accumulibacter community from EBPR Bioreactor in Madison, WI, USA - TNR Reactor_6/25/2014_ DNA (SPAdes)... | ecosystem: Engineered > Bioreactor > EBPR >...
TCCTTCGACCGGAAGCCAGCCGGCAGGGCTCGGCAACGCCAACGACGTCGTCGGCCGCTACTACGGCAACCATCCTGGCTTCTATGCCGGCGACATCGTCCTGTCCCAGCCGAAGGACGTCCTGGCACGGCCGCTGTCGGCGATGCAGACCATCCTGCCCCGGCTCATCGTCACGCCGGAGGCCGCCGCCGCCGCCGGGATCGCCAAGTTCAGCGCCTGGGCCAATCCGGTGGGTGAGGACGGCAGCATGCACCTGAGCGACGGGTACGTGGCCCTGCGGGCGCTGTTCCGCGACGTGCGCCATGGTCACATATCGGCGGAGATGCTCGACAAGCTGGGCCGCGTGCTCGCCGACCTGGACGGTGCGGCTTCCGACATCTGGAGCCGCTTCCGCCCGGCGCCGCTGATCCGCCTCGACCCCGAATGGGAGCAGGTCCCCAATCCCGACAGCCGCGTGACGCTGACGGCCGAGCGGGATGAACTGGGCATGCAGCGGGTGCACGTGGACTGGAAGCTGACCGACGACGACATCCGCACCCTGAAGACCAGCCTGGAAATCATCGGCCAGGTCGTGGGAGAAGTCGGTTTCGGGCGCATCCGGGTGCACGAGTGGCTGCAGTCCGACCCCCGGCCGCAGACGTTCCCCGGGCACGAGAACTATCACCCGTCGGGCACCACGCGAATGAGCGACGATCCACGCCGGGGCGTGGTGGATCGCACCTGCCGCATCCACGGCATCGAGAATCTCTACGTGTCCGGCGCCTCGGTCTTTCCGACCATGGGGGCGGTCAACCCGACGCTGACCGTGGTCGCACTGGCACTTCGACTGGCCGATCACCTGAAGGCAACCGGCGCCTGACACGACTCTGCCCGGAGCCGCCCCCGTCCGCCGATCGCCGTCGTTGAGCCTGCGGCGACCGGTTCGCGCCGCTGTGACAGCCTCGCCACCGACTCGGCGCCACGTACTGCGCTCCTGAGCCGCTCGCCCCTTGCGGGAAAGCTGCGATCCTCCGGCAGCCCCGACGGCTGTCGGACGCGATCAGGTTCCCAATCCGTTGCAGAACTGCACAGCCGCCGCCCGTCGGATTGCGGCTCCCCAGCAACAGCGTACAGGTGGTCGGACGAGGCATCCGCCTCGCCGACACACCTGATCCACTCTCACCCGCCCTGTCGGGTCGGGCAGCCGTCGGCCCGCGCCCGATAGCGAAGCCCTCTGCTGGCGTCAGCCAGCAACCGGCACGAGTTCCCGATCGGACGGAAGTACAGCTGCCGAGGTCTTCTGTTTCACCCCGGTGCACAGCTCGATCGTACGGTGGAACAAGGTTTCCACCGGGAACACGCTCGGCCGGCCCGATTTGGCCTGGCCGCAATCGATGAAGAAGCCTTCGGTGCGATGAATGGCGTTTTCGATGGAAACCAGCGACACGTGCTGATCGATGTTGTCGGCGCGTCTGCCATTGCCGTTGATGGCAAAACCCTGGCTGATCAGCTTCGTGTAGATCAGCATGCAGAACAGGGTGTCGCCGCGGTTCTCGACCCGGAACACGGCATCGCCGTCTTCAGCCCGGAAGGAATTCAGCAAGGCCGCCGCAGCACTCGCGTCCTGCTCCGACGCAAACTGGATCAGGAAGTCGCGCGACATCCGCGGATGCACCTCGACGATGTTCGCGACACCGAGGACATTCAGGAAGGCGCGATGATCCTTCGGACGATAGTAATGAACCAGATTCGGATTGGGCTTCTGGCTCAGGCCGGTCGAAATCAGCAGTCGCGCGTCGGGCAATGCAGCCAGTACGCGAGCCAGGATCTTGTCGTAGATCTTGTAGCACTCGCCGATCGGGTCACGATCTGCCGCAACGTACCAGGACGGATTACGCAAGCCGCCGGAGTAGTGTTTCGACGAATACATGTAGTGATGCTGAATGTGGGCACCCGCATTCAGGAACAGGCTGGCGAAGTCCGGCTTCTTCTGGCGGGTGTGACGGATGAACACATCCGTGAGCAGCAGGTCGAGGAACAACGCCTTGCGCCATGCACCCGCACGAGCCGACGTCGCCAGCTTCACGTACTGTGCATAGTTCCCCGGATGGGCGTTCAGCAGCGCCCCGAAGGCGAGCTTGAGCAAGGACATCGGGGCGATCACGCCGTGCGCGTTGTCGTTCACCGCCTGGTTCAGGCCCTGGGAAAGCGCGATCAGGTCGCTCGAACCGGTGGCCGGCGTCTTCGTCCACGGATCGGGAACAAAGAATGCCGCATTCTTGAGGTTGTTGCGCGCGTTCATCGGCGAAATCGCGCCAACCCTCAGTCCGTGCTCGGCTTCGAGCACGTCCCAGATCTGGCGGACGTTCGTGTCGACGACGTCGCCCAGCCGAAAGATCTTGTGCTCGTCGAAGCGCAGACCGGTATGCGCACTGACCCACTGGATCCAGGGTTCCAGGTTGTGGAACTCCTTCTCCGCCTTCGTCACATGGACGTCATGTCGGTCCAACAACCGGCGAAACGTCGGAAGGTCCCCGGATGCGATGTATTTTTCTACCAGATCGAAGTTGAGCTCATTCCACTCAAGGGCAATTACCTGTCCCATTCGGGTCTCCCTCAACAAAAAATAGTATTTATTCGCATTGGACGTTATATGCGCCGCTACCTCCTGTCAACAGGACAGGCCGGTTTGCAATCCTAACGACGCTTGGCAACCGGGAACCCGCACGACGTGTACGGCGCCCACCCACTGCGGCTCAGATATAGAGATTGCGTGCCGCTTGGCAAGAGCGGACGCACGGTGGCCGCGGATCGTACGGAGGTCCGTCTGCGATCAGGCGGCCGCGCCACCCTTGACCGGGGACGCTTCGGTGCGGGTGCGGGGCAGTGCCTTCCAGCCCATCGGCGGGCGACCGCCCGGCAGCCCATCGGCGGGCGACCGCCCGGCAGCCCATCGGCGGGCGACCGCCCGGCAGCCCATCGACGGACGGCCGCCCGGCCGGCGGCGCGGTGGCGGAAAGGTGAGGACTGACGCAAGAACCGGGAGCCCCGGGGAGAGAGAAATCATCGCCCGCGGCCGCGCCCGGATGCAGACGCCGCCGCCAGGGCCGCCGGCGGATGGCCCGATCGGACCACCCGCCGGCGAAGACGCCTCAGGAGGCCGTGTAGTAGCGGCGGACCGGACCGTAGTAGTAGGCGCTGTCGGCAAAGCCGTACTGGGCGTGCTTCTTCGAGTCCACCATCGACAGCACGATGCCGGAGATGCGGCCGCCCGCGTCCTGCAACTGCTTCGTCGCCAGCGCGACCACGTCCCGGTTGGTCTTCGCCCAGCGCACCACCATCACGCAGGTATCCACCTGCGGGGCCAGGAGGCGGGAGTCGGCGACGGCCACGATCGGCGGCGAGTCGATCACCGTCAGCTCGAACTGGTTCGCCAATTCGGCCAGCAGTTCCTTCATCCGCACCGACGACAGGATCTCGGTGGGATCGGGAGCAAGCTTTCCTGCGGGAATGATGCAGGCACCGGACTCCGCGTCCTTGACCAGCACGTCCGCCAGCTTTGCCTCGCCCAGGATCAGTTCGGTGAGACCTGGCCGGCGGGGAATGTTCATCGCCCGATGCAGCGACGGCCGCCGCAGGTCGGCCTCGATCACCACCGTCGAATGCCCGGACAGCGCCCGCATCCGGCCGAGGCAGAGTGCGATCGTCGTCTTGCCCTCCTTCGGCTGCGACGACGTGACCAGCAGCCGGCGTGGCGGAGACTCGTTCGGCGTCAGCAGGATACTGGTGTAGAGCGAGCGGATGGACTCGCCGAACATCGACGACGGGTGTCGCAGCAGGTAGGCGGCCGGGCTCTTGCTCGAACCGCCGCCGCGCACCACCGGCACCAGACCCAGAGAGCGCAGACCTGTCTGTTTTTCCACCTGTTCTCCGGACCGGTACCCCCGATCCATCTGCTCGATGCCGAGCACCACCAGCGACGAAAGCAGCGCCGCGGCGATGAACGACACCAGGATGATCAGCTTCGTCGGAGGGAAGCTGGGTATGGACGGAACGTCGGCGCGGGAAATGATCCGCGCGTTGGTGTTGTTGACCGACGAGTCCAGCTGGGCGCTGGTCTGCTCGAAGCGGGCGAGGAAGGCCTCCAGCATCGCCCGGCTCGCCTCCGCGTCCCGCTCCAGCGCGCGCAGCTGCACTTCCGCCGTGTTCGACTGGCCGAGCCGCCCCTTCAGCTGATCGAGGCTGCGATCGAGCGCACTTTCCCGGGCCCGGGCGACGCCCACCTCGTTCTCGAGCGCATTGACCACCTTCGCCACCTCGCGCTGGATCTTGCTCTGCACGTCGGCGAGTTCGGCCTTGACGCTGATCATCCGCGGGTGGCGGTCACCGATCTCCTGCGAAAGCTCCGCCACCTTGCGCTTGACCACCGTCTCCTGCTCGAGCAGCTGCTGAATGATCGGCGATTTCAGCACGTCCGCGGCGGCATCGGCACCACCCGCGGTGCGGATCAGCTGGCGCACCTGGGCCAGCCGTGCCTCCGCCTCCGCGCGGGCCGTCCGGACGACGATGAGCTGCGAATTCAGGTCGGATATCTGCTGCGCCACCAGCGTCCCGCCGGTGCCCTGCAGCAGGCCCGCCTGGCTCCGGAACTTCTCCACCGCCTGCTCCGACCCGGCGACGCTCCGGCGCAACTCGGAAATCTTGTCGGTCAACCACTGGGTTGCCCGCTTCGTCGCCTCGTACTTGGCGTCGAGTTGATCGAGGATGTAGGTCTCGGCGACCTTGTTGGCGATCTCGGCAGCCCGGTCGGGGTCCTCGGAGGTGAACGTAATTCCAATCACCCGAGACTTGGCAACCAGCTCGACGCTCAGGTTTTCGAGGAAGGTATCGACCAGATCGGCGGTCTCCTCGTCGGCCAGCTGCTCCGGGGACGGTGGCTCCTCCGGGGTCATCAGGCCCATGACGAGCAGCTGCTCGTGCACCCACTCCTTCGCTTGGTCGAACAGCGAGGGCGGCTCCAGCCAGGTATTGAATTCGGGATCTTCGCGCAGGTGCAGCGCCTCGACCACCTTGTAGGCGAGGTTGCGGGACTGCAGGACGCGGACCTCGCTCTCCAGCGACTCGGCGTCGCCCAGCATGTTGGAGAGCACTTCCTCCATGTCGGCGACTTTGCTCTCGCGCGCGTCGAGCAGGATCTCGGAGTAGGCGTCATAGGTCTGCGGCACCTGGGCGACGATCAAGGCGGCGATCGCCGCCGCCAACAGCGCCGGGATCAGGATCGCCCACTTGCGGCGCCGCAGCGTGCGCACCAGCCACTGGAGGTCGATGTCTTCGCTCGGAGCGGAGAAGCTGGAGGTGAAGCGCTCCTCGGGCTTCAGCGGTACATCCTTGATGTGCATCAAGCCGTCATCCCATTGCCGTACGACGCGTCATATGCAGGACATTGTGCTTCAGGAAGTGCCCGCGGGAAGAACCGCCCGCCGGCAGGCTTCGTACCCGGTGACCGTGCTGGCGGACCGCACGCCGCGTGGGCGCCCCCGACGTCGGTGCACCGGCATTTGCAGGCATATCCCGGCTGCGAGCGGGCGCCGTCCACAGGAACCCGTTCGCCCGCGACGGTGCCCTCCACCGCACAGCCTTTCAACCAACTCCGGTTGCCGATGGCCGTCAACGCTCCTGGTTATAACCACTTGTCGCAAATGCAACAAGGGTTCGCTGGCGCGACACGGGGACGCCGGCGACCACATGGCGCGATCCTAGCGCGGGCATCGCATGTCCGCCGTGGTCCAGGTCACACCCTGTGCGTTGAAATTCATGTATAACTGCCGCAGGGGGAAGGGGCGATTCATCCCGGCTGCTTGCGGCGATGCGGTGATCGGTGATATCCGCGTTGCTCGGTGAAGCGAAGGGACGCTTCTGCGGCGCAGCGCAGGCCGTGCCGACCGACGAGCCCGCTGCCAGGGGTGCGGCACATCCACCGTCCGCGTCGTCCCCGGGGCAGGACAGGCCGCCGCTCGCACCGTTCGTCTTCGTTCGCCCGCATCGAGGCCAAGACAGCGAGGGATACCGTGACAACCGAAGCAACGGCACAGCCGCAGCGAGCGCGCAAGCGCATCGCCGTGGTCATGGGAACACGCCCCGAAGCCATCAAGATGGCGCCCGTCGTCCACGCGCTCCGCGCCCGCGACGACCTGTTCGAGACGATCGTCGTCGCCACCGCCCAGCATCGGCACATGCTGGACCAGGTGCTGGCGATCTTCCGCATCACGCCCGACGTGGACCTGGACCTGATGCAGCCGAACCAGTCGCTTTCCGAGCTGGCGGCGCGCGTGCTGACGACGATGGACCGGACGCTGCGCGACCTGCAGCCCGACCTGCTGATGGTACAGGGCGACACCACCACCGTGTTCGCCACTTCGGTCGCGGCCTTCCATCTGCAGATCCCGGTGGCGCACGTGGAAGCGGGCCTGCGCAGCCACGATCTGCGCAACCCCTTCCCGGAGGAGATGAACCGGCGCCTGACGTCGGTGGTCACGGGCATTCACCTGGCGCCGACGCCGCTGGCCCGGCGCGAGCTGCTGCGCGAGAACGTGCCGGCCGAACAGATCGTCGTCACCGGCAATACCGTCGTCGACGCCCTGCACCAGCTGCTCGAGCAGCCGTTCGACCGGCGCGGGACGGCGCTGGAGGGGATCCCGTTCGCCGGCCATCGCCTGATGGTGGTCACTTCGCACCGCCGGGAATCCTGGGGGCAGGATCTGGAGAACACCTGCCACGCGCTGCGCCAACTGGTCGACCGCTTCCCGGACCTGCTGGTGGTCTATCCGGTGCACCTCAATCCCAACGTGCGCAAGACGGTGATGACGATCCTCGCCGATGCGCCGCGCATCCACCTCACCGAGCCGCTCGACTACGCCGCCTTCGTCAACCTGATGCGCGACTGCCATCTGATCCTCAGCGACTCCGGCGGCGTCCAGGAAGAGGCGCCGACGCTGCGCAAGCCGCTGCTGGTGCTGCGCAAGCTGACGGAACGGCCGGAAGCGTTCCAGGCCGGGCTGTCGAAGGTGGTCGGCAACTCGCTGGACGCAATCGTGGGCGAGGCGAGCCGGCTGCTGGAGGACGAGGCCGCCTATCGCAGCATGGTCTCCGACGCCAATCCGTTCGGCGACGGCCGTGCCGCGGAGCGGATCACGCGGGCACTCGAGCGCTGGAGCCAGGGCCGGACGCCGATGCTGCAGCCGGACGAGGAGTTCGGCCCGCAGACGTCGCTGCCGACCCCAGCGCAGACCGTGGCCTGACGCCCGACCGCCGGGCGGCACCCGCCCGTTCATGGGACGGGCGGGGTGGCGTCCAGGGACTGGCCTGGCGCGAACAGGCGCGCCACCCCCTGCCGCCAGGCGTGGAAGACGACCGGCTGCTCCTCGCCGCCGGCCACATCGACCACCGCCTCGCGGACGAAGATGGTCCCGTTCAACGTTCGGGCTTCGGCGTGGATGGTGAACACGGTCAGCCCGGACCGGTCCTCCTCCACCTGATCGACGGCGCCTTGGCCGAAGGTGGATCCGCCGTCCTCGTCGCTCGCATCCTCGTCATCGCCGAAAACGCTGCCGGAGCGGGAACCGGAGCCGAACGACGAGCCGCTGCCGAAGCCGGAGCGGGAGCCGGAACCGCTGCCGAATGAAGAGCCGCTGCCGAAGCCGCTCCCCGACGAGGAACGGCTGGCGCTGCTGCTGCTACTGCTGCTGCTACCGCTGCCGAAGCCGGAGCGACTGCCGAACGAAGAGCCACTGCCGCTGCCGGACGATGTCCCGCTGTCCCTGGACGATCGGCCCGTCGTCCGCGAGTCGCTGCCGGTCCGCGACGAGGTACCGGCGTTCCGCCCTCCCCCCCGCGCCGCGTTCAGGGCGGCGATGACCGCCTCCCTCACCTCCGGCGGCGCGGTCGGTTCGTGCGGCACCTCCTCCTGCCCGAACGTCGTCAGCAGCGGCGCCAGCCGTGCCAGCAGGTCCGCCGTCATCCCGGGAACGTAGATCAGCTCCTCCACCAGGACGATGCGCTCGTTCTTCGGGCCGTAGTCCAGCCCGGCAGCCCGATACTCGCGGGCTTCGGCACCGCGCGACCGCTTGTCCTCGTCCTCGTCACGGAAATCGATGATCGCGTCGGCAAGCTCCGCCGCCAGCCCCGGTTCGACGCCGACCACCACCATCAGCTCGCGCAGCAGTACGTCCGGCGCCTGGTTGACGTCCACCTTGCCGCCTTCGTCGCGGATCGAAAAGCGCACCTCGCCGGCCTCGGTGGGCCAGACGTAGACCCGCCCGTCCCCGTAGTAGCCGCCGTCGGCCGGCTGGCGGCTGAGCCCGCCGATCGCCTGGTAGATGCCGCCGTCGGCGAGGGCTTCGGCCTGGGCGTTGTCCACCAGATTGCGGGCCAGATAGACCTCGGTGCGGGCGTTGTCGGCATAGACGGTGGCCAGGAACGCCAGCAGGATCAGCGTCCACAGCACCATCAGCAGGGCGAAGCCGCGTTGGCGGTCCACCACCGTCACCCGATCTCCGTTCGTCGTCGCCTGCCAGTCTAGCGCAAACGGTCTTCCAGCGGTGCGATCGTGCGCAGCCGCGAGCGCAGCTCCTGCGTCACCTCCCGCGCCTGCTCCACCCCACCCACCACCCGCGGCGTGATCAGCACCAGCAGCTCGGTCCGGCGCGCCCGATCCGTCTTGGTGCCGAACAGCCAGCCGATTCCCGGCAGCCGCGACAGCCAGGGAAGACCGGAGGAGCCCTGCTCGCGCCGATCCTGGATCAGCCCTCCGAGCGCCACCGTCTCGCCGCCCTGGACCGCGACCGTCGTCTCCACCTTGCGCTGGCTGATCGTCGGCGAGTCGATGTCGCCGCTGGTCTCGGAAACGACCGCGCTCACCTCCTGCGAGATCTCCATCGACACCAGCCCGCCGGCGTTCACCCGCGGCGTGACGTCGAGAATGACGCCGGTGTCCCGGTATTCGATGCTGTTCACCGTCGGTGCGTCGGCGGAGATGACGCTCTGCGACGTCCGCGTCTGGATCGGCACCTGATCGCCCACGATCAGCGTCGCCGTCTGGTTGTCGAGCACGAACACCTGCGGCGACGAGATGACGTTGACGTCGCTCACTTCGTCCAGCGCATTGACCACCGCCTTGACGCTGTCCTTGGTGGGTGAGACCACATAGGAAAAGCCGGGGAAGATCGAGTTGACCAGGGCATCCGACGGGTTCACCACCCGGCCTGCTTCGGACTGGCTGAAGGCGACCTTGCTCGAGCCGCCGAACTTGAAAAACCACTCGACGCCGTAGCGGAGCTCGTCGTTCAGGGTCACTTCGAGAATGGTCGCCTCGATCAGCACCTGCAGGGGCACGATGTCGAGCTTGCTCAGTGCCGACTCGACGATCCGGTAGTCGCTGGGCTTGGCCAGGATCACCAGCGCGTTCTTCACCTTGTCGGCGATGATGCGGATCTGGCCGGAGCCGACCTGGACACCGCCGTCGGCGGCCCCTCCCCGCCCCGATCCGCCCGGCGCGGGTGCGGGCGCGGGTGCCGCCAGCGGCGTCGGCGGCTGCTGGTTGCGGGACGTACCGAGCGAGGGCCCGCCCGTATCGCCACCGCCCGTACGTCCCTCGAGGGTCGTCGCCTGCAGGCCCGGCGCCAGCTCCGCCGTCGGCCGGCGCTGCGCCGGAGCTTCGCCGCCGAACACCTGGGTCAGCACGCCGGCAATATCCTCCGCACGGCTGTTCTCGCAGTAGTACACGTAGAGCCGGGGCGTCTCGTCCTCACCCACGTCGAGGCGGTCGACCCAGATCTGTGCCCGGTCGACGTACTGGGAGCGGGGTGAGATCACCAGCACGGCGTTCAGCCGCTCGATCGGCACGAAGCGGACGACACCGGCGAGCGGGCCCTCGGTCTGGTCGCCGAACACCTTCTCCAGTTCCTCGACCATCGTCTTGGCGGTGGTCGAGCGGATCGGGAACAGGCCGAACGACATGCCGGCGAGCCAGTCCACGTCGAAGGTCTCGATGATGTCGAGCATCGATGCGACGTCGCCGCGGCTGCCGCCGATGACGATCAGCCCGCGCCGTGGATCGACCCGCAGCACGCCGCCCGGCGGCGCGAACGGGGCCAGGATCTTCTCGACCTCGGTGGCGGACGCGTGCCGCAGCGGCACCACCATGACCTGCGCCCCCGGCGACTGGGAGGCCGGAGCCAGCGCCGAGCGGATCCGGCCGGAGCCCCTCACGCCCTGGTCGGCGGGGACAACCCGGTAGATCCCCCCGGCTTCCACCAGCGTCGCATTGTTGACCGAGAGGATCGATTCCAGCACCGGGATCAGGTCGGGGCCCGGCACCGGATTGCTGGTCTGCAGGGTGACGACCCCCTGCACCGACGGGTCCATGACATAGTTGGCGCCCAGTGTATCGCCGAGGATGGCCTTGACCACCTCGCGCAGGTCGGCGTCGACGAAGTTGAGCGTCACCTCCCCCTGCGGCGTGCGCACCACCGGCGCGCCCCCGGGTGCGCCGGGCCGCACGAAGGTGTCGGATCCGCGGAAGACGCCGCCGACCGGGCGCCGCGCCGGCTCCGCGGCGGGCTGCCGCTCCGTCGTAGGGAGCGCTTCCGACGCAAACGCGGCCTCGCCGGGTTCCAGATTGGTGGCCGCGATCACCGGCGTCGAAGATGCGGGTCCGCTCCGGCCTTTGTCAAAGAACGGACGGTCATAACAGGAGCAAGTGGTGAGGAGCAGCAGGGCACAAATGCCCAGGCGACGCCTCGTCCCCTGAGTGGTAGCGGCCCTTCCCCCGCTGTTCATTACAGTACCATTGCGGCGCTTTTGCCTCTCGTTTTCTTCTGCTCTCACCCGCCGCACGTGCGGAACTGCAAAAGGCGGAGACCCTATAGCATAGTCCGGGAAGTCGATACCAGCCCCACAGTCGACCGGTTTCCGCTGCTTGACGCGTCCCCGGTGGCTGCGACCGGTGGTTTCGCTGCTATTCGGTGACCTCTTCCTCGTCCTGCACGTCCGGCGGCTGCGGCGGTCGACCCGCCTTGCGGATCTGCGACCCGCCCGGTGGAGATCCCGGTGGAGCACCCGGCGGAGCGCCCGGCGAACCACCCGGTCGACCCCCCGCCCGGGCCGCACCTTCCGGCAGGCGCCGGTAGTCAAGCACCACCTCGCCGGAGGTATCGCCGCGACGCAGAATCACCCGGTCCGGTCGGATTTTCTCGATCAGCCAGCCGCCGGCCTGCTGCCCTTCACCCACGTGCATGACCTTCGGATCGTTGTCGATGCGCAGCAGCGCCACCTTGCGGCCGCGGGTCAGCAGGACGCCTGCCAGCGACAGGTTGGCGGCCGCCACCTCTTCGGCGCCACCGGCTCCGCCGGCGGCGGCGCGGGCCGCCTCGTCGGCCGCCGGCGGCCGACGCGTGCGGTTGAACAGCGGCCGCTCGACCACGTCGGCATAATCGCCGGCGTCCGCCAGCTCGAAACCTGCCTCGCCATCGTCCGGCCGCGCCCGGGCGGGCGCCGGTGCGTCCTCCGCGGCGGCAGGAGGCGGGGGCGGCGGCGGTGCATCCGAACGCCACAGCTGCCACGACAGATATCCCCCGGCGGCAAGACAGAGCACTGCGCCCGCCCAGATCGTCCGGTTGCCGGGGGCCAGCCGCTTGGGCATTTCAACTCGCGCGCATGTAGCCGAACACGTCGTAGCTGACACTGAGCGCGCCGCCCTGCACCTGCCCCTGCGGCCCGCGTGCAGCCCGCCGGTCGCGGGAGACGATGTCCAGGCTGTCGAGGAACAGGTAGGGCAGCGACGACTCGAGATCGTACAGGATCCGGAACAGGCCGTCGGTGTCGGCCGACATCCGCACCCGCAGCGTCACCCGGCGGAACGCGCCCTCCGGCACTGCCGGCAGAATCTGGGTGCTCTCCAGCCGGCCGCCGCTGCGCTCGACGGTCGTGCGCACCAGGTTCTGCAATTCCGCCGCCACCAGCGTTTCGCTGTCGCCGGTGAGGTATCCCTCCTGGGAGGCGGGCTCCTGCTGCAGCTCCTCCAGCCGGGCTCGCAACGCCGCCCGGCTGTCGGCCAGCCGCTGGTAGCGGGCGAGCACGTCCTGCCGGCCGGCGACCGCGTCCTCGTACTCGCTGAAGGTCGCCTGCAGCGGCTGGACGAGCAGCCGCCACGGCAGCGCGATCGCCGCCGCCAGCAACGCGAGCGCGATGATGCGGCTGGCCGCCGGCGAGAGGGATTTCATGGGTGCCCCTCATGCGCCGGGTTCTCCTCGCGCGCCACCCGGAAGGCCACGTGGAACTGTTCCGCCTCCACCCGCTGGTCGCGGGTCAGCGGTGCGCGGAACTGCGCATTGCTGAACACGGGCGCGTTCTCGATCAGTCCGATCATCGCGGATGCGTTCGGTGCGTAGCCGAACACCTGCAGCTCCTCGCCCATCAGGCGCAGGCGGTACAGCCAGGTGTCGTCCGGCAGCACCCGGCTCAGATCGTTCAGCACCTCGACCACCGGCGGCCGCGCCCGCTTGCGCTCGACGATGAAGTCCCCCTCGCCGCTCAGCTTCTCGATCTGCTCCTGCAGGCGCCGCCCCTCCTCCGCTTCCTTGCGTGCGGCGGCCACCTCCTGGTCCAGGATCTCCGCCTGCCGGCGCACCCGGTCCAGGGAAACGTAGAGGCCGGCGATCAGCAGCGCGGCGGCGAGCGCGAACAGCAGCGTGGGCAGGCTGATCAGGCGCCGGCGACCGCCTCCGGGCCCGGCCAGCGACAGCCGCCAGGTACCGGTCCCCCCGTCCGGACGGCGGCGCGGCAGGGTCAGCGCATCCGGCGGCAGGCCCATGAGGCGCAGCTGCTCGACCATGGGATCGGCGGCGGCGCGCGGCAGCACCATCAGCTCCACCTTGATCCGCTTCGTCTCCGCGTCGCGGGACAGCACGCGGACGTCGTAGTAGACGGCCTCGGCCGGGAACGGTGTCAGCCGGTCCATTTCGAAGGCCAGGACCTCGCGCAGGTTCTCCTCCGCCGCCGCCGGCAGGTCCACCACCTTGCGCAGCGCGCGTTCCGGCGGCAGCTGCAGCGACACCCGCATCTGGCGCGGATCGATGTCGGCGAGGATGCCCTGCAGCAACGCCCTGCCGTGGTCCGGATCGACAGCATCCAGTTCGATCGCGCCCAGCACCCGCTCGGCGGCGCCGTTGCGGCGGGTGAGCGACAGGTGCGGCGGGCGAAAGTCGAGCACCAGCTCGTTCACCGGCGGCGACAGCATTCGTGTCAGCCGGCCAGGAGTGACCGCCCGCAACTCTCCGAACCACCAGCTGAAGAACTCGGTGGCGTAGCGTCGAACCTTGGCCAGCGCGTAGGACACTGTTTCGCTTCGACCTCGTCTGCGCCGAGCGGCAGTTCGCTGCGGCGCTCGAACTCCGGTGCGACCGTCGGCCGCAAGCTAGTGCATTCCACCCCGTGGCGACAAGTACGACGCGATGTCCGGCTTACCCCTCGCCCAGCGTGCCGGTGATCCGGGGTGCAACCACCAGCGGCGGCCAGCGCCGGCGATCGTCCGGCGGAAACGTCACTTCCAGGCGCACCAGCGCCGGCAGCCGGCTGGCATCCTGCCAGCGATCACGCCACTGCCCCTTGCCACCCTCCTCGCCGCTGCCGAAGAAGCTGAACCGGGCACTGCCGATGCCGTCGATCAGCACCACCTCCTTGCCGATCCGCAGTCGGTCCGCTTCGTCCGGCTGCGCGTTGGTCGGCCGCGGGGCACGCGACGTGCCGTCGGCGGCGCGCCGTCGCCAGAGCAGCACCAGGCGGCTCTTGCCCTGCGCACTGACCTGTACGTCCAGGGTGTATTGGTAGATGCCGCCGGAGAGGCTCTGGGCCGGTGGCGGGCCGAAGAACTGCACGCTGGAATCGCTGCCGACCAGCGCGCCGCTCTGCCCCGAGCCGGCGAGCGAGCCGCTGAGTGGCCACGCTTGGGTCAGCAGCCGGCGGACCACCTCCTGCATCGTCTGCAGCTCCGACTGCTGTTCGAGCTGGTCGCGCTCCCGATCCCAGACGCGCGCCCCGAAGCTCAACCCGCTGGACAGCAGCGCCGTCAGCACGCCGAGGACGGTCAGCGCCACCAGCAGCTCCAACAGCGTGAAACCGGCAGCGCGAGAGGTCGGCGGCGAGGGATCCGCCCGTTCCCGCATCATCCGTCCCGGCATCATCCGTTCCGGCATCATCGGCTGCTGCCGCTGCCGGTGCGGCTGCCGAAGCCGCTGCCCGAGCCGCCGGATCCCCGGTCGCGGCCGAAGCTGCTGGTGCGCTCGCGGCCCCGGTTCCCGCCCCGGTCACCCCCGCCGTCGGTTCCGCGGCCGGCGCTCCCCGCCCCCTCGTCCTCGTCGCCGACGCCGTCGCTCGGGCGGCGGGCCCGCAGCGTGCTCAGCGTCAGCGAGTTTGCGGCATTCCTCCCCCACTCGACGGTGACGACGACCCGGTAGAGCAGCAGGGTCGGCTCGGCGGACAAATCTTCGTCCTCGTCCAGGCCACCGGCCCCTCCGCCCCGGGAGCCGACGGAGCCGGTTCCGCTCCGCCCCTGACCGAAGGCACTGCTTCGGCTGCTGCTGCCCTGTCCGAAGCCGCTGCTGCGGCTGTCACCCAGGCCGGCGCTGCCGGAGCGGCTGCGGGAGCCGAACCCGCTGCCGCCGCGGCCGAAACCGCTGTCCCCGTCGCCGAAACTGCTGTCGCGGCTCTGACCGAAGCTGCTGCCCGATCGCCCGGTTCGGCTACCGGTGCCGGCACCGGTGGCGGAGCGATCGCTGTCCCGCGACCGCCGACGATCGCGGGCGCCAGGCGGCGGTGGCGGTGCGATGACCTCTGAGACGTCGGGAGTGATGCGGGTCCGCCACAGGAAACCCGGTTCGTCGAAGCTGCCGGTCTGCTCCCCCTCCTCCAGCGGCTCGTCGACGCCGATCTCGGCGAGCTTGGAGCGGGCGAGCATCGTCGCCCGCGCATAGGCGCGGGCCGTCTGCGTCGTGCCCAGGCCGTCGCCGAACACCTGCAGCAGCGGCACCATGACGATGGCGAGGACGGCGAAGGCAACCAGCACCTCGATCAGGGTGAAGCCCGCCTCGCCGCCCGATCCGGTTTCGGTTTCGGGACCTGCGTCGCGCCTACTCGTCGTAGACGGCGACCCGCCCGCTGAGCCAATCCACCTGCACATAGCTGCGCGCCTTCTCGCCGGCCAGCGTCACTTCGCCACCGGTGGAGCTGCCGTCGGGGAAGAACCGGATCTCGCCCACGTTCGCCGCCAGCTGCTCGGTGACGGCGGTGAACAGGGTCACCTTCAGCCGCTCCGGCACCTTGTAGGTCCGTTCTCCGGGGATGCCGAAGCTGGGTGCATCCACGTCGACGCGCACCACCGTCGGCTGGTTGCGGACGATCGCCTCGCTGCGGGCGCGCCGCAGCACGGCCGCCAGTTCTCCAGTCGTCGCCTGCAGGGTCGGGCCGTCCAGGCTGCCGACGACACGCGAGGCGGCGAAACCCGCCATCACCGCCAGCAGAACCAGCACGACCAGCAGCTCCAGCAGGGTAAACCCTGCCGCGGCTGCCGTGCGTTCACCAGTTGGTGACGTCCTGGTCCTCGCCATTGCCTCCCTGGGCGTTGTCGGCTCCCAGCGTGTACAGGTCGAAGTCACCATGTTCGCCCGGATAGCGGTAGAGGAACTGGCGGCCCCACGGGTCGACGATCGCCTCCTTCTTCTTCAGGTAGGGACCGTTCCACTTGTTCAGCCCCGGCGGGGCTTCGATCAGCGCGACCAGCCCCTCTTCCTGCGTCGGGTAGCGGCCGATCTCGAGGCGGTAGAGGTCGAGCGCCGAGCCCACCTGCTGCACCTGCACCTTGGCCGCCTCCGACTTGGCCGTGCCCAGGTACTTGAAGATCTGCGGGCCGGCGACGACCGCCGCCAGCAGACCCAGGATCACCAGGACGACCAGCACCTCGAGCAGCGTGAAGCCGCCCTGGGTCTGCGCGCGGGCTGCGCGCGCGAGACGCCGCCGGTTCGCGAGCCGAACCGCAAGCCATTGCAAAATCATTGGAAAGAGAGCCTCCGCGAAGTCACAGGGCAAGCTGGTTGATGCTCAGCATCGGCACGAGTATGGAGACGATGATGCCGCCGATCAACAGCGCCATGCCGAACGTCAGCGCCGGGATCAGGATCGCCATCAGCCGCTGGATGCCGTGGTGCACCTCCCGCTCGTAGACGTCGGCGACCCGGAACAGCATCTCCTCCAGCCGGCCGCTCTCCTCCCCGATACGGATCAGGTGGGTGGCGAGCGTCGGAAACAGCGCCGCATCGCCCAGCGGGCCGGCGAACGTCTTGCCCTCGCGCACCTGCTTTTCGATCTGCTCGAAAGCCTGCTCCATCGCCGCGTTGCCCAGCGTGCCCTTGACCACGCCGAGCGCCGAGACCAGCGGCACGCCGTTGTTGAGCAGCATGCCCAGCGTGTAGGTCATCCGCATCGTCTCGATCCGGGCCGTGAGCGAACCCACCAGCGGCATCCGCAACAGCCGCTGGTCCCACTGCCGGCGCTGATCCGGGTTGCGGCGCTGGCGGGCGATCACCAGCGTCGCCAGCAGGCCCGCGACGATCGGCAGCCACCAGAACGTCGCCGTCACGTCGCCGACCCCCATGACGATCTTGGTCGCCAGCGGCAGCGGGAACCCCGCCTGCTCGAAGATCTCCTTGAAGCTGGGGATGACGACGGTGACGATGATCGCAACCGAGATGCACGCCGAGACGAACAGCACGATCGGATAGATCAGCGCCGACTTCAGGTTCTGCTTCGACTGGTAGGATTTCTCCAGGAACTCCGCCGTCTTGGCCAGCACGCCGTCGAGCGCGCCGCCCGCCTCGCCGGCCCGGACCATGCCGATGACGAAGCGGTCGAAGACGTCGCCCTGGGCCGCCATCGCGTCCGCCAGCGACGAGCCGCCGCGCACCCGCTCCAGCACCCGGCCCATCATCTTCTTGATGGCTTCCTTCTCCGAGAAGTTGATCAGCACCGCGAGCGCCTGGTCGATGGCGAGCCCGGCGCGCAGCAGGCTCGCGAGTTCGCGGATGATCCCGAGAATGTCCTGGCGTGACAGCCGGTCGCGTCGGTTGAGTTCGAGCCTGAGGACATCGAGGATCGACCGGCCGCCCGCCTCGTCGGCACGAATCGGCATGTACCCCTGGCCGCGAAGCTGCTCGATCACCGCGGCCTGGCTCGCCGCTTCCATCTCGCCTTCGATCACGTCGCCGGGGCCACTGACCGCCTTGTACCGGAACAGCGGCATGCTCACGCCTCCCGTGTCACCCGCAGCACCTCCTCCATGGAGGTGATGCCGCGGACCACCTTGCGCATGCCGTCCTCGTAGAGCGTGCGCATGCCCCCCTCCGCCGCCGCCCGCTGGATGGCGCCGGCGTCCTCCCGCCGCAGGATCAGCCGGCGGATTTCGTCGGAGATCACCAGCATCTCGGCGATGCCGGTGCGGCCGAAGTAGCCGGTGCCGTTGCACCGCGAACAGCCCACCGGCCGGTAGAGCCGGATCGGCTCGCCGTCGGTGAAGCGTTCCAAACTGTGCTGCGCGGCGATTTCCGGCAGGGCCGGATTCGGCTCCCGGCAGTGCGGGCAGAGCGTGCGCAGCAGCCGCTGCGCCGAGATGCCGTTCAGGGTCGAGGCCAGCAGGTAGTCCTCCAGCCCCATGTCGAGAAGCCGGGTCACCGAGCTGGCGGCGGAATTGGTGTGCAGGGTGGACAGCACCAGGTGGCCGGTCAGCGCCGCCTGGGCGGCGATCTGCGCCGTCTCCAGGTCGCGGATTTCGCCGATCATGATGATGTCCGGGTCCTGGCGCAGCAGCGAGCGCAGCACGCTGGCGAAGGTGAGCCCGATCTGTGCTTTCACCTGCACCTGGTTGACCCCCTCCAGTTGGTACTCGATCGGGTCTTCGACGGTGAGGATCTTCTTGTCCGGCGTGTTCAGCCGCAGCAGCGAGGTATACAGCGTCGTCGTCTTGCCGCTGCCGGTCGGGCCGGTGACCAGCAGGATGCCGTTCGGCCGCTCCAGCATCTGCAGGTACGGCTGCAGCACACCTTCGTCGATGCCCAGCGCCGCGAACTCGAAGACCGCGCCGCCGCGGTCGAGGATACGCATCACCACGCTCTCGCCGTGCATCGTCGGCACGGTGGAGACGCGGAAGTCCACCTCCTTGCCGCGGATGGCGAGCTTGATGCGGCCGTCCTGCGGCAGCCGGCGCTCGGCGATGTTCAGCTTCGACATGATCTTGACCCGGGAGACGATGGCGGCGGTCAGCCGGCCGGGCGGCGTCTCCACCTCCTGCAGCAGGCCGTCCACCCGGTAGCGGACCCTGAGCTTGCTCTCGAACGGCTCGATGTGGATGTCGGACGCGCGGGCTTCGACGGCACGACCGATCAACTGGTTGACGAAGCGGATGACCGGCGCCTCGCTCGCCATGTCGCGCAGACGCTCGGCGTCGCCGCCGTCGCCGGCTCCGTCACCCATCGCATCGACGATGTCGTTGAGCGCGCTGCCGCTCTTGCCGAACAGCCGCTCCTGCGCCTTCTCGATCTCCGCCGGCGTCGCCACCCGGCGCAGGACCGTTCGACCGGTGGCGATCGCCACCGCGCCGGCGGCGAAGCCGTCGAGCGGGTCGGCCATCGCCAGGACCACCTCGTCGGCGGTTTCGGACAGAGGGAGTACCCGGCTGTCCTTCTGGAACTTCTGGCTGAGGACGCCGTCCAGCAGCGGCTGGTCGGGGAAATCCTGCTGCGAGGCGAGCGGCAGGGCGAGGACGTGGGCCAGGGCCTCTGCCATGTCGAGCTCGGAGATCATTCCCAGCTTGACCAGCAGCGAGTGCAGGCCCTCGCCGCCGTCGGTCTGCACCCGGCGCACCCGCTGCACGCCGGCCTCGTCCAGCTTGCCGCGCCGGGTGAGCAGCTCGATCACCGCCTCGTCGGCAGCGTCGGCACCGATCGCCATCGTTTCAAGTCCGTCCGCCATCATCGCATTCCCTGGACCGATAGCCGGGCAGTCGCGGGACGCCCGCCCCGGAGGCCGTCACCCGACAGCCAGTGGCCCATACAGCCACACCAGCCAGATGCCGAGGCACAGCTCCGGCCCGAACGCCAGACGCTGCGCCGCCACCGCCCTGTCGCCAAGGGCCATCTGCGCGAGTGCCATCAGCAACGCCGTTACCGCGCCGAGCAGCACGACGCTGGGCAGCCCGATCCATGATACCCAGGCGCCGCCCGCTGCCAAGAGCTTGGCATCTCCCAGCCCCAGGCCGTCCCGGTGACGCAGCCACCGGTAGATGCGGCCGATGACGAAGAAGGACAGGAAGCCGGCCGCGGCCCCGATCCCGTGCTGCAACGGCAGCGGTTGCGGCAGCAGGAAGGAGATGCCGAGGCCGGCGCACAGCAGCGGCAGGGTGAGCACGTCCGGCAGAATCATCCGGCGGATGTCGATCACGGCCAGCGTCAGCAGCGTCCAGCCCAACCCGCACGTCGCCCACAGCAACCAGCCGGACACCGCCGTCGCCGCCCAGGCCGCCACGCCGACCGCCGCCAGTTCGATGTTCGGATAGAACCAGCCGAGCGCCGAACCGCAGTAGCGGCAACGCCGGTGCAGCGCGAACCAGCTGACCAGCGGGAACAGATCGCGAATGCCCAGCGCGTGCCTGCACCACCGACATCGAGAGCGGTCGAAGACCACCGGCTCGTCGTCGGGCAGGCGCAGGATCAGGACGCCGAGGAAGCTGCCGATGAAGGGAGCCGCCAGGAGAGGCAACCACCAGGACGTGAAGAACTGGGCGATATCCACGCGCTCCGCCGTCAACATGGGGAGAACTGCCGAGCCGGCGGCCAGCGCAGCATAGAGCAGACCGCGGTCCACGACCACTCTTCTGCCATTTCCTGCGGCACGTGCCGGGCGCGGCGGTCCGGTTCGGTGCCGCTTCCCGAGTCGCAACCACGATCGACGCGACGGCGGCGGCCGGCCTGGCTGCGTGTCTATAAAGTACAATCTACAATATTCGCGCGGCTGGCGATTGCATCCACCCAAACAAGCATAATTCATGAAAATGTCGTGTCCACGTCACCCACTGTTCACACAAGTGCGGCCGTTTCGTCGCAAGCGCCGGGCATTCTCTCGCGGCCCGGGTCCGCCGCCTTGGGGTCCGATATCCGGGAGCATTCCATTAAATGAGGAGGAGGGAGCACAATGCTCTCGCAAATCAGGTTCTGTGCGCTCGCCGCAGTCTCCGCCATCGCGCTCGGCGCCGCCAGTGGCGCAAACGCCGCCGACTGCCCGGTCGGCCCGGCCCTTTGCGACACCGATGCCGCGCCGATGATGATTCCGTTCAAGCCGTGGACCATCGACCCGATCTTCACCGTCGGCGAGAACATCAAGGGCTACACCCCGGTCGGCATCCCCGACGGCATCGGCGCCTTCAAGACCGCTCCGACCACCGTCCGCGTGCTGGTCAACCATGAGCTCAGCAAGGGCTCGGGCGCCCCGTACACGCTCGCCAACGGCACGACCCTGACCGGCGGTCGCGTCAGCTACTTCGACATCGCCACCGTGGCGCGCAAGATTCGCGGCGCCGGCCCGGCCTATTCGTCCGCCTACGACCGTCAGGGCAACCTGGTGACCACGGCGCAGCAGATCAACGAGACGACCAGCGCGACCGACGGCTTCGATCGCTTCTGCTCGAGCCAGGGCTACGCCGCCGGCGATTACGGCTTCGTCGACAACATCTACTTCACCCACGAGGAGACCTCGGAGCGGGAAGGCCATCCGTTCGGTGGTTCGGTGTGGGCGATCGACGTCGACGACCAGTCGATCTGGGCCGCCCCGGCGCTGGGCCGCGCCGCGTGGGAGAACGTCACCGCGCTGACCCCGCAGCGCCCGAACACCGTGGCGCTGGCGCTGGGCGACGACTACGGCGGTCTGTCGAAGCTGCCGGGCGGCTCCGTCGAGTACAAGAGCGCGCCGCTGTGGATCTACGTCGGCAAGAAGAAGGCGGGCGGATTCCTCGAACGCAACGGCCTCAGCGACGGCCAGCTCTACTTCTACAAGGCCGCTGCCAGCTGCGCCGACACCCCGACCTTCACTTCGCCGGTCGACTTCCATGGCACCGGCAGCGTGATGACCGGCGTGCTGTGCCCGATCGAGGTTCAGGACGTGTCCATGGCCGGACAGCCCGGCTATGACGCCTACGGCTACCTGAACGGCGAGACGCTGCGCGCGACGGCCTTCGTCCAGGGCGCCTTCGCCTTCTCCCGGCCCGAGGACCTGCAGGTCAATCCGCTCAACGGCCGCCAGTTCGTCTTCGCGTCGACCGGCCGCAGCAGCAACTTCCCGGAAGACAGCTGGGGCGACACCCTGGTCGTCACCGTCGGCCTGAACTCGCTGACCGCCAGCGTTCGCATCGCCTACGATGGCGACGATGTCGTCAACAACATCCAGTTCGCCAACCCGGACGACGGCCTGCGCAGCCCGGACAACCTGACCTGGGCCCGCGACGGCTTCGTCTACGTCAATGAGGATCCGGCCTTCTCGGGCTTCGGCCTCGCCTCCGGCGCCGAAGCGTCGATCTGGCAGGTCAACCCGAAGACGTCGAAGCTCTTCCGCGTCGCCGAGATGGACCGTTCGGCGGTGCCGGCCGGCCAGACCGACACGGCTCCGAACTCCATCGGTGTCTGGGAGTCCTCGGGCGTCCGTGACGTGAGCCGGTTGTTCGACGTGCCGAACAACGTCACCCTGCTGATCTCCGACGTCCAGGCGCACAGCCTGACCGGCGGCCGGATCACCAGCGACAACCTGGTTCAGGGCGGCCAGATCTTCTTCCTGCGCCGTCTCCGCCCGAACGCGGCCCGGTAGAACCCGGCTGCACGGCAGCAGCGGCACGCCCGCTGCCCCTGTTCGAACCTGCGGCCCCTCCCAGCGGAGGGGCCGTTTGTCGTTCCGGCCAGGTCACCGCCGCCGGCTGAACGAATCCGCCTGGAACCCCCACACGCCCACGCCGTTGGCTTCGGCGATCCGCTCCAGTGCCCGGTATTCGAAGGGCGCGTCCGGACCGGCCAGCGCCAGACCCTGGGTGACCAGGTACGCCCCCAGGTCCTCGCCTTCGTCGAAGCTGCCGCGGCGAGTCCAGCAGATGGCACTGACGCTGCCGTCGTCGTAGAAGCCCATCTCCCGGCAGGTGACGAAGCCCTGGATCTTGAACTCGAGCGCCACCGCCGCCCGGGTGCCGCAGCGGGTGGGTCGAAGCTGCTGCTCGCAGAACTGGCCTTGCTGCGGAATATAGATTCCGTACAGGCGCACCAGCTTGCCCTGGACGAGCAGCGTCCCGTCGTCCTGAACGTTCGCGTAGCTGCGGAATTCGTCGGCCGATGCCGGCTGGGCCGGGGTCGTCGCGAGCGCTGCCGCGACCAGTATCGCCGCTGCGCCCTCCCCCGCTCGCTTCACCATCGCCCTCCACTCCGGGGTTGCCGGTCGATTCCGGCCGCGATTTCTTGAGATGGGATGTGTGCACGACGACGGCAAACCACCGCGCGTGCCCGAATGGTCGGCACCGCATTGACAATCCCGGACGGAACGGTGTGAATTTCGCAACTGCACACTATTTGTCGGGCAGGCGGACGGCCGGCGCCCGCCGGCAGGGACAGCGCAATCGTGGCATCCTACATCAGGGCGGAGTCGATCGAGGACGCGGTGCGCCACCTGGCTTCGGGCCCGCGGGTGATCGTCGCCGGCTGCACCGACTACTACTGCCGGCCGCAGGCGCGACCCTGGGACGATGCGATCCTCGACATCACCGGTATCGGCGAAGCGCGCGGCATCGTCGATCTGGACGAGGAGGTGCGCATCGGAGCGCTGACCACCTGGACCGATCTCGCCCGCGCCGATCTGCCGGCGCAGTTCGACGCGCTGCGCGCAGCCGCGCGGCAGGTCGGCGGGGTGCAGATCCAGAACACCGGCACCATCGGCGGCAACCTCTGCAACGCATCCCCCGCTGCCGACGGCGTGCCGGCCCTGCTCATCCTGGATGCGCTGCTGCAATTGCGTTCCGCGGCCGGTGAACGGGTGCTGCCCCTGGACGAGTTCATCGTCGGCAACCGGCAGACCCGCATCCGGCCGGACGAGCTGATGTGCGCGCTGCTCGTGCGCAAGCGCCGCGGCCGGCATGCCAGCACCTTCCTGAAGCTGGGAGCCCGCGCCTACCAGGTAATCTCGATCGCCATGGTCGCGGCCTTGCTGGAGGCGGACGGAGACGGCCGGATCGGCGCCGCCGCAGTCGCGGTGGGCGCGTGTTCGGCGGTCGCCCGGCGCCTGCCGGCACTGGAGGCGGCGCTTGCCGGCCAGTCGCTCGGCGGGGCACCGCTCTCGACGCTGCTGACCGACGCGCACCTGTCGCCGCTCGCACCGCTCGACGACGTCCGCGGCACCGCCGCCTACCGGCTCGATGCGGCGCGCACGCTGATCGCCCGCGCGCTCGACGACCTGCAGCGGCGGCTGGCATGACCGATACCGCTTGCGTCTCGTTCACCATCAACGGCCGGACTGCGTCGGTCGAGGGGTCGCCGATGCGCCGGCTGTCCCGCGTGCTGCGCGAGGATCTCCGGCTCACCGGCACCAAGGTCGGCTGCGACGCCGGCGACTGCGGGGCGTGCACGGTGTTGCTGGACGGCGAGGCGGTGTGCGCGTGCCTGACGCCGCTGGGCCAGGTGGCGGGCCGCTCGCTGCTCACCGTCGAAGGTCTCGCCAACGGCACGCTGTCCCGCCTGCAGCGGTCGTTCCAGCACCACGGGGCGGCGCAGTGCGGCATCTGCACACCCGGCATGCTGCTGGCGGCCGCGGCCCTGATCGAGCACACGCCGAAGCCGAACGAGGCGGAAGCCCAGGACGCACTGGGCGGCGTGCTCTGCCGCTGCACCGGCTACCGCAAGATCATCGCCGCCGTGTGCGACGCGCACCGGTTCGAGGAGGCTCCGCCGGAGAGCCCGGGGAACCGAATCGTCGGCTCCCGGGTCGGCCGCGTCGATGGCATCGCCCGGGTGGACGGCAGCGAGCGCTTCGGCGACGACGTGGCTCCTCCGGACGCCCTGTGGCTGACCACGGTTCGATCGCCCTACTCCGCCGCCGGGTTCGAGATCGGCGATCTCGGGCCGCTGTTCTCCCGCTATCCCGGCCTCGTGCGCGTGCTCACCGCGGCCGACATCCCGGGCGCCAATGCGTTCGGCGTGCTGCCGCCGTTCCGCGACCAGCCGGTGTTCGCCGACCGCCGCGTCCGCTTCGCCGGCGAGGCGATCGCAGCCGTCGTCGGCGACGCCCGGACCATCGAACGCTTCGATCCGGCGGATTTTCCGGTGACCTGGACGCAGCGGCCGGCCCTGCTGTCGATGCAGGCCGCGACCGCCCCGGATGCGCCGCTGCTGTTCGAAGACCGGCCGGGCAACATCCTGGTCCGGGGGTTCGTCCGCAAGGGTGACGCGGATGCGGCGCTGGCCGCTTCTGCAGCCGTGGCGGACGGCGAGTTCGAGACCGGCTTCGTCGAGCACGCCTACATCGAGCCGGAGGCCGGTTTCGCCCGTCGGGTTGGCGACGGCATCGAGGTCCACGTCACCACCCAGACGCCGTACATGGACCGGGACGAGGTGGCGCTGATCCTGGCGTTGCCGCCGGAGCGGGTGCGGATCGTGCCGACCGCGTGCGGCGGCGGCTTCGGCGGCAAGCTGGATGTTTCCCTCCAGCCCTACGTGGCGCTGGCCGCCTGGCTGCTCGACCGCCCGGTCCGCTGCCTCTACGGGCGGCGGGAATCGATGCTGTCCACTACCAAGCGCCACCCGGCGAAGATGCACGCCCGGTTCGGTGCGGACGCACAGGGGCGTCTGACCGCAGCCCACTTCGAGGGCGATTTCGATACCGGCGCCTATGCGTCCTGGGGTCCGACGGTGGCCAACCGGGTGCCGGTGCACTGCACCGGCCCTTACTTCGTGCCCGCGGTGCTCGCCCGCTCGCGTGCGATCCTCACCAACCGGGCGCCGTCCGGCGCGTTCCGCGGCTTCGGCACGCCACAGGCGGCGATCGCCACCGAAGCGCTGCTCGACGATTTGGCGCTGAAGCTCGGCATCGATGCGCTGGAGTTCCGGCTGATCAACGCCATTCGCACCGGCCAGGCGACGGCGACCGGCCAGGTGCTGGAGGCGAGCGCCGGCATGGCGTCGTGCCTGGAGGCATTGCGTCCGGCGTGGACGGCGGCGAAGCAGGCAGCATTCCGGCACAACACGACCGCGAACGGGCGGACGCGGCGCGGCGTCGGCATCGCGTGCATGTGGTACGGCTGCGGCAACACCTCGATGTCGAACCCGTCCACCATGCGCGTTGCCCTGCAGGCGGACGGCTCGCTGGTGCTCTACCAGGGGGCGGTGGACATCGGCCAGGGCTCGAACACGGTGCTGGCGCAGATTTGCGCCGAAACGCTGGGCGTGCCGCTGTCCCGGTTGAAGCTCGTCACTGGAGACACGGCGCGCACCCGCGATGCCGGCAAGACATCGGCGTCACGGCAGACGTTCGTCTCCGGCCGGGCGACGCAGCAGGCGGCAGCGGCACTGCTCCGGCAGATCCGGCGCGCCGCGGGCGAACCCGAGGATGCCCCCGTCCGCTTCGACGGCGGGATCGTGCGCGTGGGCGAGGGTGAGGCGGCGAACGCTCTCGATCTGACGGAACTGCCGGCGAACGCCGAGGGCGACGTGCTCGCCGGCGAAGCGACCTTCGATCCGCCGACGACGCCGCTGGATGCCGACGGCCAGGGCATCCCCTACGCCACCTACGGCTTCGGCGCCCAGGTCGCCGAGGTGCTGGTCGATGTGGACCTCGGCACGGTGAAAGTGCTGCGGATGACCGCCGCCCACGACGTGGGCCAGGCGATCAACCCGATGCTGGTCGAAGGCCAGGTCGAGGGCGGCATCGCGCAAGGCATCGGCATGGCGCTGATGGAAGAATACATCCCCGGGCGCACCGACAACCTGCACGACTACCTGATCCCCACCGTGGGCGACGTGCCCCCGATCGAGACCATCCTGATCGAGGACGCCGAACCCCTCGGCCCCTTTGGCGCCAAGGGGGTGGGCGAGCCGGCGCTGATTCCGACCGCGGCGGCGATCCTGAACGCCATCCGCGATGCAACCGGTGTCGTCATCCGCAAGGTGCCGGCGACGCCCGACCGGGTGCGCGCGGCGATCCTGGCGGCGAGGGCGGCAGGTGAGTGAGCAAGCCGAGGCGGCGCTCGTCGTCTGCGATGCCTGCCCGGTCCGCTGCCGGATCAAGCCGGGACAGCCCGGAGCCTGCGACCGCTATGCCAACGACGCAGGCCGCCTGATCCGCGTCGATCCGCTGCTGATCGCCGAGCGCATCGCCGACAGCGGCGGTGCCATGGTGCCGTTCCTGGGCGATGCCGACTGGGAGGAAGGGCGGCTGCTGCGACCGGCCGACCGGTTCGTCACCGGCGTGGGTGCCGGCACCACCTACCCCGACTACAAGCCGGCCCCGTTCATCGTGGCGTCCGAGCACGACGGCGTGGACATGGTCACCGTGGTGACCGAGGGCATCTTCAGCTACTGCGGCGTCAAGCTGAAGATCGACACCGACCGGCACCTGGGCCCGGAGACGGCGACGGTGCGCGCCCAGGGGGAACCGGTCGGCCACGTCACCACCGCCGAGTACGGCTCGCAGATGCTGTCGATCGGCGGCGTCCGCCACCTCACCGGCGGCGGCAAGAAGGAAGGCACCGTCACCTGCAAGACGATGCTCAGGCTCTGCAACCGCGAGCCGGTGGAACTCGCCATCGACGGCGGATCGAGCGTCGTCGTCGAAGCCGGCAGGCCGCCGGTGGTGGACGGCGTGCCGGAGGTGCGGATGCGGGTGGGCTGCGGCTCGGCGACGATCGGGATGTTCGCGCCCGAATGGCACGGCCGGGTCGACGACGTGGTGGTGGTGGACGACCACATCACCGGCGTGCTCTCCGAGCACGAGGCGGGCAAGTACCTGGGTGTGGCACCCACCGGCATTCATCTGCGCGGCCGTCGCTCCACCCCCGGCCGCTACTTCCGGGTGGCCGAGCCCGGCAGCGGCTGGGGCGGCACCGACATCACCGATCCGCTGTCGATCCTGGGGCCGTTCAACGCCAAGCACGCCCGGCCGGGGCTGACGCTGCTGATGGTGAGCACCACCGGCGAAGACGCGGCCTATTTCGTGCTCGACGAGACGCTCCGGCCGATGCCGGCATCCATGCCGGCGGACCTCGCCGAGACCGTGGCGCTGATCCGCGAGAACTGCGAGCCGGCGCTGTGCTCGGTGCTGTTCATGGCCGGTGCCGGCGGCAGCTTGCGCGCCGGCGTCACCCGCAATCCGGTTCGTCTCACCCGCTCGGTGAAGGATGCCCTGGTCTACGTCTCCAGCGGCGGCGCGCCCGTCTGGGTCTGGCCCGGCGGCGGCATCACCTTTCTGGTCGATGTGACCCGCATGCCGGAAGGCTCGTTCGGCTACGTGCCGACGCCGGCCCTGGTCGCCCCGATCGAATTCACCATGCGTCTGGACGACTACGCGGCGCTGGGCGGCCACTTGGGAGCCGTCGTCCGGGCCGAGGCGTTGGCCGGCGGCGACCGGCAGCGGGCGGTCGGGTGGGCCCCCGGCAACCCATGGCCGTTCGCCCGCCAGCACTTCCCCTGGTCGCGGCGCGGATGAACAGCCGATGACGCCGGTTCCCGGGGCTACCGGCGGCGGACCCCAGGCAGCCCTGCTGCCCGACGGCCGGCGGCTGCACCTGCAGCACGGGCCGATCGACCTGATCATCGAGGCGTTCGGTGCGCCGGACCAGGTGCACTCCGCATATCGGCAGGCGACCGACCGCTTCCGGAGCGTCCTCGACGAACTGGTCTCCGAACTGCCGCTGTTGCGCCGGCCGCTCGACGGCGACCCGCCGCCGCTCACGGGTGCGGTCGCGCGCCGGATGCTGGCCGCGTGCCTGCCGCACGCAGGCGTCTTCCTCACGCCGATGGCGGCAGTCGCCGGTGCCGTAGCGGACGAGGTGCTGGCGGCACTGCGGCGGGGCCGCGACCTCGCCCGCGCCTACGTCAACGACGGCGGCGACATCGCCGTGCACCTGGCGCCCGATGAGCGATTCGAGGCCGGCATCGTCGCCGATCTGCGCCGGCCGATGATCGTGGCGACCGCGACCATCGACGCCGTAGCGCCGGTCCGCGGCATCGCCACCAGCGGCCAGGGCGGGCGCAGCTTCTCCTTCGGCATCGCGGACGCGGTCACCGTTCTGGCGCGCACGGCCGCCGAAGCGGATGTCGCGGCGACGCTGATCGCCAATTCGGTCAGCATCGACAGCCCCGCGATCCGTCGTCGGCCCGCAAGCGACCTGCAGGCCGATACCGACCTGGGCGACCGGCCGGTGGTGGTTGCGGTCGGCCCGCTCAGCGACGATGATGTGGCGGCAGCTTTGCACGCCGGACTGGTCGAAGCACAACGGATGCAAGCGGCAGGACTGATCGCAGGCGCATGGCTGGGCCTGCGCGGGCGGCATTGCAGCACCGGGCTCACGATGCCGGCAGTCGAACAGGGAGGGAGCGGCGACGGCCGGATGACAGCATGACGGCACCCAACATCCGCAAGATCGTCATCGTCGTCGAGGAGACCTATCGGGAGATGGGCCGTATCGTGGCCCCTGCGACGCGCAAGGCGGCCGCCATCGCGGTGATCGAGAATCCGTTCGCCGGCCGCTACGAAGCCGACCTGGAGCCGCTGATGGCGATCGGCGAGGGTCTGGGCGACCTGCTGGGCGGGCGCGCCGTGGCCGCACTCGGCGTTCTGCCGTCGCAGATCGAGAGCTACGGCAAGGCGGCGATCGTGGGCGAGGCCGGCGAGCTGGAGCATGCCGCCGCCATCCTGCATCCGCGCCTGGGTGCGCCGCTGCGCCGGGCGGTGGAGAAAGGTGCGGCGCTGGTACCGTCGGCGAAGAAACTGGGTGGCATCGGCACGCCGATCGACGTGCCGCTGGGGCACAAGGACGCGGCGTTCGTCCGCTCCCATTTCGATGCCATGGAGGTACGGCTGGCGGATGCGCCGCGCGCCGGAGAGATCCTGGTGGCCGTATGCGTGACCGATTCCGGCCGGCCGCTGCCCCGCGTGGGCGGGCTGACGAAGGATCAGATCAAGGGGGAAGACGGCCTGCGCTGAGCGTCGTCGCTGCCAAGGGCGACGTGGGGCGGCCATTGGTCGGGACACTGAGAAGGGGACCAAGATGATCGACCGCAGGAAGTTCCTGCTTGCCGGAGCCGCCACGGCGACGGCGCTCGCCGTCCGCCGCGGACACGCAGCCGAGCCGATCCGCATCGGCGAGATCAACAGCTATTCCGGCCTGCCGGCCTTCACCCTGCCCTATCGCAACGGCTGGCAGCTCGCCCTGGAGGAGATCAACGCCAAGGGCGGGGTACTCGGCCGGCCGCTCGAGGTGATCTCTCGCGACGACGGAGGCAAGCCGGGCGACGCGCTCACCGCCGCCAACGAACTGACCGCACGCGAGAACGTCGCACTGCTGATGGGCACCTTCTTCTCGCACGTGGGTCTCGCGGTTTCCGACTTCGCCCGGCAGAAGAAGGTACTGTTCCTCGCCGCCGAGCCGCTGACCGACGCCCTCGTCTGGGAGAAGGGCAACCGCTACACCTTCCGGCTGCGACCGTCGGTGACGATGCAGGCCGGAATGCTGGCGGCCGAAGCGACGAAGTTCCCGGCCAAGCGCTGGGCCTCGATCGCCCCCAACTACGAGTACGGCCAGTCGGCGGTGGCCGCGTTCAAGAGGATCATGGCGCAGACGCGACCCGACCTGCAGTGGGTCGGCGAGCAATGGCCGCCGCTGAACAAGATCGACGCCGGGCCGGCCGTCCAGGCGCTGCTGCAGGCGCAGCCGGAAGCGATCTTCAACGTCACCTTCGGCGCCGACCTGTCGCAGTTCGTGCGCGAGGGTACGGTGCGGGGACTGTTCCAGGGGCGGGAGGTGGTGAGCCTGCTGACCGGCGAGCCCGAATACCTGGACCCACTGAAGGCGGAGGCGCCGGTCGGCTGGCTGGTCACCGGCTATCCCTGGTACGCCATCGAGACACCGGAACACACCCGCTTCCTGAAAGCCTACGAGGCGAAATACGCCGACTACCCCCGGCTGGGCTCGGTGGTGGGATATGCGGCTCTCCATTCGGTCGCCACGATCATCGCCAAGGCCGGCTCGACGGACACCGAGGCGATGGTGGATGCCGCCCAGGGCATCGGCGTCGCGACGCCGTTCGGTCCGATCACGTACCGGGCCGCCGACCACCAGTCGACGATGGGCGCCTTCGTCGGCCGCACGGCGGTGAAGGACGGCAAGGGGATCATGGTCGACTGGCACTATGCCGACGGCGCGAACTTCCTGCCGCCGCCGGACGAGGCCGTGAAGCTGCGACCGGCGAATTGAGTGCCGCCGGAGGGAGAACACCGCCAAGACCAGTCACCTACCGGCCTTGCCTCCCCCTGTCTCGATCGCGCAGGCGATCATCGTGCGCACAGGCGGGCAAGCCGGTAGCCATGCCGGAAGGTGGTGCGGCTGCCGTCGCCTGATAGTCTCCGATTCGCCATCTTCGCCGTCTTCTACTAGGCCGCCGTGGACTTTATCCTCATCCAGTTCCTGAACGGACTCGCCAGCGCGTCGGACCTGTTCCTGGTCGCTTCGGGGCTGTCGATCATCTTCGGCGTGACCCGGATCGTCAATTTCGCCCACGGCTCGTTCTACATGCTGGGGGCGTATATTGCGTACACGATCGTCGGACGCCTCGGCATGGCAATGCCTGATGGACCCGGGTTCTGGATCGGCGTGCCGCTGGCTGCCGTCGCCGTGGCACTTCTGGGCGGGCTGATCGAGGTCACGCTGCTGCGGCGCATCTACAGGGCGCCGGAGCTGTTCCAGCTGCTCGCCACGTTCGGCGTGGTGCTGATCGTCCAGGATCTGGTGGTGCTCGTCTGGGGGCCGCAGGACCTGCTGGGGCCGCGCGCGCCGGGGCTCGCAGGCGCGGTGCACATCCTGGGTTCCCCCTTCCCCGCCTACGACCTGGCGCTGATCGCGCTGGGCCCCATCGTCCTCGCCGGCCTGACGCTGCTGTTCCGGCGGACACGCTGGGGCGTCCTGGTGCGCGCGGCGACGCAGGACCGGGAGATGGTGGAAGCGCTGGGCGTCCGCCAGGAGCGCCTGTTCACCGCCGTGTTCGTCCTCGGCGCCTTCCTCGCCGGGCTCGGTGGCGCGGTGCAGTTGCCGCGCGCCGCCGTCCACCACGCCATGGACCTGGAGATCATCGTCGAGACGTTCGTCGTCGTCGTCGTGGGCGGTCTCGGCAGCGTGCCGGGGGCCTACCTGGCCTCGGTGCTGCTGGGGGTCCTCAACGCCTTCGGCATCGTCGTCTTCCCGCAGATCAGCCTGGTGCTCGCCTTCCTGGTGATGGCGGTGGTGCTCGTCATCCGGCCGTGGGGGCTGCTCGGCCGACCGGAGGCGGCGACCCGCACCGCAGGTGCACTCTGGGATGCACCGGTGAGCGGGATGACCCGCGGCCGGCGCGACAGCATGTTCGTCCTCGCCCTGGGCCTCGCCGTCCTGCCGGTGTTCGCCGGTGACTACGTGCTGTCGGTGGCGAGCGAAGTGCTGATCATGGCGCTGTTCGCCGCCAGCCTGCACTTCCTGATGGGCATCGGCGGCATGGTCTCCTTCGGGCACGCCGCGTGGTTCGGGCTGGGTGCCTACGCCGCCGCGCTCGCGACGACGCAGGCCGGCTGGCCGATGCCGGCGGCTCTCGCGGCAGCGCCGATGGTGGCCGGTCTGGGTGCGCTGCTGGCGGGGTTCTTCTGCGTCCGGCTCACCGGCGTCTATCTGGCGATGCTGACGCTGGCGTTCGCCCAGATCCTGTGGTCGGTGGCGTTCCAGTGGTACGACGTGACCGGCGGCGACAACGGCATCCTCGGCGTCTGGCCGGCCGCCTGGGCCACCGAAGCGGATACGTTCTACTACCTGACGCTGGCCATCGCCGGCAGCGGCATCGTGCTGCTGCGCCTGTTCGTCTTCGCGCCCTTCGGGATGGGGCTGCGCGCCTGCCGGGATTCCCCGCTGCGGGCGGAAGCGGTGGGGATCAACCGGGAAGGCCACCAGCGGCTGGCCTTCCTCGTTTCCGGCGCCTTTGCGGGCACGGCCGGCGCCCTGTACGCATTCCTCAAGGGCAGCGTCTTTCCCGACGTCCTCGGCATCCCGCTGTCGGTGGACGGCCTGGTGATGGTGCTGCTGGGCGGCATCCAGACGCTCTCCGGCCCGGTGGTCGGGGCGGCCGTCTACGAGACGCTGCAGGTGGTGCTCGCCACCTGGACCGATTACTGGCGGCTGATCGTGGGCATCGTCGTCGTGGCGCTGGTGGTGGCGTTTCCGCGCGGCATCGTGGGTTACGCCCGGGAACGTCTGGCACCACTGGCCGACCCGCCGGACAAGGACGACAGCCGGTGACGCTGCTTGAGGTTCGCGACCTGCGCAAGGCGTTCGGTGGCATCGATGCGCTGACCGGCGTCGGCTTCGACGTCGCGGCCGGCGAGATCGTGGCGCTGATCGGCCCCAACGGTGCCGGCAAGAGCACCTGCTTCAACATTCTCAACGGCCAGATCAGGCCGGACGCAGGATCGGTCGCCTTCGACGGCCGTTCCATCGTCGGCCTGCCGCCACGGCGGATCTGGCGGCTGGGGGTGGGCCGCACGTTCCAGATCACCGCCACCTTCCAGACGATGACGGTGCTCGACAACGTGCGCACGGCGCTGCTGTCGTTCCATCGCCGGCTCGGCTCGCTGCTGCCCTGGACCGGAGCGCAGTATCTGGACGAGGCCTACGGGCTGCTGAACCAGGTGGGCATCGCCGATCAGGCGGACCGGCTGTGCAGCGTGCTCGCCTACGGCGACCTGAAGCGGGTGGAGCTGGCGGTGGCACTCGCGAACGCGCCGAGACTGCTGCTGATGGACGAACCGACCGCCGGCATGGCACCCGGCGAACGGCTGGAGGTGATGCGGCTGACGGCGCGGATCGCCGACGAGCGCACCATCGGCGTGCTGTTCACCGAGCACGACATGGACGTGGTGTTCGCGCACGCCACCCGGGTGATGGTCCTCGACCGCGGCCGGCTGATCGCCGACGGCACGCCGCGGGCGGTGCGCAACAGCGCCGAAGTCCGAGCGATCTACCTGGGTGAGGATGCCGTGACACCCGCCGTGACCGGGCGGACGCTGCCATGAAACTGGAAGTGCACCAGCTCGACGCCTTCTACGGCCGGGCGCAGATCCTGTTCGATGTGACGCTGCGGGTGGCGGCCGGCGAGGCCGTGGCCCTGCTCGGGCGCAACGGCGCCGGCAAGTCGACGACGCTGCGCGCGATCCTCGGGCTGATGCCGCGCACCCGCGGTCGGGTCGTCTTCGACGGCCGGGACATCTCGCACAAGTCGACCGGGCACATCGCCCGCTGCGGCCTGGGGTACGTGCCCGAGGATCGCCGCGTGTTCGCCGACCTCACCGTCGAGGAGAACCTGATGGTGGGCGCACAGAAGCCGCGCGCCGGCGTACCGGTGTGGACGCAGGAGCGGCTGTTCGAGCTGTTTCCCAACCTGGCGCAGCTGCGCCGGCGCCCGGCCGGGCAGATGAGCGGCGGCGAGCAGCAGATGCTGACCATCGCCCGGACCCTGATGGGCAATCCGAGCCTGATCATGCTCGACGAGCCCTCGGAAGGCCTCGCACCGCTGATCGTCGACGGCATGGCACGCGCGATCCTGGAGATGAAGCGCCACGGCCTCACCGTGCTGCTGGCGGAGCAGAACCTGCGCTTCGCCCGCGCCGTCAGCGACCGTGCGGCGATCATCGAAAAGGGCCGCATCCGCTTCGACGGCACGATCGCGAGCCTGCTCGCCGACGAGGCGATCAGCCGCGCCTATCTGGCGGTGTGATCCACCGAAATTCTTATGCTTTTTTGATGTAGGCGGCGTCACCTCCCTATCGAACACCCACGTCCGGCGCGCCTATCGTGTCGCCATCGACCTCCGGAAACGAAGGGTTCGGGAGATGCTGGACGTGCTGTATTTCGGTCTCGCCTGCGGGCTGTTTGCCGGCGGGCTCGCGTACGCGTTGCTCTGCGACCGGCTGTGAGCAGCGCCATGGGCTTCGAACCCGTGTTGGGTATCTGCCTGGTCGTCGTGCTTCTCGTCTATCTCGGCTACGCGCTGACGCGGCCGGAGAAGTTCTGAACCGGAGCGCCCGATGACCATGAACGGCTGGGTCCAGATCGCGCTCTACCTCGCGATCCTCTTCGCCCTCGTCCGACCCCTGGGGGCCTATATCTTTCAAGTCTCGCAGGGTGGCCGAACCCTGCTGTCGCCGGTTCTGGAACCGGCCGAGCGCGGGCTCTACCGTCTGGCCGGCGTCGACGGGGCGCGGGAGCAGAGCTGGCTCGTCTACGCGCTGTCGATGCTGCTGTTCAATGCACTGGGATTCGCGCTGCTGTATGCGCTGCAGCGGCTGCAGGGGCTGCTGCCACTGAACCCCCAGGATATGGCCGCGGTGCCGCCCGACCTCGCCTTCAACACCGCCATCAGCTTCGTCACCAACACCAACTGGCAGGCATACGGTGGCGAGACGACGATGAGCTACCTGACGCAGATGGCCGGGCTGACGGTACAGAACTTCCTGTCCGCCGCCACCGGCATCGCGCTGGCGCTGGCGATGGTGCGCGGCTTCGCCCGCCAGCACGCCGGCACGATCGGCAACTTCTGGGTCGATCTGGTGCGCATCACCCTCTACGTGCTGCTGCCTCTTTCGCTGATCCTCGCCCTGGTATTCGTCTGGCAGGGCACGCCGCAGAACCTCTCCTCGTACGTCACGGCGCAGACCATCGAAGGCGGAACGCAGACGATCGCGCAGGGACCGGTGGCCTCGCAGCTGGCAATCAAGATGCTGGGCACCAACGGCGGCGGCTTCTTCAACGCCAACTCGGCCCATCCGTACGAGAACCCGACGCCGCTCGCCAACCTGCTGCAGATGCTGGCGATCTTCGCCATCGGCGCCGCGCTGACCAACGTCTTCGGCCGGATGGTCGGCGACGAGCGGCAGGGCTGGGCGCTGCTGGGGGCGATGGCGATTTTGTTCGTCGCCGGCGTGGCGGTGGCGTACTGGGCGGAAGCGCACGGCAATCCCGCCTTCACCGCGCTGGGGGTGGATCAGCTCGCCTCGGAGGTACAGGCGGGTGGCAACATGGAAGGCAAGGAGGTGCGGTTCGGCATCGCCAACTCCGCCCTGTTCGCCGCCGTCACCACCGCCGCCTCCTGCGGCGCCGTCAACGCCATGCTCGACAGCTTCACGCCGCTGGGCGGCCTCGTGCCGCTGTTCAACATCCTGCTCGGCGAGATCATCGTCGGCGGCGTCGGTTCCGGCCTCTACGGTATCCTGCTGTTCGCCATCCTGAGCGTCTTCCTCGCCGGACTGATGGTGGGGCGCACGCCGGAATATGTGGGCAAGAAGATCGAGCGCCGGGAGGTCAAGCTCACCGTCCTCGCCATCGTCTGCCTGCCGGTGATGATCCTGGTGCTGACCGCACTTGCGGTCGTGCTGCCGCAGGGACTGGCGGGCGTCCAGGACGCAGGGCCGCACGGCTTCACCGAGGTGCTGTACGCATTCACCTCGGCCACCGGCAACAACGGCTCGGCGTTCGCAGGCCTCGCCGCCAACTCGCCGTTCTACAACACGCTGCTGGGGATCGCGATGTTCGTCGGCCGCTTCTTCGTCATCTTCCCGGCGCTGGCGATCGCGGGCTCTCTGGCCGCCAAGGGCCACCTGCCACTCTCGACTGGCACGTTCCCGACCAACGGCGCGCTGTTCGTGGGGCTGCTGGCTGCCGTCATCCTGATTGTCGGCGGGCTCACCTACCTGCCCGCCCTCGCCTTGGGCCCCATCGCGGAGCACTTCGCGATGCTGGCCGGGCAGCAGTTCTAGGGACACCGGAACCATGAAGCGATCTTTCGAGTCCCCGTCGCTGTACGATGGCCGGATCCTGGGCCACGCCGCCTTCGATGCGGTCCGGAAGCTCGATCCACGCTCCCTGCTGCGCAATCCGGTGATCTTCGCCACCGCGCTGGTCAGCGCCGTGACCACCGTGCTGTTCGTCCGCGAACTGCTGCTCGGCATCGGCGATCCGGCTTTCTCCGGCCAGATCGCCGGTTGGCTGTGGTTTACGGTTCTGTTTGCCAACTTCGCCGAGGCGGTGGCGGAAGGGCGCGGGCGGGCTCAGGCCGAAACCCTGCGCCGGACCAAGACCGATCTGGTCGCCAACCGGCTCAGCGCCGATCGTTCGACCACCACCCAGGTGCCGGCGCAGAAACTGATCATCGGCGATCTCGTTCGGATCGATGCGGGCGAACTGATCCCTTCCGACGGCGAGGTGATCGACGGCGTCGCGTCCGTGGACGAATCCGCGATCACGGGCGAAAGCGCGCCGGTGATCCGGGAAGCCGGCGGCGACCGCTCGGCAGTGACCGGGGGCACCAGAGTGCTGTCGGACTGGATCATCGTCCGGATCACATCGGCCCACGGCGAGACGTTCCTCGACCGGATGATCGCCCTTGTCGAAGGTGCAGAGCGACAGAAGACCCCGAACGAGATCGCGCTCACCATTCTCCTGGTCGGCCTGTCGCTGATCTTCGTGCTCGCCGTCGCCACCATTCCCGGGTTCGCCGCCTATGCCGGCGGCACCGTCCCGATGGTCGCGCTGACGGCACTGTTCGTCACCCTGATCCCGACCACGATCGGAGCACTGCTCTCGGCGATCGGCATCGCCGGCATGGACCGGCTGGTCCGCTTCAACGTCCTCGCCAAGTCGGGCCGCGCTGTGGAGGTGGCCGGTGACGTCGATACCCTGCTGATCGACAAGACCGGCACGATTACGCTCGGCAACCGCGTCGCCACCGAGTTCGTGCCGATGACCGGCGTCGAGGAACGCGACCTGGCGGATGCGGCGCAACTGGCGTCACTGTCCGACGCGACACCGGAAGGCCGGTCCATCGTCGTGCTGGCGAAGGAGCGGTTCGGCCTGCGCGGTCGGGACATGGGCGATCTGCACGCCCATTTCGTGCCGTTCACGGCGCAGACGCGGATGAGCGGCATCGACATCGCCGAGCATGTCATCCGCAAGGGATCGGTGGACGCCATCGTCGGACATGTCGGCGGTTTCAGCTCGGTGGAGTTCGACCGGGAAGTGGAGCGCATCGCCCGCAGTGGCGGCACGCCGCTCGCCGTCGCCCGCGACGATCGGGTACTGGGCCTCGTCCACCTGAAGGATGTGATCAAGGGCGGCGTGCGCGAGCGCTTCGCCGAGCTCAGGCAGATGGGAATCCGCACGGTGATGATCACCGGCGACAACGCCCTGACCGCGGCCGCCATCGCCGCCGAGGCTGGCGTCGACGACTTCCTGGCGCAGGCAACGCCGGAAGCAAAGCTGAAGCTGATCCGCAGCGAGCAGGCGCAGGGAAAGCTGGTGGCGATGTGCGGCGACGGCACCAACGACGCACCGGCGCTGGCACAGGCGGACGTGGGCGTCGCCATGAACACCGGCACGCCCGCGGCGCGGGAAGCCGGCAACATGATCGACCTGGACTCCGATCCGACGAAGCTCATCGAGATCGTCGGCATCGGCAAGCAGCTACTGATGACCCGCGGCGCACTCACCACGTTTTCGATCGCCAATGACGTCGCCAAGTACTTCGCGATCATTCCGGCGCTATTTGTCGTGCTCTATCCCGGGCTGGCGGCGCTGAACGTGATGGGGTTGGCAAGCCCGCAGAGTGCCGTCCTGTCGGCGATCATCTTCAATGCGCTGATCATCGTCGCCCTCATCCCCCTGGCCCTTCGCGGCGTCAAGTATCGTCCCCAGGGTGCGGCATCCCTGTTGCGGCGGAACCTGCTCGTCTACGGCGTGGGAGGGTTGGCCGCACCGTTTGCAGGCATCAAGCTCATCGACCTCGCAGTCGGTGCGCTGGGCCTTGCCTGAGGAGCCTACGCCCATGCTGCACATCCTGCGGCCTGCGCTCGTTCTTGCGCTCACCTTCACCCTGATTACCGGCCTGGCCTACCCGCTCGCGACCACCGGGCTAGCGCAACTGGCATTTCCGACGGCAGCCAACGGCAGCCTGATCGTGCGCGACGGCAAGGTGATCGGCTCGGACCTGATCGGCCAGGCGTTCACCGCCGACCGCTACTTCCATCCCCGGCCGTCGGCGGCCGGCACCGGCTACGATGCGGCCGCCTCCGGCGGCTCCAACCTGGGGCCGACCAGCCGCGCGCTGATCGAGCGGGTGGCGAAAGATGCGTCGCGGCTCCGGGAGCAGGCACCCGTCATCCCGATCCCGGTCGACCTCGCCACCGCATCCGGCAGCGGCCTCGACCCGCACATCAGCCCGGCCGCCGCCGCCCTCCAGGTGGCGCGGGTGGCCAGCACTCGCGGGCTTTCGGAAGCGGCCGTCCATCACCTCGTCGAAGGCGCGACCGAGCAACGCACCCTTGGTATCCTGGGTGAACCGCGGGTCAACGTCCTTCGCCTGAACGTGGCGCTCGACGCATCGCAGTCGCGGCCGTGAGGCCCGAGGCGGGGACTTGAGGAGGCACGGCGACAAAAGATGCCGGCGGAAGCGCACGATCCTGAGCAGCGGCCCTCGCCTGACGCGCTCCTGGAAGCAGCGCAGCGGGAAACACGCGGTCGGCTCAAGATCTTCCTCGGCGCTGCACCCGGCGTGGGCAAGACCTACGAGATGCTGCGCGAGGCGCGCGCGCGCAAAGCCGAGGGCCTGGACGTGGTGGTCGCCGTCGCCGAGACGCACGGCCGGAAAGAGACACAGGCGCTGCTGCGCGGGCTCGAGGTTCTGCCTCGCCGGCGGGTGGCATACAAGGGCCACGTCATCGAGGAGATGGACCTGGATGCGCTGCTGGCGCGCCGGCCGCAGCTGGCAGTGGTCGACGAGCTTGCGCACACAAACGCACCCGGCAGCCGGCATCCGAAGCGCTATCAGGACGTGGACGAACTGATCCACGCCGGAATCGACGTCTATACGACGCTGAACGTCCAGCATCTGGAGAGCCTGAACGACGTCATAGCCCAGATCACCCGCATCCGGGTCCGCGAGACGCTGCCCGACCGTGTTCTCGACCGGGCGGACGAGATCGAGCTGGTGGATTTGACACCAGAAGCGCTGATCAAGCGGCTCGAAGAGGGCAAGGTCTACGTCCGCGAGCAGGCGCAGCGCGCGCTGCGCCATTATTTCTCCCCCGGAAACCTGACGGCGCTTCGCGAGCTGGCCTTGCGCCGGGCGGCGCAGCGGGTGGACCAGCAAATGCTGGGCTACATGAAGGCGCACGCCATCTCCGGTCCCTGGCCCGCGGGCGAGCGGGTGCTCGTGTGCATCAACGAGCACCGGGCGGGCGAGGCGCTGGTACGGCGTGCGCGGCGACTGGCCGACAGTCTCAAGGCGGGCTGGGTTGCCGTCTATGTGGAAAACCCCCGCCACCGGTTGTTGTCGGAACGCGATCGGGACCGGATCGCGCAGACCCTGCGGCTGGCCCAGCACCTCGGCGGGGACGTGATCACCCTGCCCGGTCGCAGCATCGCCGAGACCCTGCTCGCGTACGCGCGCGAAAATAACGTGACCCAGATCGTCATCGGCAAATCCAGACGCTCCCGCTGGTTCGAGATGATCTACGGCTCCGTGGTGCACGACCTGGTCCGACGGAGCGGCCCGATCGCCGTGCAGGTCGTTGCGGGGGACCCCACCGAACCGGCACCGACGCCGACGATGCGGCCACCGTTGCTGCCGAAGATCGGCGTTCGCGCCCTGGTCGGGACGATGGCCATCACCGGCGCAGCGCTGGCCATATCCGTGCTCCTCGATCGCTTTCTCGACTTCGAGGACGTGAGCATGATCTTTCTCGTGGCCGTCCTCGCCAGCGCGTCGGCGTATGGGCTTGCAGCCGGGCTGTCAGCCTCGATGCTGGCCGTCGTCGCCTACAATTTCTTCTTCTTTCACCCCGTCTACACCTTGCGCATCGCCGATCCGGCCAACCTGCTGACACTCTTCGTGTTCCTGATCGCCGCAATCATCGCCAGCAACCTGGCGGCGCGGATTCGGGCGCAGGCCGACATGGCGGCCACCCGCGCCCGCACTGCGGGCGAGCTGTTCAGCTTCAGCGGCAAGCTCGCCGGCGTGGCACACCTGGACGACATCCTGTGGGCGGCGTGCTATCAAATCGCTGCCATGCTGAAGGCGCACGTGGTCGTGCTTGTGCCGGAGGAAGGGCGCAGCGGGCTCGTGGTGCGCGCCGGCTACCCACCGGAGGACACCCTCGACACCAACGAACTCGCCGCCGCTCGGTGGTGCTGGGATCATGCCCAGCCCGCCGGACGGAACTCCGACACGTTGCCTGGCGCATCACGGCTGTTTCTGCCGATGCGGACCGCCGCCCGGCAGGTCGGCGTCGTCGGCATCGCCCGCCATGACGAGGCTCCGTTCACACCCGACGAGCGCCGCCTACTGGATGCGCTGATCGACCAGACGGCACTCGCCGTCGAGCGGGCGCGGCTGGTCGAGGAGGTGGAGGCAGCGAAGCTGGCGGGAGAAACCGAACGGCTGCTGACGGCAATGATGACTTCGATCTCGCACGACCTGCGTACGCCGCTGGCCTCGATCCTGGGTGCGGTGAGCGGCCTGCGCCGCTTCGGAGACGACCTCGACCGCAGCCAGCGAACCGATCTCGCTACCACCATTCAGGAAGAAGCGGAGCGATTGGACCGGTTCGTGGGCAACCTTCTCGACATGACCCGGCTGGAGGCGGGTGCCGTGGGAGTCCGGCTCGGACCGATCGAGGTCGGGGAAGTCGTCGACACCGGCTGTGCCCGGGTCGAGAAGCTGTTCTCGCGTCATCGCGTCGTGCGCAAGATCCCCCCTGATCTGCCCTGTGTGCGCGCCGATTACCTGCTGCTGGAGCAGTGCCTCGTGAACCTGCTCGACAACGCCGCCAAGTATGCGCCTGCGGGGACGACAATCACCGTCGCCGCGGCGCATCACGACGACAAGGTGCTGCTGTCCGTCCTCGACGAGGGACCGGGCGTGCCGGAGGACGCGCTGCTGCGCATCTTCGAGAAGTTCTACCGCGCCGAAAGCGGTGATCGACGGCCGGCGGGCACCGGCCTGGGGCTCGCCATCGCGAAGGGCTTCATCGAAGCCATGGGTGGAACGATCTTGGCGCGCAACCGCACCGGGGGCGGAGCCTCATTCACGCTCGCGATTCCGGTCGAGCCCCACGAAGTCCGTCCGGCTAAGGCGGTCGAACCCGAACCGCCCGAACAGGAGAACGATACCCCGGCACCGCAGGGCACCGTCGATGCCGGCCCGTGATCCGCATGTCCTGGTCGTGGACGACGAACCGCAGATCCGCCGCTTCCTGCGATCGAGCCTGCCCGGACAGGGGTTTGCGGTGCGCGACGTGGCGACGGCAGGCGACGCGATCGCCGCGATTGCCCGCGAGGCCCCTGACGTGGTGCTGCTCGACCTGGGCCTGCCGGATCGGGACGGACTGGACGTGCTGCGGGAGATCCGCGGTGCGGGCTCCCTGCTGCCCGTCGTTGTCCTGTCCGTTCGCGACGACGTGGACGGCAAGGTCCGGGCACTGGAACTGGGCGCCGACGATTATGTCACCAAGCCCTTCGACATGGGGGAGCTGGTGGCGCGCCTGAAGACGGCCCTGCGCCACGGTTTGCAGCAGTCCGGCGAGGCGCCGGTGTTTCGCAGCGGTGCCCTCGCGGTCGATCTGGTGCACCGGCGGGTGCAGGTCGACAATGCAGAGGTCCGTCTGTCGCCGAAGGAATACGAGCTGCTGCGGTTTCTCGTCCGCCACGCCGGCAAGGTCGTGACGCACGGCCAGCTGCTGCGCGAGGTCTGGGGTCCGGCGCACGTGGACGACGTGCAGTATCTGCGCGGCTACATGCGCCAGCTGCGGCAGAAGATCGAGGCCGAGCCGGCAGCCCCGCAGCTACTGAAGACCGAGGCTGGGGTCGGTTACCGCTTGCTCGTCGTCTGAGCTGCCGTGCCTGCGCTCACAGGGTTCCCAGGGCGTGGAGGCTGGGGTCGGTTACCGCTTGCTCGTCGTCTGAACTGCCGTGCCTGCGCTCACAGGGTTCCCAGGGCGTGGAAGCCGCGCCGTTCGGGCAGATCGGCCGGGCGCGAAATGACGTCGGTGACGCGCGCCGACGGCGGCCCCTGCCAGCACAGGCGCACCATCTCGGCCACGGTCTCCTCGGCGCCAGCGAACAGGGCTTCCACCGTGCCGTCGCTTCGGTTGCGCACCCAGCCGGAAAGACCCCGGCTGGTCGCTTCCTGCACCGTCCATCCCCGGTACCAGACCCCTTGCACGCGGCCCTGAATGCGCACCAGAAAGGCGACGCAGTCGACGCTTGGTGCCGGTCCGTTTCCCGACGTCCCGCTCATGCGGCGCGCGCCAGCGACAGGAAGGCGGCGGCCGCATGCAGATCCGACGTGATTTCACGCCTTCGCCGCTCCGCCTCCTCGTCCACACCCCACCTCCCGGCCTGCCAGCGTTCGTCGAGCAGCGCCGCCTCCGCCGCCGCCGCTGCATCGATCCGCCCGTCCAACAGCGCCAGGCCGATCAGCAGCGAGCCGCTGGCCTCGACCGCACAGCCGACACCCGTCAGCTCGAGGTCGCTGCAGCGGTCGATCGCCCGGCGCAGGGCTGTGATCGCATCGTCGGGCTGGGCGATCGGCAGCACGCCGCCCGCGATCGACAACCGTGCACCCCAGCGCTCGGCCGCCCAATCCACCAGCGGCTGCCAGACGGCCGCCTGCAGCGCCACCAGGTCGTCCGGTTCCACGGCCCGGTAACAGAGGAGGTCGCTCGCCGCGTAACTGGCGAGTGCATCGATCACTTGCAGACGATGTCCGGCCATGCGGTCGATCGCGGTGGCGGCGAGCCGGGTGAGTGGCATCGTCTCCGGGCGGATCCGTTCCTCCTGTGTCAGCCATTCGTTCGCCACCGCCGCAGCCAGTGCGGCAGACGGCAGGCGGAGTCGGGCTCCGGCCGGTGTCCGCACCGGCCGGCCGGCGAGCGACACGGAAAATCCGCTACCCTCCGGGTCGGGCCCGACCCCGACCTTGTCGTAGAACCGCTTGTTCGGACGCAGTACCGACGACACCGCGCTGCCTCAGACGGCCTTGACGTGGATCGACTTCGCCGGTGCCGGCTGAGCCTTGGGCAGCTTCAGGTGCAACAGCCCGTCCTTCAGCTCGGCTTCGATTTGCTCTCCGTCGATGCTCTCAGCAAGCGTGAACGAGCGCTCGTAATCGCCGTCCCGATACTCGTGGTGGGTCAGCGAGAAGCCCTCCGGGACCTGCACAACGCTGTGGCCGGTGATCGTCAACACCCGCTTGTCGAGGGTGATGTTGACGGCGGCCGGGTCCACGCCTGGCAGCTCGAGGGCCAGGAACAGGGCCTGGTCGGTCTCGTAGATGTCGGTTACGGGGATGAAGACGGGGGCGTTGCGCGTGCTCTCGGCGCCGCGTTCGCCCGCGTGCGGCTGCACACCCATATCAGCCATCGTCGCCTCCTGTTCGCTCACAATGGGTTGATGCGGATCTTCCGTGGCTTGTCGGCCTCGGGCCGCGGCAGGTCAATCCTCAGAACGCCGTTCTGCGCCGAAGCCCTCACCTTCTCGGCATCGACCGCAAACGGCAGGGCGACCGAACGGGAGAAGGGCCCATAGGTCCGCTCCCGGCGATGGAAGCTCACCTCGGGTTCCCTGACCTCCGGATCACGCCGGCCCTTGATGGTCAGCGTGTTCTGATGAACGGTC
>Ga0209573_1001130_pt1 | contig 43918 bp, 47 predicted proteins | sample TNRBio252014_DNA_FD_185870 | JGI IMG/M metagenome (GOLD analysis project Ga0209573, IMG submission 185870) | Wastewater treatment Type I Accumulibacter community from EBPR Bioreactor in Madison, WI, USA - TNR Reactor_6/25/2014_ DNA (SPAdes)... | ecosystem: Engineered > Bioreactor > EBPR >...
GAACGCGCCATTGCTGACCGCCGCGCTGGACTACCCCTCGCACCCTTGCCGCAGCTAGGGGAGTGAACGACTACGATCCCTTCAGCATGTGGTCGCCAAAGACTCCTGAAACCGTGGAAAAGCCCGTTGCGTCGATGTGGCGCTGCAGGTTTTCTTTGTGGGTGTTTGGCGGCGTTGACTACACCGCCCGAGAGCAAATAGACACAGGATTGTTTACGATATATTGGTGTAGGGGGCAGCGGACCAAGTCGCGGCGCTGACGGTCAACACCGTCGTTTGGCAGTAGTCCACCATGGATGATCAGTCGAAATCAGCGTTGAAAAAGGCTCTGATAAAGTAACCGCCAGCGCCGCGAAGCACCGCGCCGCGCATGATGCTGAGTCAACTCACTACCGACCGCAAAGAACATTCCCATGAAAATTAGCCTGGTTCTACTGCTGTTCCTGTCAGCTTGTCAGGTTCTGGATCGCGGGGTTGGCGCTGACCTTGTCCCGGTAGGGACGCCGGTCGATCTGCGCCAAGACTTGATCTTTCCGCCCGGACAGGCGGGCGTGTTTATCCAGGGGACGCGCATCGGCGATCGTTATCGTTACGACGCTGACTGTCGATTGGAGGTTCGTACTCTCAGCGAGACTCCGCGCGCCGTGGCCGCCGATCGCTTCATCGTCGAGCGCGTTGTCCAGGAATGGGAGCGTTTCACCCTACAGGAAACCGGCTTGCGCCGGGTCCGCATGGACGTTGACGGCCCTGCGCTGCTGCGGTTTACCACCGTGCTGTATCTGCATTCAGATCGCCAACCCGATGTTTTCCGGCTGGTGTGCAGTCACTTGCAGGACAGCGCCCAGAATCCCCGCTATCTGACCGCGAACGAGATTCGCACAGTCCTGGCGCCGGTCATGACGCTGCATCGCCCACCGCCGCACTGACCGTTCTCAATCGACTGATGTAGACTGATCAACAATGACGGGCCGCAAAGACCCTGAGGAGGCTGTAATGTACGGTATTTTATTGAGCGCCGGGAGGAGGGAGCGATGACGACAATCTCTTCATCGGCTGCCGGCGGTGAACCGGTCGGCGCGATTCCCGCTGCCGCTCAGTGGCTGGGAGGTAGCGGACTGATTCCCTTTCTGATCCCGGTCGCGATCCTGTGGGCGGGTCCAGCGGGCTGGGGGGACTTCGCCTGGCGGGCGTTGCACGCCTACGGCGCTGTGATTCTGAGTTTCGTCGGGGCCATCCACTGGGGTGCGGCGCTGCGCGAGGAGGATAGCGAACGCCTGTGGCTGGTTATGGGCTGGAGCGTCGTTCCTTCACTGCTGGCCTGGGTAGCGTTGTTGCTACCGCATCCATCCGGTGTGGCGCTGTTGCTGTTGGGCTTCGCTGCGCAGTATCTGATGGATCGCCGCGCCGTAGCGATGGGCTGGCTGCCGGACTGGTATGGCCGGCTGCGCCGGGCGCTGACGGCGGGAGTCGTGGCTTGTCTGGCGCTGGCCCTGATGCGCGCCTCGGTCTGAAACGTTCAGTTCTGGCAAAATTCACAGGTCCGTCGTACAGAGAGAGGTTGCCATGCGGTTTACGGTGCAAGCGGCGATCAATGCCTTGCCGCATAAGGGAAACCATGTCCGAAACGACCGCTCCTGATCGAGTCCGGCTGGACAAGTGGTTATGGGCCGCCCGTTTCTTCAAGACCCGCAGTTTGGCGGTGGACGCCATTGACAGCGGTCAGGTTCAAGTGAACGGTGAGCGGGTCAAACCGGCCAAAGAGGTCCGGCTGGAGATGCAGGTAACGGTGCGCGGCCACCTGGCGCGCACGGTGGTCGTGCGAGGACTGTCGGACGTGCGGCGCGGCGCTCCCGAGGCCGCCCGGCTCTACGAGGAGACGCCCGAGAGCGTGGCCTGGCGGGAGCAGGAGGCGGAACGGCGTCGCCTGGCCCCTCAGCGGGAACCCGGCGAGGGTCGCCCTACCAAGCGGGATCGACGCCAGATCCGGCGTTTTATCGAGTAACGGTTCCTCACGACTCTAAAGGACGGAGCTTGCCACTTGATAGCGATTCAGGCAGCGACGCAGACAGGCGGCTACGGGCGACCATTCCGAACCCTTTGGAAAAACAAACATGGATAAAAATACGGGGTTTCTCGTAGGGGTTGCGGTGCTGGGCAGCGTGGGTTTGAGCGGCTGCGCCGCTTCCAGCGACGCGCCCCTCTCGCGGGCGATCACCCTCACGCTGCTGCACACCAATGACACCCACAGCCGCCTGGAACCCTTTCCGCGCGACGGCGAGCTGTCGGCAGGCAACCAGGGACCGCAGCAGGGCGGCGCCGCCCGCCGTAAAACGCTGATCGACGCCATCCGGGTTGGCGAGCCGAACGTGCTGTTGCTGGATGCCGGAGATAATTTTCAAGGTACGGTTTTCTACAATGCCTGGAAAGGTTCGGCCGAAATCATGGCGCTGAACGCTTTGGGCTACGATGCCATCACCCTGGGCAACCATGAATTTGACTTGGGGCCGGCCGAGTTGGGCCGGGCAGTGCGCGGCGAGCCGGTGACGATTGCCGGCGTTGCCTACCCCACCGAGAAGCTGCGCCCACCGGTCGTCGCCACCAACGTTGATGCTGCTGCCGAACCGACGTTGCAAGGGCTGTTCGCCCGCAGCGTGGTGCTGGAACGGGGCGGCGAGCGGTTCGGGATTCTCGGCGTCGTGACCGAGGATGTCCCGGCGATTTCCAGCCCCGGTCCCCATGTCCGTTTTCTCGACGCCTTGGCGAGCGTTCAGCAAGAGGCTGACCGCTTGCAAGCAATGGGGATCAACAAGCTCATCCTGCTGTCGCATTCCGGCTATTCGGTTGATCGGGCGTGGGCGCCGCACTGGCGTGGGATAGACATCATCGTTTCCGGCCACGATCACGCGCTGCTGGGCGACCCGGCGACGGTGGAGACGATGGCGCCCGGTCAGGGCGCACAGGTTAAGGGGCCGTATCCGACTGTGACCGCCGCCGCCGATGGCGCGCCGGTATTGATCGTCAGCAGTTATGAATGGGGGCGCTGGCTGGGGCGACTGCGTGTTTCGTTCGATGAACATGGGGTCGTTCAGCAGTGGACAGGCCAACCGATGTTCGTGCGCGGTTGCGCGTTCGTGCTGGGCGCGCTCGACTGCGCCCAGCAGAGCGCGCCGGAAGACCCGACGGTCAAGGCCCAAGTCGCGGCTTACCGCAAGCCAGTGGATCGGTTTGCTTATGAGGTGATCGGGCGGTCTGCGCTGTATTTCGACGGCGGACGGGCGCCGGGCCTGCGCACCCAGGAAATGCCGTTGGGTAATCTGATCGCCGATACCGTGCTGTCCTCGGCGTCCAGGTCGGATCGTGCGGTGGCGGCACTCGTCAACAGCGGCGGTCTTCGCGCTGGCCTCAACGCCGGCGACGTGACCTTCGAGAATGCCCTGGCGGTGTTGCCCTTCGGCAATACTCTCGTGGTATTGGATCTGAAGGGCGAGGAATTGGTCGCCGTGCTGGATTATGGGGTCTCCCGGCCAGGAGAGGGCGCTTTCCCGCAAGTGGCCGGCCTGAAACTGAGCTACTGCGTGGCCGCGCCGTGTCCGGCGGCGTTGCGGTCGGGAGGCCGAATCACCACGTTGACGGTGAACGGCGTCCCGGTGGATCGGGCCGCCACCTATCGGATCGCCGTCAACAACTTCATGATCGGCGGCGGCGACGGCTATACCTTGCTCAAAGAAGCCTGCGCCCGACCCGACGGCTATTGCCGCGACACCGGCGTTTTGCAACTGGATTTGCTGATTGAGCAGTTCAAAACCCGGTCGCCGGTGAGCCGGCGCATCGAGAGACGAATCGTGGCGCAGTGACGCCGCATTTCGTGGCCTTCAATTGTTGCCGTTTGGTAGATCGTCTTCCCGCACCGGCGAGCGTGCGGATTATCAAACGCAGCAGGTATGCTGCCCTGCCTGTGGAGTTATCTACTTGAACTCCGCGTACAGCGGCCCGTCCGTACCCGAACCCGCCAGGAATCGATTTGATGGCCTTCCAGACCGCCTTCACCGCCTGGGCCACGGCGGCGTTGCCGGAATTGGCGGACGAGCAGGTGTGCGTGGAGGGTAAGGCGGTGTGGGGCAGTCGGGACGGCGCGACCGGGGCGGTCCACATGATGAGCGCGTTCGCCGGACGAGCGCGCTGGATGCTGTTTTGCGCCAGTGGCGGCATCCTTGTGGCGTTGGGGGTAGGCCGCCCACTCCAGGCGATTCAGCCCGATTCAATCCAACCGTTCCAGCAACTGCTGCCGGTACCGATCTTCCAGCAAAAGATTCATCGGCTGGCGACGGCTGGCGGCCAATCGCAGTTGCAGCAGTTCCAGGCGGGCGCGGGCGCGGCTCCGGTCGCTTTCGGGTAATTGCTGCAACAGATGCTCGGCTTCACGCAGTTCCCGACGCCACTGGAGTTCTGGCGGTAAAAATCCGGCGTTCTTCAGAATGCGATAGGCGGCGCGTAATTCTTCAGGAATGGCCGAGTCATCCTCCAGATGCAAGGGCTGGCCCTCGCCCGGCAAGTTGCGCAACTCTCCCCGGTCGATGGCTTCCTGGATACGCGCTTCGGCGATTTGATCAATCAGATTCATATCCGCCCGGTTAGCAGCGAGTTTGCGGCATTATACGATCAGGCCCGGCTGATATTGCAGAATATAGAAAACCTCACTAAAGACGACCTGCGTATGAACATCTTTCCCGCGCACACCGCTAGCGACATCGAGACCGTGCGAGAACTGTTCCGCGAATATCAGCGTTTTCTAAACGTGGATCTGTGTTTCCAGGACTTTGAGCAGGAACTCGCCACCCTGTCGGGACGTTATGCGCCGCCGAGAGGTCGGTTGTTGTTAGCCTTCGAGGGAACACAGGCGGCGGGCTGTGTGGCGCTGCGTCCGCTGGACGACCGAGTCGGTGAGATGAAACGATTGTTTGTCCGTCCGGTCTATCGCGCTCAGGGGTTAGGGCGGCTCCTGGCGATGCGGATCGTGAACGAAGCGGCGGCCCTGGGTTACGCCGTCATGCGGTTGGATACCTTGGAGACGCTGGAAAGCGCCATGCGCCTTTACACCTCGATGGGTTTTCAACGCCGATCACCCTACTATGCCAATCCGCTGCCGGGCGTGGTGTACTGGGAACGGGACTTATGAACAGATCATCTGACGAATGCCGCTGAAATTAACTGAGCGATGTGCTAGGTATATAACGTTGACTTCTTGCTGAGGAACTGACCATGGCCGATCCCGCGTTGCCTGCCGCCTACAACAAACTCCCCGAACCCCTCAAACAGACCCTGATCCAATCGCATGTGGAACATGTCAAAGGTTGGCCTGGGCGACCTTTTGCCGATTACATCAACGACCTGGAATCACACGGACAGTTGGCGGTTATTGAAGCGGTGTATACCCGCTGCTGTAGGGAAGCGAAGTTGTGGCCTTTCATTCAAGCAATCGTGGGCCCTTGGACTTACGCCCAGGGCCACGACATTTCTCAGGGTTTCAACTTTCTCTGCGACAGGCCGGATGATCTACTCAAATTCGTGCGGAGCTCGTCCTTTTTTTGCGAGGATGATCCGACGACTACCGTACATGGCCCTCGAGACTGTTTTCGTGAGTTGATCACCGCCGGGTCTGGCCTGCATGTGTGCGTGGTTCGCACCGCTGCCCGGCGCACCCATCGACATGACATCCACATTGATCGATATCAGACGGTTTGCAAGCGCAAAGAGGACGGTTCCTGTGACTACCAATACTTCAACTCCAACTTCACCGACCACATGAAGGATGTAGTCCCCTGGTGGATCGGCGAACGCGCCAAGGAAGCCGGAAAAGTCGTGTCGAAAGCTCTGGAACAGGTCGGGGAATTCCAACGAGAAAATCGTGGCCCGAAGTGGTGACTCAACAGATGATGCTGAATATTCTCGCGGCGGCGCCCTGAGCCACTGGCCGATAGAGGAGGCTCCAATGCGCTTGATCACGTTATTCATTGTCGCCGCCGTCGGGTTGACGAACGGCATATTGAGTTATGCCGGAGAAGGAAGCGGAGGCTCGCAAAGCTCCGCGCTCTCGGCAGAAGTTGCGTCAGCCGGTCGGGAATCTGGTCATGCTGAACATCTTGCCGCCTCCTTTATCGACACTATTGATGTGTTAAAAAACTGTACTAAAATATCGCCCTGAACCGGGCCGGAACGGAGCCGGCGATCACCATACCGAGGGGCTAGCCATGAGTCGGAACAAGCCGGATTGTGTATTGCAAGCTGTTAAAATAAAATGTTTTTTGCGGGGATTGCTAGGCGAAATCACCATCATCCAGACTTATCAAAACACGGAATCGGCTAACATCGAAGCGGTTTTTACTTTTCCCGTACCGGTCAAGGCCGTGCTGCTTGGCGTGGAAATCCAGATCAATGACCGGCAGTTGCAGGGTCAAGTCCTGCCAAAGCGCCACGCAGAGGAAAGCTACGAAAACGCAGTCAGCGGCGGGGATAGCGCCATCCTCGTGCAGGAAGCCGGGCGGGGGCTGTACACGGTCAACATCGGCAATCTGCTGTCCGGCGAGACCGCCCGGCTGACCTACCGCTACGCCCTGTTGCACGTCTGGAATGGCGACACGCTGCGTTTCCAATTGCCTACCACGGTAGCCCCCCGCTATGGCCATCCCCTGGCGGCGGGCCTGCAACCCCATCAGATTCCCCCCGTGGCGCTGGACGCTGACAACCGCTTCAGCCTGGAACTGGAACTGAGCGGATCATTGCAGCAGGCCGCCGTCGAATCGCCCTCGCACCCGATCCGCGTTGCGGCCGGACCGGAGGGGCTGCGCGTTGCTCTGGCCAGCGATCAGGCGTTTATGGACCGGGATTTCATTCTCAATATCCGGGCTTCTACCGAAGCGCGGGCGGCGTTTGGCCTGTATGCGCCGGATCGGGATGGCTGGATCGCATTGGCCAGTTTCCAGCCGGATTGGGCCGAACCCGCCGATCAGGGCGGGCGCCACTGTGTTCTCATCGCTGACTGCTCCGGGTCGATGGCCGGCGACGCCATCGCCCAGACCCGCGCAGCGCTGCTGGCGATTCTCGACCGGTTGCAACCGGCGGATTGCTTCAACCTCATCGCCTTCGGCAGCCAGCCACAGGCGTTTTTCCAGGGGTTGCAGCCGGCTAATGCGGCCAACCTGGCGCGAGCGCGGGCGTGGGCGACCGAACTGGACGCAAACCGGGGCGGCACCGAAATCGGCGCAGCGTTGCAACTGGCCTATCGGCAGCGCCCACACAAGCAACCCCTGGATATCCTGCTGATCACCGATGGCGAGGTGTGGAACGTCGAAGAACTGACTGATCAGGCGCAACATTCGGGTTGCCGCCTCTTCACAGTGGGCGTTGGCGCCGCCGTCGCCGAGGGACTGGTCCGTCGCCTGGCCGAAACGACCGACGGCGCCTGCGAATTTGTCCACCCCAATGAAGGCATGGTGCGGAGCATCGTCCGTCATTTCGAGCGAATGCGCGCCCCCCGCGCCGAGGCGTCGGCGCATTGGCCGGTGGAGCCGAGCCGGCGGTTGCCGAACAAGATCCGGCAGGTTTTCAGCGGCGATACGCTGCATTTAGCCGCCTGGTTGCCGACCCCGCCCGAAGGTCCGACAACCCTGGAGTTGACGCTGAGCAACGGCCAGCGATGGTCGCAGCGCATGACGCTGGAGCGGTGGCCGGTGGCGGCAACGGCGGACACGCTGCCGCGAATGGCGGCGTCCTGGCGTATTCCGGGTTTGGCTGCCGAAGCCGCGACGGCGCTGGCGGTAGAGTACCAGTTGGTCACGACCCACACCCATTTCCTGATGGTCGATGTGCGCGCCGAGGGCGAGAAGCCCCAGGACTTGCCGGAATTGCGCACGGTATCGCACCTGCTGGCGGCGGGCTGGGGCGGGATCGGCAGCGTGGCTGGTCAGGCGCCGCCACTGGCGGTCAGCCAAGCCCCTTTGGCCAAAAGGAAAATTTTGGGTGATGGGCTTTCTGGCAGGATGGCAATGCGCTTCAGCAGCGGGGCTGATTTGGAGTATCTTGACATTCCGGCCTTTCTACGCCGTCAGGCGGGTAGCGATGATGAGCTATCGGAAGCGCCCCGGCGCCCGGCGATTTCAGAATATCAAAGGTCTTTCAGCCTTGAGGTTGTGAAAGAAGCCCCCCCAGCGGTCTTAACGGCAACTCATTTGGCCTGGTGGATGGAAATTCAGGCGGCCCAACTGGCGGATCGACGCCAACCGTTGCCGACCCTGGAAGAGTTGGCCGATATCGGCTTGCCCGACGATTTGCTGACCCGGTTGCGGGAACTCATTGCCCATGGCGAAACCGAACAGGCTATTGTGGCGGCGCTGCTCCATGCTTTCCTCCAACACGGACCGAAATGTTCATTGCCGCGCAACGCCAGCCGCAATATCCGTTCTCATTTTCAACGGCAGGTTTCGGCGGCGCTGGCGGCGACGGTCGAGCCGCTGGTCAAGGCCTGGTGCGCGGCGGGGTGAGGAACAATGAGTGAGTCACCGGAACCCACCTTTGGGATTGACGAACTCTGCGCCCTGACCGGCGTGGCCCGGCGCACCGTGCGCTTCTACACCCAGAAGGGGTTGCTGAATCCGCCGGAAGGCGAGCGGCGCGGCGCGTATTACACCCGCCAACATCTGGAGCAACTGTTGCTGATTCGCAAATGGCAGACGGCGGGCGTATCCCTGGAGCGCATCGGCCGCCTGCTCAAGGGTGAACCGATGAATGGAGCGTTAACGGCGGCGGAGCCAGGAACGATTGAGGTGTGGAGCCGGATTACCTTGCGGCCGGGACTGGAGGCGCATCTGGAGCCGGGCCGACTGGGATTGACGGCGGAACAAACCCGCGCCCTGTTGAATCGCCTGGCGGCGACGGTTGCGGAGTGGTCGCCAGGCGACGGCTGAAATCAACCGACCGGCTTTGACTTCGGCTGTTTGCGATCATCGGGCGGTGGTAACGCCGCTTGGGTTATGGCCGTTTTTTACCCTGCCCGAAATTCAGGGTCGGTGAGCAGTTCGTCTGCTGGCAAAATAATCTCGACCTGCAATCCACCGCCCGGGTGATTCAGGGCGCGAATCGTCCCGCCATGCGCCTCGATGGCCCGGCGGGCGATGGCCAGCCCCAGGCCGAAGCCAGCGGTTTTGACGCCGGTTTCACTGCGGAAAAACGGCTCGAAAACCGCCGGCAAATCGCTATCGGGAATACCGGGACCGCAATCCGCCACCGTCACCAGCAGCCGGTCGGGCGCGGGCCGCCGCTCCACCCGCACTTCGACCGCCGTGCCTTCGCCCGTGTACTTCACCGCGTTGCGAATCACATTGTCAAACGCCCGGTGCAGCAACTCGGCGCGTGCGTTGACCACGAACTCGCCCGCGCCGGTGAATCGCACCTGACGGCCGTTCGCCTCCGCCTCGAAGCGGGCGTCGTCGGCGATGCCAGCAACCAGTTCCACCAGGTCGATAACTTCGTCCGGCGGGCCGCCTGTGCCCGCTTCGAGCCGCGACAGGGTGAGCAGTTCGCCCACCAGTTGGTCCAGCCGCCCGGATTCGCGCTCGATGCGGTTCAGCGAGGCGTCCAGTTTTTCCGGTTGCTGCCGCGCTAGCCCGATGGCCGCTTGCAGCCGGGCCAGCGGCGAGCGGAGTTCGTGGGAAACGTCGTGCAGCAAGCGTCGCTGCGAGCCAACCAAAATCTGTAGTTGTCCGGCCATGCGGTCGAAGTCCCGGCCCAGGTCGGCGATTTCGTCGCGCCGCCGGCCCATGCGGGGGCCGATGCGCGTCTCCAGCTTGCCCGCCGCGACGGCGTCGAACGCGCCGCGCAGATGGTGAATCGGCTTGGCGAGATACCAGGCCAGCAGCGCGCTGAAGCCGAGGCTGGCGAGGATGCCGATGACGGCGGTGATGAGCAGCGGTGAGGGCGGCCAGTCGCGCGGCGGTCGGCCCCGCGTGGGGTTGGCCTCGGCAGGGATGAAGAACAGGTATTGCCGTTGCGCCGCTGTCTCCAGACGGGCGATGCGCGGCTCTTGGCCGGTGTCTGTCCGCGCCAGCCGGTTGGCTTGCGCCAGCGTCTCGGCGGACACCGCACGGCCCAGCAATTCGCGCCCGGCGTCATCGACGACGTAAACATGGGCGCCACCCCGGCCGCCCCATTCCGCCAGCAGGCCGCGCAACGCCGCGAGGCCGCCATGCCGGAGCATCGTCGCCGTCGCGTTGACCAGAAACGCCGTGCGCGGGCCACCCGCCACTTCCGGGTCCGGCGGGTCCAGGGTTTGCTGATGCAGCCAGACCGCCGCGCCCACGCCGCCGCCGGCCGCCAGCAGCGCCAGCCAGAAAGCGAGGAAGAATTTCCAGAACAATCGGCCCAAGGCGCTTACTCCCGGATATATTGGTAGCCGACGCCGCGCACGGTCTGAATCGGCGAGCGTCCCTCGCCGCCGCCGAGCTTGTGGCGGATGCTGCTCAGGTGGACATCGATGCTGCGGTCGTAGCGGGCCAGCGGCCGCCCCAAACCCTGTTCCGAAAGCTCCTGCTTGCCGACCACCCGGCCCGCGTTGCGAACCAGCACTTCCAGCAGGTTGAATTCGGTGCTGGTCAAATCGAGCGGGACGCCGTTCCATTCCGCGCCGCGTTTTTCCGGCCAAAGGGTCAACGGCCCCGCCGTCAGGGGCGCGGCGGGCGTGCTGTCCGGCTCACGCGGCTCGGTGCGCCGCAGGATGGCCCGGATGCGGGCGACCAGTTCGCGCGGGGTGCAGGGCTTGGGGACGTAATCATCCGCGCCGAGTTCCAGCCCGACGATACGGTCCACGTCATCGCCCCTGGCGGTCAGCATCAACACCGGGATGCGGCTGTTCTGGGCGCGAATGCGGCGCAAGGCGTCGATGCCGTTCAGGCGCGGCATCATCACGTCCAGCACCACCAGCCCGTATTCGCCCGACAGCGCATGGCGCACGCCCGCCTCGCCGTCCGGCACCGCCGTCGCGCCGAAACCCTCGCGTTCGAGGTATTCCGTCAGCATCTCGCCCAATTCAACATCGTCATCCACTAATAACACCTGGGTCATTACCGCCCGCCGCCTTGGTCAACCATCGTACCGGCAATCATAGCCCGCCGCGCCGGGCCGCCAAGTGCATTTACCGACTTTTGCCTTTCTTTACCTTTCTTTACACAACGCTAACCCGCATTTACGGACGCCTTGGCTACAGTGACGGCATCTGGTCTTGCCGACCGGAATTCATTCAACCCGCCAAGGAATCCGAACGCCATGTTTCCCGACCAATTCAAACGCCCGCTCGCGGTCGCGCATCGCTGGGCGGCGCTGACGCTGGCTCCCGTCTTCCTGCTCATCCTGCTGTCCGGCGCGATTCTCGCCTTCAAGCCCATGCTGGACAGCGGCCCGGCCGCGCCGCCCGCGCCGGTGAGCCTCGCCACGGTGGCGGCGGCGCTGGACGCCATTGACCCGGCGCACCAGGCGGCGGCGGTTAATCTCGCGGCGGATGGCCGCTCCATCGCGCTGAAGGGAAGTCCAACCGTCACGGGAACCTTCGACCTCGCCACGCGGACGCCCATCGCGGGCGGCGGCGATTTCGACCTGTTCGCCTTCGCACTGAATCTCCACAAGAATTTGCTGGTCGGCGCGGGCATCGTGGTGGAAATCGCCACCTACGTCATGGTGGCGCTGCTCGCCGTGGGCCTGCTGCTGGGTTTGCCCAAATTGCGGAATACCTTGATGGGCTGGCATGGCGGGCTGGGCTGGCTGGCCTTGCCGCTGGCGGCGCTGGCTCCGGTCACGGGCTTGCTGATGACCCTGCATATCGGGACGGGCGCCTTGCCGCGCATTGAACCCAGCGCGCAACCGATAGCCATGGCCCGCGCCATCGAGGCCGCCAGTGAGCAGGCCGATTTGACCGGATTCATCGCGGCGCGGCGTTTCCGGCAGGGCAGCGTGCTGCTGACCGCCGCCAACGCCAATGGACCCCTGCGCTATCTGGTGTCCGGGACCGGCCAGGTCGTTCCGCTCACCGAAGGGCCGAGGCTGGTCAAGCAACTGCATGAAGGCACTTGGGCCGGCCCGTGGTCGGGCGCGCTGAATTTCCTGGCCGCGCTGACGCTGATGGGGCTGATGGTGACAGGTCTCTATTCCTGGCTGCGGCGCTGGCGGCAGGCGCGGCGCCGGAGCGGCGACCGCGACGCCTCAACCTTGGTGGCCTTCGCCAGCCAGACCGGCGCCGCCGCCCGGCTGGCCGAAGCCACGGCCCAGGCGTTGCGCGGGGCGGGCGAGGCGGTGGTTTGCGCCTCGCTGGCGGCGCTGGACCCGCGTGAACTGACCGGCTTTCGCAACAATCTGTTGATTGTCTCCACCACAGGCGATGGCGATGTCCCGGACCCGGCCCGGCCGTTCCTGGCCCGGCTCGGCGCGACTGAACTGCGCGGGGCGCGCTTTAGCCTGCTGGCGCTGGGCGATTCGCGCTACCCGTCCTTCTGCGGCGGGGGCCGCAAGGTCCGCGATGCGCTGCTGGAACGGGGCGCGAGCGAGATGCTCGAATGGCGTCGCGCCGACGGCGAGCCGACCGCGATCTGGCGCGACTGGCTGGACGCGGCGGCGAACCGGCTCGGTGTGCGGTTGGGCGCGGTGGCGGCTCCCGAAATCGACCGGCCCGTGACCTTGACGCTGGTTGAGCGGGAACGGCTCGACGACCCCGCACAGGGTGCGACCCGCGAAACTTGGCGCATCGTGTTCGAGGTTGCCGACGCAGCGCCTGATTTCCGGCCCGGCGACCTGCTGCTGGTCAGCCCGGCGGAGGGAGCAGCGCCGCGTTGCTACTCCATCGGCGCATCGGCGCTGACCGGCGGCCGGCGCATCGACTTGACCGTTGGCCTGCACACTTGGGAGGATGCCGAGGGCGGCCAACGGTTGGGGCTGGCCTCCGGCTATCTGTGCCGCCAGTTGCAACCGGGCGCGACGATTGTGGCGCGGTTGCGCCGTCACCCCGGTTTCAATCCGCCCGACGACGCCACCCGCCCGCTGATTCTGGTGGCGACCGGGGCCGGCATCGCGCCCTTCCCCGGCTTTTTGGCCGAGCGGGCGCGGCAAGCCAACGCTGGCCCGGTCTGGCTGCTGTTTGGCAATCGGTTCCGTGCGGGCGATTTCTTCTACCGGGACGCGCTGGAGCAATGGCGGCGCGCGGGCGTATTGAGTCGGCTGGACACTGCGTTTTCCCGCGACGCCGACGATGGCCGCCACGTTCAGGACCGATTAATAGAAAATGGCGAGGAATTATTGCGCTGGCTGGTTGAACGCCGGGGCGTCCTTTATACCTGCGGGCGGGCCAGCACGGTCGGCGCGGCGGTCGAACAGACCTTGCGCGCCATCATCGAGCGTCACGGCGGCCGCTACGGCCTGCAAGCGGACGAGACGCTGGCCCGGTGGCAAGCGGACGGCGCGCTGCGGGTGGATGTGTTCGGCTGAACCGGCCAGCCGCCAGAGCTATCGGGAGAGTGCATGGTGAAAGCAAACGGTCGCGTGACCCTGGTCAACCGGCCCCAGCGTGGGTATCCGAACCGTCTCCGGCGACGGGTTGCATGGCTGACGGCGGTACTGCTGTTGACCGGGTGCGCGGCGGTCGGCCCAAATTACGCCGCGCCCGAACTGGCGGTGCCCGCCAACTGGCGCGGCGCGGCGGCGGCCGGGGCAGCCGTGACGGAAACCATACCCGCCGACTTGGCGAACTGGTGGCGGCAACTGGCCGACCCCTTGCTGACCGGCCTCATCGAACGCGCCTTGCACGGCAGTCCCGACCTGCGCGCCGCGCAAGCCAAACTGCGGGAAGCGCGCGCCCGCCGCGCCCTGGCCGAAGCCAACCGTTTCCCGACCGTCACGGCGGCGGCGGCGGCCCGTGTCGCCAAGGACAGCGCCGAGACCGGTAGCGGCGCGACACGGGATAGCTACAGCGCCGGTTTCGACGCCAGTTGGGAGCCGGATGTGTTCGGCGGGCTGCGGCGCGGCGAGGAAGCCGCCCAGGCTGACCTGGAGGTTAGCGCCGCCAGCCTGCGCGATGCGCAAGTCTCACTGGCCGCCGAGGTGGCGCTTAACTATGTGGAACTGCGCCTGTATCAGGCGGGTCTGGACATCGCCAGGGCCAACGTCGCCTCCCAGACCGAAACGCTCAATCTGGTCCGCTGGCGCGCTCAGGCGGGCTTGACCAGCGAGCTGGACGTGGAGCAGGCCCGCGCCAATCTGGAGCGAACCCGGGCGCAGATGCCAAGTCTCGACACCAGCCGCGTCGAGGCCCAGCATCGTCTGGAAATCCTGCTAGGCCAACAGCCTGGCGCGCTGGCTGATTCGTTGGCCGCGCCCGCCGGAATTCCCGCGATACCGGCGCGGGTGACGGTGGGCATTCCGGCGGATACGCTGCGCCAGCGGCCGGACGTGCGCGCCGCCGAACGTAAGCTGGCGGCGGAAACCGCACGGATTGGCGTGGCGGAAGCAGCGCGTTACCCCAGTTTCAGCCTGAGCGGGTCACTGGGCTTGGAAGCCTTGAGCATCGGCGCGCTGGCTGGCGGCGATGCGGTGGCGCGCAGCCTGCTGGGCGGCGTCACCGCGCCGATTTTCGACGCCGGGCGCATCCGCCAGCAGGTCGAGATTCAAAGCGCCGTGCAGGAGCAAGCCTTGGTCAATTACGAAACCATGGTGCTGAACGCGCTGGCGGAGGTGGAAAACGCGCTGGTCGCCTTGAGCAATGCCCGGCAACGGCGGCAAAGCCTGCAAGATGCGACGGATGCGGCGCGGCTGGCCACGCGGCTGGCCCGGTATCGCTACACCGCTGGCATCACCGACTTCCAAACTGTGCTGGATACGGAGCGCACCGTGCTGACCCTGGAAGACAGCCTGAAGGCTAGTGAAGCACAGGGCGTTTCCGCCCTGATTCAATTGTACAAGGCGCTGGGCGGCGGCTGGCCGTCGGCGGCTGCCGACCCCATTACCGCCGTCGCGGCGGGAGCCGCGCCATGAGCCAAGTCCCCCCGGTCGTGGACGCCGACCTGGCGAAAATCATGAACGCGGAACCGGCGCGCGGCCGCTTCGGCGTGCTCCGCTGGCTGACGGCGGCGCTGGCGCTCGCCGGGCTGGCGGTCGGCGGTTTCCTGTGGCTCCAGCCCGATCCCGCCGCCGACGCCGCGCTCCAGTATCAGACCGAGCCGCTCAGCCGGGGCCATCTGCGAGTCACGGTCTCGGCGACGGGCAATCTGGAGCCTATCAATCAGGTCGATGTCAGCAGCGAGTTGTCCGGCATCATCGAGGCGGTGCTGGTGGACTATAACGACCGGGTGAAAAAGGGTCAGGTCATCGCCCGGCTGGATGTGGTCAAGCTGCAAAATCAGGTGGCCAAGGCGAAGGCCGCGCTGGCCTCGGCCGAGGCGAAGGTGTTGCAGGCCGGGGCGACCATCCGGGAAACCCGCGCCAATCTGAAACGCTTGCAGCAGGTGGCGAAATTGAGCGGCGGCAAGGTGCCCGCGCCAGCGGAACTGGAAACCGCCGAGGCTACCCTGGAGCGCGCCCTCGCCGACGAAGCCAGCGCGCGGGCGGGAGTGGAGGAGGCCCGCGCCACGTTGCGCGGCGCCGAAACCGATTTGACCAAGGCGTCCATCCGTTCGCCCATCGACGGCGTGGTGCTGACCCGTTCGGCGGAGCCGGGCCAGACCGTGGCCGCCTCGCTGCAAGCGCCGGTCCTGTTCACGCTGGCCGAGAATCTGGCGCGGATGGAATTGCAGGTGGACGTGGACGAGGCCGATGTGGGCCAGGTGCGCGAGGGTCAAGCGGCGGCGTTTACCGTGGACGCCTGGCCCGGCCGACGCTTTCCCGCCCGCATCGGCCAGGTGCGCTTCGGTTCGGAGACGGTGAACAGCGTAGTGACCTACAAAACCATTCTCAAGGTGGACAACGACGACCTCAGCCTGCGGCCCGGCATGACCGCGACGGCGGAAATTGTCACCGCCGAGCTGGAAAACGCGCTGCTGGTCCCGAACGCGGCGCTGCGTTTCACGCCGCCGCCGCCGGAAGCCGCCGCGCAACCCCGGCGTGGCGGCGACTTGCTGGCCAGCTTGTTGCCGCGTCCGCCGCGTCCGAGCGCGCCCAAGCGCGTCAAGGAAACTCCCGCCAAGAGCGCCGCCCAGCGGATTTGGCTGTTGCGCGACGGTCAGCCGGTGGCGGTCCCGGTCGCCACTGGCCACAGCGATGGCCGCATGACCGAGGTCAGCGGCGAAGGTCTGGAAGCGGGCGCGCTGGTCATCACCGCCAGTGCGAGCGCGCCGCGATGAGCGCCGCCGCCGCGTCGTTCACTCCGGTCCCGGACGCGGACGGCGGGAGCGACCGGCCGCCCGGCGCCCCGCTGATTGAGTTGCGCGACGTGACCAAGGTTTACGGGCAGGGACAGGCGGCGTTTCAGGCGTTGCGCGGGGTGAATCTGCGCATCGAGGCGGGCGATTTCGTCGCTGTCATGGGGCCGAGCGGCTCTGGCAAATCCACCGCCATGAACATCCTCGGCTGCCTGGATAGCCCGACCTCCGGCGCTTACGAATTTCGCGGGATGTGCGTCGAGAAACTGAGCCGTAACCAACGTTCCCTGTTGCGCCGCTATTACCTGGGCTTCGTGTTTCAGGGCTTTAACCTGCTGGCCCGCACCACCGCGCTGGAAAATGTCGAATTGCCCCTGCTGTATCGTGGCGAACCCCGCGCCGCCCGTCACGCCAGGGCGCGTGCGGCGCTCGACGCGGTGGGCTTGCGGCAGTGGGAGCGGCACACGCCCGCCGAACTGTCCGGCGGCCAGCAGCAGCGGGTCGCCATCGCCCGCGCCATCGTCACCGACCCGACCCTCCTGCTGGCCGACGAACCGACCGGCAACCTCGACACCCAGCGCAGCCATGAAATCATGGAGTTGCTGGTGGCGCTCAATCGGGACCGGGGCATCACCATATTGATGGTGACGCATGAACCCGACATGGCGCGCTACGCCCGGCGCGTGGTTCATTTCGTGGACGGACGAGTGGATGCCGATTACCGCCACGGGGAGGGTGATTAAGTGTTCTGGAGCAGTATCCTGCTGGCCTTGCGCGCCATCCGGCGTAATTTGCTGCGGTCGTTCCTGACCATTCTGGGGATTGTGATTGGCGTCGGCGCGGTGATTACCATGGTCACGCTGGGCAATGGAGCAACGCGCGTGGTGGCGGACCAAATCGCCAGTCTTGGCAGCAACCTGATTATGGTGCGGCCTGGTCAGATGCTCGGTCCCGGTCGGGACACCACGGGTGCGCCCCGCTTCAGGGTAAGCGACGCCGAGGCCATCGCCGCGCAGATTGGTTCGCTCAAGGCGGTCGCGCCGGTGGCGAACCGGGGCGTGACCGTGGTTTATCAGGCGCGCAACTGGTCCACCAGCATCACCGGCGCCACCGACGCCTATTTCACGGCGGGCAACTGGCGGCTGGCCGATGGCCGGATTTTCACTGAGACCGAGCAGCGCGCCGGTAAGGCGGTATGCGTGATTGGCGCGACGATACGCAAGGAACTGTTCGGCGAGCAGTCGCCGCTGGGAGCCGAGTTGCGGGTCAAGAATTTCGCCTGCGAGGTGATTGGCCTGCTGGCGGCCAAGGGTCAGTCGGCGATGGGCACGGACCAGGATGACCTCGTGGTCATGCCCTTGCGCGCCTTGCAGCGTCGCCTGAGCGGCAACCGGGATGTCAATACCCTGATGGTGTCGGTGCAAGATGGCGGCGATACCGACCAGGTGATGACCGATTTGCGGTTGCTGATGCGCGAGCGCCGCAAAATCGCCGACGGCGAGGATGACAATTTCTCCATTCTCGACACCCGCCAGATTGCGGAAACGATGACCGGCGCGACGAAGGTCATGACCACGCTGTTGAGCGCGGTAGCGGCGGTTAGCCTGCTGGTGGGCGGCATTGGCATCATGAACATCATGCTGGTGTCGGTGACGGAGCGCACCCGCGAAATCGGCATCCGGCTGGCGATTGGCGCGCTGGAGCGGGAAGTGCTGCTGCAATTTCTGGTCGAGGCGGTGGCGCTGTCGTCGCTGGGCGGGCTGATTGGCATCGTGCTGGCCGCGCTGGCGTCGGCCGGACTGGCGGGCATGATGCGGGTGCCTTATCTGTTCGATCCGGCTATCAATCTGCTGTCGTTCCTGTTCTCGGCGGCGATTGGGGTGGTGTTCGGCTATTTCCCCGCCCGTCGCGCCGCGCGGCTCGATCCCATCGAGGCGCTGCGGCATGAGTGAGGACGGCGGTCAACGCCTGGCCGTTGCAGGAGTGTGATGCAAAGCGATGCCGGGAGTGGGAAGCCTATTGGCGAGGAGTCGAAAAGGAAGCCACATAAACGGGATCAGGTCGCTGTTGCATCACTTTAGAATCACACCCAACCGTGGCCGGAAAGAGACTAATTACAATAATGATAGTAGACTCATTTTAACATCTGGCCGAAAACTCCAAAGCCTCACCTATAAAACCGCTAGTGGGCTGTCGCAAAAATTTTGATCGGTTCTCGTTCTCACGCTCCAGCGTGGGAATGCCGGCGAGCCGCTCCAGCGGCCCGAATGATCCCCATAAAATCGCGGCGCTGGAGCATGGGAGCTAGGCGCCACCTGTCAGGATTTATGCGTCAATCCACTAATTTTATTAAAATTCTGCGTTATCCTAACACCTGATTTTCTGAACAAACGCGGAAAACGCCGCTTCCAGCAGACGCCAATTTTCATGAACGCCAAACCTTCTGTCGAAAACCTCGATGGCCTGATTCACAAGATCCGAGAGGAAGGCGTCGAACGCGCCCGGCAGGAGGCTGACGCCTTGCTCGCTGCGGCGAAGCAGCAGGCTGCAGAGATCGTGCAGGCGACGGAATCGCGTGCGGAGCAACTCATTCGCGAGGCTGAGGAGCGTCTCCAAAAAGACGCTGCGGCGCTGCGACAGGCGCAGAAACAGGCAGCGCGCGATGGGCTGCTCGCCGTGCGCGCCGAGTTCAACGCTCTCCTGCAACGGCTTATACAGCGCGAATGTCGCGCCGCTCTCGCCAGCCCGGCGCTGGGGGAACTCATCCGCCATGTGGCTATCGAGTGGATGCGGCACGGCGGCGCGAAGGACATCGAGTTGTTGCTGAACGAGCGCGAGGCCCAGGCGCTCGGCGACAGTTTCCTTGCGCGGTTGCAGTCCGAACTCAATGCCGGCGTGTCGATTCAACCCCATCCGGCCATTCACGCCGGTTTCCAAATCGGCGGCCAGGGCGAGTCGATGCGCTTCGATTTCACCGATGAGGCGCTGGCGGAGAGTCTGGCGACCTATTTGAATCCCCGGTTCGCCTGGGTGCTGGACGAGTTGCGGCCAAAGCAGGAGGGCGCATGAGCGGCGGGTATTATTACCTGGCGGCGTCCCTGCCGTATCTGAGTCTGCGCGCCGCGCCGCGTCTCACCGCTGAACAATTTTTGCGTCGATGCGCTACGCAAGCCTGTGCAGCGCATTATCGAATTCTGGCCGAGGTGGAACTGTTTCAGGCCCAGCCCGCCAGAACCGGGCTGGCGCTGCTCGACCGCTGGCACGAACACGAACGCGCCCTGAGAAACGCGCTGGCCGTCGTGCGCGCCAAACGCCTGGGGATAGCAGCGGCGGTGCATCTGCGCGACTTTCAGCGCGACCACCGCCTCGCCGAGATCGCTCAGCGCCTTCTCACGCTCGATTCGCCGCTCGCCGCCGACGAGGAGCTGGATCGCCTGCGTTGGCGCTTTCTGGAGGAGCTGGCGGTCGGCCACTACTTCGATCTGGAAACGCTGGTCATTTACCTGTTGAAGCTGCGGATCATCGAGCGCCGCGCCCGCTTCGATCCGGCCACGGGCGCTGCGCTGCTCGACCGGATGCTGGCGCAAGGCGCTGCGTGTGGACGCGAGACCTTCACCCGCTCCGGGAACTGACGCCATGCCGCGCACCGGAATCATTATGGGGGTAAACGGCAACCATCTGACGGTGGAGTTCGCCGGCGAAGTGACGCAGAACGAAGTGGCCTACGCGCTCCTCGATACGTTGCGGCTGAAGGCTGAAGTTGTGCGCGTGCACGGTCGGCGCGCCGACTTGCAGGTATTTGAAGACAGTTCCGGGCTGCGCGTGGGCGACCCTGTGGAGTTCACCGGCGAACTCCTGTCAGCGGAACTCGGCCCCGGGCTGCTCGGACAGCTTTACGAAGGCTTGCAGAACCCACTGCATCCCCTCGCCGAGCGCGATGGGTTTTTTCTGCAACGCGGCGCGTATCTCCCGGCGCTCGACGAAACCCGGCGCTGGCCGTTCACCCCAGCCGCGCCGCCGGGCGCAGTCGTGGAAGCCGGCGACACTCTGGGCTGGGTTCCGGAGGGCATTTTCCGGCACCGCATCATGGCGCCATTCCATCTGCGCGGACGCTGGCGGATCACCGACATGGCCGCCCCCGGCGACTTCGGTGTACACGACGCCATCGCCGTGGCGCATGACGAGGCCGGTCACGAACGGTCATTGAGCATGGCGTTTCGTTGGCCGGTAAAGCAGGCGATTCGCCTCTATCGGGAACGCCTCGCGCCGACCGAGCCGCTCATTACGCAAATCCGCATCATCGACTCGCTGTTCCCGGTTGCGCGCGGCGGGACCTACTGCATTCCCGGCCCGTTCGGCGCGGGCAAGACCTTGCTCCAGCAACTCACCAGCCGCTTCGCTCAGGTGGATGTCGTGATCATCGCCGCCTGCGGCGAACGGGCCGGCGAAGTGGTGGAAACCATCCGCGACTTTCCGCAACTGACCGATCCGCTCACCGGGCGCCCCCTGATGGAACGCACCATCGTCGTCGCCAACACCAGCTCCATGCCGGTGGCGGCGCGCGAGGCGTCGGTCTATACCGCCGTGACGATGGCCGAGTATTACCGGCAGATGGGCTTGCAGGTGCTGTTGCTGGCCGACTCGACGTCGCGCTGGGCGCAAGCCATGCGCGAACGTTCGGGTCGGCTGGAGGAAATTCCTGGCGAAGAAGCGTTCCCCGCCTATCTGGAATCGGTCATCACTGATTTCTATGAGCGAGCCGGCTGCGTGCGCTTGCGGGATGGACGCATCGGCTCGCTGACCATTGGCGGCGCGATCAGTCCCGCCGGCGGCAATTTCGATGAGCCAGTCACACGGGCCACCCTCAAAGCCGTCGGCGCGTTCCACGCCCTGTCCCGCGAGCGGGCCGACGCACGGTGTTACCCGGCGGTGGACCCAATGGAAAGTTGGAGCCGTTACCCCGGCGTCATCCCGGCGGAACGTCTCCGGCAACTGCGCCGCCTGCTATCCAAGGCCCACGAAGTGGGCCAGATGATGAAGGTCATCGGCGAAGAGGGCACGCCGCTTGCGGATTTTATTCTGCATCTCAAGGGCGAATTCTTCGACACGGTCTATCTCCAGCAGAATGCGTTCGACCTGGTGGACGCGGCCACGCCCGCCGCTCGCCAACAGTGCGTGTTCGCGCTGCTTGAGGATATTCTCGCCGCCCGCCTCGCCCTCAGGAGCCGCGATGAGGCTCGCGAGTTCTTTCATCGGTTGCGCCTCCATTTTCTCGACCTGAATCGTGCGCCGTGGGAGTCGGCGGCGTTCGCCGAACAGTTCCACCGCGTTCGCGAATTCGCAGCGAGCCAGCGCGACCGCGACGGGGCGGTGGCTTCTACCGGTTCGCTGCGGCTAGCCCTGGTGGAGAATCACCTGGAAGCCGAAATTTACCGCGCCCCACACATGAAGCCTGCGACCAAATCCGACCTGGCCATGGAGCCGCCCGATGCGACGGATCACCCATAGCATCCTGCAAATGACCGGCAGCGTCATCGCTGTGGAAGCGACCGGAGTGCGCGCCGGGGAACTGGCGGTGGTGTCATCGCGGCGCGGAGAATCGTTCGCGCAAGTCATCCGGCTGGATCGCGAGCGGGTGTTTCTCCAGGTGTTCGCCGGCACGGCGGGCGTATCGACGGATGATGAAGTGCGCTTTCTCGGCCGGCAGATGGCGGTCAGCGCTTCGGAGGCGCTGCTGGGCCGCGCCTTCGACGGCAAAGGCGCGCCCCGCGATCACGGTCCTCCGCTCAGCGACCACCTTACGCCCATCAACGGGCCGTCCGTGAACCCCGCCCGCCGCCTCAAGCCATCGACGATGATTCACACGGGCATTCCGATGATCGATGTCTTCAACTCGCTGGTCGAGTCGCAGAAGATTTCGATCTTCACCGTCGCCGGCGAACCGTACCACGAACTGTTGGCGCGGGTCGCGTTGCAGGCGCGGGTCGATGTCATCCTGCTCGGCGGCATGGGGCTGCGCTACGATGATTTCCTGTTGCTCCGCGACCGGCTGGAATCCGAAGGGGCAATGGGCCGTGCGGCGCTCTTTATTCACACCGCCGCAGACCCACTGGTGGAATGCCTGATGGCGCCCGATCTCACGCTCGCGGTTGCGGAACGCTTCGCGCTCGCCGGACGCACGGTCCTCGTGCTCCTGACTGACATGACGAACTTCTGCGACGCCCTCAAGGAAATGGCCATCAGCATGGAGCAGACGCCATCGAATCGTGGCTATCCCGGCGACCTTTACAGCCAGCTTGCGGCCCGCTACGAGAAAGCTGTGGCGTTCGAGGGCGCCGGCTCGGTCACCGTGCTCTCCGTCACCACCATGCCGGGCAATGACGTGACGCACCCGGCGCCCGACAACACGGGTTATATCACCGAAGGTCAATACTACCTCTACCAGGGCCGCATCGAGCCGTTCGGCTCCCTCAGCCGCCTCAAGCAGCAGGTCAACGCGAGCACCCGCGACGATCATCGCACGCTGATGGACGGCATGATTCGCCTCTACGCCGCCTATCAGGAAACGCTGGAAAAACGGGCGATGGGCTTCAGCCTGTCGCGCTGGGATGAGAAACTCCTGAACTACGGCGTGCGCTTCGAGCAGGAACTCATGGACCTTTCCGTGAATATCCCGCTCTTCGCCGCGCTCGACCGGGGCTGGACGATGTTGGCGGACTGTTTCCGACCGGAGGAAGCCGGGCTGCGTCGCGACTTGATGGAAAAATACTGGCCCAAGGCCCACGACCATGCCGCGAATCAGCCTGAATAAAACTGAGCTGAAAAAGCAGCGCGACGCCCTCAAGCGTTTCCAGCGTTACCTGCCGATGCTGCAATTGAAGAAGCAGCAACTCCAGACCGAGGTTGAGCGCACGCGCCGCGAGCAGGCCCGTGTACTCGACGCCAGGCAACGCCAGCGGGAAGCGCTGCTTGGCTGGGTCGCGTTGCTAGCGGAGGACGTCGGCCTGGAAAAACTGATCGCGCTGGAGCGTGTCGAGATCGAGTGGGTCAATATCGCCGGCGCGCCAATACCGGTCTTCGTGCGGACGCATGTGCGCACCGCGCCTTACAACCTGTTTGTCACGCCGCCCTGGGTGGATCGCGCCATCGAATCGCTGCGGGCGCTGCTAGCGTTACAGGCCGAAGCGACGGTGCTGGAGGAGCAAGCGCGCCGGTTGGCGCAGGAACTGCGTCTCACCGCCCAGCGCGTTAATCTGTTCGAGAAAATCAAAATCCCCGAAACGCAGAACCACATTCGACGGCTCTCGATTTACCTGGGCGACCAGCAGACCGCCGCCTTCGGCTGGGCGCTGGAGAGCAAGCGGAAGCTGCGTGCGCTATCCGCCGGGCGGGAGGCCGAATCCCTTTGATCGAGCCGATGAAAAAAGTCGCGGTGCTGATGAGCGCCGCCGCCCGCGAGCCATCTCTGGAAGATTTGCGCCGGCTGGGCATGGTGCATCTCACTCAACCGCCCTTGCCCTCTCTCCTGCAAGTGGGCGAGAGGAGCGAACCATTACGCTTTGAGGAGCCGTTGCAAGTATTGCGTGGCGCGCTCGCTCTGGCGCTTCCTGGCCCGGCCGGGGGCGTTGCCGCTACTGAGCAACAGGCGGCTGAAGGCCTCGCCATCGCCGCCGATTTGCTGGCGCTGCGGCGCGAGTTGCTGAGCTGCCAAGGCGAGTGGGCCGCCCTGCGCCGGCAGCGGGAGAGTCAGGCCGTGTTCGGACGCTTCGATCCGCAGGACATTCTGAAGCTGCGCGAAGCCGGGGTGTTCGTGCGTCTTTATGCGTGTTCCCGGCGTGATTGGAAGACGTATGCCGGGCGCACGGGCGTCGAACGCATCGCTAGGAGCGGCTCCACGGTTTGCCTCGCCTGGGTCAGCCGCGACGCGCGGGACCGGCTCCCTCTGCGCGAAGTGGAGTTGCCGGACCTCAGTCTGGATGATCTGGAGATCCGCATCGCCGCGAACGAGCGCGCACTGGCCGAATACCGGGACCGACTCGGAATATTGATCGCGCAAGCCCCGCTACTGCGCGCGAGCCAACTCTACTTCCTGAACGCGCAACGGCTGGCGCAGGCGCGGGCGGAAGCGCGTGGCGACGAGCACGTCGTCTGGTTGCAAGGCTTCTGTCCCGCCGCTCGTTTGGCCGAACTCAACCGGCGGGCCGCGGAGAACGGCTGGGGTCTGGTCGTAGATGAGCCCACCGACGATGACCCGGTGCCGACCCTGCTGCGGAACTCGCGCTTCACCGCGCTGTTTCAGCCGGTGATGGACTTCCTGCGGATACTACCCAGTTACCGCGAGTTCGATGCCAGCGGCCTCTTTCTGATCTTCTTTACCCTGTTCTTCGCCATGATTCTGGGCGACGCGGGTTATGGACTGCTCCTGCTGGCGACGACGTTCGTGGCGTCCCGGTGCTTCCCCGCCCTCCCGCGACAGACTCTCCCGCTCTTTTATCTCCTCGCCACCGCGACCGTAATCTGGGGGGCCATGAACGGTCTGTGGTTCGGCGTTCCCCAACTCGCCGAACTTCCCGGATTGCGTCGTCTCGTCGTTCCCTCCCTCAACGCCTTTGTGGCGGACAACGAAGCCACCCTCATCTGGCTCTGCCTGACGCTCGGGGCGGTTCACCTCACGCTCGCGCATCTCTGGGCGGCCTGGCGCCATCGGTCGCTGCAATCGCTGGCGGATCTGGGCTGGATGCTGGTGGTGTGGGCCGCTTATGTCGCGGCGGTAGGGGTTCTCGTGGGCGAGGGGCAGTTGTCGGTGGCCATCATCCTGGCGGTGAGCGGACTGGTGGGCGTCGTGCTGTTCGGCGAGCAAACCGGCGTCAGCTTCATGCGCGGCGTCGGTCGCGGCCTGTTGAACCTCCCGCTGAATCTTCTGACCGCCATCAGCAGCTTCTCGGACATGGTGTCCTACCTGCGGCTGTTCGCCATCGGCCTGGCCACCAAGGAAGTCGCCGTCGCTTTTAACCAACTCGCCCTCGAGGTCGGTTTTGACAGTGTTGTGGCCGCCCTGGGCGCGGCCCTGCTCGTGACGCTCGGTCATTCGGTGAATCTCCTGCTTGGCGCGCTCGGCGTCGTCGTGCATGGCCTGCGCTTAAACCTGCTGGAATTTTCCCGGCACCTGAATGTGACCTGGTCCGGCATTCCCTACGAACCCTTCCGACTCCTGACCGCCAGCGACCTCGATCCGGGGTCCCCAGGCGCTCCCACCCCAGCCAGCCATTCATGACCTTTATGGATACCACCAAACTTCTTGCCGAACTCGGCTTCGTGTTCGCCCTGACGCTGCCTTTCTTCGGCTCGGCCTTCGGGGCAACGGCGGCGGCGATGGCCACACTGGGCGCCTGGAAGAAATGTTTCCAGGAGAACCGCACCCCGCCGTTCATGCTCATCGCGTTTGTGGGCGCGCCACTCTCACAAATCATCTACGGCATGATTCTCATGAATGCGATCAAAGGCGCTTCGGGAGCGACCGAACCCTCGACGCTGCTGGCCATGGGGCTGCTGGGTGGGTTGGTGATCAGCGCCTCTGCGGCGCTCCAGGGGAAAGTGGGCGCAGTAGCCGCCGATGCGATGGGCGAGACCGGCAAAGGCTTTGGGATCTTCATCATGATTGTGGGCATCATTGAAACGGTGGCCCTGCTGGGACTGGTCTTTTTCATGCAGGCTATTCGTTGAGGGGCCGTAAGGCGGCGTTCAAGCGCGCCGCTGAGCCCCGTCTCTTGTATCAACCGAATGACGAGGCATGGGCCGTTTTTGATCACGCTCAGTTTCTCAAATTTCACGACCAGCACTGGCAAATTGAGCAGTATCATCGAGCGCTCAAACCCGTTTGCCAATTGAACATTTTCAGGTTCACTAACCTGTCGCGACTCGTAATCATGTATTTGCTGTGATCTGTGGTTATGTGCGATGACAGCGATTACAGTTCAATGACGTGATGGCGTTGGTGCATAAATAAATTGAGGGCAATATCTCCCCTTCCCTGGGTTTTTTCAGGACAGACTAACCCTGCAAGGGACCGAAACGGGCATACCCAGGTAGGTCATGACATTCAACGCCGCCACCCGACTATGGACCTCCGTCACTTGCGTTTCCAATTGCCGGCAAGCCAAACGATCCCCGAACAGTTGTTTGAAGCGATACATGGCATTTTCCGCGAGACTCCGGTGATGATAACCCGTGGCCCGTTTCCAGCCGGCCAACCCCTGCTCGGCAATGGCGGCCAGCGCCTGGGTGCGCGGATGATCGGCCGTCCACGGCACCGCATTCGCTCGAGGCGGCGCCACCAGGTCCGCCCCGCAGTCGGCGGCCACTGGGTAAACCTGACGGGTGTCGTACGCGCCATCGGCATCGATCTGGATTATCGGCTCGTCGATTTGCTCCACCAGGCCAGCGAAGACTTCCCCATCCGTCCACTGTTCGGTCGTCACCTCCACCGCCACTACGTCCTTGACGTGGGCATCCACCGCCAAATGGACCTTGCGCCAGGTGCGCCGCTGGCTCGCCCCGTGCTGGCGGACTTTCCATTCGCCCTCGCCGTAGACTTTCAACCCGGTCGAATCCACCACCCGGTGGATCGGCTCAGTCCGCGCCCGGCGTGGGATTTGGGTAGTCCTGCAAAATCTAGTGATTGGCAGGGGAAATGCTAATTTTTACAATAGTATGTGCAAAAGACTACTACCGAATGCAGGACTACCCATAAGCCAGACCCAGAGATCGGGCATCACCGCAGATACGCGCCATCCACCCCAATTTTGCCGGGACCGTTCAGCACATAAACGCCAGCGGAATTGCCGCGCACATGAAAAAAGAGATGGCCATCGCCTACATGGATTTCATGGCCGCTCACCGCATCGCGATAAAGACCATTGCGAACGCCGCCAACATTGACGCCTTGATCGCCGCCAATCGCCAGACCGACCACTGCATAGCTTTCCCCATGATTATGATCGCGGACGAAGCTCATGCCGTTGCCCCACTCATTGATATGACTCATCACGCCCTTTTGCAGGGCCGGAATGCTGCGGCGAATCTGGTTCAGGCGCTTGATATGCTGATAAAGGGGGTTGCTTTGCGTCGCGCCGATGCGCTCGTCGGTCAGGTGATCGCCAAAATAGGCGCGGCCCGTTTGATCGAGGGTGTCATCATTGCCAATCACGTCTTGCGGCGCGCCTTTCATGAATTCGATTTCTTCACCATAGTACAGGCAGGGAATGCCGCGCACCGTCCAGAGCAGGTTGTAAGCCGACGCCGCCATCCACTGCTCGCCCTTGAAGCGGAAACGGAAATCATTGTCCGGGCCGACATCGTGGTTTTGCAGGAAAGTGACCAGGGTGCTGGCGTTGCCATAAATCCAGTCCATCTCCAGCACCCGGGCCACTCCATCGAAACTGCCCCGGCTGAGGTTGTCGCGGAAGGTGGAGAACAGGCCAAAATCGAGCTGCGGAAAGCCGGAGTCGCCGCCGGAGTTGGGGTCACGAGGATCGTGACCCAACCGGGTGTACCACCATGGCCGAATGAAAGAGGGGCCGTTATCGCCGCCGCCTAGATCGCCCCAGCCGTAACCCTTGACCAGGTTCTCGCCGAACACGAACAGCCCCGGCTTGTGCGCTTTCCAGGCGTTGACGTATTCCAGTAGGTTGTCGCGCGGGACGTGTTTGACCGTGTCGATGCGCAGCGCGTCTACGCCCATGTCCAGATAGCGGTTGACGGAACCAATCAGATAATCCTTGACGTTTTGCCGGTCAGTGGCGAGGTTGATGCAGTCGCCGGCGATATGCTTTAACTGCACCGCTGCGCTTTCCCAGTCGCCGCCGCAGATGAAACCGTGCTGCATGTACCACTCAGGATCGAGAGCCTGAGCGTCGATGCCGAAAAAGCGACCGGGGTTGTAGCCGGGTTTAGGGACAGTCTCCCCAGTCTTGGGATCGACCAGCGGAACCTTGCCTTCCGGGTCCATGGCGTGCCGTTCCCGGTACCAGTCCGGGGCGACCGGATTGTCGATGTCATCCCGGTTCGGCCAGGCGTAGTTGCCGAGATTGCCTTGGTAGGGACCGTGATTGACGCGGCCCGGTTCAGAGCCTTGTGGCACATAGTATTTGATCGGCAGGTGGTCAATATGGACCTTGCCGCGAATGCCGTACTGGCAGGAATGATTGACCACCACGTCTTGAATGATCTTGATGCCGCGTTTGTGGGCTTCGTCGATCAAGTCCTGGTAAGTGGCGTCCGGCGATTCCAGCCGAGGATCGATGCGGGTCCAGTCGTAGGCGTGGTAGCCGTGGTAGTCGAGGCCGCTGCGATTCTCCACCGGAGGCGTGATCCAAATAGCGGTAAAGCCCAGGTCGCGGATGTAGTCCAGCCGCTGAATGAGACCCTTGAAGTCGCCGCGCCAGTGTGGGTCTTCCGGTTGACCGGTGGCCGGATTGAATTTGATGCGGTCGCGGCAGAAGAAGCTGATGCTGGGATCGCCTTCGTAAAAACGAGTGGTGAGCAGGAAGTAGATGGTTTCTTCACGGAAGTCGCCCAATGGACCATTGGGATCAATCGGTTCGCGGACCGGGGGGATGATAGCCGTTTGCAGGGCGGTTGCTACATGGGGATCGTCAGTGGCGTCATTCGGCAGACCGGCTGAGGCATCAGGTTGCTGGCTATACCACTGGCCGTTCATGAAAAAACCGTCGTTTTCCCGGCGCAGATCACTGGTTTGCCAACCCTGACCGTCGCTGAAGATCAAGCTGGCGGCCTCGATGCCATTAAACCGGTAGACGAACCAATCGTCGTCCATCGCCGCCATTGGCACGCCTGGCCAATCAGTGCCGGAATCTCCCGGTTGAGTGTCCCAGTAGTGGATATGGATGCTGTTTGCCCAGTCGGCGGGTTTCTTAAAGTAAACGGTCAGTTCAGTCATTCAGGGGATTCCGGTACAAAGGGTTACGGGGAATGCCTACGCATAGACGGCAGGCTCGCTGACAGATCGGCGTCGTTGGCGGATAAAGTCCCAGAGCTTTTCATGGAAATGATAGGCGACAGTATTGCTGCAGGCCGGCTCGATCAGGGCGACTAGACCACCCGCTACGACGCTGCCCGTCATCGTGTACACAACAGTGAACGCGACCATGATGTGAACTAAGGCAAAGGTAAGGGTCTTGATCATCGCGACGGTCTCCTGAGTATAGAATCATTTTTGGAGAGTTCTAACTTAAGATAGATTAACGCGATGTTCGACTTTTTCGACGAAGCGTAGAATAGGCCGAAGCGGCATGGGGTGGTGATCTACGCTGAGAGGAAGCAACCCCTCAACCTCACGGGGATCCCGCCATGCCGCTCGAAGACTTTATCATCATGGTGTTTTGCTGGGTAGACGAACACCTGAATTCCCTGCTGTAGTTTCACAAGGTTCTGCGGGTGTGTTCTCTTTATTTAGTCTGAAACTTCGGGTGGTTTTTATAATAGTTAATGGGGCGTCTTTAAACGCTCAAGAGGCTTTTTTGTCTTTATTTATTAGGTAGAAAAAATGATTGCTTGGCCTATTAAAAAGCAGGGTTAAATAAGGAGACCGGGAATTGCTGGGTGTTAATCAGTTTTGCCTAGCTCCACAAGAACAGTCGAAGAACCAAAAAAATTAAAATAATCACCGAATTTTGACTCTATTTTACCAAAACTAACATATAAAAATCAATATGTTATTTTTTATACAGATTCTAAGGTTCGACCCGCTCGGTTTTAGAGAAGGCACACATCGAGGAGGATCATTAAAAAATCCGGTCACTCGGCTCGTTGATGGCGAGCCGGGTTCTTTAGGCGGAGACGCTTATTTCAGGAAACCGTGCGCTTTCATGTTATCGCAGCCAGAACCACCGGTCATGGCCGGAAGTGTCACGCCTTGCTCCTTGGCACGGGTTACCATCGCGTTGTGATGCATTGCCTGATAAGCCGTGCACTCGTCATAGGTTTTGAAGCTCTGCATCTTGTTCTGATGCTCCGTGCGTTCCTGGGGCGTCATCAGCGACCAACCCTGGGTATTGTCATTATCAGCCATCCAGCGGCCAGGGCCTTGCTGCGCGAGGACTGAACCGGCGGCGAGAGTGGCGGTGAGTGCCCATGCGGCGGTCATAATCGTTAGTTTTTTCATGATGTATTCCTCAACAGTAGGGTGATGCAGGTGGATTCAAGGTTTCGGCGTTATCGTCGAACAGGGAACTATTCGATAACGTCCGCTTTGTAACCAAAAAGCCCGATATCGTCGGTACGGTAGCTAACATAAGGCCGCGGTGGGTGATCCCGTTTGTAACCAGGGTTTTGCCGAAATGGAGACTTTGTAGCCATTGGTATCAAGCTCCTTCATCAAACCGTTTTCCGCTCGGCGACCCACACATAAAACAGCGGCAGGTAGAACAGGCTGAGGAACGTGCCAACCAGCAAACCGCCAATCGCCGCATCCGCCAGTGGCGACAGCCGCTCCAGTCCGACCGCCCGTTCCATCGCGATGGGAATCATCCCGGCGACGGTGGCCAGCGCGGTCATCAGGATCGGTCGGTAGCGCAGTTGCACCGCCCCTTCCGCCGCCGCGAAGGCGCTTTGCCCTTCCTCCCGCCGCTGCTGAATGAAATCCACCAGCAGGATGGAATTTTTAATGATGATCGAAAACAGCAGCACGATGCCCAGAATGGCCGGCAGCGCCAGCGCCTTGCCGAAGGCGAGCAAGCCCCAGAACGCGCCGATGGTGGATAGCGGCAGAATCAACACCGACAGCAGACCCAGACCGACGCTGCGGTAAGCGGGGACCAGCACCCCGAATAACAGCAAGACCCCCAACCCCAAACCCACGATCATCCGCTGACCCGATTCCCTGGACGCGGCGGCGTCGCCCTCATCGGTGAACGTTACGCCGGCCGGAACGACGCGGGCGACCGCGGCAACCGCCGCATCGCTGATGAAGCTGATCGGGTGGGTGTTGCGGTAAGCCAGGATGTCCAGAGAATAACGAATGCCATCGGTGGTCAGCAGCGCCGTCGCCGGTTGGCGTTCAACGGTGGCGCGCCGGCCGCCATGCGGGTCAACACGTCGGCGCTGCCGCACAGCACCTGACTACCGACCAGTTAGGCAGCGAGACTGACCTGACCTTCAACACCGCTGGCGGTCAGGGTGGTCGTCACCGTCTGCACGGTGGGTTGCGGTGCGGCGGCAGTCACCACTTTCAGCAGGGTAGCCTGATCGGCCTGGGTCGCCAGCAAACAGTCATCCGGCAACAACACCGCCTGACCGTGGTAAACCACCACCTGCACCGGCAGCCGACTGCCGGGCAATCCCTGCCGCGCCTGGGCCTTGAAGCGCCGTAAACCCTGAGTGGTGGCTTCTGGCCAGGCGGTCAGCGGCAATAGCTCACCTTCGCCATTCAGCCGCACCGCGACCGCGTGAACGGTTTGCGGCAGATCGACCAGCAAGCGGCTTTCACCGGTGGATACCAGTCGGTACAGAGGCTTGCCGGGAGTCGCCAGATCACCGGGTTGGGCCAGCCGCGCCGCGATCACCCCGTCAAATGGCGCGGTGAGGGTGGCGTAACGGAGATTTTCCCGGGCCGCCCGCAGGCTGGATTCTGCCGCCTGCAAGGCGTCCTGATAACCGTTGAACGCCGCTTCGGTGCTGGCAACCTTGGCGCGGACAGCGCTCAAGGCGGCTTCCTCAGCCTGAACCTGCTCCAAACTGACGTTTTTGTCACGGTAGAGCGATTGCAGGCGCTGGAACCGCTGCTCCTCGACTACCAGCGCCGCCCGGGCAGAGACCAGTTCGGCCTTGAGCGTGGCTTCCTGTTGCCGACTGCGGGTGAGTTCCGCCACGCCCCTCGCTAGATCCGCCTCGGCCTGGGTGGCATCCAGCCGCGCCAGAATCTCCCCTGATTTGACCCGCTGCCCTTCCACCTTCGGCCTGTCCAGCACATAGCCGGACAGGCGGCTGGCGACCACCGCCTCGGCCAGCGCCCGGACTTCGGCCACCGCTGGTCGGGTGAGGATGACCTCAGCCCGCATCAAGGTTCGAGCGGTTACAGCCACCGGCGGAATGATCGGCAACGGTTCCGCCGCGTTGCGCGCTTGGCGCAGTTTTACCAGGGCTACGGCTCCCGCCACGAGGACGACGAGCAGGATCAGGGCGATCAAGGATTTTTTCATGATGGACGGTACGGGGACTTCGCCGATTTAGCGCGACTGCTCCGGGTGCGGGTGAACCACGCCGCCAGGGCGGTCACCCCTACGGCGACCGCCAGCAGCGCCGCTGACACCCACAGGTTGCTGAGCAGCGCCGGCGCGATCGCCAGCAGAAGACCCAGTTCGAGCATCATGACGCCGGACAGCAGCTTGAGCAGCCGCCCTTCCCGTTCCGAGAGCTTGCGCGCGCCCAGCGTGCGGACGAACGCAAACACGATCAGCGCCAGCGGTAGCACATAAATCAGGTTGTAGAAGGCCAGATAAGCATAACGAGCGCCGGGTGACAGCTCGCTCAAGGTCAACAGGCGGGTGTACACCATCGGGAAACCGGCAGTGCAGAGCAGTTCGTAGAAATTGGCGGCAATCGCCAACACGACGGTCGCGCTCAGCATGGCCGGCAGGTTCTCGGCGTTGAGAATCGCCCGCGCGCGTCGATAGATGTCCGGTTTGCGCGATTCGGGAATCGACAGGGAGAGACCCCGCTCGAAGCCGAAGAAACCCTTGATATTGATCAGCCCTGCCCCGATGGCCAACAGCCCGGCGACCAGGGTGATCCACGTCAATGCGCCCAGCAGTTGAAATACATTCAGCCAGGCCGCCATGAAGGCGAAATACATCAGCCCGGAGGTCAGCACGAACATCCCGCCGATCAGGGACATCCGGAAACGGCTTTTCTGGTGGGCAAGCAGACTCAGCAGGAACAGCAGCACAAAGAAGGCGCAGGGATTAAAGGCGTCCAAGCCGGCCAGCACCACGGTGAAGGCCGGCAGGGAGAGACTGCCGGCCGCCACCTCGCCGAGCAGAGGCACGCGCACCTTGAGCGGTTCGGCGGGCGTCGCCGCAACCGAGGGTGGGGTTTGCTGCCGTGCTTGCGCCCGACAGGCATCCAGCCGCCGTAGCAGCGCCGCCCCGGTGCTGGCGGCATCGTCCCAGCCCACCTCCATCACCCCGCAGGCGACCAGGGTGGGCACCGCTTCGGCGGTTTGGCCAAGGGATTCGGCTAGCGTGATGAAGCGCCGGGCGTTGTCCCGCTGGCGGGAAACCTCGAGCGAATGAACGATCACCCAGGGGCGCTCTTGGGGAATCACCTCGATAAACGGATGTGCTTCCAGGCAATGCGGGCAGGTTTCCGACCAGAAAAAGTAGAGATGCACCCGGATGTCGCCATCGGCGTCGGTCTCGACCCAGGGGTCTTGCGCAAGGGCGGCGCTCGCGATCAGCAGCCAGGCCGCGAGCGCGCCCAGCCAGACTTTAATCGGTTTGATGCTTGGCATGTTGAACTCCAACTGGCGCCGCGGCAAACCCAGGTCACGACGTGATGAGTCAAGCCGGCGACGACGAAAACAGCTTACCTTCACGGGTTGCGTTACCTTTCGGACCGGCGCATAGTGTACACACTTAATAGTACACATTTTCCTGGAGCACTCAATGACGACCCTGACCAGTCGCGTTTTCATGAACGGCAACAGTCAAGCGGTTCGTATTCCCCAGGCTTTCCGACTGGCGGCCAGCCAAGTCGAGATTACCTGCAACGAACACGGCGATCTGATTATTCATCCCTTGCCTTCAGAACAGAACCGGGGCGCGGCGCTATTGCAGGCGTTGTCCGCGTTCGATGACGACTTCGCGGCTCTGCTTGAAGAAGATCGGCGCCAACCGTCCTCAGTACAGGACCGGGAGGAGCTATGAGATACATGCTGGATACCAACATCCTCATTTATTTCATTAAGCACAAACCGCCATCGGTCGCCGACCGCATCAACGCCCTGGATGAGGATGCAGTATTGTGCATGTCTTTCTTCACCTATACGGAACTGCTCAAAGGCGCCGAGCGCAGTCTCCAAAAGGCGGATGTTCTGCGCCGACTGGACCAGTTAAACCGGCAGATCCCTGTCCTTTTTGAGGTAGATCGCTCGCTGTGCGAACACTATGCGGTGCAATTTACCCGCCTCAAGGCAGCGGGTACTCCCATCGACGCGAATAATTTGTGGATTGCCTGCCATGCTTTGGCCACGGACGCCACGCTGGTCACCCACAATATCCGGGAATTTGAGCGGGTGGACGGACTGCGTCTCGAAAATTGGGTTGAATGAGGACGTCGGCGCGACCTGCAAGATCGGTATCGAGCGGTACTTCGGCCTGCTTGGCCCTGGCGACGCTGCCGTGGGCATCGAGGCGCGTGGCAACCACTTGATATTTGAGCATCGGAAACCTCCGTTACGCTGGGGTGGATGGCCGGCTTTCTTCGCCCGCTAGCAGGTCGGCGGACAGCAGGATCACCTCGATCTCTTCGACGATTTCTTCCTAGCGTTGCCGGTTGTAGGCGAGCCGCAGTTGCGCCGTCTCGGCGTCCAGCGCCCGGTCCATGTGAACGAGCCGCTGCCGGTTCTCGGCCATGAGCGAGCTGTAGAGCACCTCGTTGAGCGCCGCGTATCCATGTGAACGAGCCGCTGCCGGTTCTCGGCCATGAGCGAGCTGTAGAGCACCTCGTTGAGCGCCGCGTACAGATAATGGCCGGTGAGCCCGGCCAGGAAGTCGGCGGCGGCGGCCTCAATGCCGGCCGCCAGGCGCTGCTGGTGGTCGAGGAAATCGCTCAGCAGTCGGGTTTCCATCAGGGCCAGGCTTTTCATCGCCGACAGAATACCGGCGATGTCGGTCAGCGCGGCCAGCCGTCCGCCGATTTCACGCCGTCGGCTCATGGCCCACCCATTCGGTCGCGGCGGCGCGCTAGGCCTCGCGCCCGTCGGCCAAGGTCAAGCCGGACGCTGCGGCCCGCTCCAGCAGCCTGGCCAGGCGCGCCGCCAGCGCTTCTCCTTCCAAACCATCGAACTCATTTTCGTTGTAGGCGACCAGCCAGGCCATCTGCTGCTCCGGGGACAGGGGCGAGAGGCGTTGCTGTTTCAGGAGTTCCCGCAGCAGTCGCCCGCGCCGGATCTTCGCCGCGATACCGGCCTCTAGCCGCGCCCCGAAACGGGTGAACACTTCCAGCTCCAGGAACCGGAGATAGTCGAGCTTCATGCGCCCGGCCTCGGCCTTGATAGCCGCCTCCTGCGCCTTACCGCCGATGCGTGAGACCGACCGGGTGACGTCGATGGCGGGCAGGAAGCTGCGGGCGAAGAGCTGAGGATCGAGATAGATCTGGCTGTCGGTAATGGAGATGAGATTGGTGGGGATGTAGGCGGCGATATCGCCCTGCTCGGTCTCGATCAGCGGCGGAGCCGTCATGCTGCCGCCGCCGCAGCGGGCGGCGAGACGGGTGGAGCGTTCCAGCAACCGCGAGTGCAGGTAGAAGATGTCGCCCGGGTAGGCCTCCCGCCCCGGGGGGCGGCGTAGCAGCAGCGACAGCTCGCGGTAAGCACGCGCGTGGGTGGTCAGGTCGTCGTAGACCACCAGCACGTCGCGGCCGGCCCACATCCAGCCCTCGGCGATGGCGCAGCCGGTGAAGGGGGCGAGGTATTTGAAACCGGGCGTGGCCGTGGCTTCGGCGACGACGACGCAGGTGTAGGCCAGCGCCCCGGTACGGCGCAGGGTGTCGAGGGTAGCCATCACCGCCGAACGCTTCTGACTGATCAGCACATAAACACACAGGACGGCGCGGCCCTGCTGGGCGATCACCAGGTCCAGCGCCAGCGCGCTCTTGCCAGCGCCGGCATCGCCGACGAGCAACTGGCGCTGACCCTGGCCAATGGGGATCAGCGTGTCCACGATCTTGTTGCCGGAAACCAGCGGCCGGTTGACGAAGTCCCGCGCGGTGATGGGCGGCGAGGGTGCTTCCAGCGGCCGGCGGGAAAAGGTCTGCGGCGCCGCGCCGGCGTTGAGACCCGCGCCCTCGGCCAGCAGGATGGCGCCGATGCGATGTTAGCCCAGGTGAAACACCAGGGCCTCGCTGCCATCGTCGAAACGCAGGATCTCGTCCATGGCTGCCGAGGGCAGACCCTCGACCCAGACGACGCCATCGCCCACAGCGGCGGCCTTGCCCGTCTCGGCCAAACGCAGCCGCGGCCGGTAGTTTTGCAGCCACACGGCCTGGCGGGACAGCGGCGAGTCGAAACCTTCAGTCGGCATGATGGGTCGCGGCGGCAAATTGGGCCAGTTCGTCGGCCAGGGAGAAGTTCAGTTGCCACGGCCCCAGTGCCAGGCGCAAACCGGCGCCGAGCGTGGCATCCACGCGAAAATCCAGGATTGGGGAAGCGCCCAGCCGGGCGGCGAGCGTCGCCCGGCTGGGCTCTTGCTGTTCCTCGGTCAGGGGAAAAGCGCTGGTGACCCGCAGTCGCGCGTCGGACATTCGGGCCGCCGTGACGAGCCCGTTGCATTGGTCTTCGGGCAGCGCCGAGCAATCCTCAAGGCCGGCATCGACGAGGCGCGCTTCCAGTTCCGGGCTGGCCAGCCGGGCGAGTAGGGCCGTGGCGAACCGGCGTGCCTGCTCCAGCGCCTGGCTTTCCAGTTCAAGCTGCAGCGCTTCCTGGCGTTGGGCGTCCTGGGCCGCGCGGCGTTCCTGCTCCTCGATCAGCGCGTCGGCCAGGGCCTGCATCTGGCGCGACCGCTCGGCGGTTAGCTCCTTGCTCGAACCGGGCGCGTCGGCCAGCCGATTCTCGAACTGCGCCCGCAGCGCCCCGGCGCGGGTTTCGGCATCCCGCGTCTCGGCCAGAGTGCGCTCGATGCCGGCGCGGCGCCGGGCAAGAGTCTCCAGCACCGGCCGACAGAGAAAGTGTTGCAGGATCCATACCAGGAACAGGAAGTTAATGATTTCCAGAATAAAGGTGGTCCAGTCAATGGCCATGGCGCGCCTACTTGAGCAGGTATTCCAGCAGCGGGTTGCGGAACAGGATGATGAGTACGATCACCAGCACGTAGATGGCCAGTGACTCGATCATCGCCAGGCCGATGAACAGGGTGCGGGAAATGGACTTCTCCGCCTCGGGCTGGCGCGCCAGCGAATCCAGGGCCTGGGTGATGGCGCGGCCCATGGCGATGGCGGGAAAGATGATGCCTACCGCGATGGCCAGCGCCGCCGCCACGGTGGAAACCAGGACAAACCAATACATGTCGCTCATGGGGTATTTCCTTTCTGTCTGGAAGCGGATTCCTCGCGGGACTGCATGCCGCCGGCGATGTAGATCAGCGCCAGCATGCCGAAGATGTAGGCCTGCACCAGGGCCTCGACGACGTGCAACATCAACACCGGCACCGGCGCCAGCAGTCCAGCCACCAGCAACACCAGCAGGGCCGCCATCTCCAGGCTCATGATATTGCCGAACAGCCGTGTCGCCAGGGCCAGCGTGCGCGACAGCTCGCCCAGCAGGTGAAAAGGCAGCAGGACTGGATTAGGGGCCAGATAGTGGCGCAGGTAGGGTTTCAAGCCGTCGCTGCGGATGCCGAACCAGTGCACCGAGAGGAACACCAGGAAGGCCAGGGCGGCGGTGGCGGATAGGTCGCCGGTAGGTGAAAGCAAACCCGGAATGAGGCCGGTGAGATTGGCCGTGACGACGAACAGCCACAGGCTGCCGACGAAGGGCAGGATGCGCCGGGTCTCTTCCGGCAGCACGGCCGCGATGGCGGCTTCGATCGTCTGCACCACGCCTTCGGCCAGGGTTTGCGGGAGGCCCGGATTTTCCGTGGAAAGATGGCGCGTCAACCGCCCGCAAACCAGGCCGAGCGCCAGCAGGATGCCCCAAATGGTCGCCACGGTGGCGGTGATGCCGAAGGGGCCGATATATAAAGAGAACCGGAACGGTGTCCATCGCCAGTGCCTGCGGATGAAGAGATAAACGTTGAGGACGCCGAGCGCGAGACCCAGCAGGATCAGATTCACCGTCCAGCGCACCGAATAGCCCTCGTGCAAACCGTCCAGCCAGCGGCCGAGGTAGGCCCCGCCGATCAGCGGCAGCAGGAACAGCACCGACAGGGTGCCGAGGAACACTGTCTGGGCGAGCAGCGAGCGGCGGTCGCGCTCGGCTTCCGCGAGCCGCCGGGTGTCCCGCGCCACGTCTTGACGCCACTGCTCGTCGTTCATGACCGCCACCAGTCGATTTGGCGCAAGCGCCGGAACAGCTCCTGTTCCAGCCGTTGCAGGTTGTCCTTGACGGCTTTCAGATCCGCTTCTTCCTTCGCCAGTTGCCCGGCCAGCAGCGCCGCGCACGAAGGGGCACAGCAGGTCGATCACCTTGATGCCGGTGGGCAGTATCTCGCCCATCGCTGCGGCCTCGGAGAGCGGCGGCGGCGCGGCGACGATGGGACGGTAGGTCTCGGGCGTCAGCGCCGGGCCGCCATCCAGCAAGCGGCCCAGGCAAGCGGGCGTGACCGGCGCCGCGCGCGGTCCGCCGGCGTCGAACACCGGGAGTTCGCGCCTCAGGTCAGCGGTGCGGTGCAGGGCGATGGCGCGGACCCGTTGCTCGTCCAGATGGCGATGGACCTCGAAGTGATACCGTTCGTCGTTCAGGCAAACGTAGAGCGCCTGGTGGAGCGGGGGCAGGCGCGTGCACCGGATGTCGATCACCGCGCCATGCACCTCCTCGATGACGCCCAGCGGCGGGGCGGCGGGCGCCAGGCAGGCCGGCGCGATGGGATCGGAGGGGTGATCAATATCGCTCATGATGGGGACCGCGATTTCAGGCCGCCGCCAGCAGATAGCCGCCGCCCACCAGCAGCAGGCCCCCGCAGGCGAACCGTCCGTAGCGCAGACCGCTCTGGCGCTGGAACCGGTCGAGCCAGCGCTGCACGCGATCCAACGAATCGGCAGCCAGCCAAACCCCGGCGCAATGCCCGAGGGCAAACAAGGTGAGTAACAGGACCGGCGCCAGCAGTCCGTCGGCGACACTGAGCCAAGCTGCGCCCAGCACCGGCGCGATCCAGGCAAAGGCGCACGGTCCCAGCGCAAACCCAAAGGCCGCGCCGAGCAGGAACGCGATGCCCGGTCCCCGATGTCTAGGCGTCGGCAATCCCCGGCCCCAGTCCGGCAGCGGCAGGGCGTCGAACAGATATAGACCGCTGGCGATGCAGGCCGCTGCCACCAGATAGATGCCCCACCCGCCCACATCACCGGCCAGCCGGTCCAACAGCAAGGTCACCGCGGCCAGGGGGATCAAGCCGATCAACGCCCCCACGGCAAAGGCCAGCACGATCTTGTTCCGCCGAAGGCGATCTTCCGACCCGACTGCCAGATACGTGACCACCAAGGGAATACCCGCCAAATGACAAGGACTTAGTCAGATACTCAGCATGCCCCAGACGAACGCAGCGGTGCCGGCCCAGGCGGGCGCACTGGTCAGAGCTTGATTGATCGGGGTTAACCAGTCCATGTACACGCCTACTCTGCGACGTTCAGCGGAGCCGCCGGGACCGCCGCCGCGGTCAGGGGAAAGCCGAGGGCCGCAAAGCGTTCTTCCACCGCAGGCCGGGGCAGGTAACCGACATGCCGGTATAATTCCTGCCCCTGTCCATCCAGAAAGACCTGAGTGGGAATAAATTTCACCCGCCAGACCTTCACCTGTTCGGGGTACTGGCGCAAATTGATGGAGACCACTTCGAGTCGGCCCGCGTGGCGGGCGCGCAGGTCGGCCACGACCTGCTGCATGGCGATACAGGTTGCGCAGGAATCCGACCCGATTTCTACCAGGCGCGGCAGGCCGACTGTGGGTATGGAAGGCGCTGCTACGCCGGCAGCGTCGGGTGGTGCTCCGGCGGTCAGCCCGCGATAAAGGCCGGCGCCCGCCAGCACCAGCACCACGGCCACCAGCGGGGACGGTGCGTTTTCGTTTTCATGGGGTTGAATGTTCGTGAGGGGAGGAGCCGCTGCGCGGCGTCACCCAATGCACGGCGCGCGTTTCCGGTTCGGGTTGCAGCGTCGCGTGGTGAATACCAAAGCGCTCGGTTAGCAGGGTATGGCAGGCCTCCAGGACCGTTTCCCACTGCCGCAGATCCCGCACCACCAGATGCGCAGTGAGCATGATCTGCTCTGAAGTGACGCTCCAGATGTGCAGATCATGCACTGAGGACACACCGGGGACGGCGGCCAGCGCCCGACCGACCGCCTCCGGCGCGAGCGTGAACGGCGTCCCTTCCATCAACCCATGCAGGGCTTCACGCAACAGGCGCAGGCTGGAGACCACGATCAACGCGCTGATCCCCAGGGACAGCAAGGGATCAATCGGCATCCAGCCGGTGAAGGCGATGACGATGCCGGACAGCAGCGCGGCGACCGAACCGAGCAGGTCGCCCATGACATGCAGCAGCGCGGCGCGGGTGTTGAGATTGCGCTCACCCCGGCTGAGCAACCATGCCACCAGCAGATTGATGCCTAACCCGATCGCCGCCGCGACCGCCACCGCTTCGCCGATGACCGGTTGGGGTTCATGCAGGCGCTGGACCGCTGACACGGCAATCCAGGCGACCAGGATCAACAACGCCAGACTGTTGATCAGGGCCGCCAGGAATTCCGCTCGGCCAAACCCATAGCTATGCCATGCCGACGCGGGCCGACCTGCCAACCAAGCCGCCACCGCCGCCAAGGTCAGGGCGGCGGCATCGTTGACCATATGCCCCGCATCGGCCACCAGCGCCAGCGATCCCGCCCACCACCCAACGCCCGCTTCGATTGCGGCATAGGCCAGGGTCAGCCCGGTGGCCAGCCACAGCAGACGGCCCGTGGCGGGCGGGTGATGATGGGCGTGAGGCGCGGGCATGGCGGCGGCGCGGGATCAGGCGTTCAACAGCGTCTTGATCTCGTCCACCGACAACACCCGGCCGGCGCTCCTGACCTCGCCGTTCACCGTCAGCGCCGGCGTGCTCATCACCCCGGCGTCGATAATGGCGTTCAGATCGGTGACTTTCTCCAGTTCATACTCCAGCCCCAGCGCTTGCGCGGCGGCTTCCGTGTGTTGACCGAGCGTTTTGCATTTCGCGCAACCGCTGCCGAGAATTTGAAACTTCATCATGATCTTCGCTCCTCAATTAGGGATAGAACAGACCGAACATCCAGCCGGTGAAGGTCGCCATGACCACCACCAGCCCACAATACACGGCGGTTTTCTGGGTGCCGAGAATGCCGCGAATCACCAGCATATTCGGCAACGACAGCGCCGGACCCGCCAGCAACAGCGCCAACGCCGGGCCTTTGCCCATGCCCGCACCGAGCAAGCCTTGCACAATCGGCACTTCGGTCAGGGTCGCAAAGTACATGAGCGCCCCGGCCAGCGCCGACAGAAAATTGGCCGCCAGCGAATTGCCGCCGACGGCCACACTCACCCATTCAGAAGGGATGATGCCCTCGTGGCCGGGCCGACCGAGGAGAAATCCTGCCAGCAACACGCCGCCCAGCAGCAGCGGCATAATCAGCTTGGCGAAACCCCAGGTTTGACTCAGCCACTCCTCGCCATCGCCGGGTTGCGTCGCGGCGGCCAGGGTCAAACCGATCAGGCCAGTACTGAACGCCAGTTCGGGATGCTGCGGAACCAGCCAGGACACCACCGTAGCCACGCCCGCGGTGAACGCCAGCGGTTGCCAAGCCCACCGCCAGCGCCAGACCAGCAGCCCGGCCAGACCGACGCCCGCCAGCGCGGTCAGCGGCCATTTCCAGGCAAAGATCGTGTGCCACACCGCGCTGTCCTCGGCGCTGGCCGGCGCCCAGTTCGCCAACACCAATATCGCAATCATCAGCGCGAAAAACGCCGCTGTGTCGCTGAGGGGCCGCCCTTCATCCGCGCCCAGCACAAATCCTTTCTGATTCGCGGCCCGCGTCTGTTCTTCACGACGATAAATCCAGTTCATGATCAAACCAATCACCAGCGCGAAGAAGATCGCGCCCACCGCCCGCGCTACACCCAGTTCAACGCCGAGAATCTTGGCGGTCAGGATGATCGCCAACACGTTGATGGCCGGACCGGAATAGAGAAACGCAATCGCCGGCCCCAGCCCCGCGCCGCGCCGGTAAATGCCGCCAAACAGCGGCAGCACGGTGCAGGAACAGACCGCCAGAATCGAACCGGACACCGAAGCGACGCCATAAGCGGCAACCTTGTGCGCGGCAGGGCCGAGGTATTTCATCACCGCGTCCTGGCTGATGAACACTGCGATGGCTCCAGCGATGAAAAACGCGGGCACCAGGCAGAGCATCACATGCTCGCGGGCGTACCAATTCAGCAGCGCCATGCCTTCCAGAAGGGCATTGTCGAACCGCGCCGCGCCCACCGGCATGAAGAACACCAGCAGGAACACGGCGATAATGCCGCCCAGCCATTTGAATTCGGCCGGGTAGTCCTGCGCGGTCGTGCGTAACCGATGCAGTGCGTCAGCGAATGCGCCCGCCGACGCGGGAGAAGCAGATAGGATGGCCATGGGAGGATTCCTATAGGTTAGGCCGCACAACGGCGCTGGGGACGACAGGGCATGTTCGCCAGCGCGGCGCGATCGGTGCAAAACGGGGTTTGTTCGGCCAGCGCCCGGTAGCCCGTTTTCAACACTTCCTTCATCCAAGCCGGTAGATTGGGATGCAGACGGTAGTAAATCCACTGGGCTTCCCGGCGATCCCGGATAAAACCAGCCATGCGCAGCGCCGCCAGATGTCGGGAGATCTTGGGCTGAATTTCGCCCAGGGCGTGAGCCATCTCGCAGACGCAGACTTCGTCTTCCGCCACCATCAACATCAGGCAGCGCAAGCGGGTCGCATCGGCCAAGGCTTGGAAAAAACGATGGGCATCAATCATAAGTCATTCAATCCGTATATTTGTATAATCGTATATATCATACCCCACGAGAGGAGTAAATCGCTCACTTGAAAAATTCCACCGTTTTCTGAGTAGAAAAATCGTCTTTAGCGAGTAGCGAGATAGGAAGATGGCGATTTTCCCTACTCCCTATCTCCTTGATGGAAAGAAGTAAAACCTATCAAGAATGGGTATTAGCGAACCGGCGATTCCTTTGGAACACCCTCATCCAGCCGATAGCCAACGCCGCGCACGGTTTGAATCAAGGACGGGTCCACTCACGAAACGGACAAAATCGTACGCTAAGCCTCGCCGAGCCCCCGTAGTGGCCGGAACTTGCCCTGCTCGACCAGTTTGTTCGGCTGCCAGATGTAATCGCCGGTCAGGTTGATGTGCTCCCAACCTAACGGCGAGAGGTGTGGCAGCAGTGTCTCGTCGATGTCTTGACCCGACTCGCGCAGCGCCTGAATCGCGCGTTCCAGGTAGACCGTGTTCCACAGGATGATGGCGGTCACCACCAGGTTGAGGCCGCTCGCGCGGTAGCGCTGGTTCTCGAAGCGGCGGTCGCGGAGTTCCCCGAGCC
>Ga0209573_1001131_pt1 | contig 43875 bp, 36 predicted proteins | sample TNRBio252014_DNA_FD_185870 | JGI IMG/M metagenome (GOLD analysis project Ga0209573, IMG submission 185870) | Wastewater treatment Type I Accumulibacter community from EBPR Bioreactor in Madison, WI, USA - TNR Reactor_6/25/2014_ DNA (SPAdes)... | ecosystem: Engineered > Bioreactor > EBPR >...
CGGCTCACCCGCATGGCCTATGGCTACCGCGACATCGACTTCCTCCACCTGCGCATCTACGCGCTCCATGAGTCAAAAGACATACTCACTGGCACCTGATCTCCGCACCAACTTCCCGGATGAACCATGATTGCTCGGGTTCAATGCTTGGAATTACGCGTTTTGCCGACCTTTTCATCTGCCAGCCCGCAGAATCACCACCCCTAATGTAAACCATCAAAAATCACGAAAAGCATTCGCTGCCTTTGCTCAGATGAACCTTATCTTACCAGCAGCTCCTCACCGCGATACACCACGCGTTCGACCATGCCTTGCAGCGTCTTGTCGAGGAAGGGGGTGTTGATGCTCTTCGACTTCATGAAGGCGCGATTGAAGGTGGTGGTGCGGGCGGGATTGAAGAGGATGAACTCGGCGATGCCGCCTTCTTGGATCGGCACGGGCGGGAGTTTCATGAGGCGGCGGGGTTCGGCGCTGTAGCGCTTCACGATGAGGCCCCAGTCGAGGATGTCTTTGCGGATGTAGTAGTCGTAGAGCGAGACGAGCGCGGTTTCGAGGCCGGTAATGCCGAAGGGGGCGCTGGCGAAGTCTTGGTTCTTCTCAAACGGCGTGTGCGGGGCGTGGTCGGTGGCGATGACGTCGAACCAGCCGTCTTTGAGGCCCTGGAGCAGCGCGGCGTTGTCCTCCGGCGTGCGCAGCGGCGGGTTCATTTTGTAGTGCGTGTCGTAGTCGCCGATGTGCTCGTGGTTGAACATCAAATGGTGCGGCGCGATCTCGCAGGTGACGCGGATGCCGCGGTCTTTGGCCCGCTTGATGGTGCCCATGCCGCGCTCGGTGGTGACGTGCTGGATGTTGAGATGCACGCCGGTGAATTCGGCGAGGCGGATGTCGCGCGCGATGCAGATTTCCTCGCTGATGGCGGGGATGCCGGGCAGGCCGAGCGAGTAGCTGATTTTGCCCTCGTGCATGCAGCCTTTGCCGCTGAGTTCCTTCACCTCGCAATGGCTGGCGAGGGGGATGTCGAACTCCCGAGCGTATTCCATCGCGCGGCGGAGAACCTGTGGATTATCGACGGGGAAACCGTCGTCGGTGAGCATCACAGCTCCAGCGGCCTTCATCCCGGCGATGCCGGCGAGTTCCTCGCCTTTGCGGCCTTTGGTGATCGCTCCTGTCGTGTAAATGCCGGGGCCGATGCGGGTGCGGCGGGCGCTTTCGAGCACGCTGCGCACGACACCCGCGTTGTCGATGGCCGGAGAGGTGTTCGGCATCATGACGAAGCCGGTGACGCCGCCGTTGATGGCCGCCTCGGCGCAGGTGGCGATGTTTTCCTTGTCATCCTGGCCGGGTTCGCGCGCGTGGACGTGGATGTCAAACAGGCCGGGAAGCAAGATGCGGCCGGTGCAGTCGATGATCTCGCAATCGCTGACGTCTTTGATTTCAGATGCCACGCCGATGATTTTATCGCCCTCGACGAGCACGTCGGCGGTCTGGAGCTTCGGAGAGTCTTCGCTGGCGATCTGGGCGTGGCGGTAGAGGCGTTTCATATCGTCGGGATGATGTTCACGCCACGCAGGCCGAACAAAGGAGCGGCGGCGAGGAGGTGGCGGTCGTGAGAATAGATGTCAGCAAAACCGTGCTCGGCGGCACAGGCCAGATGTAGTGCATCCGCCGCGCGCAGAAAGGTCGTGGCGGATGCGCGGGCATACACCGCCTCCGCGCGGTGATAAACAGCCTCGGTGAGAGGAAATGCCTGCACGCCGTCCGCCGCGCAATCAGAGCGAAACTGCTGCTGCAATTGGCCGAAGGCTGCCGGCTCGACGCGGGCTTCCCTGAAAGCGCGATGGAATGCGGCCAGTGTTTCCAGCAGTCCGTGGCGGGCCGTGGCGATGTCATCTGAGGCCGCAAGCCTCCTCACCTCGGCGAAACCTCGATCCTCCAGGTAAAGCCGTGCGACGTAGCTGGTGTCAAAGTAGAGCATGGTCAGCGGCCATCACGGTCCTCAGAAATGAGGTCGGTGATGTCACGATCACCAGGTTTCACACGGAAAGCGCCGTTTTTTTGCATCGCCTCGAATTCCGGCAGCAGCGGGCGATGTGCGAAATAAGGGGGATTGCGCGTCTCGGCGGGAGCTTTTGGAGCCGCCTCCATCAACAGCGCCAGCGCCTCTTGGGACAAGGTGCGATGATGCTGTGCGGCAGAGTGTGCCAGCCGTGCCAGCAGGCTTTCCGGGAGGGGTTCGATCACGAGGGCAGACATGCGTCAAAGTGCTCTGAGCTCTTCTAATGTGCAAGCGCTACCATGCTCGCAAACCTCAGCATGGCGATGCGTGATGACAGACTCGGGGGCAAGCTGGCTTCTCAGGTCATGGCCGGGCGTGACCGCAAGATGACTTCATGTGCTGCTTTCAGGCTATTTTTTCCGCACATAAAGCAGCACGCGGTCATGCGTCAGCAGGCAGAGGTCGAGGCGGCCGTCGGCGTCGAGGTCGAGGGCGGCGTAGTCGTGCGGCTCGCTTTGCAGGCCGGTCTTGCCACGGAAGTGCGGGTCGGTCTCGAAGACGCGAAAGTGCATGGCGCTCTGCCATTTCGACCCGGCGGCGGGCTGGAAGAACTCGATCACGCGGCTTTTCGCGGTGTCGAGCAGGGCGATGTCGTCGGTGTCCTCGCCGGAAAATGAGGCGGTGATGAGATCGGAATAGGTGGAATCTTTCAACTCGCTGTCAAAGGTGGTCACGGTGTCGAGCTTGAGCGTGGCACCGTCGAGCGGGGAGATTTGGAAGCTGTTTTTGGCGAGCAGGAGCAGTTGCGTGGCCTTCTCCGCCGTCATGAGCACACAGCGGTCCGGCGTCATGACCGGCAGCGCGTGCGTGTGATCGGCGCGATAGACGCGGTCTTTGTCCGCGATGAGCTCGTGCAGCTTGCTGTGTGTGGCGTCGATGAGCAGCACAGAAATTTTGCCGTCCTTGCGTGAGATGAGCGCGCTGTGCAGCTCGGCGGCGGGATCAGGCGCGTTGAACTGCTCGACGATGCTGGCTTTGCCCTCGGCATCGACCTTGAAAGCACGGGCGAGCTGCTGATGCGCGATGATGAACTCTTCTTTGCCATCGCCATCGAGATCGCCGGTGGTGAGCGCAGCGGGGGCGATTTTGCTCACAAACGAGTCCGGGATGCCCTCGACGCGCTTGAAGGGTGCTTTCGCATCGCTCGTGCTCAGCAGAAGCTGCATGGGACCGAGATTGGAGAATAGGGCGAGGTCGCCACGGCCATCTTGGTTGGCATCCAGCACACGCAGACCGTTGATGCGGCCGGTTTTGATCGTGAGCTCCTGCGTGGCGGCCTGGAAGCCTTTGCCGGAGCCGGACTGACGCAGTGTGACGAGCTGCGGCTTCGATTTGATCTCGCTGACGCAAAGAATGCCCGCGTCTGGCAGCGCCAGGAGCGAGCCGGTGGTCAGCGCGAGCAGCGTCTCACCCTCCTTGGCCTGATAAACGATCTCGGGATAGACGAGGCGGTTGTCCTTCCAACGAGCAACGCCAATGGATTGCTCGCCGGGACTGAGCAGCACGAGATCGGGCTTCTGATCGACATCCACGTCGGCAATGGCGAGCGACTCGACGCCACTGAGGATCGGAAACTCACGGCCGGCGCTGAAGGAACCGCTGGCACTGCCTTCAAACAGCCACGCACGCGCGGCTTTCGGCTCGGACATGACGACATCGGCGTGGCCGTCGCCGGTGAGGTCGCCATAAGCCACGGCACCGCTCTTCGAATCGGTCGGCGGCATGGCGTGGCGGATGGTGGCGGCACGGTCCGAGTTGGGTTCGGCCAAACCACGCGTGAGTTTGGCGATCTCGACCATGTTCGTCTCCTCCTGAATCCAGGCGAGGCCGGTTTGCTTGCCGCCAAGGCGGATGGGATGCAGCCAGTGGCGCGTGGTAGGGATTTCGAGCCGCCATTCCTCGCCGAAGGTCACGCCCTCGCGCTGAAGTCGAACCAAAAGCGCGTCGCCCTCCGGCGCGGTGTAGAATAGGTCGGCGCGGCCATCGCCATCGAGATCATTTGCACTGAGACCGCCGCAGCCGCTTTCGCCCAGCGCATGATTTTGTGGCTCGGCCCATTCGCCTGCGGCTTTTTGGAGCAGAACCATAAGGCGCGTGTTCGTCAGCAGCGCGATGTCATCGCGGCCGTCGCCATTCAAATCGCGGGCGACGAGGGTTTCGGTGTCGTCGTTGGTCGAATCGAGCGTGAATTCGCGTTTCTGTGTCCACGTCGCTTTCTCGCCCTGCATGCGGAGCACGAGCTTGTCCTCATCAGTGATGAAGGCGATGTCGGTTTTCTTGTCGCCGTTCCAGTCGCCCGTGACCAGTGCCAGCGCGGCGCGACCAATGACGAGCGGCTGCTTCTCGAAGCGTGAGACTTCCAGGATCGGGTTCCAGCGGTCGGTGCGGGCGGATTTTTCAGGATCGCCGGGCTGCACGCCGTCTTTGCGTTGCAGCAGGAACTCAATGCGGGCGCGGGATGCGTTGATGACGGCCAGATCGGTAAGGCCGTCGCCATTGAAGTCACCCGAGCGGGGGCTGGTGGTGTTCCAGTCGAGTTTGACAACCTCCGGGCCGTCAAAGTAAAGCGCGGGGGCTTCCGCGAGGGCGCTGGAGGCGAGAAGGCTGAGAAGAAGGGGACGCATGGGACAGGTGGCGGGATGCTTGGTCCTGGATGCTAGATGTTTGATCCTGGATGCTAGATACAGACATCCAGAATCTAGCATCGAGCATCCAGCGACTACTCTTCCGGCGGGATGACGAGGTAGTGAACCTGCACGGCGTCCGGGTGCGAATACTGCGTGCCGAGCATGCGGCCGAAGTAGCGCTGGAAGACTTCTTTCGGCGGGATCGCGCTTGAATCGAGCACTGATGCGCTGGCGGCGGGTTTGTCGTCTGCGACGGCTTTTTTGCCGGGGCCTTTCTTTTGGGCCGCCGCCTTCTTCTTGCCGGCATTCTGCGCCTCCAGGGTGCTGGCGGCGGTGGCGATCATGCTGATCATGCTGCCCACATCGGCCACGGTGGCGCTGCCGTAGTTCGGCGGCACGGCGGCGAGGAGCTTCTGCACCTGCGCGTTTTCCCAGATGCTGGGGCCGGAGGGGTCTTTCATGCGGGAGAGCACCTTGTTCAGCGTGCTCGGAGCGCCGATGGAGATGATGAGGTGCTTGCCGGTGTTGCAGTAAGCCATCTCAGAGGCCGCGCTGGAGGTCTGGGAGAGCTTGAGCGTGTTCACGCTGTAGCCCAGGTAGTCGCTCTCCTCGAAGGCGCCGAATCCCGCGCCGACGTAGCGCTTCAGGCTTTCAAGCGCGCCGCCGATCTTGTCCGCGTTTTTGATTTTGAAGGCCAGCACCTGGCTTTGCTTGTCCAGCGCGCCGTCCTGAATGGTGGAAATCTCATCTTCGAGGCTGCCGAAAAAGTCATCGCGAATCTTGAAGCCGAGCTGCTGCTCGAACTGCGGGATCTGCATCGTCACCATCATGGCCATGGGACCGAGCTTCATGATCATGCCCATGAGGCCGTCGTAGAACTTGCCGAAGTCATAGCGCGTGACGCCGCCCTGGAGCACATCGCCGGGAATGAAAACCGGCAGCGCCACCTCATTGGCCGTGGTGCGCATGAGGGAAACCAGTCCGGAGGGTTTTTCAGGATGCAGGATGGTGAAGTCCGAGCGCATCTGCCCGTCCTGCATTTCCATCGTGAACGCGACAGCCTGCAGTTCCTGCACGCCTAGCGTGTTCATGATGACCTGCGGTGTGATGCCCATGGCGGCCATGGCGTCTTTGTCACCGGCCTTCTTTGCTTTTTCAGCCTCGGCCAGGGCTTTCTGACCGAGCTCCAAAAACTTCACGCCGTTGAAGTAGATCAGCATGTCGCCGCCGCCGTTGGTGAGCTGGCCGATGCGGGTCAAATGCTCGCGGGCGTCCGCCGGAGCGTCTGCCGAGCCGCTTTGGACCGCCGTGATCATCTGCTCCAGCAGCTTGCGGGAGGTGGACTCGATCATCACGTCCCCGACGACCGCCCAGGCGGTGAAGCAGGCGTCGTCATCAGGATCATCTGTGGCGATCTGCACATTCACGCCAGCGATGTCGGCGGTCTCGATCTTCAAATCCGCGTTCTTCTTTTTCTCCGCCTCGACCTCGGCGAGCTTGTGCGCCTCGATCTCCTTCTGCTTGCCCGCGATCTCGCAGAGAGCCACGTTGGGCGGGTTGTTTTTGAAATCCTCGATGTCATCGAGCACCAGGAAGCTCACCACCGCGCCTGGATAGTCCTTCAGCGTGTCGTACATGCCGGTGCCGTAGTGATCCTTGAAAAACTTGTCCCAGGGCGCGTCGCCCTCCTGGCGCATCGGCGCGGTCCAGCGTTGCACCGCCTCGTCCTGCATGAACTTCGCAAACGTGCTCTTGTCCCAGTCGGCGAGCAGTTCCGGCGTGTTTTTCACCGCGATGACGGCGCTGGTGCCTTTGGGCATGAGGTTGTACCATTGTTCCAGACGATCTGCGGCGGCGGCTGGCAGGACGCTGGCGCAGGCCAGGGCGATTAGAATGAGGGCGCGTTGGGGTTTCATGAGATGAATGGGGATGAAGGGCTCGATCACTAGCGGGGAATCAGCCGCCGGTGGTTACAGATTCCGGCTTTGATTTTTCCGTCGGCGGCGCGGGTGGCGGCAGATAGCGGAAGCCGCTGTTCGGATTGCGCGGATCAAAGGCAAAGGCCTCGCGGTTCTTCAGAAACAGCTTCAACACGTTCGAGGGGATCGAGAAGCCGAGGCCCTCCACACCGACGCCGGCGGCCTTCATGTTGTTCACGCCCACGACCTCGCCACGTGCGTTGAACAGCGGCCCGCCGGAGTTGCCGGGGTTGATCTGCGTGGTGCTTTGAATGTACCAGCGCCCGCCATTTTCACGTGCGCGGATGCTGACGATGCCCTTCGAAACGCTGCGCTCCAAACCCAGTGGACTGCCGATGGCGAAGACCTCCTGGCCCTGCGTGAGCGTTTCCGAATCTCCCATCGGCACGAAGGGCAGCAATGCAGCCGCCGGATCGTCGATTTGCAGGATGGCGAGGTCGAGGAAACCGTTCATCGCGATGATTTTCACCTGGGTGAACGGTTGTTTCTCCAGTCCGCCCGGTTTTTTGCGATACACCACCACGGTGATCTCACGCTCGCCCGCGATGACGTGCTGGTTGGTGATGACGTAGCCGAGTTTGTTGATGATGAAGCCGGAGCCGAGGCCTGACGCGGTCTGGATCTGCACCACGGACTCCGCCACACGCTGGACGTTTTTTTCTACGGTCACCGCCTCACGGCCCGGTTCCACGAAATAGATGTCCTCACCCTGCACCGCCGCCGCCTTGGCCGAGGCGGTGGCTTTTTCGAGCACGGAAATCTCCGTGCGCGGCAGTGTCAGCACCGTGTGGCCGAGATCGAGCACCACGGAATCTTCCCGCTCCTTCAGCACCTCGCCACGCAGCTCCGCGCCGTTTTTGAGCACGATTTTGACCGTGTCCGCCGCCAATGCCGAAACCGCCGTGCAGGCGGCCGCGAGAACTCCCAAGCTCAGTATTTTTCGCATCACGGACGCGGACTCTAGCGGACACGTTTGAGGATACGAGTTCTTTTTCCTTCAGCTTTGCAGTGACGAGCGACTACGGCAGTTCGATGCCGGACCTGATCTCCTCCAACAGCGCCCGCTTGCCATGCTGGTCGCACCAATGCTCGATGTAAGACCAGTCGAGCCGTGGAAACTGCACCTCCATCACCGTGCTCGCGTCGATCCGGTCCTGCGGCCGTCCCCAGCGGATCTTCTGCACGATGACATCTTCCGGTGTGGGCATGGTCACATGATGCTGCAGGATGGAATTGAACACCGTGCGGCGGCGCTCCCACTGGCTGAGGTGATGCGGATCGCTGCTTTTGAGAAAAAATTCAACTTTGAATGCCGAATGCCGCGCGGTGAGAATGTAGCGCCGCGTCCAAGTGGAGGTTTCGAGATACTGCTGTGGATCGAGCTCGAAGTGCGGCTCCAGACGGTTGATCAAACGGCTGAACCCTGGCTCTTCCAGCTCCACCACGAAATCGACATCCTTGGTCGAACGTGGAATCCCATAGACCATCGAGGCAAACGACCCCGCGAGCATGTGTGAGATGCTTTCCGCCTCCAGCGCCTCAATGATGCGGATGACGAGCTGTTTTTCCATCACGCGGCAGCGGGTGCGAGGATGAAAAGTCCTTGGTCTTCACGACGACGCTGACGATCCAGCCGCTCCACCAGGATGCGCCGGGCCTGCTCTTCGGAAACGCCCTGCTCCTGCTGTCTCACCCCCTCCAGCATCCACTCAAAGGCCAGCTCGATCTGGTCCAGGGTCGCTGCGAGCCTTTCCTCCTCGCTCATGGACCGGGCGCGCAGGATCTTTTCCCGGTGGATGGACCGCTGGAGATCGAGTGTGTCGGTTGTCACTGCATTCATGGCTCGCTGCGTAGAATAGACTCTCAACCGCCGATGCCAAGCAGGGAGTAAGCTCACCCGTTCATCGCTCGCTGGCGCAGGAAGTGGTCGGCCAGGACGAGATGCACCATCGCCTCGACCATGGGCACGGCCCTTGGCAGCACGCAGGGGTCGTGGCGGCCACGGGCGGATAAAGTGGTGTCCTCGCCGGTGTTGGTGACGGTTTTTTGCTCGCGCAAGACGGTGGCGGTGGGTTTGAAGGCCACGCGGAAGACGATCTCCTCGCCGTTGCTGATGCCGCCCTGCACGCCGCCGCTGCGGTTCGTGCGGGTGCGGACGCGTCCAGGTAGCGGCTGGCGTGAGCCTGCCGCCGATCCGTCGGAGGACTCACGTCCTCCGCTACTTTCATCCGCAGGCTCCATGTAGAACTCGTCATTGTGCTCCAGACCGGTCATCGTGGTGCCGGAGAAGCCGCTGCCGATCTCAAAGCCCTTCGTCGCAGGCAGGCTGAGCATCGCCTTGGCCAGATCGGCCTCCAGGCGGTCGAAAACAGGCTCGCCCAGTCCCGCAGGCACGCCGCGCACGACGCATTCGATCACGCCGCCGACGCTGTTGCCCTCGCTGCGGATGTTTTCGATGAGCGCGATCATTTTCTCCGCCGCCACGGGGTCGCAGGTGCGCACGATGTTCGATTCGATGACCTCGGAGTTCAGCGCGGAGCCGGTGGGCACCTCCGCGTGGATGTTTTGCACCGTTTTGACGTACGCGAGCGCTTCGTAGCCACCCAGCGAGTGCTGGAGCATTTTTCGCGCGATGGCACCGGCGGCGACTCGGCCAATGGTCTCTCGGGCGCTCGATCTGCCGCCGCCAGAGACGGCGCGGATGCCGTATTTCGCATCGTAGGTGTAATCAGCGTGGCTGGGGCGATACGCCTGCTGCATCTCTGTGTAGGCGGAGGGGCGCTGGTCGGTGTTGCGCACGAAAATGCCAATGGGGGTGCCCAGCGTCTGCCCATCAAGCACACCGGAAAGAATTTCGGCGGTGTCGTCCTCCTTGCGGGGCGTGACGATCTTGCTCTGGCCCGGACGGCGACGGTTCAGCTCGTGCTGGATGTCCTCGACGCTGAGCGGGATTTTCGGCGGGCAGCCGTCCACGACGACGCCGACGCCGGGGCCGTGGGATTCGCCCCAGGTGCTGATGCGGAAAAGAGTGCCGAAGTTGCTCGCCATAGTCCGCCATCATGGTTTCAAAGTTCAAAGTTCAAAGTTCAAAGTTGTCGTTACTGGCAAAGTGCGGTGGAATGTCGTCATGATCTTCCCTCGCTGGTTCCTCGCGGTCTTTGGCTGTGCCACGTTTTCGGCGCATTTGCATGGTGCGGAGGTGGTGGAGCTTGAAGGGGCGAAATATCATGTGTTCCGGGTCGAAAAGGCCGACTGGCCGAAATTGCAGCTCGCGTGGCTCAGTGCCGACGGCAAACCGCTGCTCGATTTCAACGGCCTGAAACGCGATCTCGCCGCGAAAGGCCGGAAAATCGTCTTTGCGACGAATGCGGGCATCTACGAACGCGGGCCGAAGCCCTGCGGCCTCACGATCTGCGATTCCAAGGAACTCGTTCCGCTCAATCTGCAGCCTGGCGAGGGCAATTTTTACCTCAAGCCCAACGGCGTCTTCTACCTCGACGATCAAACCGGCCCAGGCGTCATGGAGGCCGCTGAATTCGCCCGCAGCGGCCTCAAACCGCGCCTCGCCACGCAGTCCGGCCCGCTGATGCTGCGCAACGGCGTCATTCATGCCGCCTTCAACGTCAACTCACCGAACAAACGCCTGCGCAACGGCGTCGGCGTCCGCAAATCCGACGGACAGATCCTCTTCGTCATGAGCGACCGCGACGACTCCGTGAAAGGCCGCGTGACGTTCCATCAATTCAGCCGCCTGTTTCTGCACCTCGGCTGCCAGGACGCGCTGTTTCTCGACGGCGACATCTCCACGATGCTGGTGAATCCCAAACCGGACGCGAAATTCATCTCCAACACCTTCGCCGCGATGTTTTTCGTGGCGGAGTGAGGGCCGGACGCTCAGTCGTAGCTCAGCAGGTCGTGCATTTTCCACGACAGCACGCCGCGCCCCTGCCCGCCTTCGCTCCATTTGCGCAGTTCCAGCACCTCCAGCGGTTCCAGCCACTTGGCAGCCTGCTTGAGGGCTGACACATCATTGCCGCCTTGACCGCGCACCACGGCAAAGGCCTTCAAAAACTCCCGCAGCTTGGTGAAGCTCAGCTTCACACGCGTTCCCGCCGTCACGGCCTTGCCCGGCTGGGCGAGGCTCTCCGCCCACTGATTCTGCAAGGCCCGCGAGGTGCCAAGCATGAAGAACTTGTCTGTCAGCGAGACGCAGGGCAGCAGATCCTCGGATTCAAACGGCAGCGCGTAGGCGTGACTCGTCACCGGCCCTTTCTGCCTCATGATCGCCTGCGGCAGTTCCAGCGGTTGCGGTAGCGGGGCCTGTTTCGCCAGCTTTTGCAGCGCGGTCTCGATGTTCTGCCACGAGACCCCGATCAACGCGCGATTTTTCATCTCATGCAGCACCGTCAGACGCGGCAGCGGCACATCCTGTCCGCCGGGCGGCAGACCTGGCAGCATGGGCATCTTGCCGCCGACATCCAGGATGAACGCGCCATCATTTCCCAGCGCCTTCTGCCAGATTGTTTTGGTGCCGTCATACACGTCGAGCACGCCGGGCAGCACGGCTTGATCCACCAGCTTGAAAATCTCTGCCGCCTTTTCACCGCCCACGCCTGCACCGATGACCTCCTTCGTCGCCGCATGGGCCAGCTTCATCCACGCCTCAAAATAAGCGCGTCCAGCGCCCGATGCGGCGCTTTGGCCGCTCACACCCAGCACCACGGATTCATCATCGAGCAGCGGTGTGAACTGTGAACCCTGCGCCAGCACCGCCGCGTTCGCCGGGCTGACACTGCCGGCCCAGTCCAGGTGCAAACCCGCGTCCCACCAGGCCACGGCGGCACCATTCATGAAATCAGCGCGGTAATACGCCTGCTCGGCCGCTCCCAGCTCCACGACCAGCGGCGCCAATGATCGTGCCACACCGGCAAACATCTGCTCTTGCTCCAGTCCCGCCAGCAAACCACGCAGCATCGGCTGAAACGGCTCGTCGGATTGCAGCGCGTTCAAAAAAGCCCCGTCCCAGCAGACGACCAGGCCCAGCTCACGCTTCGCATGCGCGTCGTCCGCGAAACGCATCTCGCTCCGCGCCAGCATCGAGTCCTCGACCGAGGTCGCCAGCCGCACCTGCTCCGTCGTGCGCCCCACGGCCACATAGGCACGGCCTTTGCCCAACCCGAGTGCCAGCACCCACTTCTTCCGCGCCAGCACCTCCAGACCACGCGCCAAGCGATCCCGGGTCTCGGGAGTGATCTGCGGCATCGACTTCACCAGCGCCTCCAGCCAGCCGCGCCGCCGTTCCAGCGTCAAAATCTCGTTCATCGCGATCTCGTTCACCGTGATCTGCTCGCCCTGCGTCGTCACGATGCGCGATTGTGGGGCGTCTCCAAGCCAGTCTGAGATCCGCAGCAGGCCGCTCATCTTTTGCAGCACCTTTTCCGGCTCAGGCGAGGCCACGCCGACCATCAGCGGCGGCATTTCAAACCGCTCCAGCCACAAAATCAACGCCTCCAGTACCTCTGCGTCACGCAACGCCGCTTCCATCATCTTTCCCGCGTCAAAACTCGTTCCCAGGCCCGCCAGCATGCCGCCGCTCATCATGCCGCGATACGCCGTCTCGTTGTAGAGGTCGTTCAACTGGCGCAGCATCACGACCCCTTTCGCGCTCTCCTTCCCAAACGCCACAAACGCCTCGTCCACCTGCACCGCCTCCGCGCTGCCGTTCGCCGCCGGAAGTTGCTCCTCCACAAACGCCATCGTCTGCTTCCACCAGTTCGTCGATCTCAAGGCCTCCGCATGCTTGCGGAAATTAACGCTGCTCACGCAGAACTCCACATCCCCCGGCACACGCTCCGCCAGCCCCAGGCGCGAAGATTCCGTCAGCAACGTCGGCCGCACCACGATGGGCGCTTCGGTTTGGGCCTTTGGCGCGGCTTTTTTCTTCCCGCAGCCGCAGATCAGCAGCGAGAGGAGCAGGAATGACGAAATCCGAATGACGAATGACGAATGAAATCCCAAGAACGAATGACGAACTGCCGGATTCACAGGCGAACGCCGCCCACCTTCGTCATTCGAGCTTCGGCATTCATTCGTCATTCTGATTTCGTCATTCGTCATTACTTCAGCGCCGCATACACGCGATGCACATCATCATGCGCGTCGAGCGACTGCAAAAACTCCGTCGCCTCATCGCGCTGCGCGTCGGTCAGTTCCGGGTATTCTTTTGGCACATAGCTCATCTCCGAGGTCGTCACCTGCCAGCCTGCGGCCTTCAGCGCCTTCGTCACCGCGTCCAGAGTCGTCGTTTGCGTGAAAAACCTCGCGCCGATGTGGCCCGCGGCCTCCTCATCCTCGATTTCCAGCGGCTCCACGTTCTCCGCCTCGGCCTCCAGCGCCGCGACTTCGATGTCGAGTGATTTGTCCGCGTGATGCGCCTCGATCAGGCCCACGTGGTCGAACATCCACATCACCTTCCCCATGCTGCCGGCGCGGAAGAGCACCTTGATGTCCGAGGACGTGCGGTTGTTGTTGTCCGTGAGGCATTCCACGATCACCGGCACCCGGTGCGGCGTGAAGCCCTCGTAAGTCGTCGTTTCATACTGCACCGCGTCCGGGCCGGTGCCCGAGCCCTTCGCAATCGCGCGCTCGATCGTCTCGCGCGTCACGCTCTGCTTCTTGGCGACCGCGACCGCCGCCGCCAGTCGCGCATTGTACTCAGGATGCGGCCCGCCCAGCTTCGCCGCCACCTGGATTTCTCGTACCAGCTTGCCCGTGATCTTGCCTTTCTGGTCCGCGGCCATCTCCCGCCATTTCTGTTTCCATTGTGCGCCCATGATGTGTCTTTCAGTTCAAAGTTTGGACGCGCACCAAAGGTGGGAGCGGTGGGAATGCAAGCCGCGCTCCTGCCTTGCCCTCACTTGCGCAGCGCTTCCCGCGCCTTCTTCGGCAGCGCGTCCACCACGAGCTGATACGAATGCTCGACCAGCTCCCGGATTAGCTTCGGCGGCAGGCTGCCGTCCAGCACCACGGTGTTCCAATGTTTCTTGTTCATGTGCCAGCCGGGTTTGATGGCCTTGTGCTCGTCCCGCAGCTCAATGGCGCGTTCGGGATCGCATTTCAGGTTGATACGCGCGGGAAAATCCTCCGGCACGGTGATGGCAAACATCTTGCCGCTCACCTTGTAAACCAGCGCCTCGGGTCCAAACGGCGTCGTTTCCTCCGCTCCCGGCAGGCTCAGGCAATGGGCGATGACATCCGGCAGGTCCATGCGGTCACGACGCCATCAGCGCCAGTTTAAAGCGACCATCATACTGGCCGCCCGCGTGTTTGTTGCAGCAGTGCAGGCAGGCGGTGGGCCGGCGGAACTTGCGCACGCGTTGCACCGCCGTCTGGCAGGCCGGGCAGGCATAGACCAGCTTCCGCACCACCTCGTTGCGTGGCAGCGGCAGGCGATGATGCGCTTTTTCACCGGCAATGCCCAGGTCCGCGCAGGCCTGTCGCCATTCGCGCCCATGCGGCTCGATGCGACGACGCCCGCTGCGATGGTAGGCGATCAAATGCGCCAGCTCATGCTTCAGCGTGCGCTCCACCTGGCCTTCAAAATCACGCAGCAGTGGATTGAGCTCCACCGCCCACTTCGGATAACGCGCGTAGCCCGCCGTGCTGCGCAGCCGCGCGTTCCAGCTCACCGTCAGCAGTTTTGCGCCACCGGGCAGCTCCAGCGCATGCAGCCACTCACGCGACTGCGCCTCCAGCGTTTCGTCGCGACCGTCCTGCAAAGCGGTTTCGGTCATTTCCGGCGGCTCCACCGCCTCCAGCTCACGCACCGACTGAAACGGCGTCCATACCGGCTGTGCCGTGAAGTCGAAAAAGAGCTGGGAGAGATCGAGCATGACGCGTCACTTCTGCTTTTTGGCCTTCACCTGATGCTCCTGCTGCCCCAGCGCGTAGAGCATGTCCGGCGGCACCGATTCGAGGATGAAAACGTTCGCGCCGATGGTGCTGCGCGCGCCGATGACCGTGTCACCGCCCACAATCGTCGCGTTCGCATACACCGTGACGTGATCTTCCAGCGTGGGATGGCGCTTTTTGCCACGCAGCGCCTGCCCGGCGGCCAGCGACCGCGCCACGAGGCCCACGCCTTGATACAGCTTCACATGATCGCCCAGCGCCGCCGTTTCGCCGATCACCACGCCCGTGCCGTGGTCGATGAAGAAATGCGTGCCGATCTCCGCGCCGGGATGAATGTCGATACCCGTGCGGCCATGCGCCCACTCCGTCATCATGCGCGGGATGAGCGGCACGTTTTCTTTGTACAAAACATGCGCCGTGCGCTGGATGGCAATCGCCTCCAGGCCCGGATACGCCAGAATGATCTCCTCAAAGCCACGCGCCGCTGGATCGCCCTCGAAAGCGGCCTCCACATCGGTTTGCAGCAGCGCCCGCACCTTTGGCAGCGCCAGCATGAAGCGGCACACGAGGCCTTCGCTCTCCGCAGGCGCTGAATCGCCGTTCAACCGCACGGTGCGGCGCACCTCGACATTTAAACGCTGACGGATGCCCGCGACGAGCTCATGCGTCATGAGCTGCAGTTCGTCCGAAGTCACCGCTTCCTCGGAAAAGAAGCCAGGGAACAGCAGATGAAGCAAATCCTCGCACAGCGACGCGATCGCCTGTTTCGACGGCAGGTTTCCGCAATCGACGTGGTTGATCCCTCCGACCTCGTGATACGAGGCCATGAGGCTGGTGACGATCTCATCCTGGCGGCAATCCATGTGCGCCCAGCGTTACCGCACTGCGGAGGGGATTCAAGCACCGTGGTGGCTCAAATGCTGTGAATAACTCGCGTCCCAGAGCTTCGATTGGCAATCGCCGCCGAACCCTCCCAAAGTAAACGATCTCCCGCCATGTCTCATCAGCCGCTCAACATCCACGCCGGCACGCAGATCGTCACCAAGGTCGGCGTGCATGGTAGTAACAACGCGCTCGTCCATCCGCGGGGAGCCGTGGGCATCGTCACACGCACGCCTTGCGGGAACGAGCAGCATTTTCTCGTGCGTTTTCCCGATGGCTTCGAGGCCTCGCTGCTGCGTGACGACTTGGAGGTGCTGAAACTCTTCAAAGACCGCCTCGGTCCTGCGGGCGCTGGCGACTTCGACCTTGAAGAGCACGTCATCTACCGCTGCATCGTCGGCTCCCGCGCCTACGGACTCGAAACCGAAGCCTCCGACACCGACCTGCGCGGCATCTACCTCGCCCCGGCGGAGTTGCAGTGGTCGCTTTACGGCGCACCGGAGCAGTTTGAGGACAACGCCACACAGAGCTGCTACTGGGAGCTGCAAAAGTTCCTCGTCATGGCGCTCAAGGCCAACCCAAACATCCTGGAGTGCCTCTACTCGCCCCTCGTGGACAAGGTGACGCCCATCGGCGAGCGACTCCTCGCCATCCGCGACCGCTTTCTGTCCCAGATGATCTTCCAAACCTTCAACGGCTACGCGCTGAGCCAGTTCAAGAAGATCGAACAAGACCTCCGCAACCACGGCGAAGTGCGCTGGAAGCACGCCATGCACCTCCTCCGCCTTCTCATGACCGGTGCCGCCACCCTCCGCGAAGGCCGCGTCCCCGTCCACGTCGACACCCGCCGCGATCAACTCCTCGCCGTCAAACGCGGCGAGCTGAGCTGGGAAAAAGTCGATGCCTGGCGGCAGGAACTGCACCGCGACTTCGAGCAGGCGCTGGTGGAGACAAAGCTGCCGGAAAGGCCGGACTATGAGGCGGCGAATGGGTTGCTGCTCACTGCGAGGAACGAAAGCGCCAAGTCGCTCGCAAGATCATCCACATCGCTCCAACTTGTTGTGCTGCGAACGAGTGACTTGGAGCGAGCCGCCGCATTTTACCACTGTCTCGGCCTCCAACTCGCTCGCCACAAGCACGGCAACGGCCCTGAGCATTTCGCCGCTGAAACATCGACCGGCGTTTTTGAGCTGTATCCATTTTCAAAGGATGGTAGCAGCACCCAAGGTTCTCGAATCGGCTTCCAGGTGCCTTCTGTCGATGCTGTCATCGCGCGAGTGACAAAACATTCTCCCTCACCCGTCATCACGGAGCCACATGACTCTGAATGGGGCCGCAGAGCCGTGATCGCCGACCCCGATGGGCATCGAGTGGAACTCACGGAGCCGGAAACACAGTGAAACCGAGGAACAAGGCCGCTTTCCGCAAGCCCTTGTCCGTGCTGACGATTTCAGACTCATTCGCTCGTCTAGCAGCAGCCAGATGGAGGCCATCATTGGTTCGCAGGAAGACCGGCGGGCATTGACTCAGGCAAGTGTCCAGGATGTCATAGAACTCCGACTCCAGTTCTGGCGTGATAGCCACCTCCATGAACTGCCCTGAACTGATCAGTGCGCAAAACGAGTCATGCATGGTCTTGGTGGAGCCGGGACTCAACGAACCCTCTGCCTCGCGCCGTCGCAGCACGGCGCGCAGTTCGAGCCTGCCTGTCTCGCTCACGGTGATATTTGGGACATTCGCAGCCTGAGTTTCAAAAGCGAGACTGTCAGCCTCCTGGACATACAGTTTCGCCAGTGCGGAGGTGTCCCAATAGCTCATGGGATTAGCTGCGTATCTCGGTGATCAACTGTTCCACTGACGTGCCAGGCTTTCCGGTGGCGCAGGCTTCTCTCATCTGCCTGATCTCCTCCAGCCAGGCTGGCTGCTGAGTCGTGGCTGTAAGGTTGACTTTAGGCGCTGCTTTCAGACGTGCTTGCAGCCACGAAAGCAGCGACCACTGATCCTGCGAAGGCAGCTTTGCCACGGCAGATTCGATTTGAACTAAAGTGCTCATGGGATGATTTTAAGCGGTGCCGCATGTCTGGCAACCTTCGATTCAGAGCGCGAATGCCGGTGGAAATCTGAAGCTGTCCACGCCTCAGCATAACATCGCAATTGCCGTTTTTGGGCCACTGTCCTATTCAAGAACGACCCATGACCATCTCCCCCCTCCTCCACCGCATCACGGCGGCTCAGCCGTATCCGCTGCTGTTTGCGACGATCAGCGGGGCGCATCTGTATGGGTTTCCATCGCCGGACTCGGACTTTGATCTGCGTGGGGCGCATGTGCTGCCGCTGCCGAAGGTTTTGGGGCTGGAGGTGCGGGATGAGACGGTGGAGGACAGCCGCGTGATCGAGGGGCTGGAGATGGACATTGTCAGCCATGACGTGCGGAAGTTCTTCGGGCTGCTGTTGAAGAAGAACGGCTATGTGCTGGAGCAGCTCTACTCGCCGCTCATCGTCCACACGACGCCGGAACATGCGGAGCTGAAGGAGATCGCGAAGGGCTGCGTCACGCGGCACCATTCTCATCACTACTTTGGCTTTTCGGAGACGCAGTGGGAGCTGTTCACCAAGGAACCGCCGCGACGGGTCAAACCGCTGCTTTACGTCTATCGCGTGCTGCTCACCGGCATCTGGCTGATGCGCACGGGCGAGTTGGAGGCGAACCTCGTCACGCTCAACGAAACCTTCCGCCTGCCCTACCTTGGCGATCTTATCGCCCGCAAGCTCGCCGGGCCAGAGCAGTCCACGCTCGACGATGCCGATCTCGCGTTCCACCAGGGCGAATACGAGCGCCTGCGCATTGAACTTCAAGCCGCGCACGACGCCAGCACGCTGCGTGAAATGCCGGAGGAGGCCACACGGGCAGCGCTGAATGATCTGCTGGTGCGGGTGAGGCTGGGATAAAATCGCGGATGATAATGCTCACTGCTACTGCACATTATCATGCATACACGCAGCGGTGCTGCACATTGTCATGTTTCACAGAAAGTCCCTCGATCACTGGCTGCCGCTTTGGCAAAAAGCTCAGGGGACGCAGCCGCCGCTTGGCATGGACTCGCTTTGAAGAGCGGGCGAGGGAGAATTTGCAGGCGCTGATCGCGAGATTGGAATCGTAGCTTCGACTTGGCAATCTACGATTTACCCAGCGGATTCGACTGCCAGTCGAATCTACTTTGCCAGCTTCATAACGCGGCTTTAAGAGCAGAACACATGCTCGCGAACATCAACCAGCTCAAGCTTCCCGATCCCTGGCAGCACCAGGCGGTGAATTTGTTGCGCACGGGCACGGATGTGGTCGTCAGCGCGCCGACCGGGGCAGGGAAGACGTACATTTTTGAGCTGCTGCACCAAGGGCGGCATTTGCAGGGCCAGGCGATCTACACCGTGCCGACTCGGGCTCTTGCGAATGACAAATACGCGGAGTGGAAGGAGGCGAAGTGGAATGTGGGCATCGCCACGGGCGACATCGCGGAAAATGTCGATGCGCCGGTCGTGGTGGCGACCTTGGAGACGCAGCTCGAACGCCTCGTGCGCGGCATTGGACCGGCGCTGCTCGTGATCGACGAGTATCAGATGATCTCGGATCACTCTCGTGGTGCCAATTATGAAGCCGCCATTGCGCTGGCACCACCGGACACACGTTTGCTGCTGCTCAGCGGCTCGGTGGCGAATCCCGAGGATGTGGTGGCGTGGCTGCGTGGGCTGGATCGCCAAGCCGAGGTCGTTTTGACGAAGGAACGGCCCGTGCCGCTCGAAGAAGTGCCGATGGAGACGCTGCCGCAGCGTCAGCGGCAGTTTGAGAACTACTGGCCGCGCTTTGCCGCCGCCGTGATGATCGCCGACCTCGCGCCGCTGCTCATTTTTGCGCCACGCCGCAAGGAAGCCGAGTCCATCGCACGCCGACTCGCCGCCGATTTGCCGATGGGCGATCCGCTGGACCTCACGCCGGAGCAGCGGGCCGTATGCGGCAAGGATTTGGCGACATTGATCGAAAAGCGCATCGCGTTTCATCACAGCGGTCTTTCGTATGGTGCGCGCGCCGGTGTGATCGAACCGCTGGCGAAGGCCGGGCAGCTCCGCGTGATCGTGGCGACGATGGGACTGGCCGCAGGCATTAATTTCTCCGTGCGCAGCGTGCATGTGGCCGGCACGACCTATCATGACGGCCGCAGCGAGCACAAACTGGCTCCTGACGAGCTTTTGCAGATGTATGGCCGCGCTGGTCGCCGTGGACTCGATGACAAAGGCCACGTCGTCACCAGTCGCGACAGTCCTTCCATCTTCGATGCGCGGCCCGCGCGGCTGCATCGCAGCGCCCTGCTCGCATGGCCGATTTTCCTGCGCGTGATGAAGCACGCCGCGCTGAAGCAGGAAAACCCGTTTGAGGCCGCGAAACACTTCTCCGAACGTCTTTTCGCCAAAGTTCCGCCGCTGCTCGGTTTGGAGGACTTGGAGCCGAATGTCGCACCTCCGCACTTGGAGAACGCAAAGGCCCTCTTCGGCCTCGAAGCGACGGAGAAGCAGATTTTGAACTCGTTTGGCGAATGGGAGCGCAAACACAAACACGCGCTGCAACGCGTGCCTTTGAGCCGTGTGCATGCCATTCTTGGTGTTCCAGCCTTCGCGGCGAAGTTTGCTCATGGCATCGGCCGCGTCGGCAAGCTTCGCCGCGAGAAAGATGTGATCTACGGCGTCGAGATCAGCCTCGGCACGCCGGTGGGTGATGACATCAAACCCACCAAGTCGATCCGCCGCCTGCTGAAGTTGCCGCGCAAGGCGGAGACGGTGCCGCTGGAGGAAATCACCGTGCTGCATGCCGGTGATCTGGCGAACGCGATCCTCGCGAATGTTGAGGAGGTCATTCAGGACGTTGCGCCAGAATTCATCGGCACGGTGACGAAGGAGAACCTCGTGTTCGCCTGCTTCGACCTCTCACCGGTCGAGGTGATGGCGTATGAGGACAGCCACGGACGGCTTCTTCTCGCGCCGCAGGAACGCAGCATCGTTGTGCGAAACGAAACGGGCGTCCACATGCCCGAAACGATCACCACCGACCGCGAACCGCGTCCTGGATCGCCGATTCACGCCTGGCGCACGCTCGGCCTCATCGACGCGGATGGTGCGCCGACTCGACGCGGCGAAATTTTTAGCTTCTTCCAGCACGGCGAAGGTTTGGCCGTCGTCGCGGCGCTGGAGGACGAAAGTTACCCTGCCGACGATCTCGTGCATCACATGGCGAATCTGCGCAGCGGCTCTAAGTTCGATCTGCCGCTCGATTGCGGCTCCGAACGCCTCGCCGCCGTGTGTCGCGGCACCTACGGCTTCGTCAATCATCACGGCTACCTCGAAAACGGCCTGCCCATCGACTACGGCGAAGGCGCGGCGGAACTGCTCGATGCCATGCTGCATCCCGAACAACCGGGTGCCCAAGATTTGAAGGCCGGCATCGCCGAAGGCGACATCTCCCGCGCCTATGTCGAATGGCTCAGCCTGCTGCGCCACATCAGTCATGCGCCTGATCATCCATGGAAGCGCTGGATCGCTCTCAAAGAAGCCGCGAAAGCCGTTTTAAAGCACCACACCAAGACCCTGCGTCACTTTTTCCACCTCGATCTCCCGCCGTTGACGAACAAGCAGAAGCACGGCAAGACGCGGCATTATTTGATGGTGAAGTGAGGTGTTGAAGCAACGCATCAGCGCCAGATAGTGGTCCGCACAGTCCTCTGTGCGGGTTTGGGCGTCAGGAGACGTTCGTTATGCCGCACAGAGGACTGTGCGGACCACTTTGCTATCGCCATGTCACTCACTGCTCTTCAAAACGCCCGCCCCGAAACGGCCATCGTTCTTGGTTCTGGTCTCGGAGGCGTGGCGGAGGCATTTGGGGTCGAATGCGAGGTGCCGTATGCCGAGGTGCCCGGTTTGAGTGCTTCCACGGTGCCGGGGCATGCGGGACGTTTTGTTTTAGCACGTCATCACGACAGGCCGATCCTCATCGCGCAAGGCCGCAGCCATTTGTATGAAGGTCTGAGCGCTGCGGAAATCACAGCGGGAATTCGTTTCATGCACGGCCTCGGCGTGAAGCGTGTGGTGCTCACGAACGCGGCGGGTGCGATCGGCGAGCACTTCCATGTCGGTGGTTTGATGCTCATCACGGATCACCTCAACCTCCAGGGCACCACGCCGCTGCTCGGCGGGCCGCACTTCCATGACATGAGCGAGGTCTATTCGCGGGCGTGGGCGGAAAAATTCCACGCGGCGGCGGTGGAGATCGGGTTGAAGTTGCACGCGGGCGTCTATGCCGCGCTGCTCGGCCCGCAATACGAGACGCCCGCTGAAATCCGCATGCTGCGCACGCTCGGTGCCGACGCCGTCGGCATGTCCACCGTGCCAGAGGCGATTCAAGCCCGCGCGCTCGGCATGGAAGTGGCTGGCATCTCCATGCTCACCAACTGGGCCGCTGGTCTGCGACCGCAGACGCTGCATCACGCCGAAGTCGTCGAAGTCGGGAAGACCGCGAGTCTGTATCTGGCGCGGTTGTTGAAGGCGGTAGTATGAAATTTTCTCCACTCTAAAAATCCATTCGGAAAAGCGTCGAACAATTGCAAAACTGCGAGTCATGCAGGGCATGAAAGCAAAGCGAAAGAGGCTTCGTGGTGACGGCCTGGTGATCCCCAGCAGGGATTCACCAACTCAGTCGAAGCTGCGCTCAATGAGCCACGACCCCGTGAATGATTGCAAGGAAGGGATCATTGGGTGTGTGAAGATTATATCCCCCGAATGTTCGGGCGACCGCCCATGAAAGGATCGGGCAGACTTGCCCTTAGTCTCCATCATCCATGATTTTTTCCTCTCACCTCTTTCTCAAGTCTTCTTTGCTTCTCACCATGCTGGCTGCATGCAGCACGTTGGCCGCCGACATCGAGATCACCGAGACGCTCCAGCTTCCTGAGTGCCACAGCATCGGCTGGGTGCGGGCGAATGCAGGCGTGAAGGGACAAGGAGCTGGCAATATCATCCTTGATGAAGCCAAATGGGGCACGCCCGCAGCGAATCAGGTCATTGAGCAGCATTGGGACTGGAACCTCAGCGATGCGCAGTGGGCCGAGGCCGTGAAGCAGAAGGGCGAGGGCAAAAAGGAGGAAGTGAAGTTCGATCTGTGGATGCCCGAGGGCATTGGCACCGCACGCGGCATCGTCGTCATTTCCGGCCACGGCAGCGGCGAGACGCTCTACAAGCATCCCGAATTGCGCACGATCGCCAGTGAGTTGCATCTCGCGATCTTCAAGTTCGTCGGCAATCCCATGCAACGCGGTTTTTGGCCTCGCAGCCTGCTCGATCAGCGCATCGCGGCCTTCGCCGAGAAATCGCAGCATCCCGAGTTGAACCACGCGCCGCTCTTTCTCTACGGCCACTCAAATGGCACCGGCTTCTCCGCCATCTATCCTGCAATCGAAGGCTCACGAGTGTGGGCGTGGATCTCCATGCGCCCCGGCACAACGTTTCAAGTGTATCAACCCAAAGCAGCGCAAACTCCCGGCATGATCATCTTCGGCGAAGACGACGGTTTCTTCTCACGCCCGTCCAAAGAGCAAAACATGGCCGTCGTTGAAACCATGCGCCAAAAGCATCAGGCGCTCTGGCACTACGCTGTCGAGCCAAAGTCCGGTCACGGCCCTGGCCAGAAGACTTGGCCGCTCGTCTTCTCCTTCCTGCGCCACAGCCTCGCCGCCCGCGTGCCTGCTGATGCTGATCCAGCCAAAGGGCCGGTGAAACTCATCGCGCTCAACGCGGACGCCGGTCATCTCGGCCAAAACTGGAACGCCACGAAAGGCGGCTACCAAACTCTGCCCATCGCACCCTTCACCGACTTCCCCGGCGACAAATCCACCGCCTCCTGGCTCCTCAACGCCGCCTTTGCCGCCGACTGGCAAACCTTCCAGCGCGACGGACAACTCGCGAAGTAACTCTCTTCATCACTCCATTACTCCACCACTTCATGAAGCTCACGCTTGCTCTCCTCACCTCCCTCACTGCCACCACCTTCGCGCTCGATCCTCACGTCGAAGCCGTCACCCGCATCGTCGAAGCCGCCAAAGGCAAAGTCGAGAAGACCAAAGACGGCCAAAGTCTTAAACTCGTCGATCTCGCTGTGCCAAACACCGGGCCGCATGACCATCGCAAAGACGATCCGTATGACGCCGCGTTCTTCGAACACCTCAGCCACATCACCACGCTCGAATCTCTAAACGTCATCTCCACCAAGGCCAACGACGAATGGATCGCGCCGCTCGGGAAGCTCGTGAACCTCAAAACGCTCCGCTTCACCAACAACGGCAAACTCACCGATGCGGGCATGAAAACCTTCGCCGGGCTCACGAACCTCGAATCCTTCTCCTTTGTCGGCACCGCCATCACGGGCAAGGCTTATGCCAAATGCACTGACTGGACCAAAGTCACCAAAGTGAGCCATCGCGGCAGCAGCATCGACGACGAAGGCCTCAAACAACTCTGCGAACATCTGCCAAACCTTGAAAGCATCAGCCTCGCCCACGCCAAGTTCACCGACGCTGGCGCACCGCATCTGGCCAAGCTCACCAAACTCAAAGGCCTCGAACTCGGCACCAAGAATGCCACGCCCGCGTGCCTGAAGAACCTCGCCAGCCTTCCGCTGGAGTATTTGCAGCTCGGCGATGGTCTGGATGCTCCCGAAGGCATCGCGGCCATCAAGGCCATCACCACCTTGAAGCGCGTCACGCTCACGGACTGCTCCAAACTTGATGACGCGGGCCTGAAGCTCGCCACTGACCTCAAACAGCTCGAACAACTCGAACTCGGCCGGCTCGTGCTGCCCAATGAACGACTCCCTCAACTCGCCGCCTTCGCCCACCTCAAGGAATTGAAGCTCATCGACCGCTCCAAAGGCTACTCGCCCGAAACGCAGGCCAAAATCAAAGCCCTGCTGCCGAAGGTCGATGTGAAGTTCCAGTGATCTTTTTCATACGCTCGCTTATCCTTTTTCCATTTCTCGCCTCGTCGCTTCAAGCGGTCGATTTGAGTTTCCCAAAGCTCGAAAAGGCCCGTCGCGTGCGTGGCGAATGACGTGCTGCGCGGAGATGTGGGTCGTCGAGATCACTCGCGGTGAATGCGGCAAGAAGTGAGGCGGGTTCACGATCCATTCTCTGTCCCGCGCTCGCGTGGCATGAAAAGACCGTTCGCAGGCCGTATTGGATGCCCCATGCGCCATTTCTGTCTCATCGCTCTCGCTGCCACGCCCGTCTTTGCGGTGGATTTCGTGCGCCAGGTGCGCCCGATCTTTGAAAAACACTGCTACGAGTGCCACGGCGCTGAAAAACAGAAGGACGACTACCGTCTCGACATCAAGGCCGTCGCACTGACCGGCGGCGAGGGCCATGCGCCGAACATCATCGCGGGGAAAAGCGCGGAGAGTCCGCTGTTCCGCTTTGTGAGCGGTGCGGATGAAAAAATCGCGATGCCACCGAAGACGAAGCTCAACAGCACGGAGATCGACACGCTGAAACGCTGGATTGATGAAGGCGCGGTGTGGCCCGAAGGCGTGGATGTCGCGAAGCTGGAGGACAAGACGGACTGGTGGAGTTTCAAGCCCCTGAGCGGAGGGCAGAGGGCGAAGGGCGGAGAGATTGACGACTTCATCCGCGCGAAGCTCAGTGAGAAAGGCCTAGCACCTTCCCCACAAGCTGACGCACGCACGCTCATACGCCGTCTCTTCTTTGATCTCACCGGCCTGCCGCCCACACCGTCGGACATGTCAGACTGGTACGACCTTTCCGACGAACGCTACGAAAAGCTCGTCGATCATCTCCTCGCCTCGCCGCGTTACGGCGAGCGCTGGGCTCGTCACTGGCTGGACCTCGTGCATTACGGCGAAACGCACGGCTATGACAAAGACAAGCCGCGCATGAATGCCTGGCCTTATCGCGACTATGTTATCCGCGCCTTCAACAACGACAAGCCCTACACACGTTTCATTGAGGAGCAGATCGCGGGTGATGCGCTTTATCCCGGCACTACGGATGGCATCACGGCGCTCGGATTCATCGCGGCGGGGCCTTGGGACTACATCGGGCATGCGGAGGTGCCGGAGACGAAGATCGATGGCAAGATCGCCCGCCATCTTGATCGCGATGACATGGTGCAAAACGCCATCGGCAGCTTTTGCAGCCTCACAGTGCAGTGCGCGCAGTGCCATTATCACAAGTTTGATCCCATCTCGCAGGAGGACTACTACTCGCTTCAGGCCGTGTTCGCGGGCATCGACCGCACGGACGTGGATTATTATCCCGACGACGCATCGATGCAGAAGTTCGCCGCGCTTCAAAAGCAGAAGAAGCAGCTCACCGACGTGATCGCCGCGCTAGAGGAGCCTTTGAAGAAAAAAGCCGGTGAAGCCTACGCCGCGCTCAGCAAGCGCATCGACGGTGCCGCTGAAAAAAGCGCGAATCCGAACGCAAAGCCCGACTTCGGCTACCACAGCGCCATTTCGCCCACGCAAGATGCCGTGAAGTGGGTGCAGGTCGATCTCGGCAAGAGCGTGCAGGTCGAGCGTATCGTGCTGAAGCCCTGCTACGACGACTACGGCAAGATCGGCGGCGGATTCGGCTTTCCCGTGCGCTTCAAGATCGAGGTGAGCGACGATCCCGAGTTCAAAACCGGCGTCACGCTTGTCTGGCGGAAGCATGACGCCACGTTCATGAATGACTTCCCGAATCCCGGTCTCAAACCTTTCGAAAGCGGCACGGCGGGCGATGACGGCGTCACGGGCCGCTATGTGCGTGTCACCGCCGTGAAGCTCGCGCCACGCAAAGACGACTACATTTTCGCACTCGCCGAGATGGAGGTCTATGACAGCAAAACCGGGCCGAATCTCGCCGTCGGTCGGCCCGTGAGCTCGCTCGACAGCATTGAGGCCGCGCCGCGCTGGCGGAAGGCGAATCTCACCGACGGCATCGCTCCTGAGAGCCGCACGGAGGAGGACAAACTAAAGCTCATCCGCAAACGCGATGCCCTCATGCTTGCGCAGGCCGATGAAGCTACGAAGAAGAAACTCCACGCCGCACGCAAGCGGCGGGATGCCTTGCCGCAACTGCCCGCGCCGCAGAAAGTCTATGCCGGAGCCGTCCACTACGGCAGCGGCGCCTTCAAAGGCACCCACGGCATCCCGCGCGTCATTCAGGTGCTCAAACGCGGAGACATGAAGCAGCCCGCGCAGGAAGTCAGAGCTGGCACAGTGACGGCGCTGAGCGAACTGCTCCAAGTGCCGTTCAAGGTAGCCGGAGATCACGAATCCGACCGCCGTGCCGCTTTGGCGAAGTGGATCACCGACAAAAACAACGCGCTGACTTGGCGCAGCATCGTGAACCGTGTGTGGCAGCATCATTTCGGTCGAGGCCTCGTCGATACCGCGAATGACTTCGGCCGCATGGGCGGCAAACCGAGCCATCCTGAATTGCTCGACTGGCTGGCGGTGACTTTCCGTGATGAGATGGGAGGTAGCTTGAAGAAGCTGCACAAGCTCATCGTGATGTCGGAGGTTTATCGCCAAACGTCAGACGCGTCCGACCTGTCAGACAAGTCCGACGCCGCGAACATGTGGCTTTCCCACCAGAACCGCCGCAAACTCGACGCCGAGTCGATTCGTGACTCCATCCTCGCTGTCAGCGGCAAACTTGATCTCACCATGGGCGGCCCGAGCTTCCAGGACTTCATCATCGACAAGCCGCAGCACTCCCCGCACTACGAGTACCATCTGCACGACCCGGAGGACCCGAAGAGCCACCGCCGGAGCATCTATCGCTTCATCGTGCGCAGCCAGCAGCAGCCCTTCATGACCGTCATGGATTGCGCCGACCCCTCCATGCGCGTGGACAAACGCAACGAATCCCTCAGCCCGCTGCAAGCGCTGGCCATGATGAACAATGGTCTCACCGTCGCCATGGCGAAGCATTTTGCCGAGCGTGTGAGCAAGGAGGAGCAAGGTGTCGAATCACAAACGAAGCGCGCATTTGTCCTCGCTTTGGCTCGAGAACCGAAGGCGGACGAACTCGCGCCACTCGTCGATTACGCGAAGCGTGAAGGACTCGAAAATACCTGCCGCGTGATCCTGAACCTGAACGAGTTCAGCTTTGTGGATTGAAGCAGGATGAGTGGTTGCAAGTTTGGCGTCATGTGGACGCTTTAGAGCCATGACTTGGTCCCAAAATTATGATCCTCTCGGCAATCTGATCTTCTCGTCGCTCGTGGCGGCGTTGCCGGTGGTGGTGTTGCTGGGGCTGCTGGCTTTCTGGCATGTGCGGGCGCATTTTGCGGCGCTGGCAGGACTCGTTGCGGCGGCGCTGATCGCTGTGTTTGTGTATCACATGCCGGCGCAACTCGCGGGCATGGCGGCGGTGAGTGGCGCGGTGTTTGGCCTCTTTCCCATCGGCTGGATCGTGCTGAACGCGATGTTCGTTTACAACCTGAGCGTGGAGACAAATCAGTTTGCCGTGCTGCAACGGCAGATCGCGGGTGTCTCGGGGGATCGACGCATCCAGGCGCTGATGATTGCGTTTTGCTTCGGCGCGTTCATCGAAGGCGCGGCGGGCTTTGGCGCGCCGGTGGCGATCACGGGTGCGCTCATGATCGGGCTGGGCTTCAAACCGCTCGAAGCGGCGAAGCTGGCGCTGATCGGCAACACGGCACCCGTGGCTTTTGGTTCGCTCGGCATTCCGCTGACGACGATGGCCGACATCACGGGGCTCGACCTCATGAAACTGAGCGCGATGGTTGGTCGGCAGTTGCCTGTCTTCTCGTTGCTCGTGCCATTCTGGTTGGTGGCGGCACAGGTGGGTTGGCGCGGGATGCTGGCGGTCTGGCCTGCGTGTTTTGTCACCGGGGCGAGCTTTGCCGTGATGCAGTTTTTGATGAGCAACTACCACGGTCCGTGGCTGGTCGATATCGTCAGCGCGGTGGTGGCGATGGCGGCGCTGGTGCTCTTCATGAAGGTGTGGAAGCCGAAGGAAGACGCCACCGTGGTTCCGACATCGGAGCCTGCCACCGCTCATGCTTGGAAAGCCTGGCTGCCGTGGGTGTTTCTGACCTTGTTTGTGTTTGTATGGGGCATCCCGGCGGTGAAGACGGAGTTGAACGCGATCTTCAATCGCGAGATCGAGGTGCCGATGCTGCACAAGGCAGTCGAGCGCGTGCCGCCCGTGGTGGTGCATGCGGAGATGGAGAAGGCGGTCTTCAAGCTGAACCTGCTGAGCTCGGCGGGCACCTCGGCGATGCTCGCGGCGATGCTCGCGGGCTTTTGCCTCGGTGTGTCACCGCTTCGGCTGCTCGGCATTTACGGGCGCACGATCTGGAAGCTGCGCGTGCCATTGCTCACCATCTCGCTCATGCTCGCGATGGGTTACGTCACGCGCTACAGCGGCACAGACACCACGATGGGACTCATGATGGCCTCCACCGGCGTGCTGTTTCCCTTCTTCTCGCCGATCATCGGGTGGCTCGGCGTGGCGCTCACGGGCAGCGACACCTCGTCGAACGTGCTGTTTGGCAATCTCCAGCAAGTCACGGCGAACCAACTGGATCTCTCGCCGATCCACATGGCAGCCTCGAACAGCTCCGGCGGCGTGATGGGCAAGATGATCGACGCGCAGAGCATCGTCGTCGCTGCGGTGGCGACGGGCGGCCATCCCGACAGCCCCGATGCTGGAACTGTGCTACGCAGCGTGTTCTGGCACAGTGTCGCGCTGGCTTTGCTCATGGGCCTGCTGGTCATGGCGCAGGCGTATTGGATGCCGTGGATGCTGGTGAAGTGATTCGTAACTTGCAGGAGAGGGGACGGCGGTGCATCAATGGCGACGATGAAAAAATTCGTTCCTCTCGCTGCCATGTTCGCGCTGGTGTCATCCGCGCATGCTGTCGTCCTGGTGGTGGATTACACCTATGATACCGGGAATTTTTTCAGCGGTAACGTGGCCGCCAAGGCCGCGCTGGAGGCCGCCGCGCTGGACATCAGCAATGCCATCACTGGCACGCTAGGGCCGGTGACGACAGATGTTTACGCCAGCACGAATGGTGGCACGACGGCCACGTTCGACTGGAGCATCGATTTCAACAACCCCACCACCAACGCGACCGAATCCCTGGCCACATTCAATGCGGCGGCCAACCAGATCACCCTCTTCGCTGGCATGAGGTCGCTGTCTGGATCGACACTCGGGGTAGGCGGCCCCGCTGGTGTCGGACTCAGCATTGGGGCAAGCAGCAGCGGAAATCCTGCGACTGAGTGGGCGGGCGCGGTGGCTGGAGCCGAGACCCTGTCTAACGCCGCCATGCTGCGTGGTGGCGGACCTGTGATAGGCACATTGAGCGACTCCATGACCTTTGGTGCCACCGCGAATTACAGCCTGGGCTATGGTGCCCTGTTTGGCACGCTCTCCTTGGATTCGGATGTGGGCACGGTCTGGCACTACGACCATACGACCTCCGTCGGGGGCGGAGAGAACGACTTTTATTCCGTGTCGCTGCACGAGATGCTGCATGCCATCGGTGTCGGCACGTCGCAGACTTGGACGTCTAAGACGAGTGGCACGGACTGGACCGGAACCAACGTGATTAATCTCAATGGTTCCGGCACGGGCCTGATCGTGGCCGGGGGCGGACACATTGCCGAGGGGACGATGAGCACGCGCATCAGCGATGGTCTGGCGCAGGAAGTCGTGATGGACCCGACGATCACGGTGGGAACGCGCAAATCACTCACCGCGCTCGACCTCGCCTTCCTTCAGGATCTCGGCTTCACCACCATCGCCGTGCCGGAACCTTCGCGCGTGTTGCTGCTGCTGTTCGGTGCGGTCGGCGTGATGCTGACCCGCCGCAGGCAATGCATGCCGGTCTGATTTGGTGGTGATTCTCGCAGCATGGATGCCACACGCGATTGCGTGACAAGGTGCGGTTGGCCTATCGCGTATGGATAGGACACCATTCCTCATGCTCACCCGCCGCCAGCTTCTTCAGACGACCGGACAAGGTTTCGGCGCGCTTGCCTTTGCCTCGCTGCAAGCGGGCGAGACATCGCATCGCTCACAGACTGTCGCGCCGAAGGCAAAGCGGGTGATCCAGCTCTTCATGGGCGGCGCGGCGAGCCACATCGACCTCTTTGATTACAAGCCTGCGCTCATCAAGCATCACGGCGAGGAGTCGGACTTCGGCGAGAAGGTGGAGGCGTTTCAAAACGGACTCGGACCGTGGAAAAAGCCGGTGTGGGACTTCAAACCCTACGGCCAGAACGGCAGGATGCTCAGCGAGGCCGTCGCACCTCTCGGAGCTTGCGCGGATGACATGGCCTTCGTGCATAACATGGTCGGGAAGACTGGCGTGCATTCGCAGGGCACGCTGCTCCAGGCCACGGGCTTCAATCTGCCGGGCTTTCCGGGCATGGGCTGCTGGGTGAGTTATGCGCTGGGTTCGTTGAGCGATAATCTGCCCACCTTCGTCGTGCTGCCGGATCATCGCGGCTTTGCCTCGAACGGGCCGAAGAACTGGGACAGCGCCTTTTTGCCCTCTCAGCATGCGGGGACGATCATTTATCCTGGAGCGGAGACACCCATCGCGGATCTGTTTCCGCACAAATCGGGGCGCTATATCAGCGCGAAGTCGGATCGCGCCGGATTTGAGCTGTTGGAGCAGTTGAACCGCCAACACATGCAGCAGCGCGAGGAGGACAGCCGTCTCGACTCGCGCATCAAGAGTTACGAACTCGCCGCGAAGATGCAGCTCGCCGCGCCGGAGGCTCTCGACATCAGCCATGAGAGTGATGCGATGAAGACGATGTATGGGATTCAAGAACATCGCAAAGTGTGGCCCACGGAGATCAATGCTGAGGAAGAGGCCGACTACATGGGCCGCAAGTGCCTCGCTGCTCGCCGTTTGCTCGAACGTGGCGTGCGTTTCGTGCAAATCTGGAGCGGCAATGACAATGGCTTCCCGCGTCGCAACTGGGACAGCCACGAGGATGTCGAGCGTGACCACGGCCCGCTGGCCTGGGGCATGGCGAAGGCTGTCTCGGCACTCATTCTCGATCTGAAACAGCGCGGCCTGCTCGATGACACGATCATCCTCTGGACCACCGAGTTTGGCCGCATGCCCAGCACGCAGGGCGGCAAAGGCCGCGACCACAATCCCTACGTCTTCACCAACTGGCTCTGCGGCGGCGGCATCAAGGGCGGCGTGGTGGCTGGCGAGAGCGATCAATGGGGCTACAAGCCGCTAGATCGTGCCAATCCGACGACGTGCTACGACATTCACGCCACGATGATGCATCTGCTGGGTATCGATCATGAAAAACTCACCGTCCGCCACAACGGACTCGACCGCCGCCTCACGGATGTGCATGGGCATGTGATTCGTGAGTTGGTGGGGTGAGACGTTTGCCGAGCTGAAACGCATTCTCGCTGGCAATTTGCCGCATCGTGACGGATGGCACGGCATGTCGCACCCATTTGCAGAACTCGGAATCCCAGATGACATGATCCGTGGCCTGGAGGAGCTGGGCATCGTCACGCCGACGGAGGTTCAGAAGAAAGTCATCCCCTTCCTGCTGACCGACGGCAGCGATCTCATCGCGCAGGCCCAGACGGGCACGGGCAAGACGGCGGCGTTTGGCCTGCCGCTGCTGACGAAGATGAATCCCAAGCACAGGGACATCCAGGGACTTGTGCTGGCCCCCACACGCGAACTGGCGAAGCAGATCGGCAAGCAGCTCTTCCGTTTCACGAAGTACACGGAGAAAATCTTCATCGAGGTGCTCAGCGGTGGCGACAACATCGACCGCCAGACCGAGGCGCTGAAGCGTCCCACACACATTGTCGTCGCCACGCCGGGTCGCTTGCTCGACCTGCTTGAGCGCGACGCGCTCACGCTCGAATTCGTCCGTTATGTGGTGCTGGACGAGGCGGATGAGATGCTGAGCCTGGGTTTCAAGAAGCAACTGACAGACATCCTCAAGCTGGCGGCGATGCGGCGCAGCACCTGGCTGTTTTCCGCGACTTTCCCCGAGGCGATCCAGGTTCTCATCAAAGGCTGCATGTCACCGGACGCGCGCTCGATCCAGATCGACCAGGCGAACGTCGTGAACCGCGACATCGACCACCGTTTTGCGATCTGCAAGCGCGAGGACAAGACCGCGTTCATCGCCAACTTCTTGAAGCGCCAGGAAGGTCGCGGTCTCATTTTCTGCCGCACCAAGGCGGGTGCGAACGAGCTGCATCAGGAGCTGGTCGCGCTTGGACTGCCGGTGGATGTGCTGCAGGGCGATCTCATGCAAAAGGAGAGGGACAAAGTGATGCGCGCTTTCAAAAAGCAGCGCGTCCAGTTCGTGGTGGCCACCGATGTTGCCGCGCGCGGCATTGATGTCGAGGGACTGACGTTTGTGATCCACCACCAGCTTCCCGATCAGCGCGAATACTACACGCATCGCAGCGGCCGCACCGCCCGTGCCGGGAAGAAGGGCATGTCGCTCGCCTTGATCAACTCGAAGGAAAAATGGCAGCTCACTGAGCTGGAAACGAAGCTGCGGGTGAAGTTCAGTGAGTATCGGAAGTAGCGCTCACGGCTTCAGCTCCGTGTTCGCCACGCCCTGCGTGCCGGGATGGAGCAGGTTGTTGGAAAAATGCATGCCGCGGGGTGTGTTTGGGCCGCCAGCGATGATCACCGCGTATTTGTAGCGCGGTTTGCCGATGCTGTGGACGATGTTGCCGGTGACGATCACGTCGGTGAGCGGCGGATCGTCGGGCTGCTGGCCGGTGTCGAATTTGAAGGGCGAGCGTTCATCGCCCCAGATCCAATGCGCGTCGCCATGGCCGAAGTCGGAGATGATGTTGTTGGAGATGATGGAGCCGCCGTCGAAGTTCTCGGCGTTCGCGCCAGCGCCGGGCATGAGGCCGATGGCCCAGAGGCTGTTGCGGGTGAACTGGTTGCCGGTGATGAGCACGTTGCGGCTGCCGTGCATGGCTTTCATGCCGATGAAGGCATTGGTGACGATGTTGTTCGAGACGATGAGGTGATCGCAATGCAGGTCGATGCCTTGCGCGGCGTTTTCGATGTGATTGCCGATGACGCGCGTGAGGTCGGTCACGGTGGGAGCGTTGACAACGATGCCGCTGCCCTGCTGCCAGGCGTCGGTGTAGTTCGCGTCCCAGGCCTGCTGGCTCATGACGCCGCCTTTGACGTCGTTCTTCTTCACGAAGTCGCCCAGCTTGTGCTTCGCCTTGATCTCGGGCGTGGGGACGAAGTTGTCCTCGATCACGCGGTTGCCCTCGATCAAACAACCGGGGCTGTAACTCACGCTGATGCCGGTGCCGTCGGTGCAGTTGAAGGCGTAGCCCCAGTCCTTGCTCTGTGTGCGGTCATCAATGCTGACGCGCATGTAATTCCGCACCAAACAGCGGCTGATGCGGCAGTCTTTGCTCTCGCGCACCGTGATCGAGCCCGCCGGGCTGCGATTGTCGATGACACGCACATTTTCGATGACCAGATCGCGGCATTTGATCGCCACGATGCCCTCCTGGCGCGTTTCCATCTTCCCTTCCGGTCTTGTGAGCGTCAGATCACGGATTTCGGCCTCCTTGGCCTCTTCGATCACGATGATGGGCTGCTCCGTGTTTTGCTGAATGATGCGTCCGGGGCCGAAGAGGCCGCTGCGTTCGCCACGGATGCGAATCTTGTCCGTGATCGGGTAATCGCCCGCTGGAACGAAGAGCATGCGGTTCGGATTCGCATCCAGCGCGGCTTGAATTGACGGATACGCGCTGACAGACAGTTCAGCAGCGGAGGCGCTGAGGGTAAGAATACTGGCGAGAAGAAGGACAGTGACTTTCATGGAGCAGTGACAGGTTATACCGAGCGTCATCAGGTTTTGTGAATCCATCTGGTGGAGAAGCAATCGACAGCAGAATGGGGACAGCAGAATAAAAAAACCAATTCTGCTGTCCCCATTCTGCTGTCTCACTCGGCTTTCCAACATCACAAATCGTGCTGATTTGCAGTATAGACTCGTCCATTCCGCCACTTCGCTCAGGAGACTCCTCGATTTCGACTTTTCCAGCCGCTCACGCCGTCACCGGCTTCTCCGTCATCACCATGGCTTCCTTTGGCGGAGCGGGGGCCATCCAGGTGCTGATCTCGGCTTTGAGCCAGACCATGATGCCGTCGAAGAGCAGGCGGCCCGCCGAGGTGTCGGGAGACATGCTCATGCGCGGCGCCAGGAAGTGGCCGTGATTTTTACGGCCGTAGATGCCTTTGCGCACGCGCTCCTGGGCGATGCTGACGAGACGGCGGTTGTAGAAGGCCATGAACCTGCCGAAAAAGGCGCCGACGGGGCCGTCGTAGGGCATCAGCTTCCATTCGTGGGCCGGATTGGTGTAAACACCGCGCACGGGGCCGAGGAAGTAGGTCGAGAGGTCCATGAGGAAGGCGGCGTGCATCAACTCGGCATCGCCGAGGTAGGTGTACTTGTCCTTGTAGAGCGCCTCGAACCAGGTGCGGTAGCTGCGCGGGTAGGCTTTGTTGAGATAATCGGTGATCATCTGGGTGTCCTCTCCCGCGAGGTTTTTGCACACGAGTTCGGTGGCCGCCGAGACGGTGAAACCGCAAAAATCGAGTCCCTGGCTGTAGAGCGGGTCCATGAATCCGGCGGCGTCTCCCACCATCACCCAGCGGTTGCCAGCGATGTATTCGGCGTGGTAGCCGAGGTTCTTGTAGTAGAAAGTGTCGCCTTCATCCGGCACGGCGTTTTCAAACATCAGCCTGCCCACTGGATGAGTCAGCAGATGCGCCTGGAGCCGGGCGGCGAGGGACGGACCCTCCGGCAGCGTGTACAAACGGCGATCCCACGTGACGCCAGCGCTGAAGCTGCCGTCGGAGAGCGGGATGATCCAGCACCACCAGCCACGTCCCATGAGGTGATTGGTGGCCGTGGTGCGGATGCATTTGGCCTCTGCCGCGAGCTTCGGGAACATCTTGCGGCTCTTGAAGCTGTCGAGGTCGTTAACGTTGCGGAAGCGGCACCAGACGGAGGAGGTGGGGTGCTCGTCACCGATGGAATGGTGAATGCCGAGCTTTTTGGCGAGCACGGCGGCCTTGCCGGAGGCGTCGATGATCCACTTCGTGGTCACCGTGCGCATCTGTCCTTCCTGCGGCATGATTTCGAGCGTGTGGGGCGCCTCGTTCTCGGACAGCGTGATCGTTTTGATCGTCGCCGGGCGCATCAGCTCGCAGCCGAAATCACGCGCCTCTTTGAGCAAATGCTCGTCGAGGATCGAGCGGTCGAGCTGGAAAGTCGCCAGCCGCGCCTGGAAGCGCGGGCCGATCTCGGTGAGGTCGTCCACGGAATCCTGCGGCGTTTTGCAGAACCACATGCGCAGGCCGTGCTTCTGGTAGTGCTTTCCGCTCAGGTGGCTGGACTGGTGCAGCACGCGGGTGAGGAAGCAGCCGGCCACCTCGGAGGTGCTCTCGCCCACCTTGCGGTCGAAATGCACGGTGCGCTCGACGATCAGCACGCGCATGTCAGGATGATCGCGTTTCAGCATCATGGCCGCCGCCGCGCCGGAAAAGGCCCCGCCCATGATGATCACATCGTAATCCGTGGCGGGCATGTTCATGGCAGGCAGGGGTGAAAATCTTGGTTGTCGGAGCGGGCGCAACAGTCGAAGAAGAACGACTCCCGCCCCTTCTGTCCGCGCCTAAATAATGCCAATCGCCGAATCCGCAACCTTCCAGCCGCACGAACACACCGCTCCGTCGAGCCTGGGGCTGCATGATGCCTTCTGGACGCGGGCGATGCTGGCCCTGATGCGCTGGCTGCCCGCGACGGTGATCACCGCGCTGACCTGGCCGGTCACGGCGGTGATCTGGCTGCTGGCCGTGCCGCAGCGCGAGGCGGTGCGGGCCAATCTGAGCGCCCTGCTGCCGGAGCTGGGCACCAGCGCCTTCGCCAGCTTCCATGTCTTTTACCAGTTCGCGCTGACCTATCTGGACCGCCTCTGGCACCTGCACTTCGGGCGCGAGGTGGAGTGGGAGATCATCGGCAAAGATGGCTTCGAGGGCTTGCAGCAGGTGGACGGCGGCGCGCTCGTCTTCACCGTGCATTCCGGCAACTACGACCTCGGCGCCGGCCTCTTCGCCCGCAAATTCGGCCGCACCATCCACACCGTGCGCATGCCCGAGGCCACCGACTCCCTCCAGGAGCTGCGCAAGCAGGAGCTGCAGGAGGAGGAGCGCCGCCACCCCAATCTGCACGTTCATTACAACGAGCCAGGCTGCCATCTCGGCATGGAGCTCTGCCGCAAACTGCTCGACGGCGAGGTCGTCTGCGTGCAGGGCGACCGCGTGATGGGCGAGGTGGCCCCCGTCGAGGCCCGCATCGACGGCGTCACCTACCGCATCCCACGCGGGCCGCTCGTGCTGGCCGAAGTGACCGGCGTGCCGTGCTACCCGGTGTTTCTCAGCCGCAAAGGCCGCCTGTCCTACCGCATCGAGATCGGCAGGCCCTTCCACAGCGGTGGTCGCAAGCCCAAGGCCGCCGAGATCAGCGCCGCCTGGCTGCCGGTGATGCACGACTTTCTGCTGCGGCGCTGGGACCAATGGTTTGTGTTTGAACCGCTCGTCACCCGTGACCCGGCATGAACGCTGAACTCCGAGCACGCTGCCTGCGCGCGGCCTATCAGCGCTTCGTGATCGCGCTGCTGCCGCTGCTGCTCGTGGGCTGGCTCGTCTCAAGCGGCCAGCTTCTCGCCGCCGCGCTGCTGTTCTGCACTGTGCTCACGCTGATGATGACCGGCACCCTCATGCCACGCTGCGCGTTGTTTGGCCCCATGATCAAGCAACTGCCCCGCGGCTCAGGCCACGCGCTGCTCACTATCGACGACGGCCCGCACCCGGAGCACACCCCCGCCATTCTCGACATCCTCGACCGCCACCAGCTCAAGGCGATCTTCTTCCTCATCGGCGAGCGTGCCGCGCGGCATCCTGAGCTCGTGCGGGAGATCGTCGCTCGCGGCCATGAGATCGCCAATCACACCCAGACGCACCCTGCCGCCCGTTTTTGGGCGCTGCCGCCCGCCACCCTGTGGCGCGAGATCGCCGGATGCCAGGAAACGCTCAGCGCCATCTGCCCGGACCACCCGCCGCGCTTCTTCCGCCCGCCTGCCGGGCATCACAACGTCTTCACCTTCGTGATTTCCCAGGCGCTCGGCCTGAAGATGCTGATGTGGAGCGCCCGTGGCTTCGACGGCGTCATTCAAGATGTGAAATTCATCACCGACCGCATCCGCGCCCGCCTGAAGCCCGGCGCCATCGTCCTCATCCATGAAGCCACGCCCGTGGCCATCGAAGTGGCCGAATCCATCGCCCGCATGATGGCTGAAAGCGGCCTGAAGTGCGGCGCTAGCGCTCTGCCACGATCAGATGATTGTTAAAAGGTGTGCTATCCAGTTTCCCCCATGAAATGTGGCTCGCCAAGTTAGTTCAATTTGATTCAAAAATGAATTGATTCAATTTTGAATTGTTTTAGATGTCGCGGCGATGAAAACGCCAAAACGCTACTCGTCTCCCAGTTTCTACGACCGCCAGTGGGAACAACGGCACCTACAAGGCCTGCTCCAGCAGGATGCGAATATCCTCATCACGGCTCCACGGAGGGTGGGAAAGACGGAGCTGAGCTACAAGCTGCTCGATTGGGCTTCAGAGCAGGGGTGGTTGACCACCTATGCCAATGTCGAAGAAGCACAGCATGAGGCCGACTTCTTTGATGAACTGCTCAGAGCACTCGGCGGCGCGGGCATACGCCCGAAGGTGCTAGACCAGCTCAAAAATGCACGGGACGACCTGCGCCGCCATCTGCCTTCCCGGGCTAAGATCTCCAACGGTGAAACCAGCCTGGAAGTTGAGCTGACACCTGCCGCAGAGGATGCCTTGAAGCAAGCCGAGGAGAAGCTGGGCCAGTTGCTGGAGTCGCTCACAGAAAGCCAGCAGACTCTTCTAATTGCGCTCGACGAGCTGCCCATCTTTTTGACCACGCTCTGTGATCAGCCGGGTGGGGAGATCAGGGCGAAGGCCATGCTGCACTGGTTTCGCAAGCTGCGAAACTCTCCTGCCCTGCGTCATGTGCGTTGGTTGCTCTGCGGCTCCATCGGTTTGGACACCTTTGTTGAGCAGCGATCCCTCGAGGGATCAATCAATGATCTTCGGCCAGAAAAACTTGGCCCGTTCGAGGACGCCATTGCGGTTGAGTTCGTGAAGCATCGGGCAAAGCTGGGTACCGAGCCTTTGGACATCAAGAACGATCTGGCGCAGGCCATGGTTACCCGTGTGGGCTGGGCTTTGCCGTTCTACTTACAGTTGATGGTCACGGAATTGCAGGGGCTAACTCCCTGCCGTCGCTCGACCGACTACCCATCGCTGGCGGACATTGAGACAGCCTACGCGGGCCTCATTTCTCCGGATAAAAAAGTGCAGTTCATGCACTGGGTGGGCCGCCTTGATCTTCAGTTTGGCAAAGTGGCCGCGCATGGCGTCCGTGCGATCCTCAAGCAGTGCTGCCAAAAGTCCGAAGGCACCACCCGCCTGCGGCTGCGCAATCTCATGATCAAACGCCAGCCTCACGAGGACAGCGAGACCATTGACCGCGAACTTTCTCGCGTGCTCGGCATTCTGGAGCGTGACGGATATTTGCAGAGCACGGGTACTCGCTGGGCCTTCCGTTCCTTCCTGCTGCGCGATTTCTGGCAGCGTCACGTCCTCCATTAAATCTCCAAGCTCATGATCCCGTCCTCCGCCGCGCCTCTGCGCCACTACCTCTACAACCCGCTCCGCCAGGACCCGGAGGAGCTGGAGCGGCTGTTTGTCGCCCGCAGACCGCTCTTCACCCGGTTGTATGCCGAGATCACCGGCCAGGAGCCGCAGACCGTTCCTTCGCATCAGCTTCTCATCGGCCAGCGCGGCATGGGAAAGACCACCATGCTCGCCCGTCTGGCCCTGGAACTGCGCAAAGATCGCCAGGACTTCCTTCCGCTCTCCTTTTGGGAGGAGCAGCACATTGAGGTGGACCGCCTTTCCGTCTTCTGGCTGAACTGCCTCGACTCCTACGCCGACGCTCTTGATCAGGCCGGTGAAAAAGCCGCCGCACAGGCGCTCGACACCCGCATCCAGGCCATCCAGCTCATCAAGCCCGAGGACGACTGCGCCCGCGCTGCCCGCGAGGCTCTCACCGGGGTCATCCAGCAGGAAAGCCGCCGCCTCGTCCTCTTCATCGACAACTTCAACCTTCTCCTCGCCCGGCTCAAAGAGCACGATCATGTACTGCGCGGCTTCTTCACCCGCCACGGCGCTCCCATCATCATCGGTGCCGCCATCACACCGCCCGCCGATTTCAGCGACTACGACGCGGCCTTCTACGACGGCTTCAAAACCACGCTCCTTGACCGCCTCAGCCTGGATGAGACGAAGGACATGATCCTCCGCCTCGCCGAGGAAAATGGCCCGTCAGACACGGTCAAAAATCTCTGGCGTCACCTCCCGCGCCTCTCCGCCCTGCGGGATCTCTCCGGCGGCAATCCACGCACCAGCCTCCTCATCTACCGCCTCTGTGCCCAAGGCTTCGGCAAGGACGTTTACAAAGACCTGGAATCACTGCTCGACGAGACCACCCCGCTCTTTCAATCCCGCTTCGAGCAGCTCTCCGAGCAGGGCCAGAAGCTCGTCGCCCGTCTCGCCCGCCACTGGCGTGCCGCCACCGCCGAAAAAATCACTGAGTTCACCGGGTTTCCGCGCAGCACCGTCTCGCCACTGCTCGGCAGGTTGGAGGAGGAGGGGATCATCGAAAAAACGCCGCTCTTCGATCCCGGCCAGCGCTCCAGCGCCTCCACGCGAAAGCCCGGGCTCAGCAAAAAGACCGGTTACCGGCTCAGCGAGCGGTTCTTCAACATCTGGCTCATCATGCGCTCCGCCAGCCGCCGCGAGCGTGCCGGCATCATCTGCCTCGCGCATTTCCTGGAGTCCATCTACACCCCGGAGGAGCTGGACGGTCACGCCCGCAGTCTGTGCGGCAAAACCAGCCTCGACTGGAGCGAGGCCATCACCGCACGCGCCCTCGCCGAAGTCTTCATGGGCGAAGGCGGCCAGCACGACCTCCGCATCCGCGCCGAAACCACCCTTCTCGAATTCGCCCGCCGTGGCACGCAAGATCTTGAAGGACTCATTGATGCCGAAGCCATCGACACGAAGGTTTACGAGCACGTCGAACTCAAGGAACGCCTCAAAGCCGCCGTGTCTCCCACCGCGAAAACCACGCCAGAGGAGTTTGCGGATTTGGTGCTTGGCTCACCAAGAATTTTTTACCCCAAAAGTGACGCCAACCGAGTAATCGCAGCAGTCAAAGCGAACCAGCAACTTCTCATCGACCAGATTGCCGAAGCATTCCGACAAGAAGCGAAGGAATTTGCAGGGCAACTTGGTGCTGAGGTTGTTGAGTGGTTGCAGAATCGACTGAAACAGGGGCTTCTTCACCGCCCTCTCAGCCAAGCCTCGATTCAAGCGGCCATTGATGATGCCAAAAATGCTCGGGCGTATGAAGTTATAGGGGCAATCGCTCAGGAAGCTGATTTCGATGATCTCGCTGTCCAAGCCTATAGCAAAGCAGTGCGTATTGATGGAGATCATCTGTACGACTCATGGGCTGGTCTTGGGATCTTGCACCATCAGGCAGGCCGCTACCAAGAAGCTGCGCATGCATACGGGCGCGCCACATCCATTAACGATGGTTGGGCTCCAGTGTGCTCCAGCTACGGCCAGTTGCTCGCACTTGAATTCAAGCGGTTTGATGAAGCTGAAAGATGGCTCCGACGAGCTTCAGAACTTGCTCCGAAAGACATGGCCGTCGTCAACAACCTCGCTGTGTGCCTCTGGTTCCAAGGCGGTCGGGAAAAAGCAGAGGAGGCGATTACACAGTTCCGAAAGATTGCCGCTTGGGATCTCCATGATCCAAAGCCGTGGATACATATGGGCACGATTTATACCACGGTGCTAACGGACTTTGCAGCCGCTGAAACTTGCTACCGCCGAGCAATTTCAATGTCCACGAAGACCGCAGAGGCTCGAGTCCTTCTAGCGGAGCTGTTTCTGTATTACCTAAAGAATCCTGACGAGGCCGAGGATCAATATCGCAAGGCCTGCGATGAGAATGGTCCTGCGTCGGCTTGCTGGATTGGCCTTGGCTATGTGCTCGCCGATTACAAAGGCGATTTTGCGGCTGCTGAGAAGGCGTTTTTGATAGCTGCGACCAAAGATGAGTCCGCAAGAGCATGGTCTGCGCTTGGTGAGATGAGAATGAAGCACCTCAATCTCCTCAAAGAGGCCGAAGATGCTTTTCGAGAAGCGCTGCGAGTCGATGCTGAGAGCGGGGTTGCATGGCATGGTCTTGGATGGCTGCAAGCGAGCGATCTTTTCCAGCCCGAGGAAGCTCGGAAGTCGTTCGAAAAAGCGGTCCAGTGCAGTCCCAAAGTCGCTGGTTACCGCAGCTCGCTTGGTAACATCGAGTTTGACCAATTCAACAACCTTGATGCCGCCGAAAGTCACTTCCAAAAGGCGCTCGAACTTGCTCCCGAGGAGGATCTGGCCCGGCACAACTACGCCTTCCTGCTACGCGATCATCGCTGCGACATCGCCGCAGCAAGAACACTTTTGGCTTCAATCCGGCAACCGGAACAGTGGCAGGACACCCAGGCTCTGCATAAAACCCTGTTTGCTGCCTACGAGCAGAACTGGGGGCAGGCACAGGAGGCTTTGCGGAAGGCTCTCGCATTGATTGGCGGGAACAGATTCCCGCGAAACACACAAGACGACTGGTATCGCGCTAGCGCGGTGCTGCTGCATCTCGGTTATGGGCAGCCGTTGCTTGATTTCTTGAAGGCCGAGGGCCAGGACGAGTGCCGCATGCCCTGGTTTGAGGCGTTGCAGGCCCACGTCATCGGGGACCGTCAGTATCTCCTCAACATCCCCGCCGAGGCGCAAGAGGTTGCGGGAACGATCTTTGACCAGATCGCCAGACGCCGTGCTTTTCTGCCCCAGCACACCTTGAAGAAGTAGCCTGCACCCAATTGCCACGACTCAAGCCTACCTTTCAGCGACGATCAGATGATTGTTAAACGGCGTCCCGCCCCACATGGGCGAGATTTGCACCTTGAGTCCGGCGGAGCCGAGCACGGACTCGAACAAATCGCGGTCGGGGTAGCACACGGGGCCGGATTTCATCCAGAACGTCAGCTTGGCCAGCCAGTCGCCGGCCACGGTGATGCGGAAACGGGTGGAATCATCCCGCAGGCCGCTGCGGATGACGAGTTTCCCGCCCTCCGCCACCCGCGCCGCCGCCAGGCGCAGCAGCGCCTCCTGCTCGGTGCGTTTGAAAAATTGCAGGATGTCGAGGATGACCACATTCCCGCTGAAGTCCGGCAATCCGGTGCGCGCGTCTGCCGCGAGGAAGCTTAGGCCCGCGTAAGCGCCGCGCTCGGCCATGCTTTGGGCGTTGGTGATCTTCCACGCGTCGTAGTCACATCCAGTGATCTCGGCTGTGACGCCGGATTCACGCAGGTAAAACGCCAGCAGGCCGATGCCGCAGCCGATGTCGAGCACGGGCAGCGCCGAGCCGCCGATCTCACTCACCACCGCCGAGTAAACCGGGTCGGAGCGCAGCTTCGACGGCACATAGTAGTGATTGTAGTCCCAGACCCGCGGGTAGAACGAGGCGAGGCGTTTCAGGGAGGCTGGTGAGAGAGGCTGGGTCATTCGGAGATCTTGGTGCCCACCCATCGACGCGGAACCTCCCAGGGAGCAAGCAGGGAACAGACCCGTGTCTTAAACTCCGCGTTGATCGCCGCCTGCGGCAGGTCGAGTTCGGCCACGATGTCCTGGCCGCGTTCCGGGTCCCGGCTGGCCGCAGCGTAAATCCTCACGCTTTCGAGAGCGGCAGCGTGCTGGATTTTTTTCGCGATCTCGGCGGGGCTGAGTTTGCGCCCGGCCACGTTGATGCCCACTCCCAGGCTCTGCTGAAACAGCAGATGGCCGTCGCGCAGCTCGATTTGGTCACAGGTGGTGAAAACACCGCCGCCGTAGCGCTCACCGGGCAGCGTTTGGTCGTAGCCGAGGCCGGTGGAGCTGCTGCTTACGCTCAAACGTCCGTCCGGCTCGTTTTGCACCGTCACGCCGGGCAGCAGCGTGCCGAGATCACGCTCGTCCTCGCGCAACACCGCCGAATCGTCCCATGACACCGTGCCGCACTCGCTCGTGCCGTAGAGGTTGTGGA
>Ga0209573_1001132_pt1 | contig 43871 bp, 34 predicted proteins | sample TNRBio252014_DNA_FD_185870 | JGI IMG/M metagenome (GOLD analysis project Ga0209573, IMG submission 185870) | Wastewater treatment Type I Accumulibacter community from EBPR Bioreactor in Madison, WI, USA - TNR Reactor_6/25/2014_ DNA (SPAdes)... | ecosystem: Engineered > Bioreactor > EBPR >...
AGTTAAATTTCCAGCAGAACAGTATAATTAGTCCAATTTGCTATCACCCGGGATCCACCCCGGCGGGCCCCGGACTCTCCCAAGAAAACCGGATTTTTCCCGTAAGGTCAAGGTTTTCCGGAGGTCGTGCTTGCTGGATTGCACCTCCCGTTCCTACCTTTCCGGCGCGATGTTCAATCGGCCCTGATATTCCGATAGGGTTTCTTACCCTATCGGGCTTTCCGTTTTACCGAATCATCGGCAAAAGCGAAGCTCTGATTTTTGAGTTGAATTTTTTCTGTTTTTCGGGAAAAAGCGTTTTGATGAACACGAAACAGGTGAACAACTATTCTTGGAGCCAGGATCTTGAGGCATCGCGCGACTTGACCCGTTCGGAAAAGTCCGGCTTCGCCATCATCCTCGGCTGGTATGAAAAATGGCGGATCTCCCAGAGTCTCCCGGCCTGCCGCGAAACGGCGGCTGCCTTCTGGAAGCTGAAGGTGAAATCCAAGGAGCGGGAAGACTGGCAGCTCGATCAATGGGCGGAGGCCTTTCGCTGGCATCTGAACTGGCTGCGCTTCGCGAAGGTGGAGGGCCGGGAGACCCGCACGCTCGAAGAGCGGGTGCGCGATGCGGTGGACCGTGCCGGGGGGAGGCGGGGCCTCGCCCGCCGCACGCGCGAGACCTACGCAGGCTGGGTCGGGCGCTTCGCCCGCTCTGCCGGGGATGCGCGGTCGGTCATGGACGAGGGTAAGGCGAGCCAGTGGCTCTCGTGGCTGGTGACCGAGGAGAAAGTCGCCTACTCCACCCAGAAACAGGCGTTGAACGCGCTGGTCTTTTTCTTCCGCGAGGTCTGTGGTCGCGACGAGGTCCATCTGAACGTGCGGCTGCGGCCGACCCCGAAGCGCATCCCCGTCGTCCTGAGTGTCGGCGAGGTCGCGGCCGTCCTCGCGAATCTGCCGGAGAAATGCCGTCTCGCCGCCGAGTTGCAATACGGGGCCGGTCTGCGGCGCAGCGAACTGCTCAATCTGCGGGTGAAGGACATCGACCTCGATCGCCGACAGGTGACGGTGCGGGCGGGCAAGGGCAATCGCGACCGGGTCACCGTCCTGCCGCAGCAGGTCGCGGAGCAACTGATCGACTGGAAGGAGCGTCTCCGCGAACAGTTTCATGCCGACCGTGCTGCCGGTGTCCCGGGGGTGGCCCTGCCGGGTGCTCTCGCCCGCAAGTTGCCGAAGGCGGGGGAGCAGTGGGAATGGGCGTGGCTTTTCCCGGGCGACCATCTCTCGGTCGATCCCGAGACGGGAATACGGCGGCGGCACCATCTCCACGGGCAGACCTACACGAATGCGTTGCGCGAGGCGGTCCGTGCGGCCGGGATCGAGAAACGGGTGAAGTCGCACGATCTTCGCCATTCCTTCGCGACCCATCTGCTCGAGGCGGGCACGGATATACGAACCCTGCAGGAGCTGCTGGGACACGCCGAATTGGAGACGACGATGATCTACACGCACGTCGCGACCAATCTCAGCGCCTGCGGGGTGGCGAGTCCGCTCGACCGGATTCATGCCGGGACGGGAAACCGACCAGACCTTAGTCAAACTGCTCGACCCGGACAGTCCGTGCAAGGCGAAGAACAGTTGCTTCTGGGTCAAGCTCCGGCCGAAGGAGGGCGTGCTCTTCCAATTCGATCCAGGACGGGCGCACACCGTACCCCTGGATATACTGGAGAGTATTGCCGGGAGGCTGCAAATCGACGGCTTTGTCGCCTACGGGACCTTGGCAGCGAAAAGCCCGGAGCTCACGCGCATCGCCTGTTGGGGACATGCGCGTCGCAAGTTCGTTGAAGCAGTTGATCGGGAAGGTGCGGCGGCGGCGTGGAATGTCGCCGAGATCCAGCGGCTTTACCGCATCGAGGCCGAGGCCCGTGAAAAGGGTCTTGACCACGAGGCTCGCACCGCCCTGCGGATCGAACGGAGCATACCAGATTGGTCGCATGCGACCAGTCCACCTGCGACCAGACACTCCCGAATGCGTGAAGGAGGTCCGGTCCGGGAAAATCCGCCTGCACGTATGCTATGGGTTTTCTTTAGCTGGGAGCTCAATTCCGTGGCGAACGGGTATCCCAACGCAGGCGACACCACTTCTGGTTCGCCTTCCTGCGCCAGAGCGCCCGCTTCCACAAGGTGCCCTTCGGCAAGCTGCTCCGGGTCCTGCGCGAGAAGGACGGTGAGAGCTCCGGGCGGGTCCATTTCCACTTTTTATTGGCCGGTCTGGACCGACGCGACGCCAACCCCTACATCGGCTGCGACCGCTTCGGGCGCACAGTGGATATGAAGTGGCAAACATCGGACATAGCGGCGATGCTCGACCGAGTCCTGCATGGCTACGACCGCGCGAGCTACGGATGAAAATTACCTTTTCGGAAAGCCCTTTAATTCTTCGAAACAGGCTTGACCTCACCTTTTGAAAGTCACTACCATAAAGGCTCCATGAACCCTCCCATGAACCCTCCCATGAAGACCAACTGTCGGTCCCTCTTTCGCGCTCTGTTCGGAGGTTTCGGTTTCGTTTCTCTTGCGAAGGGATTCGAACGATCGTCCAGCGATAAGCCCTCTCAACCTACCAACCGTGAGATGATTTTCGAGGCGCAAACAGAGGCTTCCACGCCGGTTAACATTCCCGTCTCCACCCCCCGAACGGTGATCCATAACGCCGCCTCCGGAAGGATTGTCCAGCGGGTCAATTACTACGACAGTGTTCCGATCGTGACGTCGACGTACGAATGCCGACACTCATGACTCACCCCTCATTTCACCCACAATCCTTCCTTAAATATGAAGCTCCTCGTTACAGTCGTATTCACCATGCTCTCGCTGGTCTCTTTCGTCGAGGCACAAGCCCAGGCCAAACCTGACTTCGCTTCCTTGGACGATGTGATCGCCCTCCTCCCCCGCGAGGTGATCAAGAATCTGAAACAACCGAGCCAAATTGAGGCCGCAAGGCGAGCAGCCAACGAGATCCTCCAGCGCGACGCAGTTGGGAAGACGGTCACGATTGAGGTGGAACTCGGTGAGTGGGCGCCGTGGTCCGGGCAGGACACCGACACGGACAAGATCCGCATCGGCGTTCGCGACATGCCCGCTGATGTTTCCGGCCTCGATTTTGTCGTCCGACTCTGGGTGATGCTGCCGCCGACCGAGCAGGCCTTCCTCGACAAAGCGCGGTCTGGCATGAAAGTCAAGGCGACGGGCAAGCTGACGCGCTTCGCATTCACCTCCGCCGGTGGAGGATTGTTCCTCGATGGCGATCTGCGGAATTCCACTCTGTCGCGCTGATCGTGAGAAAGGAGTTTTTCGGAATCTGGGTTGACCTCAGTAGAGCGATTTGAGAGGATCCGATGAGAATCATCAGTTTCTGCCAATCATGAAAATCCGTCTGTTAGCTCTCGCCCTCCTGGGAATGTGGACCTTGGAAGCAAGGACGGCACCGGCGCCACCATTCGGTTCATCGATCACCTGGAACACGTCGAAGGAAAGTCCCAGCCTCGATGCCTTGCACGGGAAGGCCGTGTTGGTGGTCTTCTTCCAATCCTGGTGTCCGCTTTGCAACAACTGGTCCGGGGAGATGTTCAAGTCGATCTCGGAGCAGTTCAAGGATCAACCGGAGGTGGTGCTCATCGCTCTCAAGACCGACGGAGGATCTGTTCGTGAAGCGCTGGAGTATCTCGAGGGAAGGATGGATACCGATCGCTGGCTGGTTGGAACCGACACCAACGCCACCTATGCACGTCAAGCCACCGGCGTGGACCGACTTTACACCTACGCCTGGATCACGCCCGAGGGGGGAATCGGCGAATCAGGAAAAGCGGGCACCACGGTGAGCGGATCCAGTCCCAAACGTTACTGGGCAACCCGGGATGCGGCACGCGAGCAATTCATCTCGTCGGCGAAGCCTCTGCTCGACCCCGGTCTGACCGTTCCAGAAGCACTCCTTCCCGTCGCCCACCTTGCGGAACAGGGACTCTTTGCATCAGCCTTGCGGGAATTGCAGCCGCTGGCCGGAAGACCTGAATTGACTGAAGCCGCCACCTCCTTGCGCTCCTCCATCGCCGCCGCGGTTCAGGGGGCGATCGATCGGCACGTTGCCGCGCTCGCATCATCCGAAAAGAGCGATCGCTATTTCTCCTACCTGGCCCTGCTCGACATCGAAGCCCGTTTCGCCAATTCCACCTTTGCCCGGGCCGCAGTCGAGGCCACCGCTCCTCACGCCAATTCCGAATGGGTCAGACAAGAGGAGGAGGCTCATCGCGCCTACGACAGTTTGATGCGCAAGGCCAGCCGAGCCGACGACAAGCGATCCATCGAGCGTGTCACCAAGTCACTTCAGGAATTCGGATCAGCCCATGCCGACACCGTCTTCGGAAGGATCGCGGCAGCAGCTACGGATTCGGAGGATTGAGCGGCCAGCGTAAGACCTTCCCTTTTGCACTGGACACAGTGCATTTGCCTTGGCAAGGTCGCGCCATGAAGAAAAAGTCCAAGAAAACAAAGGGTGCCAAGAACGTAAAATCGTCCGCCGCCATCGAAGCAGCCGCGCCAACCGAGACTTCCTCTGAACCGACGCAAACGCACACTTCGCCCCCGGCTCCATCCTCGGCGGAAAAGGAGGGCAAGGTGGCAAAGGCAAGGGAATCTAAACCTGCCGAGAAGCCAGCCAAACCCACCCGCAAGCGAGCCGGCAAAAAGACCACCAAGCGCTACAGCCCGGAGTCCAAGGCAGAAATCCTTGAGTTCGTTCGCGATCACGATGCGGCCAATCGCCGGGGAGGAAAATCAGCGGCGGTGCGAAAATACGGCGTTACCGCTCTAACACTCTCCAACTGGCTGAAAGCTTCAAAAATGGACGGGAAACGGGTCAAGGCGGGAGGGAAGGCAAAGGCACCCGGGTCCACCAAACGTGGAAGGACCGCGGGATCCGGAACCGGCAGTATCGAAGCCACGCTGAACCGCATGCTGGAGATCAGGAACCAGGTCGCTGCCTTGATGTCGGAGTTTGAATCGTTGAAGGCGCGGATCTGAAATGTGGCACGATAAGGGGGCGGGTCATTTAACCGAAAGGTCTCAAGTTGAACCGTGAGGGACCTCCGGCCCCTGCCACTCGCCGGTCAACAAGAAGATTTCGTAGTAAAGCAACCATTCAGCAATCCATGGAATGATCTTTTTGTGGATTAAGTCGCTCGACTTCCAAGGGTCATCAGGAGGAAAAAAGAGACAAAGACTACCGTCCGCGTATCGGTGAATCGTGGGCGAACTCACGAGTTCGGGTGACAGAACGCGAACGATCGGCGCGGTCAGAGGGGAGTATTCCACTAGGATCTCGTATGAAACACAATCAGGATCCGGCCTGATTCTGCCACAGCAGACGAGACGGTCGGACCGCGACACCGAGCACCGGAAGCATTCGAAGTTCCGCTCGATCCCTTGCTTCTGCGCAACACATCGACGGTAAAGCGCAGCACCGTCACGACGGACTTTACCCATGGTCACCGTAGAATCGATGTGGAAGATTTTGAACGCCTGTGGTCCCGATTACCCCGGTGCCCGAGGTCCGTGCGGCCCCGGATTTAAGCAGCGATGCGCGATCCTGCAGCCGCTTGGACTTCTCTTCCTCTTCAAGCTTCGTGTCGAACTCCAGAAAGAATCCGTCTGAGCGAAAGATCCAGTCCCACGCCTTACGTGCGAAGGCGCGGTTCTGGCACTCCTCCCGATCCAATTCGCGAAGTTTCTCGATCGCTTCACTGACCCGTGACTTCAGCTCGACCACGTTATCGTCAGACGAGCTCCGGGTGAGAAGTGGTCGGTCTGGGTGGGCAAGATTGCGGATGGTCTTGTCCCACACCAACCGATTCTCGATGCGCTCGAGAAGGTTTCTGAAGGCCGTGTCGATCCGCGTAGAGTAATCGGGTTGACACTCCGCCACCAACATCGTCAGCTTCATCCCGTTCGGGAGGTCCCAGTTGTCCCGGCTTCGACAAAACCGTTTCAGAAGCTGGATAAGGCGCCGCATCTGGGTTCCGCGTCCGTCACGCAAGCGACTCCGCTCTTCGATCTCGTCGAGGAACCACCGGTTGACCTGCGTCGGGTCCGATAAGACCCATCCTTCGCCCGATGCAAGTTCTCGGACGGTGACTCCTTGGGGGTCTTCGAACCTTCGGTAGACCGGGAAATCGACATGGTGCCGCTCTTCATCTGCCTCCTTGTAAAAAACGCGGACAGCGTTCGAGACCTTCTCCGGCTGCTTCACGAATCGCCCGTCCTTCAGCGCCTCCAGCACGTGGTCCCGAGTTTCCTCGGAGGAGAGTTCATTGCCCTCCTTGTCCTTGAGCTCAGAGCGCGCAAGGACAAGACCGTCGTCGATGTCATACTCCTCGTAGACGAACTTCGTCTGGATGACGGTGTCAACCAAGAAAAGATGAGGCATTCCCGAATCCCTTGCCCAAGACAACTTCGGCTCCGATCCCGGCCACAACAAATCAACGATCCTCACCAGGCCGAGTGCGGCAAGAAAATCCCGTGGATTGTCCTCTCGCAACCCGGGCAGCGCGAGTTCGTGCGGAATGGCGGTGTCGCTCATGATGGGGTGGATGTGTCAGGATTGGCGCTTTCGTATTGGTCGGCGAGTCGGAGCATCGCCTCGAGGTAGGGCAGGCCCCACCAACCGAAGCGCCTGTTTAGTTTCCAGAATCGGGAAGCCACGCCGTGGGAGAGGTGGGCGAGCGGGCAGTTTTCTCCTTCATAACGCAGTGCTTGGTCGAGCACCACGACCTCGAAGACCTCGGGACTCGGGTCGGGTACAACCGGCGCAAGGGCGCGGCACCGCCCATGGTGGCTGGCGACGAGGTGGATCAGAAGATCGAGCTCGGGATAATTCCGGCCGCCTTCGGATTGTGCGATGATAAGGGCCGAGAGGAGCTCATGGCGGAATCCATCGGGCAAGCCGGATCGCTTGCGATAAAACGATTCCAGGGCCGGGAGACGCCGTCCACTTTTCGCGAGGGCTTCCTTTGCCGGAACGGTCCATGGCGAGCACCCATGCAGGAGCGCCTGGAAACGGGGATCGAGCTTGCCTAGATCGTGCCAAAGGCCAGCGTCGCGAAGTGTTGTGACGAGACCGGGCGGCAGACCGCAGGCGTTGGATTGTGAGCGCCGGGCCACCGCGGCAGAGTGAAGGTCGAGCGCAAAGGGTTCGTTGCTGGCGTTGCCTTGGAGACCAAGGTCGGCAGGGTCGAGCGGCCACGGCGTCGCGCCGACGCGGGAGCGATTGACAAAGATGGCTCCGGTCACGGTGTCGTCCGGATAGGGCTCGACTTTCCAGTCGTCTTTGGCGGACGCATATTCCCAAACGGCTTTTTGCGGATGGTCCGCCCGCAACTTCGTCGCCAGCAGTGGCGCGAGAATGGCCATGGCCCCGAGCCAATCCACGGCGCGGAAGGCCCAGGAGTCGTCCGTCTCGTCCTTTGCGAAGAGTGGAGTGACGATCTCCCGGAAACGGGACTTTCCGTCATCATCAGGAAGTGCCGCCTCTAGTTCGTGTGTGACGGCCTCATGGAACCGGATCGCGAGGCGGTCGCGCGAGTGGAGATGGGCTCGCTCGAACTGGTCGAGCGTCCATGGCGATTCCTTTCGACATGGAAACAAACGCCCGAGTTCGTCGATCGGTGTTTGCGCGGGCAAAACGAGGACGTCACCGGCTCGCAGTTCGTTGGGTGCAAGGAGTCGTCTTGCCTCTCCGGCCCGCCAGCGGAAGGCTTTCAAGGTATCGGCGATCGATCCTCGCGATTCGCCGTCGGGCACCAGATCATCGGGGCTGTCGCCGCCGGGATCGATCGCCTTGGATGGATTCTCCAGCCACTTGCGGGCGTGATTCAGCGGAACCGTCGCCGCCTCGGTCCCGAGGGGAGGAACGGCTTCGATCATTTTTGAACCATCGACCGCGTCGATCAGGTCTGCCCGGAGGACGACGGAGACTTCCGGAAAGTTCCTGCCTGGACCGTGAATGTAGAGGGTTGGGTCGGGGGAGTAACAGGGTTCAGGCGAGGTTTGGCAGAGAAGATCGAGGTGAGGTGCCAGAAGGATCGGCGCATCGGGAGCCGGCGCGAGGAGTTGATCCAGCATCTCTCCCGGCGGCATCGCGGCATTCATCGCCGCCAAGCCGAAATCGAGGGTGGAAATAGACGAGAGCCAATCCCAAACCGCCGGCAGGCAAGGACCGTAAAGCGGATCGGTGTTGTACGGGTCCAGCGCCTCGCCCGAAGCGAAGATAGCGGCCGGTGCCGGTATGTCCCGCCCCTGCCGGTTGAGTCGTCCGAACCTCTGCCGCAAACTGTCGAGCGGCGCGAGTTCCGAGAGGAGGGCATCGAAGTCGTAGTCCGCGCCGACCTCGATGCACTGCGTTGCGACGAGGATCAAGGGCGGGACATCGGGCGATGGCGAGGAAGACTTCAGTTGATGCCGTTCGTTCAGCCTTTGGATCAAGCCTTCCCGATCTAATGGACGGAGCCTTCCCGTGAGCAGCTCGATTGCGACTCCGCTGTCCTTTTGGTCTTTAGTGAGTTCCTCCTGGAGCGCCTCGGCCGTGGCGACGCGATTGACGACGACTAGGACGCGACGATGCCCTGCGGCGAGAAAAGCGGCGGCTTTCTCCGCGATGGATGCGGCGAGCTTCTTGTGTCGCGCGCTGCCTTTTGCCTCCTCGACTGGAATGAGTTCGGTCGGCTTTTGGGCATGGAGCCGGGTGCGAATGACAGGATGCGCCTCGTCCCCGGCATCGAGCCGAAACGCATCGGCACCGGCGTCGGCAGGAGGAGTGGCTGTCAATTGCACGGCATGAAACGGGCGCAGCAAAGGTTCGGTGGCCTGTCCGCGCAGTTTTGCGATCCAACCGAGCGTTTGCGAAAACGCCTTGGCGGTATGTGCCTCGTCTAGGATGAGCAGGGTGTCGTTGGCGAGCAGGGCCGCCTGCACCGGGCGGGCGAATTCGGATACGCCATATCCTCGAAAAAGAAGCCGGGAGCCGAGCTGATCGAGGGTCGTGGTGATGACGAGCGGCTGAGTCGGCGTGCGCGCCCAGGAATGGTCCGTGAAGGTGGCGCCACGCAAGGGGTAAGTTTCGAGGGGGGCTCCACGCTCGATACCGGAGATCTGTTGCAGGGCGGTCGCGACGGAGTGGATGGCGTCATCGGAATGCGCGAGCGCTTCCTTGAGCCGGGTGGCGATCTTCTTCGCGCGTTCAAATGCCTCGTCGACGACGATGCGGCGGTTCACGGCGAAAACGATGCGAACGGGCGCGGTGCGTTCCCCCGGAGGCAGATGCGCCTGCCGCGCGAGATTGTAGATCGCGATGTCGATGGCGGTGGTCTTGCCGGTCCCGGTCGGCAAAGTGATCCACGCGGGCCACGGCTCTCGCGAAACCTCTTCAGCGAGCCGGACCTGCCAGGGGAACGGATCGTAGTCCCACAGACTTCTGAAAAAGGTGGGAAAATCAGGGAAATCACTCATCGGTGGGAAAGTCTTTTGATGTTGGCGGCAGCAGCAACCCATAGCCTCGGAAGCGCCCTGCACCTAGGAGCAGCGGGCCTTGGATCTCCTCTGCGAAACGCAGGGTGATGTGAATGTGGAAGCGCGAAGGGCGCCCAGGCCTGGCCGACGGCGCGGGGAACGCAAACGCCGGTGGTACACCGGGCAGAGCCGAATGGGGTGAGACGTGGATTTCCACCGGTTCAGGCAGGTCGAGGCGCCGACAGGCGTCGGCGATGATGCGGACACAGCTTCTCCGCCAGCCTTCCGGATCTTTTTCGAAGGGTGGCTTCGGATGCCGGTCAAGTATCACGGGCGTGACGCTGGTCCAGACAGCGGATGGTCGTGTCCAGCGACTTGGGCGCAGCGCGAGTTTGGGATCCGGCGAATCATCGGGCCGCAAGCGGATGCTCCACACCTTGTCGCGAGGACTCAGTTCAAGGATGCCGTCATCATGACCCTCGAACAGCGCGGAGAGAGCCTGCCGCCACTGGAATCGGAGCGTCGCGGCATCGATCCCGGCCGTCTCGGGTCGGGGAAAGGCGAGACCCATACCGAGCAAATGGCCGGTGGCATGCCTCCCGCCAATGAAGGCCAGAGGAAAGATCGCGAGGTGATTTTCGATCGCCGGGGCCGTATCCGATCCGGCCTCACCGACTCGGTGTCCGCTGATCCACTCCGGCACGGGGCCGCGCGAAGGATCGCGGCTCCACCGGTCGATCAGGGTTTTGTGGAAGACTTCCGTCAACTGCCACACGCTAGGCAATCCCAGCCGGTCTCCACCGACGCAAGAAAGGACGAGGATGTGTTCGTTCCACGGTGACGTTTGAGGCGTGGATCCGCTGACTTCGACATAACCCTGCCAGCGGTGGCGGGGATCATGACGGCTGCGGGGTGAGGCGGCGGGTTCGAGAGATTTGTTAGTGTGGGCCGAGCGCGAGGCTGAGGCTACGAGACCCTCCATCTCAACGACACGACCCTCGGCATGAAAGGCGGCTTCGGCAGATTGGATAAGACCGTCCCACGCCACCCGGATGCCGAAATCGGGAGTTCCGAATTCGTCTCGTGAAACAGGCTGAATCCTGCGCCAGTGATCGCCGAGAGGAAGCGCTCCGAACGAAATCGCAGCCATCGCCAGCGAGGTGGAGTGACCGTAGCGCGGCAGGCTCGTGAGCAGGGATTGGAGCGGAACGCTTAGCTCATCGGGTAGATAAGCTTCCGGCCAATGGAAAAAGACGGTGGGGTTGTCTGGGTCGAGGAAAACCGTTGGAAAACAACGCTCTTTCCGAGGCACGCTGATTCCTGCCGGGGTTCTTTGTGAGGGTTTTTTGTCCTTTCCTGGTTTGCCTTCAGTTTTTGATGGATTCTGCGGAACAAAGATCCCATCGAGTACGCGGAGGTTGGCGTGTTCCTCGTCGGGCACGACAATCACCGGCGGGCTTTGGGCGCAAAGCCATTCCAGCGCCTCGCGCATCGCGGGCGGATTCCCGGCGTGATGCAGCGCGTCCACCAATCCCAGACAGAGGCGCGCCGGATGGGGAGGCCACTCGACGGCGTCTTTGTCGCCCCAAGCCGCCGCCACATAGCGCCCCGCTGGAAATTGCAGCGAGATGGTGAATGGCATGGCTTATTCGGGTGAGGAATTGCGATGGGCTTGTTGAGAAGCGACGACGAGCTTCTTGAGCGCCTCGGAGGGTTTCAATCGGATCGGCTGATCGTTCCACGGGAGTCCGGCGGCTTTGGCTTGGGTAATTGCTTCTTCGAGAAGCGCCCGAGTCGTCTCCGCAGAATGTAACTCGCGGATCGCTCCGCTCCCGCCGAGCGTTTCCCATTCGACCGAGGTTCCATCATCGACAATCAAATCGCAGCGCGAACGAAGATGCCAACCTTTCTCGACGTTTAGCGCGGCCGCATGGAGGGCAATGGCCGCGAGGACGGTCTGTGCGGCGGTGGAGCGATCCGGTGAACCAAAGTGGAGGCGGCGCAGCGCCGGGAAGGAGATCGTCGTGGATTGCTGGATGTAATCGCAGGTGATGCCGCCGTGCATTTCACCAGATTTCTTGTCCTTTCCCGTCCAAGGAATGTTCCCGTGAACGATACCCGATGGATCATCAATTTTCTTCCCGCTGTCTTTCAACTTCTTCCACATCTCGTCGGACATCGACTCAAGGATCTTCTTCGGGCTCGCTGCCTTCGCGGTATTTAGTGGATCAATACGGAATCCTTCCCTCTCGGATTTCTCCGAGTTAATTGCCACCAACTCACTGACCACGCACCGGGTATATTTCTCACCCAATCCTCCTGATACGCCGGTCGAATCCCAACTCCCGAAGAGGAGGCTTGCGGGCGAAACTCCGAAGATCGCCGAGGCGTCCTTCGCGTTTGCCTTGACGACGGATTCTCCAAGGGCGGTCAGGGGAAAGTGTTTCCCCGTCTCATCGACCGAATCCCGCAGGATGGCGTCGAAGATCCGATGCGGAGCTTCGAAGCAGGTGATTGTGCCGACGGGCTTCTCCAGTCCTTCGACCCCGCTGAAATCCGTTGCGACATGCGGGAGGTGTAGTTTGCCGGTCCGAATGTCTTCCAGCAGGGCATCCTCCATCCGGTTCGCTTGGCTCTGCACACTGTCGATGATCGTACAATCGACAGACTCGGTGAACCCGGGAATACGCCGTTTCGAAGACTGGTATTTTCCTCCAGCCACAGTGCAGGGAAAAATCACCTCTCCCGGACCGAAGACGAAGGCGGAGTCCTGCAGCGGACTGAACAGCTAGGTGGAGGTCGTGTTGTTTCATTTTTAAGTGAATCTCAAGATTTGACCAATTCGATTGGAACAGGTCAACGATTTCGAATAAAGCGTCCACTCCAACGCGTCAATCAAAAAAAACGACTAATTAGAAAAAATCGCCTGATATCTTGCAAATTCCTTCGGGATCCCTAATCTTCTCAAAACGAAGATTTCCGCGATTTCCCATGTCCAACACCACCAATCCCGAAGCCTGGGCGGCTCAGGAGCGCCTGCGTTTCATCGAGCGTTCCCTGTGGTGGCGCGGACAGGTGAAGCGGAAAGACCTTCGGGAACTTTTCGGAATCTCCCTGGCCCAAGCAAGCTCTGACCTCCAGCGCTACCTCGAGATCAACCCGACGGCGGCGCGCTACGATCTGAAGGCGAAGACCTATCGTGGTGAGCCGGGCATGGCCTGTGTCTATCACACGCCGCAACTGGAGGACGCGCTCTTGCTGTTTTTGCCAGAACACGGTGACGGCTTGGTCGGCCGTCCAGCGGCGATGAATTCCACCGGGCATTTACCAACGGCCCGGGTCACCGGTGTTTCTCTGCCCGTGCGCCGGGCGACTCCATCGGTCGAGCGGGCCGCCTTCTATGCCGTGTGGGCGAACTTGCGGCTGCGCATCGATTACGCGTCCCTTTCCGGTCGGCGCGAAGCGGAGGCTGAGGGTGTCGGATCCATTACACCCGGCGCCCGCTGCATCGTGCCTCACGCGTTCGCCAACAATGGCTACCGGTGGCATGTGCGGGCATGGTGCGAGGAAAACCGTGACTACCGCGACTTTGTCCTCAGCCGCATCCGCAAAGTAGAATGGCCCGCTGATAAAGCCCCAGAAGACCTGCCTCCGGACGTGGAGTGGGAAACGATCGACGAGTTGGTTCTCTCTCCCAACCCGGAATTGTCGGCAAATTTGCGGGAGTCTGTCGCCTGGGATTTCGGCATCACTGATGGGCTTCTACGGCTCAAGGTGAGGCGCGCGATGCGAAACTACACCCTGATGCACCTCAACATGCCGACCGAAGGGATGAACCGATTGCCGCCACTTTTGGTTGCGCTCTCTGGCAAAGGTTAATGGAACGAGAACGTCTTCATTGTGGGGCTGTTCAAATCGAAAGCCCGGGCACCTCGACCTCAAGCCGCTTCCGGCGTCCGACATAATGTTCACGGGCGATCCGCGGATCGTTGCGCAGGAAGTCGGCGGCCAGGTCGTAGGAGTCGGTCTGGTCGTAAATCATGGAGCCGGCCTCCTTGCGGAAGATGTAGAGCGGGTTCTGGGATTCGATGCCTTGCCGACGCAACCACTGGTAGAGTTGACGGAAGAAAATCTGGCCCGGCTTCGCAGGCTCCTTCGAACCGAGACGGGGAGCAGGGACCACAAAGGGCGGGAAGATGCTGTAGGGTCGGAACTCCTCGAGGTATGCCATGACGGTGGGAGTGACGTCGATGGAGCATTCCGAGCTGCGGGCCTTCGGCGTGTCGTAGGAGGTGACGCCGACATGGATCTGGCGCCGCTGGAAGTCGACCTGTTCCCAAGTGAGCCGGGACACCTCCTTCGGGCGGAGGCCGCAGGCGATCGTGAGGAGCAGGATGATGAATCGCGCCTTGTCTTCGCGGATGAGGTCGAGATCGCTCCGGTTGGTGGGGGGACGGTCCACCTGGTCCTCCGCAGTCAATTCCCGAAGCCAGAACCGTTTCTTGGCTTTGGTCATGATGTCCGCCACGTCAATCTTCGACACATATCGGCGGGAAGGTTCGCGCATGGGACGGATTTTCCGCAGGGGGAGGGGATCCGGGAGATCGAAGTCCCCATAGAACGACATCATCCGTTCTGAAAAGACGCTCCGGGCGCATCGGAAGTAGGAGTTCAAGGTCGTGATGCGACGGCCCCGTTCAAGCTGATCATCCCCGGCTTTGCGGATGGAGGCCGTCCGGTATTCTTCGAGGGCGGACAGGGTGAGGGCGCTCACGGGAACCGCATCGGTTTTCTTCCGCCACTGGTCGCGCTGTTTCTTGGTCGCGTTCCTCTGCACCAGGGGAAGGTTTGAAATCGCGGCGGCGAGGTGACGCAGGGAATTCATCGCATCGACGACGCTGGTCTTGCTGAGGTGGACCGCGTTGGCCTCATAGCGTCGGATCACCTCCCCGATGAGCGGTGCATGTTTCGCGCCCGCCGGATCGTTTGGCTCCGCCAAGTAGTTCGTGCGCAAGCGCCGCTGGTAGGACCTGGGCTTCTTGAGCTGCTGGAAGTCCGGGTGCTCGAAGAGATCCGCGAACGAGTGGCTGGGCACCGTCAGAAAGGAGCTGATTTGGTCTGCCAATCTCTTCGCTTTCTCGAGATCACTGCCAAGATTGAGACGGTGACGTTCGCCTGATTTTTTCACCGCCAGGAGGAAGTCATCGGAGTAACGAGTCTCCCCATGGAGAGTGAATGGATTGCGATAAATGCGGTTTCCACGGCGGGTCCGCGCTTCGGTTGGAGTCGGTTTTTGCATGAAAAATTTGGGTCCCATTTGGGTCCCGTTTCGGATGTTTCAGAATAACTCAAGATTTTTCAACATTCCACAACGCGTTATTAATCAACGCATTGTGAATCATGTTGAATCACCTTGAAACACGTTCTGGGGCGACTCGAACGACAGTTCGATTTGGAGCGAGCGAATGCGAGCGTAAAAGGACAATCGAGAGAATCGAGATAGGTGCCCAGAGGGCAAGCGGAGCGTCCAAAGCGCAGCAAAGTCAATCCCACTCCCTCCGCCTCTTTCGATTTTGAAAGGAAGGGTTCGAACTACGGTTCGATTCGGAGCGAGCGAATGCGAGCGTGAAAGACGGAGCGCAGCAAAGTCAATCCCACTCCCTCCGCCATCGACAAGGGCCAGCCCCAGCGAAGCGGGGCTGGCACTGGTTTCGATCTTACTTCCCTTTACCCGTCACGTTGATGTCGAAGGGATTTTCGTCCGGGTCGTTGCTGCGGACCTGCACCTTGGCTTTGCTGCTGCCTTTGGCTCGGGGTTTGTAGGTGACCTTGATGGTCGTGCTGGCACCCGGCGCCAGGGTTCCGAGAGGCGGAGGAGTGATGAGGAACTCCTTCGCATCCGCTCCGATCGCTTTGACGGAGAGTCCGGCGAGCGGAGCGGGACCATCATTTCGGACGGTAAATACAGCCGGGGAGGAGCGTTTTTTCACCTTCACCATTCCCAGATTTACTTTTCCCGAGTTGTCGGCGAGCGCTTTTCCGCCCGGCTGGATCACGGTGATGTCGGGTTTCATGTTGAGAGTGACGAACTCCATGAACATCGGGGGCATGCCCGGATGGATTGCGATCTCTTCGCCGAGAGTCCAGACGTTCGAGTTGTTGGAAAGGATAAACTCATCGACGCCTTCGGGCAGATCGACCGTCACCTCAAAGGAAGCGTTGCCTCCAAGGGGAGTGACGGAGTCGATCGGCACCGGCACGTTCATCAGGAGAGTGTCATCGTAGTAGGCGAGGAGGAGGTCGTCCTTATCGAGCGAAGGAACGGTTTTGAGGAGATTGATGCGAAATCCCGTCTCCGTGAAGTGGGACAAGTAAGTCTTGTTCGGAATCTTCACGCCACCACCGGCCTGCAGGTTGATCAGTCCACCCACCGTGGTCTGATCGCCGGTGGCGCGGCAGACCAGAAGCCAGCCGCCCACGTCTTCATTGGTCGTGACATAGAGCGGATTGGTCTCCCCCGGAATTGCAGTCATCTCCCAGGTCTTGGGATGGACGCGGAACCATTGCAGATCGATGCCCCCGCTGACCGCTGTGTCGTCGGAGAGCTTCCGCACATCAAAGGACACTTCGTTACCGTGTCCGACCCAGGGATACATCACACCGGTGAGGAACATGCTGGAATCGACGCTCCATCCTGCAAAACGGGTGTCGATGGCAGAGGCCGCGGCAAAAACGACATTCGAGACCTGTCCATTGCGTGGGCCGCCTTCGACGCGGAGGCGGTAGAAGAAATCGCCGGAGACCTCGAAGCTGAAGTTGTTGTAGGTGTCGTTCGAGGTCCGGAGCACGTCACCGCCCCAAGGCACGTCGACCCAACCGGAGGTGCCGTTGATGGATTGCTGCAGCACGTAGGCCGTAGCGCTGAACTCCGAAGGTGGCGGAAAGTTCAGATCGAGTTCGGCGTGCGTTCCACTGCCGAAGGTGTCGTTGCGGCGATGGGTTTGATAAACCCGCAGTCCGCCGATGGAATCCACCGGATCGGTGAAGGGCGCGATGTCGGGAATGGCTCCGCCGCTGCCGGGCACGAACTGGGCTTCGGCCTGACTCAAGCCGAAGAAGGCGGCGAGGGCGAGGAGCGAGCAGGAGATGACCCTTGGCCGGCGGGCTCGGCTCCGGAGGCGATGGTTTACACGGGGAATCTGGTTGTTCATATAGGGAGGGGTTGAGGGGAGAGGTGGTCCGCGTTGACGGGTCCGCCTCCTTGACTCAACATCCGGTCCCTGCAACGAGCCGGCCACGGGGCGATTGCTGAAGCCCGCGCGGATCTTGTGTGGCCTCAATGCGTCCTGTGGAACTCGACCGTGAAACGTTGCGAACGCCCGCGGACGCTCAGCGCGCCATCGCGAGCGCCTTGCGCAGTCGGTCGCGGAACCACTCACGGTCCGCCTGATTCTCCGCATCAAGATAGGTCGAATGCGGGGTGACCATCTTGCGGCGTTCGACGGTGTCGGATCCCACGACCCAGGTGCGGCGCTCCGCGGCATAGGCTTCTCCGCCGGGTGAAAGGACGTAGGCCTTGAAGCGATCGGTGAGTCCCTCCGCCCCGAGCCGCTCGTGGAGCGAGTCGAAGCGTTCGATCGGGGCGATCGGATCCTCGAGATAGTGGAAGCCAATGATGCGTTTGTCAGGGTGGCGGCGCAAAGATGCGGTGATCGCGTCCCATTGGGTTTCGGTCAGGGTGAGGGCGCGCTTTTTCTCCATCGACTGGGGGATCCGCATCATCACCTGCGGCACGCGCATCGCGGGCAGGGCCGGTTGGCCGAGGACGGCGGTTTTCACGCAGGCCTCGTCGAGCAGGGCGAGGGGAAAGGTGCCCGTGAGGCTGTTGCCCACGACGACGAGGTCGCGCCCACCTTCGCGCCGCGAGACCCAGCGGGCGATCGCGCGGACATCGTCCACGATCGGGCCGGTCGACTCCGGGGAGACGGGATTCCAGGTGCCGCTCTCGCGCAGCAGTTTGATGGAGCCCAGTTCCCGGTCGTAGCCAAAGGCGGGTTCGCCCTTGATCGGATCGCCGTAGAGGCTCGGGAAATAAACGCGGTAGCCCCAGGTCTCCAGTTCGAGGGCAAAACGGAGGAAGTCGCCGCTGAGCCCGTTGATCGGATGAAGCAAGAGGACGGGTCGCCCGCCGGATCGCGTCCGCCACATCGGATAGGATCGCTCCGTGCCGGGAATCGCGATTTCATTTCGGACGAAGGACGATTCCTTGGGAAGATGGGGAGTCGTGGCCTTCGTTCCGGGCTTGCCCGTCGAGAGGCACCCGGTCTGGCCGAGGGCACTGGCAAAAAACGCGATGGCGAGCAGGAGAGAATTTCTCCGGCGGCAGGACTTCCCGCTTGCGCTGCTCGTCATGACAAAGGAGATCCCCCATGGATCACAAAAGACAAGCGGGGAATTTAAGAAATCTTAACTAATTCGCCCGATCCGCATCACATGGAAGCCCCTCCCGAGCCCCCCCGAACCCTGCCCCGCCTCAAGCTCACCCTTCGACCGACCGCCGAGTCCATCGTGCGGAGCGGGCATCCCTGGGTCTACTCCGAGAGCATCCGCGACCAGAATCGCGAAGGGGCTGCGGGCGAACTCGCGGTGATCTACGATCGGCGCGACAAATTCCTCGCGGTCGGTTTTTACGATCCCGATTCACCGTTGCGGGTCCGCATCCTCCACGCCGGCAAACCGGCCACGATCGACGAAGCCTGGTGGCGGGCGAGCCTCGAGGCGGCCCTTGCGCGTCGCGAAGGGATCGCCGATGCGAAGACGAACGGGCTGCGGCTCCTCAACGGCGAGAGCGACGGTTGGCCGGGACTTGTCCTCGATCGCTACGACACCACCCTCGTCGTGAAACTCTATAGTCCGGCCTGGCTCGAACGGCTCGAGATGGTGAAAGCGATTTTTCTCGAGCGAATCGGGCCCGAGCGGCTTGTCCTGCGCCTCAGCCGCAACCTCGAGGAAACGGCGAGGGTGTCGGGTCATGAAGACGGGACCATCCTTCAAGGTCCGCCGCTCGATGGGTCGGTCATCTTTCTCGAAGACGGCCTGCGATTCGAAGCCGATGTCTTGAAAGGGCAGAAGACGGGTTTCTTTCTCGACCAGCGCGAGAACCGGAAGCGCATCGGGCAACTTGCGAAGGGTCGTGACGTCTTGAATGCCTTCAGCTTCACGGGAGGTTTTTCCCTTCATGCCGCGCGTGGAGGAGCCAAATCGGTGACCGATCTTGATCTCAGTGCGCATGCCCTCGAGGCGGCTGCTCGGAATTTCGACCTCAATCGCGAGGATCCGCAGGTCGCGGCCTGCCGGCATCTCTCGGTGCAGGACGACGCCTTCGCCTGGATCGACCACATCCGCGACGTCTCCTACGATCTCGTCATCACCGATCCGCCCTCGCTCGCGAAACGCGAGGTCGAGCGCTCCCGCGCGATCCAGGCCTACGGACGCCTGAATGCGAATGCGATCCGGCTCCTCCGACATGGTGGGATCCTCCTCGCCGCCTCATGCTCCGCCCATGTCAGCGCGGACGAATTTTTCGGGGCGGTGCGTCAGGCCGCGAGGCAATCGGGTCGGCGTTTCGAGGAGATGGAAACCACCGGGCACGCTCCCGATCACGACGCGACCTTTCCCGAGGCGGAGTATCTGAAGGGGATCTACCTGCGCTTTGATTGACCTTTCGAATGGGATCGGTTAAAAACCCGTTCCCATCATGAATCGTCGCCATTTCCTCCAGACTTCGCTCGCCTCCTTTCTCAGCGTCCCCGCCTTCGCCCTCGAGGCGGACAATCCCTATCGCAAGAACATCGGGATCCAGCTCTACACCCTGCGAAACCAGATCAACGCCGACCTCCCCGGCACCCTCAAGGCCGTCGCCGAGGCCGGATACAAACAGGTCGAGCCCTATGGTTTTCCCGACGCGACCGCGCTCGACCTGATCAAGGTCTCGAAGGATCTCGGCATGGCTGCGAACTCCTCGCATTTCGCTTGGGAATCCGTGACCGATCCCGACAAGGCGGGCGTCGCGCCCTTCGCGGACATCCTCCAAAAAGCGAAGGACGCCGGGCTTTCCCACCTCGTCATTCCCTACCTGCACGGCGACTCGCGCAAGACCGCGGACGATTACAAACGCCTCGCCGAGCGCTGCAACGTCGGGGCCGCTCTTGCGAAAGAAGCGGGCATCCAGCTCGCCTATCACAACCACAATTTTGAGTTCCAGCCTTTCGCTGACGGAAAGTCGGGTTACGAGGTCTTCGCCGCCGAGTTTTCGCCCGAGATGAAATTCGAACTCGATGTCTTCTGGGTAAAGGTCGGTGGAATCGACCCCATTGAATTGCTTGGCAAACTCAAAGGACGCGTTTCGCAGATCCACCTGAAGGATCTGAAAACCGGAATGACGCTCCCCGAATTCGGCAAGGTGCCCGACGATGCCTTCAAGGAGCTCGGCCAGGGCATCATCGCGATGGAACCCATCATCGAAGCCGCCGCCCTCGCTGGAGTCGCCCACGCCCACGTCGAGCAGGATCAATCGCCCGATCCGGTGAAGAGCATCGGGATGAGCATGGACTATCTGAAGGGGCTTTGATTACCCGCTCAGCGGCACCGCCCAAGGAATCCAACCCGCGCGCAGGATTGCAAGCAGCACGGTCACGACGACTGCGGCGATCAGGGTCGAATAGAGCACCGCGGCGGCGGCGAAACGGCTGTCGCCCTTGAACTCGTGCGCGAGGAGGGCGGCGTTCACCGCCGTCGGTGCCGCCGTGCCGAGGATGAGGATCGCGGCCAGTTCATCGCGGAAGCCGAAGGCCCAGGTCAAGGCGCAGGCCGCGAGCGGACCACCGATGAGGCGGATGCCGAGGGCGATGCCGAGGTTGCCTACCGGAGCGGGAGGTTTGGTCTGCGAGAGCTGCACGCCGAGGGTGATGAGGGCAAAGCCGAGCAGTCCATCGGCGAGATAGGTCAGGGGTGTCCACACGAAGATGACCTCCTCGAGGGGGTTTCCGATCAATCGCAAGATGAGGGCGAGGAGGATCGCGTAGGGCGAGGGCTGCTTGAGGATGGGAAGGAACCAGCCCTTTCGTTCGCTGCTGCCCGCGTTCGCGAGAAAGACGCCGAGGGAGAAGCTCGTGAGATTCATCGTCGCGAGCACGAAGACCTGGATGACCGGCCCGAGCTCGGAGAAGGCCAGCGTCATGAGCGGGATGCCCCAGTTGCCGCAGTTGTAGATCATCGTGCTCAGCTTCATCGCGTAGCGCTGACCGGGCGGCTGCTTGCGAAGGGCGCAGGCGATCCAGCTCAACGCCCCCATCGTGAGGATGACCGAGACGGTGAAGGCGACGACCTTCAGTCCGATCACGGCGTTAAGGTCCGAGGTCGAGAGCCGCACGAGGATGAAGGCCGGGACGAAGAGGTAGAGATTCAGTTTGACGAGCGTCTTCAGGTCGAGCCCGAAGAGACGGTCGAGCCCCCAACCCGCGCCGACGAGAGCGAGGATGGGCAGGGCGACATCGACAAAGATCTGAAACAACATCTGCGCCGATCATCGACCGGACCACGAGCACCGGCAAATAAGAAAAGCGACGGAGTCGCTGGAGGGGCACGCTCCCGCGTGCCCGCCGGATCATCCACGACGTACAGTTACTTCTTCGGCGGCGTCAGCAAATACGCGAGCAGATCCGCCATCTCCTCCACCGTCACTGTCGCTTCGAGCCCCTCGGGCATGAGCGATTGCCCCAAGCCCTTCATCGAGGCGACCTGGTTGCGGGGGAAGGTCTTGTCGATTCCGCCCGGCATCCGCAGGGTGATCTCGGACGAGTTTTCCGTGAGGATGAATCCCGTCGCCGTGGTGCCATCGGTCAGTTCGTAGCTGTAGGCCTGGTAGAGGGGTGCGACCTCGCGATTCGGATCGAGGATGTTGCCGAGCAGCGTCTCCGCTCCCGCCGAGGCAAAACTCGCGATGGGTGGGCCGAGCTGCATGCCTTCGCCCTCGTGGGATTTGTGGCAGGCGAAGCAGGACTTCATGAAGGCGAGTTTGCCCTTGGCCGGGTCGCCTTTCCTGGCGAGGGCCGGCTGATAACGCGCGATCACATCGGATCGTTTCACCACGGGAGGCAGCACTTCGGCGGCGAGCTTCTGTACTCCAGCGTCGGCGTGGCGGCGGAGGTTTTCGATGAGGCTCGCGGGCGCGACGTCGAGAGTCACGGTTTTGGCGTGGATTGCCTCGAGAAAGGCCGTCGAGCTTTTCGCGCTGGCGAGGATGCGTCCGCCCAGTTCATCGCGGGCCGATGATTCGAGCGAGGCGAAGCGCGCGATGAGGAAATCGAGATCGGAGATCGCTCCGACGAGCGCGGCGGCGAGGGCCGGATCGGCTTTGCCTGCCGCGAGCACCGCCTGCAGCCGCGATTGCGAATCCGAAGTCGGCAGGAGCGCAAGGAGCCGCACCGCGGCGACGCGCAAGGCGGTGGCGGCCGAGGCATCCGCGAGCAGGGTGCCTGCCTGATCCGTCAGAGCGCTCCAGCGCGGCGAAGCGGCGAGCCCGCGCCAGTCGCCTTTCGAACGCGCCAGACCGTCACGGAGGCTCGTGAGCAGCTCGACCGTTCCCGCATCGGGCTTCCCGGCGGCGAGATCATCCGCAACGGTGGCGAGCAGGGACGGGTCATTGGCGCGTCCAATCATGCCCGCGAGCTGGGCGCGGAAGGCGGTGGGCGTGGCATTCGCGGCCTTCCAAGCGGCGGTGAGATCGGCGGGGGTGCGGAGCGAATTCAGCACCTCGGCTTCCATCCATCGGTCGCCCGCGGCGGAATCGATCTGGTCGAGCAGCGGAGTCTCCGAGGCGAGTCCCGCCGGAAAGGGCGACACCGCCGGGACCGGAGCAGCCGCTTTGCCGCGCTCGTAGAGCAGTCGCCGCGCCGTGGTGCGGTGCCAGTCGTTCGGGTGTTGTGTCAGGGTGACGAGTTCCTCGTCGGAGAGCGAGCCGAGATCGGGAATCGCCGGACTGCGGAAGCCTTCGGGGGCGATGCGGTAGATACGGCCGCGGTCGTTGCCACTGTTGAGATCGAGGTGCTTCTTGATCGGCTCGGGCAGCGACCAGGGATGCTCGATCACCTCCCGATACATGTCGGTGACGTAGAGACAGCCATCGGGACCCGTCGTGATGCTCGTGGGGCGGAACCAATAATCGCTGCTGCGGAGAAATTCGGTCTTCTCATCAGGATCGGGCCGGGTCGCGACGGGCTGCACCGAGCCGGGCATCGTTTTCACGATCTTGCGATGGATCAGATTGCTCCCGACATCGCCGGTGAAGGAGTTGTCGCGGAACTCCGGGGGAAAGGCATCACCCCAATAGAGATGCACTCCGGTGGAGGCGACGAGGAAACCCGAGACGCGGCCGCCGCCCTCGACAATTCCTTTCACCACGCCCGCGACACGCCAGCGCGTCCGGACGATCCGCCAGGGCTCGTCCGGGCTGATGCGGTAGACGGTCGGAGCCGGACCATCGGCCGGGATGTCGACGAGCGGGGCGGGCAGGCTGAACCAGGGATTCGGCTTCACCTGATGCCGCTCGTAGGCGACCCAGATGAGGTGACGCGAGTTCGCGCAGACGTAGCGGCGTCCAAGCGAGTCATAGGTCATGCCGTATTGCGCGGTGCCGCTCTCGGTACGGAGATCGAGCAGCTCGGGATCGAAGGAGAAGTCAGAGCCGCGCACGTTCACGGGGGCTTCGGTGGGTTTGTCAGGACGGGTGATGATTCCGCCGTTGCCCGCCGTGGCTCCCCAAATGCGGTTGTCGGGACCCCACCTCAGGCTGTTGAAAAGGGCCTGCATGTTGAGCCGCTCCATCTCGCTGCCGAAGCCGGTGAAGACGGTGCGCTCCTCGTCGCAGATGCCATCGCCGTCGATGTCCTTGAAGTAATACAGGTCCGGCGAGGCTCCGACAAAGACCCCGCCCTTGTAGCAGAGGATCGCGCTGGGCCACTTCAGCTTGTTCTTGAAGACGACGCTTTTGTCGAACTTGCCGTCGCCATCCACGTCGGTGAGCAGGCGCACCTGGCAGACCTCGTCGTCGCGCCGCTCGGAATAGCCGACCATCTCGACGACATAGGCGCGGCCCTTTTCATCGAAGGCCATCGCGATCGGATCGACCACGGCCGGCTCGTGGGCGGCGAGGGTGAGATCAAAGCCCGGCGCCATTTCAAAGGTCGCGAGGGCATCGGCTGGCTCGGTCGCAGGAGCGCGTGGAAATTCCTCCGCCGAGACCTCGGGTTCGGCCGGGGTTTGAGCGTGGAGGGCGCAAGCGATCGGAAAAGCGATCAGCCCTGTGGCGAGGAATCGGGAGACGCGGATGTTCATGACGGCACAGACCAGAGTAAGGAGGAAAGCCGGTCTCGGGAAATGGCGGGATCAGGGTAAAGCGGGGCGCGGTTGGGGGAGGAGACGTAGCCTGCCCGTATTCGATTCCGGCGGTTCATTTTCGTGCCATCCTTTTCGGCGACGCCGAGATCACTTCGGCTTGCGCGGCGCACAGGCAGGCACCGAAAATGAAAATGTACCCTGAGAGGTAAATCCACAGGACCAAGGCCATGATGCCGCCGAACGCTCCGTAGATGGCGTTCAGTGTGGCGAAGCTCTTGAGGTAAACCACAAAAAGGTTTTCGGCTCCGTGCAAGAGTGCCGTCGCGCAGAGAGCGGACGCCCACACTTGGGAGAACCGGATGCTGCGGCGGGGAGCGAGGCGGTAGAACAGGGTCAGGCTGAGGAAGACCACGACCAGGGGGATGACATAGCCCCCCAGCGCATAGACCCAGGAACGGAAATCATTCTGCGGGGAAAGCCAGTCCTTCGCCATTTTCACCAGCACCGGCATCGCGATGCCCACCAGAACCGAGCCGATCATGATCGCCAGAAAGAACAAGCTTTTGAACGGCAGTCTCCACCAATTGTGTGCATCGGCTCCCCAGGCCCGGTCGGCGGCATGGATGAGTGTGTTGAAAAATTGCATGGACGTCCAAACGAGGATGAGGAATGCAATGACACCCGCCTGCCCGCTCGAATGGATGACGCCTGCAATGGTGTCAAAGATATAACTCTGCATTTCCCCGCTGATCGGGACGTAGGCTTCCACGTAGGCGATGATCTCCGATCCGGCCCGGTCCCGGTCGATGAAATTCGAGGCGACCGTGACCATGAGGACGATCAGCGGAAACAGCGAGAAGAAGGCGTAGAAGGCGAATGCCGCCGCCGATTGAGACCCGTCGATCTGAAAGAACCTTTTGATGGCCAGCCTGAGTGTGGCCCAAAGCCTGCGGCTCCATTGCTCTGGGCGAAACGGCTGGCTCATCTTGCGGTTTCTTTTCTTGTTGGGGCGCCAGACATCCGGGGTGCAAGATCAGGGAATCTCCGAGCGGAAAATGGCAGCCGGCATGGCGTGGTCTTCATGGTTACTCGGTCTCGGAATCAGGCGGGCTTGTCCGGAACCGTCGGAGCTGATCCCACATTTACCATGCCGCCCTTCTTTTCAAATCCGGACAAATCCCCGGGTACGTAGCCGAGCTCCGCGATGTTTCGACCTGACCAGATCTCCAGCAGGGCGATGGTCATGGCGAGGACTGCGGGACCGACGATGAGGCCTTCGGGTCCAAAGAGAATCAGGCCACCGACCACCGAAATGAAAGCGAGGATGGTGTGAAGCTTCAGCCGCTTTCCCACGAGGATGGGGCGTAGCAGGTTGTCGATCGTGCCGACAATGATCAGGCCCCAAAGTGTCAGAATCAGAGCCTTTCCCCAACTGCCTTCCAAGAAGAGAAAGAGGGCCGCCGGCATCCAGACGACAAAGGCACCCAGCACCGGCACCAGGGCCATCATTGCCATCACCACGCCCCAGAGCAAGGGCGCTGGCAACCCCAACCACCAGAACATCAGCCCACCCAGAAGTCCCTGCACGGCCGCGACCGCAAACGTACCGTAGATCGTGGCGTGAATCGTGTCGCTGACACGGCTGAAGATCCGGTCCATCTCCATTCCGGTGAGAGGAGAAAGGGACTTGAGCGTCTGAAGCGCGGCATGTCGGTCGCGGAGGAAAAAGAAGAGCAGGTAAAAGGTCAGGCAGAAGTCGATCGCCTGGAACATGGAGCTTGTGACGATGGAGCCGGCGTAGGAACCCAGCCAGGTGGCGAAAGACTTGACCGTCCCAGGCAGGTCGATCTGCTTCTCGATCCGGTCTGCGATCAGAGCCAGACGCGGCTGGGCCTCGAAGGTGCTCCGCCACTCGCCGGAGCTGACCTTCGTATCGATGAGGGCCGCGCCTTGTGCCGCCTGCATCACGAGCCGCTGCCCCACGAAGGTCAGCGGGACGACGACAATCAGGCCGATCACCAAGACAGAGACGAAGGCGGCCAATCGGGGGCGCCTGAGCTTGGATTCAACCCAGCGTTGAAAGGGAGTGAATAGGACGGCCAGTCCCAGTGCCCAGGCAAGGGGGGGCAAAAATGGCACCGCCATCCGGAAACAGAGGTAGATGCCGAGAGCCGTCACTCCCATCAGCACGAGCGTCTGCACGTGGCTGCGTGAGCCCCAGTCATTGGCGGTTGGATCAGGCATCGATTTGACCTCCCTTTAATTCACCCATTTCATGCGTTAAAAGACCCCTGCTTGCGTGATGGCAGGGTCGCGTCGCTGTTATGCGCGCGACGGGGACGCGCTCATCATTTCGCCCCGGCGGTGAATCGAGATCCTGACTATTTGCCAATCAGGATCATGACGCCCGCGGCGAGCGCGAGAACCGGGAGAAGAATGCCGAGCTGTCCGAGGCTGATTCCGAAGATGCCAATGAGGCCGGCGATGATCAGATAGATGGCAAGCAGAAGCATGCCGATGTTCTTGGTGTTGATGGATGGTTTCATTCCGTCGTCTTGCCGTCGAAGTGTTCGTCATCAGCCTCCGCATCCCCACGGGTGTGGTGGACAATTCCGTCCCGGTGATTGGGTGGCGAGTAAAGCGTGTAGAGCTTGAGGGGGACGCTGCCGGTATTGATGATGTTGTGATTCGCCCCGGCAGGGACGATAACCGCAAAACCGGCCTCGATCGACGTCCGCACGCCGTCAAGAATCGCTTCTCCGGTTCCTTCCTCCACGCGAAAGAACTGATCCAGCGTGTGTACTTCCGCCCCGATCTCTTCCTGGGGTTTTAACGCCATGACCACAAGCTGGCAATTCTTCGCGGTGTAGAGCACTCGGCGGAAATCCTCGTTCCTCACGGCGATGCTCTCGATGTCCTTGATAAACCCTTTCATGATTGTTCTCCCTCGCGTTGAATAGCCGTGATGTTGGAGCACATTCGATGCTGCATCGCTGTCTAACAGTAAGCCCGCTTTTCCAGAAGACCTACAGCGATTCTCACGAAGTTCCGAAGATGGCGTCAAGCGTCCTCTCCCCTTTCCCCGCCAACCCCGGGAGGGTGGTGCGGTTGGGAGGCCTTCCGCTTGGACTGCAACGCGACTCTTGCCGAGTTCAACCCACCGCGTTTTGCGTGATCAAGGTGGCTTTTTCCTCGCTATCGGCGGACGACCTTTTCATGATCGGTACTTGATGAACCGTAGATACTTCACCCGCCTCGCGGGACTCACACCCCTGTCCGGATTCGCCGCTTCCATTGCGGCAGACGCTCCCGAGGAAATCATCGACATCCACCAGCATATCAACTTCAACGGACGGCGCAATCCGGAGTTCCTCGCCCATCAAAAAGCGATGGGTGTTTCGAAGACGGTGCTCCTTCCCGCGGGCACGGAGATGGCGCGGGCCTCGACGCATGCCGGGAAGTCGAACGGACTCGCCGCCCGCGTCTTCGGCACGGAGGCGGCGGCGCGCTTCGCGGCTGAGCATCCGGATTCCTTCGTCTATTTCTGCAACGAGGTCCCCGATGCGGACGATGCCGTCGCCTCGATCGAAAAGTGGCTGGCCCGCGGGGCCATCGGGATCGGCGAATCGAAGTTTTCCCTGCCGGTCGACTCGGCTCCGATGATCCGGATCTACGAGGTCGCCTCGGCCCACGAGGTGCCGGTCTTGCTGCATTTCCAGGAGGGCATGTACAATCTCGGCTTTGATCGCTTGGGCAAGGTCCTCGAGCGCTTTCCGAAGGTGAACTTCATCGGCCACGCCCAGACCTGGTGGGGGAACATCGATGCGAAACACGATCAACAGGTGATGTATCCGAAGGGACCGGTCACGGCGGGAGGACTGACCGATCGTTATCTGGCCGACTATCCCAATATGTATGGCGATCTCTCCGCCGGATCGGGCAAGAATGCCTTCGATCGCGATCCGGAACACGCCGCTGCCTTCCTTCTGCGTCATCAGGACAAACTGATGCTCGGCACCGATTGCTCCGATCCGGTCGGGCAAGGCGAGAAATGCTCGGGCTCGGGCCAGATCGCAAACGTGCGAATGCATGTGACGGATCCGGCGGTGCGGGCGAAGATCTTTTCGGGCAATGCAAAGCGGATCCTGAAAATCTCCTGACATGCGCCTCGTCGTCATAGCTTCCCTGTTCATGGCCACCACAGCCCTATCTGAACCTCTCGTCATCGCCCATCGCGGTGCATCGGCCATCGCTCCGGAGAACACGGCCGCGGCCATCCGTGAGGCCCTGCGCCTCGGAGCGAAGGTGATCGAGTTTGATGTGCGGGTCACGAGCGATGGTGAACTCGTTCTTTTCCACGACAGGGAACTCGACCGGCTCGCAGGCCGCACCGGGACGATCGAATCGCTCGATTGGGCGACGGTGCAGACGCTCGATGTGGGCAAGTGGTTCACGAAGGGTTCCTTCGCCGGTGAACCGGTGCCGCGTTTTGAGGAGGCCGTGAAGCTTTGTCTCGAGGGCGGCGCAACGCCCTTGATCGAGCACAAGACCGGCGATGCCGTGGCTTATGCCCGGGTGATCCGCGCGTTGGAGGCGGCGGACCGGGTCATCGTGCAGAGCTTCGACTGGAAGTTCCTCGCCGCCTTCCGCCAGGAGATGCCGGAGGTGAAAATCGGCGCGCTCGGCAGCAAGAAACTCGACGCGGCGAAACACTCGACCCTCTCCAGTCTCCGACCTGACTGGGTCGGGTGGAATCACGCAGACCTCCTCGAAACCGATCTTCCCACGGTGCGCGCCCTCGGCGCCAAGCTTGCCCTTTGGACGGTGAACGATCCTGACATCGCCACCATGTGGCTGCAGCGCGGCGCCCACGCGATCATCACGGACGTGCCCGATGTGATTGCGGGAGTGGTAGGGAGGTAACACAACCCGAACGAATGCTCCCCCGGGAAACGCCGAGCCCCAGCTCTGCAGCTGCTTGATGAACTCGACCCGCCGTGGCCCCTTTCAGGCTGCAAAGCCGTATGGCAGAAGTTTTACACCATTCGGAAAAAGCCGGGCACACGGCACTTCATCGAGGCAATCGAGTGATTTTGCCTCCATTCCGTTCCGAGGCCGATCGGTGGGATCTTTTCTGTGTCAGTTGGCAATCGCGGCTCCCTTCGCCCACCCACCGGCAAGATGCCGGTGCCACGTGGAACCGGCGTCCCGCCGGTTGCGGCGAGTGGCCAACCGGCCCCCAACTCACAACTTCCCAATCGCCTCCAAAATCGCCCCCTGCGTCAGAATCCCGTCCCCGAAGCGGATCGGTTCTTTGCCGGTGTCCGAAGGATAGAGTAGATAGAAGGGCACTCCGGCGCGTCCAAACTCGGCAAGGAGCTTCGTGATGCTCGGATCTTCGTTGGTCCAGTCGGCGGTGACGAAGGCGACGTTGTTTTCCTTGAAGGCGTTTTGCACCGTCCCGGTGTTGATCGCGACGCGTTTGTTGACCTTGCAGGTGACGCACCATTCGGCGGTGAAATCGACGAAGACGTGTTTGCCCTCGGCGCGGTGTTTCGCGATGACGTCGGCGATGTCGATGGTGTTCGCCGGAGGCCGCTTCGCGGAGGCATCCCAGGCGACGCCCAAAGCGAGAAGGAACACGAGGACGGCGGTGAGGCGCCCTTTCATCCGCGCGGTGGTTGAACGGTCGAACCCGCCGAAGCGGCCGTAGATCCATCCTGCCAAAGCCACCAAGAGAACCGCGGCGAGAGCCCACTGGAGTCCGGCGGTGTTGAGCTGCTTCGAGAGCACGCCGGAAAGCCAGACGACGACGGCGAGCATGGGGAAACCCATGAATTGCTTGAAGGTCTCCATCCAGGCGCCGGGAGCGGGGAGGACGTCGAGGAGCTTGGGGAAAATCGCGAAGAGGAAATAGGGTGCGGCAAGTCCGAGTCCGAGAGTGGTGAAGACGAGGAACATGATCGGAGCCGATTGCGCGAGGGCGAAGCCGATCGCGGGAGCCATGAGGGGAGCGGTGCAGGGTGTTGCAAGGAGGACGGCGAGGGCGCCGCTCCAGAAACTGCCGGCGTAGCCCGACTTGTTGGCGAGGTCGCCGCCGACGGCGGTCATGGAGGCTCCGATTTCGAAGACGCCGAAAAGGCTCATCGCGACGAGGACCATGATGACGATGAGTCCGATGACGACACCGGGAAACTGGAGCTGGGCACCCCAGCCGACCTCGCCGCCGCTTGCAGACTTGATCACAAGCATCATGATCGTGAGTGCCCAGAAGAAGACGAGGATGCCGAGGGCGAAGGTCGCGGAATGGGCGAAGACCTTCTTCCGGTCCTCGCCGGCCTGTCCGACGAAGGACATCACCTTCAGGGAGATCACGGGGAAGACGCAGGGCATCACGTTCAGGATGATGCCGCCGAGGAAGGCGGCGAGGAGCACGCCGAAGAGGCCGCCGCCGAAGGGAAGTTCTTCGGGGGTGGAGGCACCGGGCGATGCGGGTTCGGTTGTTTTGTCAGGACCGGCCGCAGACGTGGCGGGATCGGTCGGAGCGGGAGTTGTGTTCGCGGTGACACCGCTCGTGGAGATTTCGAAACCGGTCTTCTTCCCCGGCACCTCGACGGCGAGGACGCCGGCAAAGTCGGCGGGCGCGGCAGTGAGGGATTCGTGCTTCGCCGCGGAGATCGTGACGGTCTCGCCAGCGACGGTGACCGCCGCATCGGCGAAGGCGTCGAAAACCTGATTCTTCAGGGGATGAAAGGCGAGTTTGGCTCCTTCGGGGATGGCACCAGCCGGAAGGGTCGCGGTGAGAACGACATTCGTACCTTCGAGCGCGACCTTCGCCGGAGTGGCGACGGGTTGGGGCAGCCGGGAAACGGCGGAGGCGATCGCGGTGGCTTCCGGGGAAGGGGCGGCGGAGGCAGCGACCTCGAGAGTGATGGAGAGGTCGGCTTTGCCCGGGACGCAGGTGTTGGGGTCGCACATGAGCCAGGCGGACTTGCCCGAGAGAGTGATTTTTTGTCCGGGTGTCAGGGTCGCGGGCGGCGTGACCGTCATCGGATGGATCACCGAGGTCTCGTAACCGTAGCCCGCCTCGCGCACGCCGAAGCCATAGTCGGTGATGAACTTCTTCGGCACGGGAAACTGGAGCGGGCCGGCGGTGAAGCCCTCGGGCAGGGTCAGATTCAGCGAGGTGGGGATGCCGGTTTCGCCGGGATTGGCCCAGTAGGTGTGCCAGGTGCGGTCGATCGTGAACTGGAGCCCGAGGGTGAAGGGCACGCCCGGCTGGATCGTCGAGACGCTCGCGACGAGGCGGGCCTCGACGTTCTTGTCGCGCACGGGCGTCGATTGGGCGAAGGCGGACCCGGCGAGGAGTCCGGCGAGGGCGAAAAGGGGAAGACGGAGCGAAGCCATGGGGGGTGAGACGTCTGAGACCGGAATACCTTAACGTTCCCGCCGGGAAATGCGATGCTCAAGTGACGCTTGTGCGGCGCGGGCGATACGGGCATAATCCCGCCATGAAATTCCCCGCCCTGTTTGGACTGCTGCTTTTTTCCTGCCTCACCGCCCACTCCCAGGAGGCCCCCAAGCCGAAGGAATATCCCTTCGGTCCCGATTCGGAGCGCAAGGAGGGCGTGCCGCAGGGCCAGGTGACGAAGCACGTTTGGAAAAGCACGGTCTTCCCGAAAACGATCCGCGAGTATTTCGTCTACGTGCCCGCCCAGTACGATCCGCAGGGTTCGGAGAAGCCGGCGGTGATGGTCTTTCAGGACGGACACGCCTACGTCGACGAGAAGGGGCAGGTCCGCGTGCCGGTGGTGCTCGACAATCTCATCGCGGCGAAAGAACTGCCGGTGATGATCGGGATTTTCATCAATCCGGGCTGGTTCGCGGAGGAACTGAAGGAGCCGCAGAAGTGGAAAGCCCCGGAGGGCGTGGGGAGCAATCGTTCGGTCGAGTATGATTCCCTCGACGCGAAGTATGCGGAGTTTCTCGAGAAGGAAATCCTCGCTGAGGTCGGCAAGACCCTGCGCCTCACCGACGACCCGGACCAACGCGCCATCTGCGGGATGAGCTCGGGCGGGATCTGCGCCTTCACCGTCGCGTGGGAGCGGCCCGATCTGTTCCGCAAGGTCCTCAGCCACATCGGCAGCTTCACGAACATCCGCGGCGGGAACGTGTATCCCTCGCTCATCCGCAAGACCGAGAAAAAGCCGCTCCGCGTCTTCCTCCAGGACGGCTCGAACGATCTCGACAACGAGCACGGCAACTGGCCTCTCGCGAACCAGGAGATGGCCGCAGCACTGAAGTTCGCGGGCTACGACAATGAGTTCGTCTTCGGCGAGGGTGCCCACAACGGCAACCACGGCGGCGCGATTTTTCCTGATTCGATGCGGTGGATGTGGCGGAAGTGAAGGCTGCTCTGCGGGACGAGAGAGATCACCCTCTCAGCTGCCCGTCGCCGAAAGCGAGATACTTGTAGCTGCAGAGTTCCTCGAGGGCCATCGGGCCGCGTGCGTGGAGCTTGTCGGTGCTGATGCCGATCTCGGCGCCGAAGCCGAACTCACCACCATCGGCGAAACGGGTCGAGCAATTCCAGAAAACGCAGGCGCTGTCGACCTCGAGTTGGAATTTGGCGGCGGCGGCTTCGTCACGCGTCACAATCGAGTCGGTGTGGTGCGAGCCGTAGCGGTTGATGTGGGCGATGGCGGCATCCAGATCATCGACGATCTTCGCGGAGAGGATGTAGTCGAGGTACTCGGTGGTCCAGTCGGCCTCGTTCGCGGGGACCACGGTGGCTTCTCCGGCGAACGCGCGGAAAGCATCGTCGCCACGCACCTCCACGCCCTTCGCGGCGAGGGTTGCGATGATGCGGGGAACAAAGGTCGCGGCGACCCCGCGATGAACGAGGAGGGTCTCGGCGGCGTTGCAGACCGAGGGCTTCTGCGTCTTCGAATTTACGGTGATGGCCTCGGCCATGTCGAGGTCGGCGTCCTGGTCGACGTAGACGTGGCAGATGCCGTCGTAGTGTTTGATCACCGGCATTCGGGCCATGCTCACGACTGCCTCGATGAGGCTGGCACCGCCGCGCGGAATGATGAGATCGAGCCATTGGTCCATCTCGCAGAGGTGGCGCACGCTCTCGCGATCGGTGAAGGGGATGAGCTGGATGCTGTGATCGGGCAGGCCGGCGGGCACGCCGCCTTCCTGGAGGGCGGCGGCGATGGCGCGGTTCGAGTGGATCGCTTCCTTGCCACCGCGGAGGATGGTCGCGTTGCCGGTTTTGAAACAGAGCACCGCGGCATCGGCGGTGACGTTGGGACGGCTTTCGAAAATGATCCCGATGACGCCGATGGGCGTGCGTTTCTTCACGAGGCGGAGGCCGTTGGGGCGGGTCCATTCGCGGAGGATCTCGCCGGTGGGATCGTGAAGCGCGGCGACTTCGCGGATGCCGTTCGCCATCGCCGCGATGCGGGCGGAGTCGAGGCGGAGGCGGTCCTGCATCGCGGTGCTGAGTCCTGCCTCGGTCGCGGCGGCGAGGTCGAGGGTGTTGGCCGCGAGGATTTCTGGCTCGCGCGCGACGAGAGCATCGGCCATCGCGAGAAGGATGGCGTTTTTCTCCGCGGTGGAGAGTTTGGTGAGGGCGTGGGAGGCGGCGCGGGCCTGTTCGCCCATGCGGCGCACCTCGCGGCCGATGTCGTCCGAAGTCATGAAAGGAGGGAGGTCAGGAGGAAAGGGGAGCCGTTTTTGCTTTGGCCTGGAAACGGGTCGCGAGGCCGCGGCCCTCGACGAGTTCGGGGAGCTGCTCGGGCTTGAGGCCGCTCGCGATGAGGGTCTCGATCCCCGCATTCACCGCTGCCTCGACGGCGCGGAGTTTGCTCGCCATGCCGCCGACGGAGAGGGCGCCCTTTTCGTCGCGGGCGAAGTGGAGGACTGTCTCGATGTCCTCGACGTGGTGGATGATGTCGTCCTCGGAAACCGAATCGGGACCGGTGAGGCCGGGCACGCTTGTGAGAAGAATGAGCATGTCGGCCTCGACAAGGCGGGCGACGATGGAAGAAAGGGTGTCGTTGTCGCCGACCTTCAGCTCGTAGACCGCGACCGAGTCGTTCTCGTTCATGATCGGCACGACGCCGCGGTGGGCAAGGATGGCGTTCAGGGTGGCGAGGACGTTGCCGCTCCGTCGTTCGTCCTGGAGATCCTCGTGGGTGACGAGAAGTTGGGCGACGTTGAGCCCGTGATGCTCGAACTGGCTTTCGTAGAGGTGCATCAGGCGCGCCTGTCCGGCGGCCGCGCAGGCTTGGAGCATTTCGATCTCGGTGGGGCGCTGGGCGAGCCCGAAGGCGGGGATGCCGGCCCCGACCGCACCCGAAGAGACCACGATGACCTCGTGTCCCCCCGCGTGGATGTCGGCGATGGCCTGCGCGAGGCGGGCGATCATGGCATGATGGATGCCGCCCCCGGCGTTCCGAGTGAGGACGCCGGTGCCGATTTTGATGACGATGCGTTTGCCGGTGGTCGAGGCCATGGGAAAGGCGCCTGCGGGGAAAAAGGCCCGGAATTCAGGCGGGCGGGACGATAGGGCCTCGTCCGGGGGGTGTAAAGGGCCGTTTCCGGACTCGGGACCCATCGGGCGAGCTTCGCACTTGCGCAATGCGCCGGTTGACCGCATCTTACCGGCCCTGCGAGACGACCGGGCCCCGCGCCCGATCCCGCCGCGACGCACCCATAGTAAAATGGATATTACGTCGGCCTCCGAAGCCGAAGGTTCAGGTTCAATTCCTGATGGGTGTATTTTCCGGTCACCGTGCCCGACCGGATCTCACCCGAAAATCTCCATCACCGGTTTGCCCTTGCCGTCCTGGGTCACATAAAAGGGGCGGCCTTCGATCGTGAATTCGGTCTTCGGACTGACGCCCATTGCGGTCATGATGGTGGCGTGGAGGTCCTCCACCGTAACGGGATTCTCGACCGCGACGAGGGGCCGTTCATCAGCGGTCTTGCCGTAGACAAACCCCTTTTTCACGCCGCCGCCGAACATCGCCACGCTCGTACCGCCGGTGAAGTGGCGGTGGAGGCCGTAGTGCTTTGCCTCTTCGATCGTGTCGCCCTTGTGGGCAGCCTGGTCCTTCGCGTTCGAGCCGGGTTTGCCTTCGATGAGGGCGTCGCGGCTGAACTCGGAGGCGATGATGACGAGGGTGCGGTCGAGCAGTCCGCGCTCCTCGAGATCGAGAACGAGCTGGGCGATGGGCCTATCGATTTCGGAGTGGAGCCGGGCGACGGTGGCATGACCATCAGCGTGGGTGTCGAAGTGGAGGAAGGGCACATATTCGGTTGTCACCTCGACGAAACGGGCACCGTTCTCGACGAGACGTCGGGCGAGGAGACAGCCGCGGCCGAACCGCGAGATGTCGTAGATCTTGCGGACGGCTTCGGGTTCTGTGTTCAGATCGAAGGCGAGTCGTTCCTTCGAGGCGAGGAGCCGGTAGGCATTGTCCATCGAACGCATCAGCGACTCCTGCTGGTAATCGCTCGCGTAGTCGCGGTGCGGGCTCTGGTCGACGAGGCGGCGGTAGAGTTTGTCACGGTTCGCGAAACGTTCGGAGGTCATGCCCTCGGGTGGCTGCACCGACTTGGCGGCTTCCTCGGGGAAGGGCAGGTTCATCGGACCGTATTCGCTACCGAAGAAGCCGGCGGTGGTGAAGGCTTTGAGCTCCTCCTTTTCGCCGACGCCCTCGAGGCGCTGGCCGATGTTGATGAAAGGCGGCATCACCGGGTTCTTCGGCCCTAACACCCGCGCGAACCAGGCCCCGAGGTGCGGGCAGGCGACGGTCTGCGGCGGCACGTAGCCGGTGTGCCAGTGGTATTGGTGGCGCGAGTGGAGGATGCTGCCGAGATCGGGCTGCACCGCGGAGCGGATCAGGGTGCCGCGGTCCATGATCTTCGCGATGTTCCCCATGCCCTGACAGATCTGCAAACCATCGACCGAGGTGGAGATCGCGGGGAAGGTGGAGAGGACCGACTTTACCTCCATGCCCTTGGTGAAGGGAGCGTAGCGCTTCGGATCGAAGGTCTCCGGAGCGGCCATGCCTCCCGCGAGCCAGAGGAGGATGCAGGCGTCGGCTTTGGCTTCGGGATGTTGGATCTCCTTGCCGCGGACGAGTTGCGGTTCCCCGCTCATCCACGCGGCGACGCCGGCGGCTGAGAGCTGCTTAAGGAAATCGCGCCGGATGATGGGATCGGGGGCGGAGGGGTCGAAGGGGAAGTTCATGGCGGGGACGGCCTGCGGCCGGTAAAAGGTGGGAAAGTGAAAGGTAAAAGGTTTAACGCACCAGCAGATACTCCGGCATCATCCAGAGCGACCAAGTGAGGTCGGCTACGGTCTGGGGTTCGGGGTTTTCACCGAGGACTTCGCGGAGGAGGGATTTCTCTTCCTCCGTTGGTAGTCTTGTCAGGGTGGAAAGATACAGTTCTTCGATGAGGCGGTCGGGCGTTTTTCCGTGGGACGCGGCGAGCTTTTTCGCTCCGGCCTCGAGGGCCTTGGCAACGGTGGCGTCGTTGGAGAGGTCGATCGCCTCGAGGGTGGTGAGTTCGTTGGGACGCGAGGTCACGATCTGATCGCGGTTGGGTCGTCCGAGGCTGCGCATGAGGAAGTCGCTTTTCACCAGAGCGGCGCGCACCATGAGGGGCGAGGTGACGGAGCAGGAGGCAAGCAAGGTGCCCACCTGCGGATCGACCGCACTCGACCAGACGGGCAGAGAGACGGGAACAACCTTCTCCCAGGTCAGCTCGGGGATCTTCCATTCGGCCGGTTTGTTGCCGGGAGGCATCTTGTTGGAAACGGTCCAGGTCTCGTCGGTGGCGATGACCTCGTCGGTGCCGTCGGTGTAGACGATGCGGAGCGCGGCGAAGGCCCCGGCGGCATTGGGCTCCTTCAGGCCGTTTTCGGCGACGAGGAGGAGGCGGTTGACGCCCTCGGGTTTGATCGTCACGGGAGCGGACTCGACTTTCGACCAGTCGCCGCCGGCGAGGACTTGCTGGGCATTGAGGTAAAGGGTGAAGCTGTTGTCCGCTGCGGCGATCACGCCCGCCGACTGCACCGCTTTGGCCGGTTTGAAATCCTTGCGCAGGAGGATTTTCTCGCCGCCGGGCGGAGGACCCGCCGCCGCCGAGGTGCCCCAGATCCAGGTCGATTTCCGGGCGAGCTTCGCGGCTGTTTCGGGGTCGCTCTTCCCGCGGATGACGGGCGCGTCGAAGACCCGTGGCGCGGTGCCGGTGAGGCTCCACATCAGATCGACGAACTGCTCGGCGCTGAGACGTTTGGTCCGTGGTCCGGCATAGATGTAGGCGGCGCCTTCATCCTCGCCCTTCGTCACTTCGGCGCGGCTGCCGTAGGCGGCGGAGGTGGCGATGAGGCGCAGGGTGTGTTTCAGATCCTGTCCGTGCTCGGCGAAATCACTCGCGAGCCAGTCGAGGAGGTCTTCGTGCCAGGGCTCGGTCTGCATCGCGTCGAGAGGATGGACGAGCCCGCGGCCCATCAATTGTCCCCAGAGCCGGTTCACGATCGTGCGGGTGACGCGGCCGTTTTCGGGATGGGTCATGAGGGCGGCGAGCTGCTTGAGCCGTTCGGCTTTCGCCGCCGCCGGATCGACCTGCCCGATCTCAGGGAAGAGCCACGCCGCTTCCGCCGTCTCGCCGGTGGGTTTGTCGCAACGGTGGACCATCAGCGGCTTGTCCGCGTAGATCGCGGCCAGTCCGTAGGCTTCGCCGAGCTTCCAGCGATCGATGAAGCTGTCGTGGCACGAGGCGCACTTCATGTTGATCCCGAGGAAGGACTGCGAGAGGCTCTGGGCGAACTGGATCGGCAGGGTCTGGCCCGCGCTGACGTCGCCGCGCCACTCGATCCCCTTGATGAAACCTTCGCTCTCCGGCGTGGGAGGGGCGATCAGCTCGCGCACCATCGCGTCGAAGGGACGGTTTTCCTTCAGGGCGTCGTAGAGCCAGCGGCTCACCTGGCTGCGACCGCCGGTGATGAATCCGGTGCCGGCGTAGTCGTTGCGGAGGAGGTCGTTCCAGAAGGTGAGCCAGTGATCGGCGTAGTCGAGGTCGCGGGCGAGGAGGGCATCGACCAATCGGGTGCGTTTGTCAGGGTTCTTGTCGGCGAGAAAGGCGCGGGTCTCTTCCGGTGTCGGAAGAAGGCCGACGAGGTCGAGGTGAACGCGGCGGAGGAAGGTGGCGTCATCCGCGGGATCGGGACGGGGGAGTTTCCGCTCGGCGAGGTAGGCGTCGATGAAGCGGTCGACGGGATTTTCGCGGACGTCCGTGATCGGCGGCAAGGCCGGATGTCGCGGCTTCAGTGGCGGTTCGTAGGTGGGTTCGCCGAAGGTGAAGCCCGGCTCCCACTTCAAACCCTCGTCGACCCAGGCCTTGAGGATGGCGATGGCGTCGGCCGGGACGGGATCCTTCTTTTTCTTCGGAGGTGGCATCCGCAGATCGGGATCGGTCTCGGCGATGAGCTCGAGAAAATAGGATTCCGCCGCCTTGCCCGGGATCGCCGCATCGTCTTCGAGGAAGAGTTCACGTGTGTTCAGCGAGAAGCCGCCTTTCGCCTCCTTGCCGCCGTGGCATTCGGCACAATGCTGTTTCAATACCGGGACAACCTGGTGGACAAAATCGACCTCGGCCTGAACGAGCACGGGGGCCATGCAGGCGACGAGGGCGGCAAAAACGGGGCGCATCATGCCGCATTATACCCCGAAACCCGCTCGCGGAAGCAGCCTTCCCGGGGACGGGATGACGTGAATAAGAGTTCGGGACCGGAAAACTTTCGCCTTTTCCAAATCGCGGGCCTCGCGGATCGTTCCTCCGTGGGCGAGCGCGTCCCTCTATGAACCGGATCTGGAGTTTCCTCATCGCGCTGGGCGCGATCGCCGCCACCGTCCTTTTGCTGACGGTGAAGGATCCGTATGGGGTCGATGGCGGTGGATCTCCCTCCGAGGGGGCGGCTCCGGCCATTCCGCCACCGCCGGTGTCGGCGCCACTTCCGGTCCCGGTCGAGGAAGCTCCCCCGGTCGTACCCTCTTGGTTTGAACTGACGCGCGGAGAAGGGCTCACCTTCGTTCTTGCCGGCACGCTGCATGAGGGGGCGCTCAAAAACCGTCTCGTCGAGGCAGCCCGTCGCGAGGCTCCCGAACTCGTCACGATCGTCGATCAAATGGCGGTCGATCCCACGGCGCGCGAGCTTCCCAAAATCGACCACCTGCCCGATCTCGTCGCCGCCCTCATCCGCGACCTCCGCGAACCGGGCCTGCGAATTGAAGAGGGTTTTGCTCGGATCGAAGGCGCCGGAGCCGATGAACGGATGCTTGAGGCGATCCGGGGAGCTTTTGGCGCGATCGTTTCCCATCAGGAAAAGCCCGAGGACCGGCTCTATCTCGATCCGGAGCGACCCGCTCCCGAGACGCGGATGCCGCTCGTGCTCTACCTGGGTCCGCTCGAGGGCAAATACTCCTTCGAGGGTTCGCTCACGACTCCGGAGCAACGGAAGTCCGTCGTCGCCGCAGGGATCGAGGCAGTCGGAGCGGAGAAATTCGCCGATCACAGCCGCGTTTCCCCTTCCACCATCGACGAGCCGTGGATGAGCTCACTTCCAGCCCTCGTCGGTGCGCTTCTGCATGAAACCCACGGAGCGATGGAGCTCATCGTCGTCGACCGGAAGCTCACTCTGAGAGGCGAAGTGCCGGACGAGAAGGCGAAAGAAGCCCTTCTCGGATTCGCCAAACCTGCAAGGGAAGCGGGCTATGCGGTGGTGGATGCGCTGACGGTGAAGAAGTGAGTCACTTCGGATTTCAAGAAACGATCCGGACGGTTCTCTCGCCGACGCGGTGCCGTTTTTCTTCCACTTTCGGGTGAGGGTAAAAGCTTTGCCAAGCGTTCCGATTTCGCTCAGAATCGTTCAAACGACGTCCTGCCATGAAAACCCTCTCCCTCTTTCTCCTCCCATTCTTTGCCACGCTCGCCTTGGCGGAAACGCCCAAGCCGGCCCCGCAGCTCCCCGCCGGCATCCGGATGGAGCGCGACCTCGCCTACATTCCCGAAGGCGACCCGGCCCAGCGGCTCGATCTTTACCTGCCGGAGGCGACGCCGGAAAAGGCGCTCCCGCTCATTGTGCACATCCATGGCGGCGGTTGGATGGGGGGCAACAAATTTCCTTGTCCCGTCGCGGGCATGGTCCTGAAAGGCTACGCCGTCGCCAGTGTCGAATATCGTTTCAGCCAGAAGGCGAAATTCCCCGCCCAGATCCAGGATTGCCAGGCCGCGATCCGCTGGCTGCGGGCCAATGCGGTGAAATACCACTTCGATCCCGAGAAAGTCGTCGTCGTCGGTGGCTCGGCCGGCGGTCATCTCTCCGCCCTCGTCGGCACGGCGGGAGGCACGGGCACCTTTCCTGCTATCGGTGGGAATGAGGATCAGTCCGACCGCGTCCAGGCCGTCTGTGACATCTACGGTCCGGCCGATTTCACGACCGTGGTGAAACAGGCCGCCGAGGACCCGAACGTGAAAAACATCTTCGAATTCAATTCGCCGAAGGATCCCTATTCGCAGCTCATCGGCGTGCCGCTCGAGACCACGGAAAAGAGCCGGGCCGTCAGTCCCGTCACCTACGTCAGCGACGACGATCCGCCGGTGCTCATCCTCCACGGCACCCACGACACTCTCGTGCCCTACGCGCAGAGCGTCCAGTTCGCCGAGGCGCTCAAGGCCAAAGGCGTGCCCGTTTGGCTCCAGACGTTGCCCGGAGCGGGACACGGCGGGCCGCTCTTCGGGAAGCCGGCCGTGATTCAACTGATGCAGCGCTTTTTCGACAAACATCTGCAGGGAGCCGCGGTCGAGATCGAGCTCGTGCCGGAGGGGCAGCTAAAGTAGAAGCGGCGTCCCGCCGTTTGCCCGGATCTGATGTGTCGTCCGTCCTCATTGTCCCTCCTCGCCGCCGGTCTCGTCCTCCTCACCGGCTCACCGGCCGTGGCCCAGCTCCGCACCGCCCTCGAGGTGCGTTCGCTCTCACCCGAGACGGCGGAGACGGGGCTGCCGGTCGATCTGCGGGGCATCGTCGTCTTTTCCGATCCGCCCTCGACCATCTTTCTTCAGGACGACACCGCCGGCACCTTTTTCCGTCTCGGCGGACGTGTTCCGCCTGCGCCGGGTTCCGAGGTTCGCGTCGTCGGCACAACGATGCCGGGGCTTTACCTGCCCGGGATCCACGAGGCGACCTTCGAGATCCTCGGCCAGCCCGGTCTGCCTGCGGCGATTCCAGCCACGCTCGATGATCTGCTCTCGGGCCGCTACCACTACCAGCGCGTCAGCGTGGAGGGCATTGTCAGGAAAATTTCGTCGAACGAGGAGAACACCGCCATCGTCCGTCTCGATCTCGGATCGCGCGTCATCGCCGTGCAGGTCGAGACCGTGGTCGAGGGCGGAAAGGATCTCGTCGATGCCCGAGTCCGCGTCACCGGGCTCGCCGCCGGCGAAGTGAACCACCGCCGCCAGCTCGTTGAGCCCTACCTGCGCTGTCACGACTGGAGCGATCTCGCCGTCGTCGCCCCGGCCCGTCCCGTCGAAGAAATTGGCGACGTTTCTCCCGGTGAGATCCTCACCTTTGCCGTCGGCGGATCGATGCGCCACCGCGTGCGCCTCACTGGCTCCGTCCTCGCCGCTTTCGGGGAAGGGGAGATCTTCCTCCGCAGTGAGGAGTCGGGCCTCGCCGTGCAACTCGTCGAGACCGAACGCCGTCCTGAAATCGGGGATGGCATTGTCGTCGTGGGATTTCCCGAGATGGATCGCTTTAGCGCCCGACTCGCCGATGCCTTGATCATCTCGCGACGCGCTGAGGGCGACGAGCCCGCACCGCTTCCCGTCGAGGTCGGCGATCTCCTCGAGGGACTCCACGACAACGACCTCGTTTCCATCGAAGCCGACCTCGTCGAGCTCTATCGCAGCGAAAGCGGCGCCGTCCTTCTTTTGCGCGAGGGAGCCGAAAGCCTGCGCGTCGAGGCCCCCTCGGTGCCGGATGATCTCGCCGCCGGAGCCCGGATCCGCGCCACCGGCATCGCCGTGGTCGAGTCGGCGCGGCGTTCCGGCGAATACCGGGCCGAGCCCGATCGCGTCGTCCTGCGCCAGCGTGGTCCCGGCGATCTCGCCGTGCTCCGCGCGCCGACCTGGTGGACGACCCGCCGCCTCGCCACCGGTCTCGTCGTCTTTCTCGTTGCGACCGTTCTCGCCGGCTTGTGGATCGCCTCCCTGCAGCGACAGGTCGTCCGACAAACCGCCGCACTCCGTCACCGCATCGAGCACGAAGCCGTCCTCGAGGAGCGCCAGCGCCTCGCCCGCGAATTCCACGACACCCTCGAGCAACAGCTCGCCGGACTCACCCTGCGGCTCGACGCTGCCGTGGCCAAGGGTGGTGATGAAAAACTGCGCGGCTTTCTCGAAGGATCGCGCAGCCTCGTCTCGCGCATTCAGAGTGAGACGCGCAACCTCGTCTCGGACCTGCGGCAGGATCCCGGCGAGGCCGCCGATCTCGTCGGGGCGCTCGGCGAGCTGCTCGATCAGGGAAACGCAGGAGCCGGCCCCGCGCTCTCGATGATCTCTCCGGTCGGCGGCCTGCCCGCGCTCCCCTCGCGCACCGTGCACCATCTCCGCATGATCGCGCAGGAGTCCGTCACCAACGCGATCAAACACGCCGACGCGGCCACCATTGTCCTTTCCCTCGCGATGGACGAAGGTGGCCTGCGCATGACGATCCAAGATGATGGCCGCGGGTTCGACGCCGGGACGGAGACTTCGGGACAACGGAGGCACTCCGGCCATTTCGGCTGCATGGGCATGCGCGAACGCTGCCGCAAGATCGGTGCGGAGATCGAATGGCGCAGCGACCCAGGCGAGGGCACAGCGGTGACCGTCACCCTGCCAAAACAGCCAACGCAGGAGGTCGCGCGATGAAGGTGATGATCGTCGACGATCACTTCGTCGTCCGCAGCGGGCTCGTCGCCTCCCTCGAACTCGAGGACGACATCACCGTCGTCGCCGAGGCGGAGCGTGGCGAAGAGGCACCCGCCCTTCTGGCTTCGGCCAAGCCTGAAGTCATCCTCATGGACCTGCAATTGCCGGGCTGGAACGGCATCGAGACGACCGAGCGGCTCCTCGAACTCGATCCTGCGGCGCGGGTCCTTGTCTTCTCCACCTTCGCCCGCGACGACGAGATCCAGTCCTCCCTCGACGCCGGGGCCCTCGGCTTTCTCCAAAAGACCGCGAGCCGCGACGACCTCATCGCCGCCCTGCGCCGCGTCGCCGCCGGCGAGCGTTCCCTCGCCCCCGAAATCGCGACCCGTCTCGCCGGACTGAAACTCGGTCCCGCCATCACCCTGCGCGAGCGCGAGATCCTTTCCCTCATCGCCAAAGGCCGGGCCAACAAGGAGATCGCCGCCGCCCTCGGCATCGCCGAAGACACCGTGAAGCGCCACATCAGCAACGTCCTCCAGAAGCTCGACGTCAGCGACCGCGCCCAGGCCACCGCCGAGGCGATCCGGCGCGGGATCATCCGCGTCGAATCATGAAAGCGATCGTCCTCGTTGTGCTCTTGGGTGGTTTTGTCAGGCTCGCCGCGGCCAATCCCGTTCTCGTCGCCGCCCATCGCGGCGGTTACGCGAACGACCGGGCCGATCGCGCCCCCGAGAACTCCGTCGCCAACATCGCCGTCGCCATCCGCAAGGGCTTCGACCTCTACGAGACCGACATCCAGCGGACCAAGGACGGGGTCTTCGTCATCGTCCACGACGAAACCCTCGACCGCGAGACGACCGGACAGGGTCAAGCGGCCGACCTGACCCTCCTGGATCTGAAGGCCCTGACCAAACGCTATCGCGACGGTTCGCTCTCCGAGGA
>Ga0209573_1001133_pt1 | contig 43833 bp, 38 predicted proteins | sample TNRBio252014_DNA_FD_185870 | JGI IMG/M metagenome (GOLD analysis project Ga0209573, IMG submission 185870) | Wastewater treatment Type I Accumulibacter community from EBPR Bioreactor in Madison, WI, USA - TNR Reactor_6/25/2014_ DNA (SPAdes)... | ecosystem: Engineered > Bioreactor > EBPR >...
TAGATCAACTTGTTTACCATCACGAGTGTTATACAAGATTTGACCGCCCGAAATTTTTCCGGGAGGGTTGGGAATCAAACGCATGATGGAAAGCGAAGTTACAGACTTGCCCGAACCCGATTCGCCAACAATACCGATGGTTTCGCCTTTGTTAAGTGTAAAGCTAACATCGTTTACTGCTTTAACGATTCCACCATCTGTTTTAAATTCTGTTACAAGGTTTTTTACGTCTAAAAGAAGTTTACTCATATAGTTGAAAGTGGGACAAACGTAATTTAATTTTTGCAGCTTAAAATTGCCTGTTGAAATGTTTTCTTAATCAGGTTGTTATATTCACAAGAAGCTGCTGTGTAATATATCTTTTAATAACCGAGTTGCTTCAAAGAGTTTTCGTCTTCGCGCCAACCTTTACGAACTTTTACGCGCAATTCAAGGAAAACTTTTTTGCCAATAAATGCTTCAATGTGTTCGCGGGCTTCTTTGCCTGTTTTGGTAAGTTTTTCTCCGCCTTTGCCAATAACAATTGGTTTTTGCGAGTCTCTATCTACATAAATAGCGCAACGAATTTTATCCAGTTTTTCGCCTTCTTCATATTCTTCTACCACTACTTCGCAACTGTAAGGAATCTCTTTTTCGTAATTGAAAAAAATTTTTTCGCGCACAATCTCAGCAATGAAAAATCGCAATGGGCGATTGGTTAAGTCCTCTTTATCGTAATACGGTGGCGACTCGGGCAGTTGCGAAACAATAATGTTTAGTAATTTATCGATGCCTAACCGCTGGTCGGCACAAACAGGAATGAACTTTGCATCGGGTAGATGATTATGCCATCTGCTTTGGGCTGCATCTACTTCGGGTGGTTTGCATAAGTCTGTTTTATTAAAAACAATCAGGCATTTTCTATTAGCATTTTTGGCAATTTCAATAAGGTGTTTTTGTTCTTCTTCTTTTTGAAATTTATCGGTAACAAACAACAATACATCTGCATCTTCCAAAGATTCATGCACAAACTTGTTCATGTTTTCGTGCAATTTGTATGCTGGCTGATTGATAAAGCCCGGAGTGTCGCTAAACACAATTTGGTAATCATCGGCATTAACAAACCCAAGCAGCCTGTGCCGGGTAGTTTGTGCTTTTGGCGAAATTATTGCCATGCGTTCGCCCACCAGCGCATTCATTAAGCTGCTCTTGCCTACGTTTGGCAAACCAATAATATTTACAAATCCTGCTTTGTGTTGCATCATTATATTTAATGTTCAAAGGTATTTATATTATGCCAACAGCTCATTTTTATTCAGCTACGGCACTTTCGCGAGGCAATATTCCGGCAGTTTTTGTTTTGCCAAAAATTAAGTTCAGTACCACGCCTGCTACTACCAGTAAAATTCCTGCCAAAGAGAGTAATGAAAATGACTCGCCAAAAAAGAAATAGCCGAATGCTAATGCATATATCAAACCGGTATAGTTAAGTATAGAAACATTGGCAATGTTTTCTCTATGTAAACTGCGAGTTAAATTTAACTGACCAAAGTGGGTGAAAACACCCGTTAAAACAAGAAAAACAAAATCTTGAAATGATGGCATTTGCCAATTAAAAATAGAAAACGCCAAACCTGTAATGGCGCCAAAAATTTGAAAGTGAAGCACCACAACCAGTTCGTGTTCTTTTTGCTTTAAGCTACGCACCATGTTGTAAGCAAAAGCCGAGCCAATGGCCGAAACAATTCCAATGCCTAAATAGAACATTGAAACTCTTTCATCGAACCCTTTTATTAGCAACACCCCTGTAAATGAAATTGCGAAAAATATCCATTGAATGTTTTGTACTTTTTCTTTTAGTAAAAAGATGGCAATGATTGTGGTGAAAATTGGCGATAGATATTGAATGGTTACTGCACTTGCTAATGGAATGTTTTGAATGGTTAAGAAAAATGTGTACAGCGCAATGGTGCCAAACATTCCTCTTAAAAACAGTAGCTTTCTGTTGCTGCCAATCCACGAAACTTTAGCTTTGTATAAAGAAACAAAAGCAATGGACATAGCTGTGAAGCATCTGAAAAATACCACTTCCATTGGTGGAATATGAGTTACTTTTTTGATGCAAATATTCATTATAGAAAAGCTAAGTGTGGCCAGTAGCATGTAAATTGCCCCTTCGCTTATTCCCCACAACATCAATCGCTTTTTCACAACGCGGGCGAAAGTATTATTTGCTTATCTATTCTTCTGTTGAGATTAGTTAAGTTGAGGAATGATGACCTTTTGCCAGTAAACTACTTTCTGATAAGCGCTCCGAAATCTTTTTCAAAACTACTCATCAACTTATTCATTACCTTTTCAATTTCATCATCTGTGAGTGTTTTTTCTTCATGTTGAAAAATGAAACTTACGGCATAAGATTTTTTGCCCTTTTCAATTTTATCTCCGGTGTACACGTCAAACAGCGATACTTCTTTCAATAACTTCTTTGCTTCTTTTTGTGATAGCTGCTCAATATTGGCAAACGATAGATCTTTATCTACAACCAGTGCCAAATCTCTGCGCACCGATGGGAATTTTGGCAACTGTTTGAATTCGGTTTTGTTTCGTTTGCCCACTTCCAATATGTAATCCCAGTTAATATCGGCAAACCATACTTCTTGTTTTATATCAAACTGCTTACAAATTGTTGCATTTACCAATCCGCCAATTGCTACTTGCGCATCGCTCACCATTACTTTGTAACCATAACTATACGGAGTTTGCTCGGTTGGGTGAATTGAAAAATTATGCACGCCTAATCGCGAAAGAAGATTTTCAATAGTTTGTTTTAGGTTGTAAAAATCTGTTTTTCTACTTGGCGCAAGCCAGTTGCCGCCTTCGTAACTTCCGGTAAGCAACACAGCAAGATGCTTGTATTCTTGATGTTGATTTTCTGTTTTATGGTAAGTTTTGCCAAACTCGAAAAACTTTAAATCTGCCGACTTGCGGTTCTGGTTATATGCCACTACATCCAACATGCCATACAACATAGAAGTGCGCATACAGTCCAATTCGGATGTTTGGCTATTCATCAGTTTCACTTGTTGTTTTTGCAGCAATTCATCCTGTTCAAATTTTGACTGCGAAACCGAATTGGTAGTAATTTCAGAAAAGCCCATACCATTCAATAATGTTGCTGCAATGTTTTCGTATTTTACGGCATCAATGTTTGCACTAAGAACCAAGCTCGTGTTTAGCTTTGATGGAAGCGGGAAGTTGTTGTAACCATAAATACGAATTATTTCTTCTACAATATCTGCTGGGCGAGTTACCTCGGTTTTGAATGTTGGAACAGATACAATAAGGCTTGTATCATTTTCTGTGTCAATATCTATTTCTAATTCGTGAATAATTTTTTTAATGCTTGCCTTTTCGAGATGAAAGCCTGCAAGTTTTTGAATGTAATCGAACTTTACTGTTACCTGCTTTGGAAAAATCTGAACAGGGTAAAAATCTGAAACACTTGAAGAAACAACACCGCCAGCCAATTCCTGAATCAATAAAACTGCACGTTGTAAAGCCGCTATGGTAATATTTGGGTCGCAACCTTTTTCGTAGTGCATTGCGGCATCGGTACGCAAACCATGATGTGTAGCAGTTTTGCGAATGCCGGATGGAGAAAAATAGGCACTTTCAATAAAGATTGTTTTTGTGTTGTCGGTAACGCCACTTTCGGAGCCACCAAAAACACCAGCTATACACATAGGTTTTTGTGCATCGCAAATCATTAAATCGTTGCTTGTCAGTTTCCTTTCTACGCCATCTAAAGTAACAAATCGCTCGTTGTCTTTTGCCTTGCGCACAACAACTTTGTTGCCCCCAATTTTAGCTGCGTCAAAAGCATGAAGTGGTTGTCCATATTCGTGTAACACATAGTTAGTTATATCAACTATGTTATTTATACTTCGTACTCCAATAGCGTTCAATTTGTTGATTAACCATTGTGGCGATTCTTTTACTTCAATGCCCGAAACGGTTACACCTGAATAGCGCGGGCAAGCAATGGCATCTTCTATGCTTACCAAAACTTCATGTGAGTTGTCATTTATTTTAAATGCAGATAAATCCGGTTTTTGCAACACAAGCGCTGTGTTATCTCTGGCATTCAACGCGGCTTTTAAATCTCTTGCTACACCAATGTGCGAAAATGCATCGCTGCGGTTAGGTGTAAGACCAATTTCAAAAATGGTGTCGTTTTCAATGCGAAAATGATCTGCGGCTGTACTGCCAACCACAACACTATCTGGTAGAACCAATATTCCTGCATGGCTTTCTCCAATTCCTAACTCATCTTCGGCACAAATCATTCCGGCAGACTCAACGCCTCTTATTTTTGCTTTCTTAATTTGAATTGCTTCGCTGCTGCTTGTTGGGTACAAGCTGGCTCCAACTAATGCTACAATAACTTTCTGTCCGGCTGCAACATTGGGTGCTCCGCACACAATTTGTAGTTTTTCAGTTGTGCCCACATTCACTGTTGTTACTTTCAATTTGTCAGCATCTGGGTGTTTTTCGCAAGTTACAACTTCGCCAATAACTACATTTTTTAAACCGCCTTTTATGCTTTCAAAACTCTCGAATCCTTCCACCTCCAAGCCAATAGAGGTTAATACTTCGGCAACCTCATTTGCAGGAAGTTGGATGTTTAAATACTGTTTAAGCCAGTTGTACGATATCTTCATGGTATTGCTACTTAAAAATGGATTTGTGGAATGTAAAAAGAGCTTTTTGCCAAAATGGCGGTTGTTGCTTTCTTGTTTTTCTTTTGCTGCAAACGTAAAAGTTTTTTAAACAGTGCAATTGAACAAGCCGAATATTTTGCAAAGGATTTATAGTTTTACGGCATGAAGTATAATTACGTTTTTTATTTTTTGTTCTTGGCTTTATTGGTAACCGTTTCGGCATGTAGCAATAAAAGCTGCGAAGGAATTGTATGTGGCCCCAATAAACAGTGTGCGCAAGGCGAATGTTACTGTGCAGATGGTTATGAAGGCAGTAGCTGTACAGATTTAGCTTACACAAAGTATATTAGAAGTTATCTTGTTCAAGAAAATTGCCAAGGAACATCGCCTAACACACCTCCTAATACAAATATTACTATCTATCAAGGTACACAACTCAATAGAGTAGTGTTAAGTGGATTTTTGGGTATGGGACTTGATGTGGTTGCAATTATTAGAACCAATCAAGCAAACAGAGGCAATACATTAGAAATTCCACGTCAAAACCTTGGAGGCGTTACAGTAGAAGGTTATGGAACTTACAACACACCACAGGCGGGTCAAATTTCTTTTGAATTTACTTATACCTACAATGGCACGCCATACTCTTGCCAGCAGAGATTTTACCCAATTTAGTTTAGCTAAAGAGGTTAGCGTGTTATTGCTATTAAACACACTAACCTTAAACTAACCTTAAACTAACCTTACTTTCGGTTGCGCTTGCGCGATTTTCTGTATTCGGCAATTGCCTCCTCGGTTGTAACCCAATTTCTACCTTCTTTATAGGCTGCAATTTTGCCTTGCCGGGCAAGCAAGCTGATGTACTCTTGCCCGTATGGAATCTCATCTTCTTCAACCAAATTTGAAATTGATTTTATCTCTTTATATGTTTTGGGTAAAGAATTTAAGTAGATATCTAAAGAACGCTCTGTAGCTTGTGCCATCAATAATGCTAACTTTTGATAAGAACCTTTGTTGGCTTGATTTAAAGCATCGTAGTACTTTTTTCTATCAGTTTTTAAAATAATTGCTGGCGGATAACCTTTGCGCATTAAAAGCAAATTCATCACAAGCCTTACTGTTCTGCCATTTCCATCAATGAACGGGTGAATCCAAACGAAGCGATGGTGAAACAATGATGTAAGTAATACATCATTCAATTTCAATGGATTTTCATTTACAAAATCAATTAACTCAGTTAGCATTTCGGGAACTTTTGCAACACTTGGCGGTGTAAAATTCGCACCAGTAATTCTTACAGGTACATTTCTTATTCTTCCTGCAAAATCTTTTGCAATTTTACTCATCACCAACTCGTGAACATCTAACACATCTCGCTCTGTTAATACATACTTTGGTTTTGCCAAACCCTCAAGAAATTCTATTGCTTCATGATGGTTGGTTATTTCAAAATGCTCGCGAAGCGATTTTCCGCCTATTGTTATTCCTTCTTCAAGAACAATTTTGGTTTCATTAAGCGAAAGCGTATTGCCTTCAATACTATTTGAATTGTAAGTCCACTCAACATTCAATCCCTCTTTTATCTTTTGTACTATAAAATCTGGTAGAGGTCTTTGTTCGTCAAGAAGTGCTTTCTTGCTTGCCAACCTTTCAATGGTTGGTTGCATTTCTTCAATAATATTTTGCATTCCATGCTTCCACATCCCACAAATATATAAAATCGTTTCGTGTATTAAAACACTCTATCCGATATTAACATTTCTTTCTTTACTTGTAATAACAACTTCTGCATCTTGGCTCATAACTATCTTTTTCGCCAAGCAATACCCTTGTTTCTGAAGCGGCAAGGCGAAAGCTAAAATGAGCAATATCGCCACATCTAACACAAATGGCGTGTACTTTTGTAATGTGGTCGGCAATGGCAAGTAGTTGCGGAATTGGGCCAAATGGTTTGCCTTCAAAATCCATATCTAAGCCGGTAATTATTACTCTGATACCAGATTTTGCCAATTGTTCGCAAACATCAGGCAACGATACATCCATAAACTGCGCCTCGTCTATACCTACAACATCAATACCCGAAGCCAGCAACAATATGTTTTGCGAATGTTCAACTGGAGTAGAGCGAATGGAATTATTGTTATGACTAACAACATCTGTTTCGTGATACCGTGTATCAATAACTGGTTTGAAAATTTCTACTCTTTTATTGGCAATTTGGGCGCGCCTTAATCTTCTAATCAACTCTTCGGTTTTGCCCGAAAACATGCTGCCGCAAACTACTTCAATCCATCCTTTATTATGTGGTTGCGAAATCGGCTCTGTGAACATAAGTTTGCTTCTATTTTTGCGTTAATCAATTTCTTACACGAGGTTTGCGAATGTAAAAATTGCGTTGTCAATCTGTAATCCGAATTTTTAAACCAATATAAATTCAATAAAAGTGAATATCAATATCACCAAAATGGCTTTTTCTATTGCTACAAAATTGTCGCAAAGTGAAGATAGTCCACTCGCTGCTATAGAAAAAGATATTTTATTAGAAGAGATTAGAAGTCTTTATAAAGCAATTTTAGAATCGCCAGAAAGCGATAAAGTTGCAAGAGAAACAGTTGTGCAAAAAATCGTTGAATCGTATCAACCACAGCAATACACAGAACCCGAACCAAACTATAAAGCAGTTGAAGGTGTATCTGTTGTTCATGCTAACGTAGAAGCGGTTGTGGAAAAAGTTTTCGAACCTCAAGTTTTAGTAGAAGACGAAGTAACGTTACCCAATTCTGAAATTTCGGTAACAGAAGAAAAAGAGAATAGTATAATAGAGGAAAAACGCGAACCGGATACACTTCAGCAGTTAAATCATGAAGTGTTATTGTCTGAAGATCAAACAACACCTCCCCAAAATACTTTCACTGCAAGTGTTGGTATTGGTGGTGAATCGGTAGTATCCTCTGGTTCAATAAATGAAGTGTTTAAACGCGAAGAAAATACAATTAATTCGCAAGCAAGCAATGTAGTGCGCGAGTTGCATTCTGTTGTCGCATCTTCTTCATTTTCGGGTATGTTAGATTTGAATAAGCGCATTCTTTTTACCAAAGAATTGTTTGCAAATAACAGCGAAGCATTTACTGCTTTTGTTCAGCAATTAGAAAAATCTAAAGGTTTAGAAGAAGCAAAATCGCTTGTTAACACTACTGCATTAGCCAAGCAATGGAAATTAGAAAACGATGCGGTTAGGCAATTGGTGAGTATAGTTAGGCAACATTTTGAGTTTAGATAACTCAATAAATAGTATCACATCTTCAAATTACTATATTAGCCGCCTTCTATGGAAAAAGCGTTTGCAGCCTTAGGTGAATATTTATTATTGATGTATGCGGCTATTTCAAAGCCCGAAAAAGCTCGTATGTATTGGTTGGAAACCATGCGCCAGTGTTATAACATTGGTGTAGGTTCATTACCCATTATTGCAATCATTTCGTTGTTTATGGGCGCAGTAACAGCGGTACAGTTTGCCTATCAGCTAAAGAGTCTTAATCTCGTTCCGATGTGGTGGATTGGTGCCATTGTGCGCAAGTCTATGATATTAGAATTGGCACCAACTCTTAGCGCATTGCTGCTTGCCGGAAAAGTAGGCTCCAATATTGCCGGAGAATTAGGTACTATGCGCATCAGCGAGCAAATTGACGCCTACGAAATTATGGGTGTAAATACAAGTTCATACTTAATAGCACCCAAAGTGATGGGTGCAGTTTTTATGTTTCCGATGTTGGTAGTTATAAGTGTGTTTCTGGGAGTGCTTGGTGGTTTGTTAGCTGGTATGTTAGGCGGGTTTTATACTTCAACCGAGTATGTGCGCGGGGTGCAAGATGCTATGAAAAGCTACGACCTTTTTATCATGTTTATTAAATCAGTATTGTTTGCCTTTATCATTGCTTCTATTGCTTGCTATAAAGGATACACTGTAAAAGGTGGTGCTGTGGAAATTGGAGATGCAAGTACACAAGCGGTAGTGCAAAGTAGTGTTGCTGTAATTATTGTAAACTTTTTAGTTGCCTTTTTGCTGTTATGATAGAAATGATTGACCTCAAAAAGAGCTTCGGCTCTCAGCAAGTTCTTAAAGGTATTACCGCAACTTTTGAGACAGGAAAATGCAATTTGATTATTGGCAAATCCGGCTCGGGTAAAACAGTAACACTAAAATGCCTTGTTGGGCTTTTCGACCAAGATGAAGGCTCAATTCTTTATGATGGTCGCGATACCGGCAAGATGGATTTTAATACCCGAAAATCAATTCGCCAAGAGTTTGGAATGCTTTTTCAGGGTACCGCTTTGTTTGATTCAATGACAGTAGAAGAAAACATTCGATTTCCATTAGATATGTTTACTTCTAAATCGGATAGTGAAAAGGCTGATAGAGTTAACTTTTGTTTGAAACGGGTAAACATGACCGGTACCAACAAAAAGTTTCCAAGCGAACTTTCGGGAGGTATGAAAAAACGTGTTGGTATTGCTCGCGCAATAGTTAATAACCCCAAGTATCTTTTCTGCGATGAACCTAACTCGGGTTTAGACCCTAAAACATCTTTGGTGGTAGATGAATTAATTCAAGAAATTACGCAAGAATACAATATGACTACCGTAATCAACACCCACGATATGAATAGTGTGATGGGATTTGGCGACAAAGTGATTTTTTTGCACGAAGGTTTTAAATATTGGGAAGGCACAAAAGAGGAAATTTTACAAATTACTTCTGGTGAACTTTTTGATTTTATATTCGCCTCCGACTTTTTGAAAGACCTTCGACTAAGAGCGAAATATTAAGAACGGAATAAAACAGAATCGAATCAGTAATTAACCAAATAATAAATAGTAATGAGCGTATTAGTAAATAAGAATTCAAGAGTAGTAGTGCAAGGTTTTACAGGAAAAGAAGGAACTTTTCACGCTACGCAAATGATAGAGTACGGAACCAATGTGATAGGAGGGGTAACACCCGGAAAAGGTGGCGAAAAGCATTTAGAAAAGCCTGTGTTTAATACAGTTTGGGATGCTCGCCAAAAAGAGGGCGCAAATGTAAGTATCATTTTTGTTCCACCGGCTTTTGCAGCCGATGCAATAATGGAAGCAGCCGATGCTGGAATAGAATTGATTGTAGCCATAACCGAAGGCATTCCGGTGCAAGATATGGTGCGTGTAAAAAGTTACTTAAGTTCAAGAAATTCTCGTTTGGTGGGGCCCAATTGCCCGGGTGTTATTACGCCAGAAGAAGCAAAAGTTGGCATCATGCCAGGTTTTGTTTTCAAAAAAGGTAATGTTGGAATCGTATCAAAATCGGGTACATTAACTTACGAAGCTGCCGACCAAGTAGTAAAAGCAGGCTTAGGCATTACAACTGCAATAGGAATAGGTGGCGACCCAATTATTGGCACTACTACTAAAGAAGCCGTTGAGTTGTTTATGAATGATGGTGAAACAGAAGCAATTATTATGATTGGCGAAATTGGTGGCAGCCTTGAAGCTGATGCAGCTCGGTGGATAAAAGCCAGCGGAAACAAAAAACCTGTTATTGGTTTTATTGCCGGGCAAACAGCCCCTGCCGGACGCAGAATGGGACATGCCGGAGCAATTATTGGTGGAGCCGAAGATACGGCAGCGGCTAAAATGAAAATAATGAGCGAGTGCGGTATTTCGGTTGTTGCCTCGCCTGCCGAAATTGGCGAAACGGTTGCTCGCGTTCTTAAAGGCGAACTGGCCGCGTAGCTAAGTATAGATAATACATAATTTTCAAAACAACCGATTATGAATAAGTGTTTTGTATTGTTGTGCAGCTTCGCGCTTTTTGCCTCATCGTGTAAAAAGGAATCTGATAGGGCAGGGGCGTATGAAGGAACTTTTGTTGCTCCTTTTCCATTAGTTAATTTTGATCGGGTGAAAGCCACTAAGGTAGATAACAATACAATGTCTCTTCTTTATTCATTTAAAGATAGCAGTCAGTTTTTACTTATTCCTTCTGCTACTTTTACTTCCGATACAACATTGACTTTCGATTTGCAAACTACGGTATCAAGTAAACCATCTAAGTATTTGATAAAGGGCGAAGCTGCAATTTATACGAATCGTTTATCTGTTTCTGGAACGGCAACCAACGCAACAGATTCTTTCGATTTTTACAATATATCTTTTGAAGGATATAAGTAGCTTGCTATTTATTGATAGGAATAACGTTACTTGCCTATATGATGTTTTCTTATTTAAAGGTTGGATAAAGGGAGAGAGAGCGAATGCCTTTCTTTTGCTTTTTTTTGCATGAATAACAATGGTTTGTTATTTTCATTTAATTATTCATCTAAATTTTTTCCGTATGACAAACAAATTTTCATGGACGACTGTCGTCCTTTTCCTAGCTTTGATAAGTACCATTCCTAGCTGTACGAAAGAGGAATTAGAAGATCCAATTGTAGAGGCATTTATTGAAGGTGCGAAAGTTGGATTCACTGATTTTGACGGTGTGATTAACTCTCCCTTAAATCTCATTACTGTTACTGCTTCTAATACAGCCCAATCTACCACTCTGAATGTTTATATCAGGGGCACTGCAATTGGTGATTACACAGGTGTCGGGGCGAGTTCCGATAAAGGGGCAATTGGTTTACAAGTAGGCACCCAATATTACTATTCTGACTTAGCGGGAGGGCTTGCTAATATCAAGTACACAGAACGCGATGATGATGAAATGATAATAAAAGGAACTTTTTCGGGTGTTGTGGTAAACCAAACCGATCCAAATGATAAACGAGATATAAGCAACGGTATTTTTAGAACTAAATTTTCTTTTTAGTTTTTGGTGCGTTAAAAAACCTTACAGGCGACAAAAATCGCTTGTAAGGTTTTTTTGTGTCCAATGTTAAAGGGTTGCGATTTCTTCTTTCTTAGAATTGAATATTTGATAGATTTTTTGTGCTGCTGTACTTTATTGAAAATGTAGTGAGGTGTGTAAGGGCAGGCTAAATGCGGAGATGTACAGGCAAAGGATAGAAATATACAGTGCTTTGCAAAACTTCATTTGCCAACATTTAGTAAATCTTATTAGCGCAAGTAGAAAACACTTGTATTTTAGCACACCTTTAAAAAAAACAGAGATTAGTACGTATGTATAATTCGGATGTAGAAGCATTAGATGCCTTTGCGGCAAAATATAAAGAACTGAAAGCAGAAATTGGTAAAGTGATAGTTGGGCAGCATGATGTGGTTCATCATGTATTGGTTTCAATTTTTTGCGATGGACATAGTTTGCTTATAGGTGTACCGGGGTTAGCAAAAACTTTGACAGTGCAAACAATTTCGCAGGTGTTAGATTTGGCTTTTAATCGCATTCAGTTTACGCCCGATTTGATGCCAGGCGATATTATTGGCTCGGAATTACTGGACGAGTCGCGCCATTTTAAGTTCAATAAAGGCCCTGTATTTGCTAATATAGTATTGGCTGATGAGATAAACCGCACACCGCCCAAAACGCAATCGGCATTGCTGGAAAGTATGCAAGAGAGAAGTGTAACTGTATCGGGTGTAAAGCATATTTTGCCTAAACCTTTTTTTGTATTGGCAACACAAAATCCAATTGAGCAGGAGGGAACCTATCCATTACCCGAGGCGCAGCTCGATCGCTTTATGTTCAGTATCACGTTAGATTATCCAAGTTTTGAAGAGGAGGTGAATGTTGTAAAGCAAACAACTTCGCAGGTAAAGGTAGATTTAACCAAACTATTGAATGCCGAGCAGATTATTTACTTCCAACAGTTGGTTCGCAAAATGCCTATAGCCGATAATGTATTGGAGTATGCCGTACGATTGGTTAACAAAACTCGTCCTAATGGTGATTTGGCAACGCAACAAGTGAAAAATTACATCAATTGGGGTGCAGGGCCAAGGGCATCGCAGTATTTGGTATTGGGCGCTAAGTGCCATGCCGCAACGAAAGGAAAATACTCGCCAGATATTGAAGATGTGCAGGCGGTAGCTTTGTCTGTACTTCGCCATCGTGTGTTTAAAAATTACAAAGCCGAGGCCGAGGGACTAACAATTGAAAAGCTGATTGGCGATTTATTGTAAGATGGTGGGCGGTACAATACATTGTACCAGTGCTATTTTTTTCTACCTAATATTAGGTATTGCGTATCAAAGATTTCGCAAACACATTTGCCAATGTTTTCAATGTTTTATTGAGAATGTATTAAAGGCTTCGACTATGCTTTAGAAATAAAGAAGGGTAGCCACCCGCGTAAATCCCTTTCTTTATATTATTATGCTTTGTTTTCTACTCATTATACTGTGTATTAAGTACAGGTTGTTATTCAATAATGATTTGAATTTTGCCCAATAATACTTTATCGCCTTTGCGCAGTTTTTTACGTTTTTGCAACTCAATGTTGCCGTTTACTTTTACTTCTCCATTTACTATCATATCATTTGCCATGCCACCAGTTTCTACAAGTTGCAGATGTTTTAGTAGTTTGTTTAGTTCAATGTATTCTTGGTTGTTTAGCGCAAATTTTTCCATATAGAATTGTGTCGTTTATGTTGTGAATACAACTTTTACAGGCTTTCTGCTTTCGGCCGGGCGCAGCGATTGTAAATGTAGCGGTGATGAAATGTTGAGCATAGGTGTTACACGCAATTTTGCCTGTAGTGCCGTGGCTATTTTTGCTAGAATGTTTTCGTTATTAGAATGGAATACAAGATGAATTTGTAAATCATCGTTGCCCACTTCGTCTTTCGAAACTTGAATAACATAATCGCTGATTTCGGTTATGCAGTTTAGTGTATCAATAATGGCTGCCGGAAAAAGTGTGGTACCTTTATACTTAATCATTTGATTTTTTCGCCCCACAATAGGCGAAAGGCGTATTGAATTTCTACCACAAGCGCATGGCTCGTTATAGTACATACAAATATCTCCGGTGCGGTAGCGCAGCAGCGGCATTCCTGCTACATCTAAGGTTGTAATTGTTAACTCACCTAAGGTTTTTTGAGGAAGTTGATTGCCATTGTCATCTAATACTTCTGCAATTAATAGCTCGGCACGAAGGTGATTGCCATTTTGATGTTCGCATTCTGTAAAAGCTGTTTGCATTTCGGACGAAGCATAAGTGGAAAGCAGCTGTACAGTCCACTTATCGGTTATTCTTTTAGATAAATCATTGGCCGATAAATCGGCATTGCGCAAGGGTTCGCCAATGCAAATTACACGCTCTATGCCACTGGTATTTACATCTATGTTGTTTGCCTCGGCATATTCAATCATTTTTATTAAAAATGAAGGCACCGCCACTAACACATTTGGTTGATATTGCTTTATGCTTTGCCACTGAAGTTGTGGCGAAACGGCTCCGGTGCGTATGGTAGTGCCGCCTATTTTTCTGATGCCAGAGTAATAAGCCATGCCTGCCATAAATTGCCTGTCGAGTGTTAGCATTAGTTGAAATACATCATTTTTTTTACAGCCCGAAGTGGCGAATGATTCAGCTTCGTTGTAGGCAAGTCGTTCAAAATCCGAATCGGTTAATGCAATTGTAACGGCATTGCCGGTAGTGCCCGAAGTGGTGCTGTAATCGGCAATATCATGTTTTGCAACACATAAAAAATCGAAGTTATTTTCGGCAAATTGTAGCTTATCGGTTGTGGGAATAAGCGATAAGTGCTCTAAAGAATTTATTGTATCAATTACAATATTGTTTTTAGCAAAAAGTTTTTGATAGAACGGTGAATGTAGCTGTAGGTAATGCAGCATGTGTTTCAGTTTTTCTTCCTGAAACTGTTTTATTGAACTGCTTGATTTTTTATCTATTGCCTGAAATATCATTGCCGGAGTTTCTACACACTTCTATCGAAACAATGTTGTAAAATGATGTGGTGCAAAATCTGCAATAATTACTTCACTTTTACAGAGCCTTTCCCTGCATAATCGTGAATCATTCTTCCTTCTTCGCAAGCTGCTGCTAATTCGTAATCGGCAAACTCCAACACTTTTTTCTGATATGCTGCAGGATACAATAAATGGATATTGGGGCCGGCATCTAAAGTGAAATACACCGGAATTTTGCTGCTTTCACGGAAGTTGCGTATGCTTTCAATCATACTTAAAGTATAAGCATTCATCAAAATAAATGAAGGGTTAGAGCACATCATCAAGGCGTGAAGTGTCATAGCTTCATTTTCGGCAATTGCGCCAAATTGTTCCCAGTCTCCGGTTTTAAGAGCATCTTTTAGCGATGCCAAATTTTTGTGTGCTTGTTTGTAGCGGGCATTGGCATAGGGATTGCCTTTCATCAATGAATGACCAACGCGGCTCGATACTTTTTTCTCGTTGCTGCTTGCAATTAAAATTGAGTCGCGTAGCGTTTTGAAATCTTTATGTAAACCACTTTCGTAGCCTATTGCAAATTCATCGCTCGAACCTTTTATAGATTCGCTTGCGCCCCAAACCGAAGCGTAAGGAAACAACGATCGGCTGGCACTACCCGAGCCTAAGCGAGCAAAAACCGAAGCGCGCTTCAACCATTTTTTATCTTCCAGTAATGTTTTGCCATTGGTTTTTTTTCCTGTTTTTAGTTGCACTTCTAAATCGCAAAGAGCCGCTGCCAATGCACTGTATGCCGAGGCTGATGATGCAATACCTGATGAATGCGGAAATGAATTTGCAGAATGAATAACCAAGCCGTAATCTTTCAAAAACTTAAAATCTTTTTGAATGGAGGCAAAGAAATTCAACAGCCTAAGGCGGAAGGCGATGTTTTCTTTTTTATCGAAGTAAAACTGCAATTGCAATTCTTCATCCTTACTTTCCTTGGGTACTAATGAAATGGATGTTTCGGTAAAACATTCGTTGAGCGTGAAGCTTAATGATGGATTTTGAGGAATTTGATTAGGCTTTTTTCCCCAGTATTTTATTATGGCGATATTTGAAGGACTACGCCATGTTGTTGTTGCAAGTGTTTTCATTTGTTCTATTAGATATGATGGGCAAATGTAAAAGGCTGTTTCAAATAAATGGGATGAATTATCACATTGAGGAATACTTAGTATCCAATAAATAAAACATAAGAAAAAAATTAACAAGTAAAAATTGTAATAGTTTTGACACAAGAGTTACATTCGATTCTTACAAAAAAACAAGGTATCAGAAAATGAAAAAAATCTACACTGTTTTACTTTCATCGCTTTCGGTGATGCTGGTAAATGCACAGCACACATTCACCCAAGTTCATCAACTTCTTCAAACAAAATGCTCTAACGCCACCTGCCACAGTGCTTCAGAAACACAAAGTCTTTTGAAATTTGATGGCGACATCAATAGCGTTTACAATGCTATTATAAACGTAACACCCGAAAATCAATTTGCTAAAGACAGAAAAGATAAATTGGTGAAGGTAAACCAGCCTTACGAAAGTTATCTGTTGCGCAAGGTGAATTACAACTTCGATACCGACTTAGCTTTGGCTGCCGGTGAGGGAGATTCGATGGTAGATGTGAACGGCAATCCTTTATCGAAAAAAGAAACTGAGTTGCTGCGCCAGTGGATAATGAATGGGGCTAAAAAAACTGGAAACACCGTTGATACGGCATTAGTAAGTGCTTATTATAACGACCCAACATATCCTTTTTTGCAAAAACCTATTGCGCCTGCAAGTGGCGCAGGGAAAAGAGTTCGTTGTGGTCCTATTTTTATTCCAAAATCAGGTTCAGGACAAGAAAAAGAAATCTGTTTGAAGTATCAACTTGAAATGCCATTTGATGCACAAATAGAAAAGATTGACGGCTATATGAACAGCGAAAGCCATCACTTTTTGTTGTTCAAATTTATTGATTCGGCAAAAGCAGCGCAACAGCCCGATGGATTGAGGGTGATAAATTTAGCAGGTGGGGTTACTTCATTTGATGGAGATAAAGAATTGACAGCCGCATGGCAGGATAATGAAGAAATTGATTTGCCTGCCGGTACTGCTTTGTATTGGGATAAAAGCACTTGGTTAGATTTAAACTATCACGTAAAAAACTATGGTGCACAATCTGTATTGCCGGTTGATTTTTACTTTAATGTTTACTTCGAGCCTCGCGACCCTCAAACTGTTGAGATGAAAGCAAATTTAGTAAACAGGGCTACACTACTTGTTCCTCCTGGTCAATCAACACAGTATTACAGCGATAGCCACAACGGACGCAACGAAACAAAACACATCTGGATGCTCACTTCTCATACTCATAAGTATGGTGTGGGTTTTGATATTCATGAGTTGGATCAATCAAAACCTAATCAATTGGGCAATAGAATTTATGATGGTGAGTATAATTACAAAGGTGGTTATTCATTTGGTCAATATTATTACGACCATCCGCCAATCAGATACTTTCAACCACAACATGCCATTAACTATAAAACAAGTGGTATGAGGGTAAAAACACTATACAATAATACAAGTAACAACTATGTAACATTTGGTTTTACAACCAACGAAGAAATGCAGTTGTTTTACTATTTGTACACCAATGAAATTCCTGGCGGTTCGGTGGGTATTGACGAGGCAAATTTTGTGCTTTCGCAAGTTGCAGTTTATCCAAACCCAATCAGCACAGAAAGTGCAATTTATGTTGATGCAAAAGAAGAAACTAAATCGTCAATATACTTAACCGATATTTCGGGCAAAAAGGTTGCTCAAATTTTTGATGGCGAGTTAGTGTTAGGTTCAAATAGATTTGACTTGCCTGCTACTATTTCAAAAGGAATTTATTTTGCAAACATCACTGCCAAAGGCAAAACTGTTACAAGAAAGTTTGTTGTAACTGAGTAAGGTTTTTATACAATATTTTTTAAGCCATTGAGCGAAGGCTCAATGGCTTTTTTGTTTATTAGCTTTGCTTGCCGATAAATACTATATTCTTGTAGGGCTTGTTATTACAATATATGGCGAGTTGCAAACAATAAAATCTTAATTGCGAAAAATATACATTCAGCTAACATTTAAGTGCAAGTATTCGTTTAGCTTCGCGCCACATTTTAATAGTAGTTTATGATGAAGAAGGCGTTTGCCTTAATGCTGTTTTGTTGTGTTTATAGCTTTGCACAATCGCAATTGGTGATAAATGAAGTGTCGCAAGGTAGCACGGGTAATAGAGAGTATGTTGAGTTTGTTGTAGTAGGCACGCCAGATTGCACACAGCAATGTGCCGATTTGCGCGGTTGGATTATTGACGATAACAATGGTTTTCATGCACAAGGCAGCGGCACAGGAATTGCAGCGGGTTGTCTGCGTTTTCGCAATATTCCGCAATGGGCTTGCGTGCCTTTTGGTAGTATTATTTTGGTTTATAACGAAGGTGAGAAAAACACATCCATAACCCTTGCCAACGACCCTACGGATGCTAATAACGATAGCGTTTACATTATTCCTGCAAACTCAACAGTATTAGAAGGAAATGCGCAATATCCATCGGTTCCAAATGGTTCTTCTTACTCGGGTTTTACTTTTACAACTCCTACGCAATGGGTATTTGTAGAAATGGGAAATGGGAATGACTGTTTTCAAACAGTTTCGCCAAGCAATATCACAGTTTCATATCATTCGGTTGGTTGGGGCAACAATACGCAAAATGTAGATGTTCATTTTACAGGAAGTGCAGGTGGTAAAGTTTTTTTTAATGCCAACTCAACTAATGATAATCCACACTTGCAATCTAATTGGATAACGGCAAATGTAGCGGGTAATGAAACCCCGGGATTAGTAAATAACACGGCTAATGGTAATTGGATTCAGTCGTTGCGAAATCAACCAACGGTAAATGTACCTGTAATAACAAATAAAGCAATTTGTATCTTGAATGGTGAATCTGTTGTGATTGGAGGTGTAAACAGAACAACCCCCGGTTTTTATAATGATACTCTTGCCTCGGCAAGCGGTTGCGATAGTATTGTTATTACTCAACTTCGTGTAAACACACCATTTGCGTTGCCGCTGAACCCTGCACCTTCTTGCGATAGCTTTGCATACCAAGGTATTGTATTAAGAAATGACACTGTGTTGTACGACACACTACGCACTTCATTAGGTTGCGATAGTATTTATATTACTGCCAATATCCGGGTAAACAAGTCGAAGCGCGATACAGTAACTGCTTGTATCAATCCTGGAGGAAGTTTTTTTGCGGGTGGCGCATTGCAATCAACTTCGGGTTTTTACAATGATGTTTTCATGGCTGCTAACGGTTGCGATAGTGTAGTAACTACTAATCTCCAGTTGATAGTTCCATCAACTACCAATCAAACCTTACAAAGTTGTAACAGTGTTACGCTTTTGGGTAATACATACACATCCTCAACAGTAGTACGCGATACAACACAAAGCGCGCAAATGTGCGATAGTATTTATAATATATACAATATTGTTATTGCAAATGTTTTGCGCGATACAACGGCTGTTTGCATTAACACCGGCAATAGCTATTTCGCTGCCGGAGCAAATCAAACTTCAAGTGGTTTTTATGCCGATACCTTTCAAGTTGGTGGTTGCGATAGCATTCGTGTGGTAAATCTTAATGTAATTACTCCTACAACACAAACGCAAAATGTTGCCGCGTGTAATTCTTATACATACAATGGCGTTATTTATGTTAGTTCAACAAGTGTTGTTGACACTGTTCAAAGTGGGCTTGGTTGCGATAGTATTTACAATGTTGTAAATATTGCAATCACTTCAAGCATAGAAACTCGAGTGGATGTTTGTATCAATGCAGGTGAAAGTTATTTTGCAGGCGGTGCATTGCAAAATACTTCGGGCGAATACAGAGATACGTTATCAGCATCAAACAATTGCGATAGCGTTGTTGTTACAGATTTGAACGTAATAGTTGTGTCCAGGCCTGTTGCTGATGTTGTAGGCTGCAACAGTTATACACTAAATGGAGTTACTTACACGGCTTCGGTTACAGTTTTTGATACAACAAGAAATCTACAAGGTTGTATTGTGGGCATTATTACTACATCTATTGTGATACGCAACAATGATTACGATACTGTTTATGCATGTATCAATCAGGGAGAAAGCTATTTTGCAGGCGGCAGTAATCAAACAACGGCTGGCGTTTATTACGATACAGTTCCAATCTTTTTTCCTGTTTCCTGCCCTACGTTTCGCACTACTATTTTAGCATTGATAGTACCCGGTAGCGATACATTGCCAACAATAAATGCTGTAGATAGAATACTGTTAAATGGTGTATTGTATTCGGAAAATACGGTGGTTGAAAATGTAACACTTTCCAAACAAGGTTGCGATAGTTTAGTACAATATCAGCCAATTGTTATTACCAAAACACCCGAGGCAAAATTGTTTATGCCCAATGTGTTTTCGCCCAATGGCGATAGAATAAATGATTTGATAGAGCCTCTGTATAACGAATCTGTAAACATTCTCGCTTTTAAAGTTTTTAATCGTTGGGGCGAGCTGGTTTACAGCGGGCAAAGTGGCTGGGATGGTTATTTTAATGGTGCTTTGCAAAAGCCAGATGTGTATGTTTATACCTTAGCGGCCGAAGATAAAAGCAGCGGAAAAATAATTCACCTCAATGGGAGTTTAACGCTCGTTATGTAATCAAAAATTGACCTTGATTGCATCGGCAATTGCAATCAGTTCTTGTTGCGATAGTTTCAATTTTGGTTGCGAAAAATCTATGTCAGAAATATTGTTTAGTGGAATTAAATGCACATGAGCATGTGGCACTTCTAAGCCAATAACTGCCACGCCAACTCTATTGCATGGAATGGCTTTTTCGATAGCAATGGCTACCTTTTTCGCAAATATAGTTAAGCCCGAAATTGTTGTATCGTCTAAATCAAAATATCTGTCCACCTCAACTTTTGGTATTACCAAGGTGTGTCCTTTTGCCAAAGGAAAAATATCTAAAAAGGCTAAGTAATTTTCGTCTTCAGCAATTTTGTATGCCGGAATTTCTCCGTTAATGATTTTAGTAAAAATTGATGCCATTGTTACAACATAATAATGTGATAAAACGATGCAAAATATCAAAGCCGCTAAAATAACAGGTAGTAATATTTACATTATTGTTACTTTATTAGTGGTTTAAATGAATTGTTTGCTGTGAAACACATAATGCTTTCCGTTGCCTTTTTTACTCAGTGCATTGCTGCGTTTTCTCAACTTTCTATTTCAATAAATACAGATAAATCCTTGTTGGATACTACTGTAACTTCTATCACAATCAATGATGTGAAACAATTGCTTGCAGAAGCATGTTTATGCGATGTTCAATTGAACAATAATGCTGCGAAGGTTCAAATTTTCTTGCCCGAAATATCTTTCGCTTCAGCCTCGGTACCAACAGCATTTTCAAATGCTGCCAACTTTCCGTATCGCCATTTTCCGCATCACGATTATGAATGGAAGCAGGAACTATGGAAAGGTAAATACTTGTTGTCGCTTTCTGCAAATTCATTGCAGGGTGTAAGTTTTGGTTTGTATGGTTTGTTGCAAGAGAGGCTTGGGTTTAAGTTTTATCACCCTCGCCAAATGATAGTTCCGCAGATAACTTCGTGGCCATTGAAAGAGAGTTTTGTGTGGCAAGGAAAGGCACTTTTCGATAAAAAAGGTTTTCATCTGCATACCCAACATCCACTTGAACTCACCGAACAGTTGCACGATGGCACATTGCCAAACGCTTTGGATGATATAAAAGAATACATTGATTGGTTAGCAAGAAATGGTCAAAACTATTTTGAGTTTTGTTTGCTAAACAGCATAGATAGAAAGGAGTGGATTAGTCATGCAAAAAATATCACAGACTATGTGCATCAGCGCGGTTTATTGGCTGCGGTTGATTTGTCGCTTCACATGATTCAGCAAAAAACTTTCCAGTTGTATGAGTCTTCTTCTAACAAGGAAAAGCAAATTGAAAAAAATCTGACATGGCTGAACAAAGCCAACTGGGATATTATCAATATGGAGTTTTCTACTGCCGAGTTTATAAGTGGCAATATGAAAAAGAAAGAAGAGTTGCGACTATTTGTAGTTAAATGGTTGCGCGATAACAGTAATACAAAACTTATGGGCAGGCAGCACGTGGTGCGTCACGAAAAAGAGGCTGCAAAAGGCAAAAAGCAGTTTGTTTGGGATAGTATTTCTATTGCGCTTGATAGAACGCGTGGAGTGCTTGCGCATACTGTAATGTTCTATGACATGACAGAGCCTCACGCTCCGGTTTACGAAAATGAAAATCAACAGCACATGTTGCGTTTTATGCTGAATGAGCATAAAATTCGCGAAACTTGGTATTACCCCGAAAGTGCCTACTGGATTACATTTGATAATTCTGTACCAATGACTTTGTTGCCATATTTGAAAGCTCGCTTGGCAGATATTGATACTTGCGCAGCGTATAAAATCCCTGGGCACATTACTTTCAGTTCGGGGTGGGAGTGGGGTTACTGGTTGATAGACTGGAGCATTGCGCGATGGAGTTGGCATCATACAACCAATGGAAAAGCACAAGAGCGATTTCCAGAAATGTATGCTCACGAAGTGTTGGCTCCAGAAATGAAAAAGTTGTTTGATGAGCAATTGCAGTTGCAACAACAGTTTTTAAAAGATAGTGCCATTATGCAATGGATGACCGCCATGACTATTACCGATGAATTGGTGATTAAAGCACTTGCCAATGAGTATCATCCGCGACCAAAAACATCGTACAAATTTATTAGAAACAAAGCTTCGCAAGAAGTGCTGAACGAAATTGTACAACTGCATTTACCCCGTATTGACAGTTTTGCGAGTAAAGCCTTGCGCAATGTTTATGCAATGCGGTATGCCACTACAAACAAATCGCAATTAGAAGCCGAATTGATAGATGGACTCGAAGTTACGGCTATGAGAGCATTTCATAGAGCAAATGTGTTGCGATATTTAGTAGCAAAAAGAGAGGCGAAATTGCAACGCACTACGTTTAATGGAGAAGTGTATTTGGCTCATGCCGCAAACATTCACGCTCATGCACAACATTTGGTAAACAAGCGCGAAAACCATTATCGCTATCCGTTGAGGTTGATTGCTCGAAAAAGGTGGGATCATACAGCTTACCATTTTGGGTATTTGTATCCGGCAAGCAATCTTCATTTCTGGAATAGAGAAGAACAGCAAGCATTACGCAATCAATATCGCCCGCTGTTTATGAATATTTGGAGTATTGCTCGCATTATTGGATTGATAAAGTAGTGTTTGTAATATCTATTGAGGATGCTTTTTAGAGTTGAAAAAATGATTGCACTCTTTTTTTATCAGCTTAATAACCATACTTCTCTTTCCACCAGGCGCGCAGTTGTTTTCGAGTTTCATGTTCGCGGGCATTGTTTCCGGGTTCATACAACTTTGTTTTTGCAATAGAGTCGGGCAAAAACTCATGATGGATAAAATTGCCTTCGTGCGAATGGGCGTATTGGTATTCTTTTCCGTAATTTAATTGTTTCATCAGTTTTGTAGGTGCATTGCGCAAATGCAGAGGAACTGGTAAATCTCCGGTTTGGCGAACAAGTTTTTGAGCATCGCGAATTGCTTGATAAGCACTGTTTGATTTTGGTGATGTAGCAAGATAAATCACCGTTTGCGATAAAATTAAATCGCATTCCGGATAGCCAATCATTTCTACTGCCTGAAAGCAAGAAGTAGCCAGCAGTAAAGCATTGGGGTTGGCATTTCCAATATCTTCGCTTGATAATATCAGTAATCTACGAGCAATAAAACGAGGCTCTTCGCCACCTTCTATCATTCTTGCTAAGTAATACAATGCAGCATTGGGGTCGCTACCGCGAATAGATTTTATGAACGCAGAAATAATATCATAATGCTGCTCGCCACTTTTATCATACAAAGCCATTTTCTGTTGAATAACCGATTCAACCAATTGATTATTGATAACTGCCGCTTGTTTATCTGTGAATGTTGAAGCCACAAGCTCCAGCACATTTAGTAGTTTTCTTGCATCGCCTCCACTGTATTTTAGCAATGCTTCAGTTTCTTTTATATCTATATTTTGGGCAGCGAGTAGCTCGTCTTCTTTTATTGCTCTATACAACAATGCTTCAAGTTCTTCGCGTTCTAAATGTTGCAATACATACACTTGGCAGCGCGATAGCAAAGCAGATATTACCTCGAAGGATGGATTTTCGGTAGTTGCGCCAATCAAAGTAATTGTCCCTTTTTCTACTGCACCCAGCAATGCATCTTGCTGTGCTTTATTAAAGCGATGAATTTCGTCAATAAACAACAACGCTTTGCCTTCGTTTTGAGCTCGTTCAATTACAGCCCGTACTTCTTTTACTCCACTATCAATAGCACTTAACTGAAAAAAAGGAAGGTTGGTTTTTTCTGCTAAAAAACGGGCTAAAGATGTTTTGCCAACACCGGGCGGCCCCCACAAAATCATTGATGGAACATTGCCTTTTTCTATCAATCCGCGCAATATCTTGCCATCGCCCAGCAAATGCTGTTGCCCCACAAATTCATTGATTTGTTTTGGTCGCAAACGTTCTGGCAGTGGAGGACTTGGCATTAAACGGTGTTTTTTCTTTACTGCAAAAGCAGGCTAAGATTATGATAGATAATATTACTGCAATCTAAAAATTCTCTTTGCATTTGCAGATGTAACTGCAGCAATTTCTTCAAATGATATTGATTTTACTTCTGCCAAAAAAGCAGCGATATGCTTTATGTAGCTACTTTCGTTTCGCTTGCCTCTAAAAGGCACTGGAGGCAAATAAGGTGAATCAGTTTCTAAAACTATATGTTTTAAATCAATGTGTTTTATTACTTCTTGCACACCTGAGTTTTTATACGTTAGCGTGCCGCCAATGCCCAACAAAAAACCTAAGTCAATAATCTGTTTTGCTTCGTCAATAGTGCCAGAAAAGCAATGGAAAATGCCATTTACCTTACCGTTAAATTCGCTGATAAGATCTATGCAATCTTGCGTAGAGTTTCGGCTGTGGATAATCAATGGCAGGTTCTTTTCTATTGCCCATTCGGTTTGAATACGCAGTGATTCTTTTTGCTCCTTCTTTAACGATACATCCCAATAGTAATCTAAACCCGTTTCGCCTATACCATAATATTTCTCACTATCAAGTTGTTGGCGAATGGTTGCCAATTGTGCTTTAAAATCTGCTTTTACATCGCACGGATGCAAACCCATCATAGGCAATAGCATTAAGTTTGCTGTAGAACGAGCAGCCAATGTGTGCAATGGCTCGATGCTATTTTCATCAATATTTGGTAGCATAACTATGCTTACACCTGCATCTACGCAACGCTGCAATGTAGCATCCATATCTGCCAGAAAATCTTGATGATAAAGATGCGAATGAGTATCAATGAGCATAGAATACAAACCTATAAAACTTAAAGGTTTTTGTTTTCAAATTCCTGTATCGCTTTTACCAAATGTTGCACGCCTTCCAATGGCATTGCATTATAGATAGAAGCACGAAAGCCACCAACACTGCGGTGACCTGCTAAACCAAACAAGTTATTTTCTTCTGCAAACTTTAAAAATTGGGCTTCTTGTGATTTGTCTTTTAATCTAAAGCAAACATTCATTTTACTTCTGTCTTCGTGTTGCACAGTGCCTTCAAAAATGGTTGATGCGTCAATTGCACGATAGAGCGTTTGCGCTTTTATGTCATTTTCTTTTTCTATTGCATCCAAACCTTTCGCGTCAATCCAGCGAAGTGTAAGTAGCGAAACATATACAGCAAAAACAGAAGGCGTGTTGTGCATACTTTCTTTAGCCACATGCGTGCTGTAATCTAACATTGCCGGAGAGTCTCGCACTTTCTTTTTCAATAAATCTTTGTGAATAACAACAAGAGTTGCGCCTGCGGGGCCCATGTTTTTTTGCGCTCCGGCATAAATCAAATCGAAACGGTTGTAGTCTATCTCGCGCGAAAAAATATCGCTGCTCATGTCGGCAACTAACACCCCTTTTGCTTTTGCAATAAAGTCGTTCAACAAAGTTGAACTCCATTGATTGCCATATATGGTATTGTTAGTGGTGATGTGTGTGTATGCAAAATTGGCATCATCAAAATCTTGTAACCATTTTTTGGGTATGTAATTGTAATTGACATCGGCAGATGAGCCTAAAATTTTTGTATTGCCAAATCGTGCTGCTTCTTTAATGGCTTCGTGCGCCCAATGCCCGGTATCTAAATATGCTGCTGTTTCATTTGCCCCAAGTAAATTGTACGGTACCATGCAAAATTGTAATGATGCTCCACCTTGAAGAAAAAACACTTCTTTACTATCATCCAATTTCAACAACTGCTTTACCAGTGTTCTTGCTTCTTCCATTGCAGCCACAAAAGGTTTGCTGCGGTGCGAAATTTCAAGAATTGACAAGCCCGTGCCTTCAAAATTATGTATAGCATCAGCGGCTTTCTGCAACACACTTTCGGGCAAAATTGCAGGGCCGGAAAAGAAGTTATATGGTTTATTCATTACAAAAAAACTTACGCCATTGCATAACTTTCAATACTTGGGCAAGTGCAAATTAAATTGCGATCGCCATGCGAGTTATTAACTCTGCCAACACTTGGCCAGAACTTTCCTTCGCGCGTGTAAGGCAAAGGGTAAACGGCAGTTTCGCGCGAGTAGCTGTGATTCCAGTTTTCAACCAAAACAGATGTTGCTGTGTGTGGTGCGTTTTTCAATGGATTGTCTTTTGCGTCAATTTCCTTGCGTTCAATTTGTTCAATTTCTTTTTTTATTGAAATTAATGCATCGCAGAAACGGTCAATTTCAGCTTTATCTTCGCTTTCGGTAGGTTCAATCATTAAGGTGCCCGCCACCGGAAATGAAACTGTTGGCGCATGAAAGCCGTAATCCATCAGGCGTTTTGCTACATCTTCTACTTCTACACCTACGGTGTGCTTAAAGTTGCGGAAATCTAAAATCAATTCGTGAGCAACTCTGCCATGATCTTTGCCTACATATAATACTTGGTAATATTCTTCCAAGCGCGCTTTCATGTAGTTGGCATTCAAAATTGCATATCGTGTAGTATTGGTTACGCCCTCTGCGCCAAGCATTTTGATATAACCATAAGAAATTAAAAGAATAGACGCACTACCAAATGGAGCTGCACTAACTGCATTGATTGCCTTGTTGCCACCCGTTTTTACCATCGGATTGCCCGGCAGGTATGGTGCAAGATGAGCGGCTACGCAAATTGGTCCCATGCCGGGGCCACCACCACCGTGAGGAATAGCAAACGTTTTATGTAAATTGATGTGGTTTACATCTGCGCCAATCAATGCTGGAGAAGTTAAACCCACTTGCGCGTTCAGGTTCGCACCATCCATATACACTTGCCCGCCATTAGCGTGAATCAAGGCGCAAGCATCTTTTATTCTATGTTCAAAAACACCGTGGGTAGATGGATAAGTTACCATTAAGCAACATAGGTTGTCTTTGTGTGTTTCCACTTTTGCAACCAAATCATCAAAGTCAATATTACCGTGTGTATCGGTGCCAACTACCACTACTTTCAAACCGGCCATAACAGCAGTAGCTGGATTTGTGCCATGTGCCGATGCCGGTATCAATGCAACATTGCGATGCGCCTGACCAATATCTTTTTGATAGGCGCGAATAACCAACAAACCTGCGTATTCACCTTGTGCACCACTATTGGGCTGCAATGAAGTTGCCGCAAATCCGGTAATTTCATTCAATGAAGCCGATAGTTCATCAATTATTTCTTTATAGCCTTCGGCTTGATTGGCTGGTACAAATGGATGTAAATTGAACTCGCCCCAACTGATTGGCTCCAACTCGGCTGCGGCATTTAGTTTCATGGTACACGAGCCTAATGCAATCATGCTTTTGGTTAAGCTCAAATCTTTATTTTCCAATGTTTTGATGTAGCGCATCAATTGGCTTTCGCTATGATGTGCATTGAAAATTGGGTGTGTAAGAAATTCGGAAGTTCTGGCAAAATCACTATCGAAACTTAATGTTGCTTCAACCGTTTCGGCAACTGTGCCATTAAAAGTTTTTCCTTTTGCTTTAGCAAAAATGTTGATGATATCGGCAAGGTCAGCCGGTTGTGTTGTTTCGTCTAATGTTACTCCAACAAAGTTATTGCAGCTATAGTTGAAGTTGGTTTGATGTTCTAATGCTGTGGTATTTACTTTCTCCAATAAAGCTGCATCTCCTTTTAAGTCAAGGGTTACAGTATCAAAGAACGATTCGTTGTGTAGGCTATAACCCAACCCTTGCAATTCGTTTGCTAAAATATTGGTTAAAGCATGTACGCGCAATGCAATGTTTTTAACTCCAACCGGGCCATGATAAACTGCATACATTCCACTCATAATAGCCAGCAATGCCTGAGCAGTACAAATATTGGAAGTTGCTTTTTCTCTACGAATGTGTTGCTCGCGGGTTTGCAGCGCCATGCGCAAAGCCGGTTGATTGTTATTATCTACCGAAACACCAATAATGCGCCCCGGAATAATGCGTTTATATTCATCTTTAGTTGCAAAAAATGCTGCGTGTGGTCCACCGTAACCCATTGGCACGCCAAAACGTTGAGCATTTCCTACTGCGCAATCTGCGCCCAATTCGCCTGGTGGGGTAAGTAGTGTTAACGCCAATAAATCTGTTGCAAGTGTTACATAACATTCTACTGCTTTTGCTTTTTCTATGAATGTTTTGTAGTTGTAGATATTGCCATTGGCTGCCGGATATTGCAATAATGCGCCAAAAAATGTTTCGTCTAATTCTACTTCATTATGATTGCCAATAACCAAGTCGATTCCAATAAATACAGCGCGAGTTTTTAATACGTCAATGGTTTGTGGAAAACATAGGTTTGAAACAAAAAATTTGTTAGCCGTTTCGGTAGTTTTATTTTTTACTCCATAAAACATGTGCATGGCTTCGGCAGCGGCTGTACCTTCGTCTAAAAGCGATGCATTGGCAATTGGCAAGGCTGTTAAATCGCTTACCATTGTTTGGTAATTCAGTAAAGCCTCTAAGCGTCCTTGTGCAATTTCTGCTTGATATGGTGTGTATTGAGTGTACCAACCCGGATTTTCCAATATGTTTCTGCGAATTGCGGCAGGTGTGATGGTGCCATAGTAACCCAATCCGATGTTTGAACGATAAAGTTTATTTTTTGCGGCTTTCTTTTTCAATTCTTTTTGATACACAAATTCGCTTTGTGCTGCGGGCAAATTCAATGGCGATTGCCTACGGATGCTTTCAGGCACGGTTTGGTCAATCAATTCATCAATTGATTGTACACCAATAGCTGCAAGCATTGCATTTTCATCAGATGGGTTGTTGGTTCCTATGTGGCGGTCTGCAAAACTGTCGGTTGAAGAAAGGTTGATTTTCACTTTATTAGATTTACTTTTTTTGAAAAGAAGGTGCGAAGATAATATACACCATCCTTAATAACTAAAGTGCTGCGCGAATGTTGGGCAGAATTGTTGAAAAAGAGTTTTGGAAAATAACAATTGCGGCATTGTTTCGAGTTTGTTTACTCTAAAACAACTGTTTTATACGCGTTTTGTGCTAAAAAAGAATGTGTTATGCCAAAGCTGCACCAGCCTCGGTGGCCTTATACTTTGCAATTTCTTTGTGCATTACAGCAAACCACAGCGGTGGAAACAATGCTAAAAGCATCATGCCAGGGTAACCGGTTGGCATTTGTGGACTTTGATTGAAATGACGAAGCACTTGATATTTGCGCGATGCTATGTAATGGTGGTCGCTATGGCGGGTAAGTTCAAATAGCATTAACCTGCCAATTGGATGGTTAGAGTTCCAAGAATGAATAGGCAGTACTTTTTCATAATATTCGCCATCAATTTTCTTTCTGCGCAGACCGTAATGCTCTACATAATTTACGGTTTCTAAAAGAAGCGCACCTATAAAAGCTGCAAGCAAATAATACAAGGTGATTTTCCAGCCAAATTCAATGAAAATAATGGCAACTGTTGCAGCCTGAACAATCTGATAAATCAGCATTTCGTTATGGAAACTCCAAAATGGCAATCCCACTTTTTTTAGTCGCTCGGCTTCTATATGCCATGCCGAAAGCCAACTATCGCGAACAGTGCGGATGTAAAAGGCGTAAATAGTTTCGCCATAGCGCGATGAGGCGGGGTCTTCGTCTGTACTTACATTTTTGTGATGGCCGCGATTATGCTCAATAAAGAAGTGAAGATACATTGTGGTCCACAGTAAAATTTTAGACATCAACTGTTCGTGTTTTGTGTTGCGATGCCCAAGCTCGTGCGCCACATTGATGCCGAAAACTCCGCACGAAATTCCAAAAGATGCAATCAAACCAATTGTTTCGTACCACAACAAGTTTGGCTGGCTAATTCGATACAAAAAAAATGCCATAATGGCTAACTGCAACGGAACCACAGCCCACACAATAAAATCGTAATGCCAGTCTTTTTTTAATATTTCTTCATCTGCTTTTGAAAAATTTTCTTCTGTGCCGGGCAATGCTAATTCCAAAACAGGTATCATAAAGAAAGCATAGAAAACAGAGAAGAATGTCCAAATGCCACCTGCTGTCATAGAAATTAAAATTGCAGCCATGCTAAAATATGCAGCCAGATATTTTATGTATTTGAAGTTCATAGCATAAAATTTTACCGAATGTAAATATGATTTTCTAAACTCCGAAAATCATTGTAAACAGTTTCATCCAATTTTACTTTCAATTGTACAGCTATAAAGATTCACCATTGAAAATACATTGTTGTACTTTTGAAAGCATGAAAGATGAAAAACCAATTAATAGCTATTTAAAGTATTCTACAATGGGTTTTGAAATGGGTATCACCATTGCCATTGGGGCGGGGTTGGGTTATCTTGCAGATAAGCAGTTTGGCTGGCATCCTTACGGCAAAGCATTTGGTTCGCTGTTGTTTGTTATCATTGCAATTTACAGAGTGATTAAAGATTTTATAACACCCAAAAAGTAAACCACTTAACTTGTTCAAACGTTTCTTTCTTAAAATAGGCATACTTACATCATTAGCAGCAATGATAATTTATGTGTTGCAGTCGCAAACGGCATTGTTGCACGGATTCGATGATTTTGTTTGGTATAGCTTATTTTTTCTTGCTGTATTAACGCTTGTATCCTTTTCGCTTTTATTGCGAGGTTTGGCAATGAAAGGCAATGAATATTTTATGCAATATTTTGGAGCAATGTTTGGGCTGAAAATATTTTCGGCTCTTATTTTTGTTTGCTTTTTCATTTACATTCAACCTATAGCGAACAAAAAATTTGTATTGCCATTTTTTGTGCTTTACTTTTTGTTTACAGGCTTGCTGGTAGTAGAAGCGCGTAACATATTAACCAAGCCCAAAAACTAAGTCGCTCAATAATTTATTGAAGATTGTTTTAGACTTTTAAGAAGATAGCTGTAAGCTTTGGTTAAAACAACACTATACGATTTTCCTTCAAACTCCTGCATGTGGTTGGTGTTTTTGTCGGTTAACAGCAGCGTAAAAAGTTCATCTTCATCCATATCGAACGACACGGTGTATTTCTGTAAAAGAATTTTAAGTTTTGTAGTGTTGCGCACGGCTGCAAGTTATCGGTTTTATCATCTAAATTTCTAATTGCCAAACAACAATATACATTCGCGCGGTGCAATTAAAGAAAATTCTGTTTGGGCTTGTTTCGTTGCTGCTATTGGTAGTTGTACTAAGTGTGTTGTTTAGGAATAGTCTATTGCATTTTGCATTTGAAAAGGCTCGGCAAAAACTAAAGGAAAGATACAATGTTGCCATGCAGGCAAGTGATTTGCGATTTACATCTTTAAACAGAATTGCCGTAAAGGAACTCAGCATCGTTCCACATTTGTCCGATACATTATTGCAAGTTGAAAGTGCAGATACAAGGTTTTCAATTGCCAAACTACTGGTTGGTAAAATTGCACTTTACGACATCAATGCCGATAGTATTGCATTGTCAATATTTAATGGAGAAAACAGAAATAACATTAAGCACTTAAAAAAAAGTACTGCCGGCAAAGCCAACAAAGAATCATCTGCTACATTAAGTTACAATCAATGGCTGAGGAAGATAGAGGAGTATTTGCAAACCACATTTTCGTTAAGGCAAGTGGCTGTTAGTTACAATAATGGCACTGATGAAGAAAAGATTTTTCTTCCTGTGGTTAAGTTTCAAAAAAGTTCATTTTATGCAATTGTAACAGACGAGATTCTACTCGACTCATTAAATTTTTCGGGAGTTTTAGACATTAAAAAGCAGAAGTTTGATGTTCATATTTCAACAAGTGGAAACGAAGATTTTGCTTTGCCATTGCTTGATAAGATTGACAGTTTAAAAGGTGGTTTCAAGTCAATAGATATTCATTCCACATGGCACGAAAACGGATACGCGCTAACTGTAAACACCTCGGTAGTTGCCACTCGGCTACATTTACAGCACTGGCGTTTGGCTGCCGAAAAAATCACTCTTCCGCTACTAAAATTTGATGGTCGAGTTACTATTGCAAGTAATTCAATTCAGCTCGATTCTGTTTCTACAGTGCAGATAGCAAATTTGCCTTTGCAAGTTTTTGCCCGATACAGTGCTAAAGATACTTTTAAACAAGTTGCGCTAAAAGTAAATATGCCTGAGATTAGTGCCGACACTTTTTTCAACTCATTGCCACAAGGAATGTTCAACTCATTGAAAGGTATTTCCTGCAATGGAACTTTGGCTTATCACTTAAATTTTGCAGTAGATACTCGCGTTTTAGATTCATTGGTTTTTGAATCGGAAATGAAACGCAAAGGGTTGGGCTTGAAGCATTATGGTACAGAGAATTTTGCGTGTATTGAAAATGATTTCAAGCATGATGTATTTGTAAAAGGTATTCACCAACGCCAGCTTGATGTGTCGCGCAGCAATCCTTTTTTTACTTCGCTAAGGCAAATAAATCCATATCTCATATCAAGTGTGTTGCAGGCCGAAGATCCTTCTTTTATGCGGCACAATGGTTTTTTAGAAAGCGCATTTAAGGAATCTATTATTCAGAACATTCGCGAAAAACGATTTGCGCGTGGCGGTAGCACAATAACTATGCAATTAGTGAAAAATGTATTCTTAAACAGAGATAAAAATGTTGCTCGAAAAGCAGAAGAAGCCCTGATTGTTTACCTAATTGAAAACTTAAATCTTGTGAGTAAAGAGAGGATGCTGGAAGTGTATTTGAACATCATTGAATGGGGACCAAATGTGTATGGTATTGGCGAGGCATCGCACTTTTACTTTAATAAAAAACCAGCCGAACTATCATTGCAGGAAAGTATTTTTTTAGCCGGCATTATTCCTCGCCCACGTTCGTTTAAATATCATATCGAAAAAGACGGAACATTAAAACCACACTTTGTCAATTTTTTTGAAATTCTTTCTAACAGAATGGTGTTAAGAGGGCTTGTTGCTCCCGAGGCTACTCAACATATTTTTGAGCCACTAAAATTGAAAGGGGCAGCGCTACAACACGTTTCGCCCGAAACTTGGACACCACAGGATGAAGACATTGTTGATTAGTTTTTTGTATTCACCTATTGCATAAATGTGCATCACTTTCAGTAGCGCTATTTGTTTGCAGCAAAGAATTGCTACACATTTGATGCCATGCAATACATTAAATACATTACTGTTGTTATGGTGTTGTTTTCGGGTTGTACATGCAACACCGAAAAGAAACAAAATTTGAAGGTGTTTCGGTACAATCAGGCTTCGGGCATTGCCTCTTTAGATCCTGCATTTTCAAAAGATCAAGCAACTATTTGGGCGTGTAACCAATTATTCAACAGTCTTGTTGCATTAGATTCAAACCTGAATGTAGTACCGGCAATTGCATATTCGTGGCAGGTAAGCGAAGATGGAAAGACATATCTTTTCAATCTTCGCAATGATGTTTTTTATCATAACAACAATTGTTTTGAAAATGGAAAGGGTAGGAGGGTAGTTGCACAAGATGTGGTATATAGTTTCGGTAGAATAATTGATGCAAAAGTAGCCTCGCCAGGGGCATGGATTTTTAATGGAAAGCTGCATAAAGATTCGGCATTTGTAGCATTAAACGATTCTACTTTTCAGTTGAAACTTGCTAATTCATTTCCGCCAGTTTTGGGTATTCTTTCTATGCAATATTGCTCGGTAATTCCGCATGAAGCAGTTGAAAAATACGGTACCGATTTCAGAGCCAATCCAGTTGGTACAGGGCCATTTAAGTTTAAAAACTGGGTTGAAGGAAATGCACTTGTATTGCTTAAAAACGAAAACTATTTTGAGCAAGATGAAGCGGCAAATAAGCTGCCTTACCTTGATGGAATAAAAGTGAGTTTTATGGATAACAAAAAAACAGAGTTTCTTTCTTTTAAACAAAAGGAGTTGGATTTTATTTCCGGAATTGATGCAGCGTACATTGATGAAGTGTTGGAAGAAAATGGCAGCCTGAAAATGTCTTTAAAAAACTCGATTGTATTACACAAAGTTCCATACTTAAACACCGAGTATCTTGGTTTTTATGTAAAAGGAGAAGATGAAAAACACAATCCTTTTGTAAACAAACAACTGCGGCAGGCATTGAATTATGCTATTGATCGCAAAGAAATGATTCGTTATTTGCGCAATGGTGTTGGGTATGCTGCCGAGCAAGGTTTTGTGCCGCGCGGATTACCTTCGTTTGATGAGCAAACAAAAGGCTACACTTTTGATATTGAGAAAGCAAAAAATCTACTAAAGCAAGCAAATTACAATGGTGAAGAATTGAAACTTTACACCAATGAAACATATAAAGATATGGCACTGTTAGTGGCAAAACAGTTAGAGGCAGTAGGTGTGAAGGCAAAAGTTGAACTATCGCAACCGTCTATATTACGCGAATGGATGAGTGCAGGCAAAGTGCAATGGTTTAGAGGCTCGTGGCTTGCAGACTACCCCGATGCAGAAAATTATTTTGCAGTATTTTATAGTGGTAATGACGCTCCGCCAAATTATACAAGGTTTGCGAATAAAGAATTCGACCGATTGTATGAAGAAGCGAGTAAAGAAACCGATGAAGCAAAGCGATTGAATCTTTACAAAAAAATGGATGCGATAATTATTGACGCGGCTCCGGTTATTCCGCTTTATTATGACGAGGTATTGCGTTTTGTGCAGCCCGGCATTTCGGGGCTTTCAAACAATGCGCAGAATTTACTGGATTTGAGAAGAGTAAAATTATAACAAGAAAGAGTTTAACTCTTCGAGAAATTCTTTTGGTTTTTCGGCATGAACCCAATGCCCTGCATCTTTTATTTCGCTCAACTCATTGTTTGGAAACAACTCTTGAATTACACCATAGTTTTCGGCATTGATGTAGGGCGACTTAGCTCCTTTTATAAACAATGTTTTGCCTGTAAATGGAGCGCCCGACACATTGCCAGAAATGTTTTGATAGGCATTCCATAGCGCATTGGCATTGAATCGCCAGGCAAACTGGTTGTCATCGTTCCTATACAATCCTTTCATCAAAAACTGAATTGTACCCTCGTCTTCTTTTGGTAAATTATTGCGCAAGTGTGTTTCTACATCTTCGCGACTTTCTTTTTGTGGTAAATTGGCACTCAGCAATGCTTTGAAAATATGGCTGTGTCTATCGGGGTAAGCAACAGGCGCTACATCAACAATAATAAGTTTATCTACTTTATTGGGATGTTGCATTGCAAAAAGCATGGCAACTTTGCCGCCCATAGAATGACCAATTATATGGGCTTTTTGTATCTGTACTTGATCGAAAAAATGCAATATATCATCGCATAAAATTTGATAACTAAATTCATTGCTATGAAATGATTTGCCGTGATTGCGTTGGTCTAAAATGTAAACTTTATACTTTGCAGAAAGCTGCTTGGCAATGCTTTGCCAATTATCTAATGACCCTAACACACCATGAAGAATAACTAACGGAAATCCATCTCCAAAAACTTTAAAATTCAACATTGTATCGCACTGTGTTTTGTAAATACTTACATCATTTTAGTTCTCTTTAATAAAAATGGCAGTAACACTTCGCGATAATCTTTATTGATATCGGCTGCCACAAACTCAATGTTGTATTGCGCGCATTTTAATTTTAGTTCGGTGAAGAACTTATTCATTTGCGAGGTGTAAAATTCTTTTACCTCATTGGGTTGTAGTTTTAGTTTTTCACCACTTTCCATATCAATAAACTCGTAAGGACGATTTTCAAAAACAAAATCCAGTTCTTGCTGTTTATCGGTTACATGAAAAAGGATTACTTCGTGTTTATTGTATTTTAGGTGTTGCAATGCTGCAAATAATTCTTCGGTATTTTCTCCGTCAAACATATCGCTGAACAATACAATCATACTGCGTTTGTGAATGGTGTCGGCTATTTCGTGCAAGCATTTAGCCGCGTTGGTTTTTACATTAAGCGGTTGAGCTTTCAGTAAATCTTCTAACTGGCTAAAAAGCATTTGTTGATGTTGTACTGTGGCTCGCGCATTAGAGTTTACTTTTACCTCATCGGTAAAAATACTCAAGCCATAAGCATCGCGCTGCCGTTTTAAAAGGTTGATAATACTTGCTGCGGCAACTACTGAAAATTTCAATTTAGATGGCTTGCCTTTATCATCTTTTGGAAACAGCATTGACGATGAAGCGTCAATTACAATTTGGCAACGAAGGTTTGTTTCTTCTTCGTATCGTTTCACAAACATTTTATCTGTGCGGCCATACACTTTCCAGTCAATATTCTTAGTGGGTTCGCCTTGGTTGTATAAGCGATGTTCGGCAAACTCAACCGAAAAACCATGAAAAGGCGATTTGTGTAATCCAATAATAAAACCTTCTACAACTTGCTTGGCAAGAAGTTCAAGGCTGCTGAATTCATTTAGTTGTTGCAATGCTTGCATGAAGCGAATATAATTTTATACATAAATGCTGAAAAATGAATTGCTGTTATTCTATTCTCAATTACCATTTATTGCAATAAAAAAAGAGGTGCGTCAATTCACTTTATAGATAAAACTAATTGCACCGGTTTGTAGCTCCGAGGCATTTGCATTAGCATCGAAAACGTATTTGTATGCAGCTTCAATAGATGTTTTTATCAATCCTGCATCGGCAGTAGTTGAGCCGGCCTGTGTGTAGCGTGCATCAACAACTTTACCATTGCGATCTACTTTTATTTGTATCACAACTTTTCCGCGCGATTGCGACTTGTCGTTTACCGTAGGCTTCGATTTTAGCTGTCTTCCGGCAAGGCGCACATTGCCATCGCCTAAGCCGCTTCCTTGCCCAGTTCCTTGTCCGGTTCCACTGCCTTGATAACTTTTTGAATTGGGGTCGCCATCTAACTGTCCTTGATCCCCTTTACCACCTCCTTCGCCATCGCCAGTGCTGTTGTTTGGTTTGCCATAAGCGCCAGGTTTAAACAATGCATTTTCATCTGCTTTTGGTTGTGGTGGTGCTGGTGGCGCAGTTGCCGTAGTGGGTTTTTCAATTGGTTTTACTACTTCAGGTTTTGGGGTAGTAACTTCTTTTTTCTTTACCGGTTCAGGCTTTGCAAGTGATGGAGCATCTTCAATATCTTGTGTTGCCAGTTCTTCTTCTTGTGTAGTTGCGGTAGCTTGTGGTGCAGGCGTTGGTTCCGAAGCGGCAGCAACCGGAGTGTAAGTGAAAGCCTGTTCATCGCCTTCGCCCACATCGCTAGTGCCAAAATTTACACTCATTCCTCCTTCATTATCTACATAAGGAGGATTGGGTAACGATAATGTACTGAGATACAATATTAGCAACAGCAAGCCATGAACTAAAAGCGTTACTACTATTGATGTAGCACGTTTTTTGTTTTCAAAAGAATTGTTGTCTGTTTCAAAAGATGCTGTAAACATGATTGCTTGATGCTGCTAATGAATTATTCCATATTTTTTTATGTTTTGCACTAACTGTTTTTTGTTGCCAAAACCATTTTTACTTTCAATTTATTGCCAATGGATATTAAATCTACAACAGTTTGTACCGGCAATGTATTATCGGCTCTTAGCACTACTGTTGCATCCTCCATTCCTGCTACCAACTTAGTTAACTCTGGTTCTACCATTTCGTAAGTAACGGGGCTATTGTTGATGTAATAGTTTTTTTGTTCGTCAATAGAAATGGTGATGTTTTGTTTGGTAACAGTTTGCCCGGCTTGCGCTTTTGGTAACACTAATTTTATTACCGATGGGTTCACCATTGTTGAAACTATCAAAAAGAATAGCATCAGAAAAAACATAATGTCGCTCAACGATTCTGAACGCACTTCCGATCTCAATCTGCTTTTTCGTAAACTCATACTTCTTGTTTAATCAATCAAAAAAAAATGTTCACTTTACTTAGCTGGTTCTTGTAGCAAATCAATGAATTCAACTGCGGTACTTTCTAACTGAAAGCTAACTCTATCAATCATGGTATTTAAAAAGTGAAAACCAATGTGCGCCACAATACCTACTACCAAACCTGCGGCAGTGGTAATCATTTTTTCGTACAAACCACCGGCAATCAATCCGATAGAAATGTTATCGGCCAATGAAATGTTGTAAAAGATTTTGATTACCCCAGATATGGTTCCCACAAAGCCAAACATTGGTGCTATTGCAGCTATAATGCCCAAGTAACCTAAGTTTTTTTCCAATTTGTAAATTTCAAGTTTGCCGGTGTTTTCTACCGCACTTTCAATTTCTTTTATTGGTTTACCTAATCTCTTTAAACCTTTTTCGAGCAAGCGTGCAATTGGCGTGTTGGTGCTTTTGCACATTGCCAATGCCGAATCCATTTTTCCGGCAAGCAAAAACTCTTTGATATTGCGCATAAAGTTTGGATCTACTTTTGCTGCGCGACTGATTACAATAAATCTTTCTATCATTAAAAACACAGCAACCACGCTCAATAAAAGAATTGGAATCATTATCCATCCACCTTTCATCAACAAATCGAGTAGTGTTAATGATGGTTGTGCGGTGCTTGCTTGTGCTGCCCCTGCAGCCGAATCAATGGCAATCTGTAATAGCATATAGTTAGAATTGAAACTTAATAACGTTGAACCTTATTCTTTTAGTGTTCAAAAGTGTTTCAAACACACGATTTTTTTTTCCTTCAATAAACAATGGTATTGTGGAGTGTATAGTATGGATGCATAAACAGTTCTACAACCCGTTTGCACTTATTTGCTGAAAAACGGAACTTGGTACTGTTTGTAACATTATGTTACACCTTTCTTTTCTTTTTTGTAGAGAAGAGGTAAAGGCCAATAAACATAAAGAGCATACTTAATGCTGTGCTGCATATCACTCTTAACAGCAGTTTTAATAAATTATAGAACGTGCCCGATTCTATTAAAAGATAAAAGAAATGATGGATGAAAACTAGAATGGAAACATAAATCAAAAACCATGTCAATCCTTGCGAAAAGATATTGGGAGTTTGCTCAAATTCGCTTCCACGAGGAGTAATTATATTGATTAAAAAAGGGCGCAGATATGCTATCAATAATGTTGCGGCAGCATTCATGCCAACCGTTCCGAGAAAAACATCCAACATCAAACCCGAAAAAAAGCCTATCAGCATCAATAACCATCTTGGCGTAGCAAAAGGTAGCAACAAAATAAATAATGGAAAGATATTAGGCGTGATGTAAGGGCTTAAATTCAAATTGCTAATCAGCAGCACTTGAATTAAGAGCAATAACACAAATCGCACTAAGTTTTGAATGATGATATCTAACATCTATATTGATAAAGTGGTTGGCGTACTTTCTGTTTTAGTAAATGTGTTTTTTATTTTGTTGGTTTAGTTGAGGTAGTATCTAATTTTAGTATTTCTTTTCGCTGTAAATCATTTACTACATATACATAATTCAGGTTTCTGAAATTGGTAGAAAGCTTAACACTTACCACTAAAAATGGTTTGTCAACTTCAGACTTTACTTTCGATACATAGCCAACAACTATGCCTTCGGGAAAAAGAGTGGAAAACCCGCTCGTTACCAATGTATCGCCTACCTGAACCGGTACGTGCTTAGGCATTTCATCTATTGTAGCATCGCTGGCATTGTTTCCGTTCCAGCGCAAGTTTCCGAAGTAGTTGTTTTTCTTCAACTTTGCGCTTACTTTAAAGTCTTTGTTCAAAACACTCATTACGGCAGCATAATTTTCGGTTACATCTATTACTTGCCCAACTATACCGTTCATGTTTATTACGCCCATTTGGTTGCTGATGCCTTGATTGCTCCCCCGATTGATGTAAATTACATTATTAGCATTGTCAATTGAATTGCGAATAACTTTAGCTGGAATGTAAGTAAAGCGCTGCATCAATTTTTCGTTAAGTGTATCGGTATCTATAAGTGTATCAACTTGTCCATCTAACTTCGATTGCATCAACATAGCTCGCAACCGAGCATTTTCGTTAGCAAGGCTATCGTTTACTTTGCCAAGAAACAAATAACCTGTAGCATCATTGTAAATTTTAAAAACGCTGCCGTTTATGGCATTTGCAGTGTTTAAATAGGCCGCTTTATGAAAGCGACTGTTTTGACTCACCAAATAGATTGATATACCCTCTAAAAATATAAAAAGCAAAAACAGATGATAACGAATAAGAAAGCGAACAATGTTATACATCTTGTTTTGGTATGTTGGGTATCTTAACTCGTATTAAACTATTAAAGTTCCAAAACTAAGTTTCTGAATGCGATTTACAAGTAATTGCAAGTAAAACGGCTGCAAAATCAAGCACATTGATTTGTGGATATTTTATGATGATGAAAATTCATGCTTTTGCCCTACACCCGAATCTGCTTATTTTTTAACTGTGAATTCTTGAATCAACGCTTATATTCGTCCCCGTTTTGCAATTCTCTATCAATCTTGTAGGTAAATCAATTTTTATTGGAGCCGGCCCCGGGGATCCAGAGCTGATAACAGTTAAAGGGCTTCGATACCTGAAAAATGCCGATGTGGTTTTGTACGATAGGCTTGCACCGGCAGAACTACTTTCGTTTACTAAACCCGGTGCAGAATGTATCAATGTAGGTAAAGAATATAAAGGATTAACTGTTCCTCAAAGCACAATTTGTGAATGGATAGTTGAACACGCTTTAAATGGTAAAACTGTAGTGCGGCTAAAAGGAGGCGATGTTAGTTTTTTTTCAAACATCGTTGATGAATTAGAAGCCTGTATTGCAAACAATATTCCATTTCAAATTGTGCCTGGCGTAACAGCCGCAAATGGTTGTGCTGCCTATGCGGGCATTCCGCTCACAGCGCGAGGCATAGCATCTGGAGTGCGCTTTCTTACTCTGCATCAAGTAAATTCATTAAACAACAACACTTGGGCTGAACTTGCCAAAACATCCGACACTTTGGTTTGGTACATGAGCGGCAACACACTTGCCGAAATTGCCAATAACCTTCATGCACATGGTGCAAAAAATTTACCGATTGCGGTGATAAAGAAAGGCACAACACCCGAACAGCAAGTATGGATAAGCGATATACAAACCATTGTTGCCCATTGCCATTTACCACAATTTGTTTCGCCAAGTTTGGTGATAGTAGGAGAGGTGGTGCGGCTTCATCATAAATACAACTGGATAATAAAAAATATACAAACCCAATATAAAGTTTAGCAACACATGCTTGAAGGCGAAAAATTATTGAAATTAAAAACAGCGCTTGCGGATTTTAGCAAAGACGAGTTGCTATGGGCAAGCGGATACGCATTTGCACTTGCGGGCGAAAACACCACCCAGCAAGCCCCACAACGCAAACCAGTAGTAAATAAAATTACCGTTGCGTACGGTACCGAAACCGGCAATTCCAAAAAAATCGCCCAACAATTAGCAAGTGCTGCAAAAAAATCGGGCATTAGTGTAAAGCAAGTAGCACTCGACCAATATCGCACTACCGATTTAGATAAAGAAGAGTATTTCTTTTTGGCATTGAGCACTCATGGCGATGGCGAAGCACCGGATGCCGCAAAAAAGTTTTACGATTTTGTGTTGAATGGTGCGCCACAACTACCTAAAATGAAGTACTCGGTAATTGCCTTGGGCGATTCGGTGTATCCGCTCTTTTGCAAAGCCGGAGCCGATGTAGATCAGCGGTTTGCAACCTTGGGCGCGCAGCCAATGTTGTCGCGAGTAGATTGCGATGTAGATTACCAGCCCGATGCCGATGCTTGGGTAAACTCGGTAATGCAATTGTTGCTCGAACAGGCTGCTGATGCGCAACCCTTAACTACCCAGTCCGCAGTTGCTAAAAAAGGAAAGCATATCTATTCGGGTATAATTGTAAACAATGTAAACCTTAACGATACTGGCTCGGCAAAAGCAACACACCACATCGAAATTGCAAGCGATGAAACTGTTGATTACACACCAGGAGATTCATTGGCGGTAATTGCACACAACCCTGCTGCATTGGTAAAGCGTGTATTGCAACTAATTGGTGCTACCGGAAGCGAACAAGTAATAGTAAAAAACGAACAAGTGCAATTTGAACTTGCGCTAACCACAAAGTTAAATCTACTGCGATTGCCCAAGCGCGTGTTAGATAAATTTGCCACAGCAACAAACACAAAATCGCAAAATGAGTTTATTGATATTGACGAATTGTTGATTGCCGCCCCACTGCCAAAAGATATGCAACTACAACAATTTGTTGATTTATTAGAGCCAATTGCGCCACGTTATTATTCTATTGCCTCATCTGCCGCGGCTCACAATGGCGAAGTGCATGTGTTGGTTTCGCGTGTTGCCTACTCTTTAAACAACAAACCCAAAGAAGGGCTTGCATCAAATTTTTTAAGCGACCTTCCGGAAGGAACAGCGCTAAGCTTTTTTATTCAAAAAAATGAAGCATTCCGATTGCCGGCAGATGATAAAGATGTTATCATGATTGGTCCCGGCACCGGTGTAGCACCATTTCGTTCATTTGTTGCTGAACGCGACAGCCGAGGTGCCGATGGCAGAAACTGGCTTTTCTTTGGCGACCAACATTTTAAAACTGACTTTTTATACCAAACCGAGTGGCTCGATTATCTGCAAAATGGCGCATTGCATCGAATGGATGTGGCATTTAGTCGCGATTCTAAACAAAAGGTATATGTACAACATAAACTAAAATCGCAGGCAGCAGAAATTTATCGGTGGGTTGCAAATGGTGCATACATTTATGTGTGTGGCAGCAAAGACCCAATGAGCATTGATGTTGAAAATACTTTAGTAGCAATTATTGCCGAAGAGGGAGGTAAATCGAACAACGAAGCACAACAATATTTACAGGCACTCAAAGAAGAAGGACGCTATTTAAAAGATGTGTATTGAAAAGTTTTCGCTTCAAAATTAACCGCCACAAAATCGAATGATTTTCTTAGGTTTGAAGTAACTTACTAAGAATAGAACACACATTACTGCTAACTGCTAAATGAATAAGATACTATTGCTACACGGTGCTTTGGGTTGCGAGGAGCAATTAATGCCCCTCAGCGATTTGCTTACAAATGAATACGAAGTGCTCAACTACACCTTTGGCAGCCACGGGCGCAAATCTGCTATTCAAAAACCTTTTACAATAAATAGTTTGGCAAACGATCTGGCCGATTTTTTGCGCGAGCAACTTATTGAGCCTATTCCTGTTTTTGGCTATAGCATGGGCGGTTATGTTGCATTGTGGCTTGCGCGTCATCAACCACATTTAATAGAAAAGGTTTTTACACTGGGTACAAAAATTAACTGGACAACCGAAACTGTAGAAAAAGAAACCAAATTCTTGGTACCCGAAAAAATGGAAGCCAAAGTGCCGGATTATGCCAAATATTTGGAAAATCTGCATGGAGATAACTGGAAAACTCTACTCGCCAACACAGCCGAAATGATGCACAATTTGGCGCAGCATCACATCACAGTTCAAGACTTTCATCAAATTCATCAATCCGTAGTGCTTGGGCTTGGCGATGGCGATAC